>Ga0209023_10004616_pt1 | contig 15558 bp, 16 predicted proteins | sample LakOneMetagenome_FD_187468 | JGI IMG/M metagenome (GOLD analysis project Ga0209023, IMG submission 187468) | Freshwater and sediment microbial communities from Lake Erie, Canada (SPAdes) (version 2) | ecosystem: Environmental > Aquatic > Freshwater > Lentic | place: Lake Erie, Canada... | reverse complement strand
GCGTCGTGAACACCGAGGGCCGGAACGAGCCGGGCGCCCCCGGGCACTGCACCAGGGGGTCCGGGTCGGAGACGATGGCAACCGGTGGGCCGGCGGGGACGGTCGGCGACGGGGTCGTGGTGGTGGAGCTGCGCGTGGTGGACGCGGTGGTCGGGGCCGCCACCGCAGAGGACGGTGTCGAGCCGTCACCGACGCCCGGGGGGACCACCGACGTGCCGGGCGCAGCCGGTGCGGTGAAGCCGGTGGTGTCGAGGCGATCGTCGGGCGGGCCGGCGATGGTCGTCGGTGGTTCGGGGCGTCCGATGGTGCCGAGGTCGGTGGGGTTCTCGCGACGCCCGGCGATCGCCACGCCGGCGATCAGCAGCACCACGGCAGCGGCGGCCACGGCGATCTGCGTGCGCCGGTGCGCGGCTCGGCGCTGGTCCGCTCGGCGCGTCACATCGGCCCAGCCCGCCTCGGACGGCTGCGCCGCCCCGGCCACGGCGTCGAGGGCCTGCTCGATGCGTCGAACCACACGCGGCTCGACGGGCACGAGGCCATCGCCGGGACCATCGTCGCTCGGGGTCGGGTCGCTCGGGGTGGGGTCGCTCGGGGTGGGGTCGGAGCCGGTCGGTGGGGATGTCATCTCAGCGCACCTCCTCGAGGAGCTCGGCCAATGCGTGCAGCCCGCGGTGCGTGTGGGCCTTCACGGCGCCCTCGGAGATGCCGAGCAGGGCCGCCGTCTCGGCGAGGGAGCAATCGCTGAGGTGCCGGAGCACCACGCACTCGCGCTGACGCGTGGAAAGGAGCCGCAGCGCGTCGCGCACCGCCGCCGAGGTGCCGCTCGCGAGCGCCGCCGACTCGACCGAATCACCGACGAGGTGCTGTTCGCCGGCGGGTTGCGTGGTCTCCTGCGCCACCCACAGGCGACGTGTGCGCCGCCGGCGCAGCCGCGAGCGGGACATGTTCAGGACACAGCGCCGCACGTACGCCAGCGGGTCGCGCTGGTCGCGGATGCGGTCCCAGTGCTGCCAGGTCGCGGCGAACGCCTCCTGGACGACCTCCTCCGCCGAGGCCGGGTCATCGACCAGCACGCGCGCCAGCCGCACGAGGTCGCGGTAGTGGGTCAGGTACAGGTCATGGACGATCTGCGTCGCGTCGCCGCGCACCACCTGGTCGTCCACCGTTGCGATCATCCCCCGTCAAGACGTTCAGCGCGCCAGGAGGTTTACCCGATCCGCCTGGGCGGCGCGCCGAGCCCACACCTCGTCCCGCCGCCAAGACGTCTGTGCTCCGGATCGGTTTACGCCAGGCGTGACGCCGGCGGCGATCCGGCTACTTCGCCTCGATCTTGTAGATGCCGCCGGCCGCCGAGAGGATGAACAGCTCTCCGTCGTTGTCTTCGCCGAAGGAGGTGATCGACCCGCCGGACTCCAGCTGCCCGTTCGGCACCTTCAGGCCGAACCCGGCTTCCTCGATCTGGTTGTCGGGCTTGCGCAGGACGCCGCGCACCTCGCCGTTGCAGTAGTCCGCGTAGACGTACACACCGAGCAGGGTCCAGATGAGCTTCCCGCGGTACACGTAGCCCCCGACCACCGAGCACTCGCCGTTGGCGCGGCCGTACTGGAAGATCGGTGGCGTGTAGCCGGCGGGCGGTGAACCGCCGTTGAAGGGGTTCGCCCCCTCCATCTGGTTCCACCCGAGGTTCGCCCCCCGGCCGGCGCCGCCGACCTGGGTGGGGAGGAAGTCGACCTCTTCGGAGGTGTCCTGCCCCACGTCGCCGATCCACAGGTCCTTCGTCAGGCGGTCGAAGCTGAAGCGCCAGGGGTTGCGCAACCCGTAGGCCCACACCTCGGGCGAGCCCTGCTGCCCATCGGCGAACGGGTTGCCGTTGGGGATCGAGTACGGCCGCTCGCGGGTGGCGCCTTCGGGATCGATGCGCAGGATCTTGCCGTACAGCACCTTGGTGTTCTGCGCGTTGCCGTTCGGGTCTCCCTGTCCGCCACCGTCGCCCATGGCGATGTAGAGGAAGCCATCGGGTCCGATGACGAGCTGCCCACCGTTGTGGTTGGCCTCCGGGTGCTCGATGTCGAGCAGGGTGCGGCGCGAGCTCCGATCCACCTGGTCGTCGTTCATCTGGTACTCGTCGACGACGATGTTCCCGGCCTTGGCCTTCGTGTACAGGATGTAGAGGCGGCGCCCGTCCGAGGTGAAGGCCAGCCCGAGCAGGCCGCGCTCGTTGAGATCGTCCGTGCTGCGGCCGATGTCGAGGAGCGGCCCGTTGTCGACCCGGTAGTTGATGCGCTGCAGGCTGCCGTCGCGGTTGAACACCTTGTCGACGTTGATCTGCTTGATCTTGCCGTCCTTCTGCGCCACGTAGAGCTTGTCGGTGCCGCTGCGGGGGACGAGCGCGATCGGCTCGTAGACCTCAGCGATCTGCTCGGTCTTGAGCGAGATGCCGGCGAGCGACGGGACGGCGATGGGCGGCGCGAGCGTGCCGCCGCTGTAGTCGCCGCCCGGCGACGAGATGACCGGCACCGTGCCCTGAACGGTGCCGCGGGAGCCCGTTCCGGTGGAGTCCGTCAGCCCACAGGCCGCGACCGTGCCGAGCACGAGCATCGACACGAGCGCATGCTTGAGGGTCGCGGAGGTGAGGGTCCTGGCTCGGGAGACCCGTGGGCTCATCGCACCACCCGGATCAGACCTTCCTGCACGACCGAGATCGCGAGCGCACCCTCCCGCGTGTAGATCGACCCTCGAGCGAAGCCGCGGGCGCCGCTCATGGACGGGGTGTGCTGGACGTAGAGCAGCCAGTCATCGGCGCGGAACGGTCGGTGGAACCACATGGCGTGGTCGAGGCTAGCCATGAAGATCGACTCCTCCATGGCACCCACGGCGTGCGGCAGGATCGTGGTGTCGAGCAGCGTCATGTCCGACGCGTAGGTGACGATGCAGGCGTGCAGCACCGGGTCGTCGGGCAGGCGGCCGTCGGCGCGCAGCCACACCCGCTGATCGGGCGGGAGCTCCCGCTTGCGGTCGCGGGGTTCCCAGTCGGCGTTGCGCATGTCGATGGGCCGGTCACGCTCGTAGTCGTCACCCATGAGCTCCGCCCACTCCTTCCACCGCTCCTTGAAGTCCGGGAGGCTCTCGGGCTCCGCGACACCGACGGGCATCGGGTCCTGGTGATCGAAGCTCGACTCCTCGACGTGGAACGACGCCGAGAGGTTGAAGATCGCCCGGCCGTGCTGGATGGCGATGACTCGGCGCGTCTTGAACGACCGACCGTCGTGGATGCGGTCCACCTCGTAGAGGATCGGCACCTTGGTGTCGCCCGGCCGGAGGAAGTAGCTGTGCAGGGAGTGGACGTTGAACTCGGGCTCGACGGTGCGGGCCGCGGCCACGAGCGCCTGCCCTGCGACCTGACCACCGAACACCCGCTGCCGCTCCACCGCCGGACTGACCCCCCGGAAGATGTTGACTTCGATGTTCTCCAGATCGAGCAACTGGATCAGATCGTCGACCGCGGGTTGTCCCATCGACTCATCCTCGCATGGCGCGATGGGGGTGGCGGTACCCCGGGGCGGGCGCCTGCAGCGGCACGGGGACGGAAGTGTGAGATCCGGCTCATGAGGTCGTCGTGAGGGTCCTGTGAGCACGGGGTCGGGGTCCGGGCGGCCACGGGTCCCCGGAGGGTCTCTTGACTGTCCGCGAACTGACCGGACCTGTACGCTGATCCGGCCATGGCGACCGACACCCCCACCTCCGCGGCCCCCACCGCGCCCCCGAAGAGCTCCGCGATGGAAGCGATCAAGGGCAAGGGCCTGAAGTACTCGATGGTCTCGGTGTTCAACGTCATCTTCGGGCAGACGCTGCTGTTCCTGTTCGTGCACTTCGACATGCGGCCGGCGCCCGCCAACGTGCTGGCGGTCGTCATCAGCGCCGTGCCGGCCTACTACATGAGCCGGGCGTGGATCTGGGGCAAGCGGGGCAAGAGCGAGCTGAAGCGCGAGGTGCTCCCGTTCTGCATCTTCGTGTTCATCGGGCTCGTGCTCTCGACGGGGTCGGTGTGGTTGGCGACGCACTACTTCCCCGTGCCCCCCGATGCGACGATGCTGAACCCGCGCAAGCTCCTCCCGAACATCGCGAACATCGCGGCGTTCGGCGTGCTGTGGGTCATCCGCTTCTTCTGGATGGACAAGGCGTTCCACCTGGATCAGCACCACCAGCACGGTCCGCTCGACGTGCTCCTCGATCCCGACGAGCCCGTCTGACCGCTGCGCTGCGAGCCGCAGATGGCGGCGTGCGCGAGACGGCGATCACGGTTCCTGCGCCGAGCCTGATGGTTCGGTCCGCGCCGCCGGCGACGCCGCAGACGTCGCCGGGTTGCCGTGGCACCGGCCACGTGTGCCCGCGGTCTCGTGCCCAGAAGCCCATCGTTGCGTCGATCGCGGGTGACGTCAGCCACGTGTGCTGCACGTCTCGTAGCCATCGGACCGTTTCCATGGCGTCATGGATGCAGACCACGTCGGGCCCGCACTTGCGGTGCTCGACGCTCGAAGCGGTTGGTCACCGCGCCAAGGAGCGTTCCGTGATGTCCCTGACCCCCGTTCTCGACCAGCGTTCACCCACCGTCTCGTCCGGCCGGGAGCGGTCGGCAATGCGGTCGCAGCCCACTCGCGTCGCCCGGATCGTGGTCGGTCTGCTGATCACCGCCATCGGCGTCGTCGGCGCCGTCCGCACGTTCGATCCCGTGCAGCTCACCGCAGCCCAGCTCGCGTTCCTGCTGACGACGGTCCTGGGCGTGGCGATCACCCGACTGCACATCCGCGACTAGGCGGCTCAGCGGTCAGAGCGCGCAATGACCGGCGACCAGTTGCCGGAAGCGCATGTCCGTTCCGGTCACCTGGTTCACGATCACCCGGTCGGAGTGCAGGTCCGGAACGATGCGCTCGACGCCCGGGCCCTTCATGACGGCGACCATCGCGACGAAGCCGTCCTGCAGGGTCTCGGCGACCTCCATGACGTCCCGGCGGCGTAGGCCTCGGCGGAAGTGGATCGCCCGCCCCGGGTGGACGACCCCGCGTTGGCGGCGCACCTGCTTGGGGCGTCGCTTCCAGTCGATGTGGCCGGAGCGGTCTCGCAGGCACAGCCCCGCATCGACGACCGTGAGACCGTCCTCGGACCCGAGGGCTCGCATGTCCTCGAGATCGCGTGCGGCGACGGCTTCGTCGTCGTACACGGCGATCATCAGCGTTCCCATGGTGTCAGGCATCTGGGCCTCCTTCGCCGGCCCTGACGACGTTCGCCGGAGCGGCACCTCGTTCCCTACCCGCGTCGGGCCTGTGACAGTTCACACATCTCCCGGTCGCCCGACGGAACGCCTTCGCCGGGGCGGCGCAGGACCCGCGGCCTCGCCGCAGGCCGGGTCGTGCGGGGTAGCATCCGGACCGGTTCCGGGCGCGGCAACGGCGGCGGCGGAGATCGGTCGAGGAGAAACGTGCGGAGGTGGCCCACGTGGCTGCGGCGGTAGGTGAGAAGGATCGCCCGTTCACGGCGATCGTGTGCGACTACGACCCGATCTGGCACGCCCGGGCGATCGCCCGGGTGCGCGACCACGGCTTCGAGGTGCTCGGCCAGGCGACGAACGTGGTCGATGCGCTCCGGGTCGCAAAGGATCTGCGACCGTCACTCGTCGTCGTCTCCAACGAGCACTACGGGCTCACGGCGCTCGAGGCGATCGAGGACTTCCGGCGGTTGCCGCACCACCCCGAGGTGCTCGTCCTGTCGACGTCGCAGGTCGACCGCCAGCGGTTCCTCGATCTCGGCGCGCTGCTGCTCGTCGGGCGCTTCGATCATGACGCGTTCGACCGTGCGCTCGAGGAGGCCAAGGAGTTCCTGACCACCGGAGAGCGCCGCAAGACCGACCGGCGTTCGCAAGGCGAGCGGCGAGTGCACCAGGACTGGCGCACCGTCACGAAGGAGCGGCGCGGTCAGACCGACCGCCGGCAGGCTCAGCGGCGGGCGGCGGCGGCGCACGCGGCGGCCGACGCCTCCATCCCCGTCCTGCCGGTGACCTCGCCCCCGGCACCGGAGGACCCATCGGGGCTGGATCACGCCACTGCGGCGAAGATCGCCGCGGAGCTCGCCGCCGGGGCGGTGGCGAGCGCGGTCCGGGGGATGAGCGGCACGTCGACCGCGCCCGCGGCACCGCGCCGCGCGAACCGCACGCGCTCGACCGGCGGCGCCGCGCCCGCCGGATCGTCTCGACCGACGCACGACCCAGTCGGGACGGCACCCGTCACCCCTCCGTCGCGCTCGCCCTCGCCCCGGCCCACCGGTGCCGACGCTCGCCGTGTCCCGAGCACCGCCGTGGATCTCGAACGGGTGATGGCCCGGGCCATCGAGCGGGCCAACGAGCTGGCGGCGGACGCGGGCGAGGATCCCCGCGCGCCGTAGTCGCGGGCCGGCGCGAACGGATCGCGAGCCGGGTGGTTCAGTCCGCCTCGAGGCGTCGCTCGACCGCCTCGACCTTGGTGGTCAAGGCGTGCTCGTGCCCGGGACGGTGATCGATCTTCACGACGACGCTCACGCGCGGCGCGACCTCGGCGATCTTGTCGATGCAGGCCTTGACCACGGCCATGACCTCGTCCCAATCGCCCTCGACGTTCGTGAACATCGCGTTGGTCTCGTTGGGCAGCCCGCTCTCGCGCACGATGCGCACTGCGTCGGCCACGTTCGCGCTGACGGAGTCGCCGACCCCGAGCGGGGTGATCGAGAAGGCGACGAGCATCAGAGATCCACCGGCGAGGCGACGCTCATGCGTCGAGCAGGTTGCCGTGGATGAAGTCGTCGTAGGCCGCGAGGTCGAGGTGTCCGTGCCCGGAGTAGTTGAAGAGGATGACGCGCTCCTCGCCGAGCTCCTTCGCCTCGAGGGCCTCGTCGATCGCGCCGCGGATCGCGTGCGCGGTCTCGGGGGCGGGGATCTTGCCTTCGGTGCGGGCGAACTGGACCGCGGCTTCGAACACCTTGCCCTGCGGGTAGGCCTTGGCCTGCATGCGCCCGTCCTGCACGAGCTTGGAGATGATCGGTGAGTCGCCGTGGTAGCGCAGCCCGCCGGCATGGATGCTCGGAGGCACGAAGTCGTGGCCCAACGTGTACATCGGGAGCAGCGGGGTCATGCCGGCGACGTCGCCGAAGTCGTACTCGAACGTCCCTTCGGTGAGCGTCGGGCACGACGACGGCTCGATCGCCACGAGGCGCACGTCGGCGTCGGGCACGAACGGGAAGGTGATGCCCCCGAGGTTCGAACCCCCGCCGCACGAGGACAGCACGACATCGGGCTTCGCCTCGCCGGCGAGCTCGAGCTGCTCCTGCGCCTCGAGGCCCACGACGGTCTGGTGCAGCAGCACGTGGTTGAGGACGGAGCCGAGCGCGTAGTGCGTGTCCGCGCGCGGGGCCGCGTCGCGCACCGCGTCGGAGATGGCGGCGCCCAGGGAGCCTGGATGATCCGGCTCGTCGACGGGCGAAGGCACCACGGAGGCGCCCCACAGCTCCATCATCGCCTTGCGGTACGGCTTCTGGTTGTACGAGGCGCGCACCATGTACACCTTGCACTCGAGCCCGAACTGCGCACACGCGAAGGCCATCGACGAGCCCCACTGCCCTGCGCCCGTCTCGGTCGCGATCCGGGTGATGCCCTCCTGCTGGTTGTAGAAGGCCTGGGGCACCGCGGTGTTCGGCTTGTGGCTGCCCGCCGGCGAGACCGATTCGTCCTTGAAGTAGATGCGGGCCGGCGTGCCGAGCTCCTGCTCGAGGCGCTCGGCGCGCACCAGGGGCGTCGGCCGCCACAGCTTGAGGATGTCGAGCACCTCGCCCGGGATGTCGATCCACGGCTCGGCCGACATCTCCTGCATGATCAGCGCCATCGGGAACAGCGGCGCCAGGTCGTCGGGCCCGACCGGCTCCTTCGTGGCGGGGTGCAACGGCGGCTGCAGCGGGCTGTCCAACCGGGGCAACATGTTGAACCACGCGGTCGGGATCTGATCGTCGCGGAGCAGGAAGCGTGCCATTGGGTCCCCCAGTTGGCCGGTGCGAGCGGGCGGCGAGATCCTACGGGACGCCGTTTCACGACGCTCGAGCGGTCCGTCGCGGACGGCCGAAGGCGCCGGTCGGTACCATCGGGCGCAGTGGCAACTGAAGGGGACCTCCTCGAGCTCATGCGCACCATCGGCTCCGGTGACCGCGGCGCCGCGCGGCAGATGCTCATCTCGTCACCGCAGCTGGCGACCGCCCGGCTCGTCGGGGGTGCGTCACGGGCCGAGGCTCAGCACTACTTCCTCGAGAGCTTTGGGGTCTACCTGTATGCGGGGCACACGTGCCTCCACGTCGCGGCGGCGGCGTACGACACCGAGCTCGCGCGTGCGCTCGTCGACGCCGGCGCGGACGTGCGGGCAAAGAACCGGCGCAAGGCCGAACCGATCCACGAGGCGGTCACCGGCCAGCCCGGGTCGCCGTCGTGGGACCCGGCCCGTCAGGCCACCGTGATCGGGTACCTGCTCGACGCCGGAGCGGACCCGGAGGCCCTCGCGGCCGGGGGCGTCACGCCGCTGCACCGCGCCGTGCGCAACCGCTGCACCGCGGCCGTGCGCGTGCTGCTCGACGCCGGCGCGGACCCGCAGCGTCCCAACGACTCCGGCTCGACGGCGGCCACCCTGGCCCGCCTGACCACGGGGCGTTCAGGCAGCGGCTCGGACGCCGCCCATGCCGAGCAGGCGGCGATCATCGCGATCCTCGACGCCGCGATCGACGAGGCGACGGGCGGCTCCGGCTCCCCGTGATCGAGCCCGGCCCACTCCGGCGCCGCGGCGCGAGCGCGGCGAGCCAGGGTTCGACATCGAGGCCGGGCATCACGCACCCCTCGGCGCGCGTGTCGCCAGACTGGTGAGGTGCAGTTCAGCAAGGAGCTCCGGGAGGACGTCGCCAGTGGGGCGATCACCGTGTCGTACCGCCTCTGGTCGCGGCCGCAGGTGAAGGTCGGCGGTGTCTATCGCACCGGTCCCGCGACGATCGAGATCGACGACATGGAGCTCGTCCCGTTCTCCTCGATCACCGACGACGACCTCGCTCGGACCGGCGAACCCGACCTCGAGAGCCTGCGCCGGCGCGCGGCTCATGCTGGGCCGATCGACGATGACACGCTCGTGTTCCGCGTGGAGTTCCACGTCGTGCTGCCGTCGGAGGACACCCGTCCCGGTCATTGACCCAGGCGGGAGCACAGCGTCGCGACGCCGTCGCCCTCGAGGTCGTCGAGCCCGGCCGGCCGTCCGCACATCGTGATGACGAGCGACGCGCCGGGTCCCCGCACGAGCTGGCCTGTGCCGTGAGACCAGTCGAGGTCGGTGGCCTCGAAGCGCAGGCCGGCGAGCCAGCCCCGGCCGACGAAGCCGCGCGTCTTGTTCGTCTGCAGGAAGTCGAGCGCGACTCGCAGCCGGTCGGCCGGGATCGTGCGCGGCAGACCGAGGGGCCGGCGCACGTCCTCTCCGTGCACGAGCAGATCGGTGAGCGGGGCCTCGGGTCCCGCCGTCGGCGGGGTGAAGTGGCTCGCCGCGTGCGCGCGGAGGCCGTCGACGATGTCCGCGATCGGGCGCTCGCCCACGCGCTTGGCCAGACGTTCGTTCGCCTTGTCGAAGCTGCCGAGGCTCTTGACCATCTCGACGCCGATGGTCGCGACCGAGGTCTCGAGCGGCATGAGCAGGTGCGCGGCGACGTCCTTGACGGTCCACGCGCCGCACAGGCTCGGCGTGGCCAACTGCGGGTCGTCGAGGGTGGCGAACAGGTCGGCCAGCTCGCGCCGCTCGGCTTCGATCATCGCCCAGGTGTCCATCGCCGGAGCCTACGACCGCGCTCGGGCGGCGCCGACCGGCCGGCGCGATGGGCCCATGACCTCGTCGCGCGCTCGGCGACGGGTCGTGCAGGAGCCTCGCCCCGGTTGCCGTTGCTCCAGCGCCGCGGGGCTGCCCGGTAGCGTTGTCCCATGGAGCCAGGAGGCGGGTCGACCGCGGCCACAGGGTGGGGGACCGATCAGGTCTTCGCTCGCAACCCCTCACAGGTGGACCTCCACGATCCGACAGGATCTGCAGCACGGGAGACGCAGCGGCACGGGGGATGGACCAGCATGCGGCGAGGGGGCCAGCGCACGTGGGGAGTCGGCCGATGAGCGTCGGGCCCATCGATGTGGCGGGCGTGTCGTCCGTCGGTGGCCGCGAGGAGAACCAGGACCGGTTCCACGTCGACGACGAACTGGCCGTCGTCAGTGACGGCATGGGGGGCTACGAGGGTGGGGCCAAGGCCGCCGGCCTGGCGACGGCGGCGGTGGTCGAGGCCTGGCAGTACGGGATGAACGTCCAGCGGGGCGAAGCCGGCGTGATCGAGGCCTTCCAACGGGCGAACGACGACGTGCGCGCCGAGCGCGACGTCTCGGAGGGGACGGATCGCATGGGCGCGACGCTCGTCGTCGCCGTGCGCCGCGCGGTCGATGACGACGCCAGCACGTGGGTGCTCGCGCACGTCGGCGACTCGCCGGCCTACCTGGTCACGGCCGAAGGGGCCGCGCAGGTGACCATCGATCACACCTTGCCGGCGCTGCTGCTGCAGGACGGCGTGCTCACGCCCGACGAGGCCGAGCAGCACCCGTACAAGAACGTCCTGCTGCGCGCCATCGGGTCCGAGCCCGAGGTCGAGGTCGACGTCAACGAGATCATCCTGCGGGCCGGCGACGCGCTCGTGCTGTGCTCGGACGGGCTCAGCGGGATGTTGAGCGCCGACGAGATCGGGGATCTGGTGCGCGGCGCCAAGTCCGCCAACGCGGCGGCGGAGGTGCTGGTGACCACCGCGGTCACGCGCGGCGCAACGGACAACGTCACGTCCGTCGTGATCCGCCATCGACCGGTGCGCCCCTGAGCGAACCAGCCGGCGCCGCTCCGGTTTCGGATCAGCGTGACCAGCGGCCGCGACCCGCAGCCTTGGCGCGGTAGACCGCACGGTCCGCGGCGCGCAGGATGTCGTCCGCGGTCATGCCCGGTGTCGCCTCGGCGATGCCGACGCTGGCCCCGACGACGACGGCTGCGACGTCCGGGTCGCGCGACACCTCGACGGGCCGGGCGATCTCCTCGATGATCCGCGCCGCGACGGCTTCGGCGTCGTCCGCTTGGTCGAGGCCAGGGCACAGCACCACGAACTCATCGCCGCCGAACCGCGCGACGAGGTCTTCCTCGCGCGTCGCCGTCACGATGCGGCCGGCCAGCTCGATGAGCACCTCGTCGCCGATGTCATGACCGTGCGCGTCGTTGACGGGCTTGAAGTCGTCCAGGTCCACGAAGAGCGTCACGAGCAGCGAACCCGTGTCCTCCGCGATCGCCAGCGCCTCGTGGAGGGCCCGGAACAGCGCCCGCCGGTTCGGGAGATCCGTGAGGACGTCGCGACGGGCCTCGTTGCGCAGCACCGCCTCGGCCCGCTTCAGAGCGGAGATGTCGCGCGAGATGGTGGACACGTACTCGACGTCGGTGGTGGGGTCGCGCTGCACGGAGCACGACACGAGCAGTGGCACCAACGTGCCGTCGACGTCGACCCCGGTCAGCTCGCCCGTCCAGTGGCCGTCGCGCCGCGCCGCGGGGACCGCCACCTCGAGCATCGTGCGCATCGTCTCCTCATGGGCCGCGACCAGGCTGCCCGGCGCCGCGTGGTCCGGAGGGAGCAGGCGCAGCGCCGCGGGGTTGCGATAGACGATCGCCATGTGCTCGTCGACGATGACGACAGGATCGGGGATGGCATCGAGCATGGCCCCGACGCGATCCACCGAGCTCTTGGCCATCACCTCGTCGGTGACGTCGAGCCAGTTCGACAGCACGCCCCGGAGCTCCCCGTCGTCGGTGAAGTGGTTGCGCCCGATCGACCGGACCCATCGCACGGTGCCGTCAGGGCGGACGACCCGGAAGTCGATGGTCCAGTCATCCCGGGGCGCCACCTCGAGGGAGGTCAGGTACACCTCCGCGACGTGGAGGTGGTCGTCGTCGTGGATCATGCTGTACGAGCGCACGCCTTCGGCCACGGGATCACGGCCGGCGATCGACTTGAGCGCGTCGTTGGCCGTCACGACGACGCCGTCACCGTCCGTCTCGAGGATCCCGACCGGCAGGCCGCGGGTGACGTAGTCGAGCCGGGCGTTCGCCTCCGCGACCTCGCGTTGCAACGCCGCCACCTCGGCGCGCAGCGCGGCGGTCTCCTCCTCGGCGCTCATCGCGGCGGTGCCTTCAGATCAGCTGCTCCTGGTTCGGGTGACCACGTCCAGGGACGCAAGGCGGTGGTCGTGCGCCCAAAGGTACAAGGCACCGCGGCCCGAAGACTGTGCGCCGAACGGCTCATTCGTCGGCCGGTCAGCGACGCGACCGCGCGGCGATCAGGACGGCGATCAGCGCGGCGTGGTTCACCTCGAGCGGAGCGCCGGCGTCGAGGGTGATGTCGATCCCACAACGACAGCTTGCTCCAGATGGCGGGGCGCGTTCCCGGCTCCCGTACGCTGGCGGGCTGCCGTCTCTCCGAGGAGCTCGCCTTGCAAGCCGACCAACGTGCCCGCGCCGAAGCTGCCCGGGGGTTCATGCCGCCCGACGAGGGCATCGCGCTGTACGAGGCGGCCTGCCTCGTGCCGGCCGGCGGCGCGCCGATGCTCGAGATCGGCAGCTACTGCGGCAAGTCTGCGGTGTACCTGGGCACCGCCGCGCAGGAGCGCGGCACGGTGCTGTTCGCGCTCGACCACCACCGCGGCTCCGAGGAGAACCAGCCCGGCTGGGAGTGGCACGAGCCCGACCTCGTCGATCCCGCGGTCGGCCAGATCGACACGCTGCCGCGGTTCCGTCAGACCGTGTGGGAAGCCGGCATCGAGGACTCGGTGGTGGCGCTCGTCGGCGACTCACCGACCGTCGGCCGGCACTGGGGCACGACGCTGTCGCTGCTGTTCATCGACGGCGGCCACGGGCACGACCCGGCCCACCGCGACTACGAGACGTGGGTGCCCTGGGTGGGCGACGGAGGCCTGCTCGTGATCCACGACGTGTTCCCGGACCCCGCCGACGGCGGCCGGCCTCCGTTCGAGATCTACACCAGGGCCGTCGAGTCGGGCGCGTTCGTCGACGTCGCCGAACAGGGCTCCCTGCGGGTGCTGCGGCGCACCGGCCCGGGGCTCTGATCGCGCCCGGTCGGGGTGGGTGGGGCGAACGGTTGATCAGGAGGTCAGGCGGCCTGCAGGGTGATGGTGGCTTGCTGCTGGTCGCCAGCGGCGGTCTGCCAGGTGACGTCCACCTTCGTGCCCGCGGTCTTGCCGCTGAGGGCGGCGGTGAGATCGGACGGGGACGCGATGGTGGTGCCGTCGACCTCGGTGATCACGTCGCCGGCCCGCACACCGGCCCGCTGGGCGCCGCTGCCGCCCTTCACACCGGAGACGGTGGCGCCCTCGGTGGACGTGTCCTGCGAGACCTCGACGCCCAGGTAGCCGCGGTTGCTCGACGGCGTCTTGGACTTCGGGGTCGTGGTCGGCGCGGAGCCGCCCTTGGAGAGCTGCTCGGCGATGGCGAGCGCCCGGTTGATCGGGATGGCGTAGCCCTCGGGGGCGACGGTCCGGCTACGGCCGCGCCCGGTGCCGGCGGACGATGCCGATGCGGCGGTGTTGATGCCGATGACCTTGCCGTGCTCGTCGGCCAGCGGGCCGCCTGAATCACCGGGGACGACCTTCGCGTCGACCTGGATCATGTCGGTGAGCGTCTCGACGTTGCTGCCGTCCTGATCCGACGCCGTGACCGACGTGTGCAGGGCGACGACCTTGCCGGTCACGATCTGCGGGGCGCCGCCCCGGCCTCCGGCGTTACCGATGGCGGCAACCGGATCGCTGACCTGGACGTCGTCGGAGTCACCCAACGGGATCGTGGCAAGGCCTGATGCGTCGTCCATCTGCAGGACGGCGATGTCGCGGGCGGGGTCGGTGCCGACGATGCTGGCGGAGTAGAACTCGTCGGTCGCGGCGATGGTGACCTGGATCTCGGTTGCGCCGTCCACCACGTGGTTGTTGGTGAGGATGCGGCCGTCCGCGGTCAGGACGATGCCGGTGCCGGCGCCGATGCCCTGGGGCAGCCGGCTCTCGATGTTCACGACCCCCGGGTTGATCGCGGCGGCGACGTCGGCCCACGTCGAGGGGTCCGTGCTCTGGGGGTCGGTGCTCTGGGGGTCGGTGCTCTGGGACCCGCCCGACGGGTCTGTCGACGTGCCCCCAGAAGTGCCCCCAGAAGTGCCCCCTGATGTGCCCCCTGATGTGCTCGGGGCGGTCGGTGTCGTGGGCAGGGTGCGCACCGGGGGCGCCGCGGTGACGACCTGTTGCGTCGACTTCGCGACGACGAACGCCAGCGAGCCGGCCATGAACGCCACGACGACGACCAGCGCGGCGACCCAGCCGGCGGGCGAGCGGCGCGCCGGCGCGATCGCCACGGCCGTCGGCGCGTTCGGGAACGGGGCCGGCCAGCCCTCTCCCCGGATCGGGGGCCCCGGGGGGACCGTGGGCGGTCCGGCTGGCATCTGGAAGCCGGGGGCGCCACCGAAGGAGGGGCGGGACGGTGGGGCGCCCCAGGCCGCGGAGGTCATCGGTGCGTACGGGACCTGCGGCGCGGTCGAGGGGGCGGACGCGTTGGTCGCCGTGGGTTGCCAGGGCGCATCCCAGGAGGCCGCGTACGGGTCGTTCGCCGTCGCGCTCGCCGGAGGCAGGAGGGGGGCCTCCGGCGGCGCGTACGGCGGGGCGGATCCGTAGATCCCGGTGAACACGACCGGCTCGGTCGGCGACGTTGGCGACAGCGGGGCCTGGGGGGCCTGGGGGGCGGGGGGCGGGGGAAGCGGCGCCGGGGGCGCGAACGGGGAGGTCGGGGCGGCCCCCGCCGGGTCGGTGTCAGGGCGGGTGGGGGATCCGGGACCTGGGTCAGAAGGGGGCGACCACGCCATGGATGGGCCTCAGTTTCATGCTGGTTCGGAGGGGTGAGGAGCGCGATCCATCCCAGATCCTGGATCGACACCCTCGCACCCTGCCCACCGCAACCGAAAGCTGAGCGAAAGCGGAGCCCATCGGGCGTGGATCCGGGCCCGATGAGGTCGCGATGAGGTCGCGACGCCGGAAGGCTCCACACGATCGAACACGCTGGCCGGACGGGGGCTGTGCGTCCGGCGTGGCATGCTCCTGCGGTGCCGGACGGCGGTCAGGGGAACCTCGCAGCGCGCGCCGCGCGTGGACGCACGGTGACGGTCTTCCTCCTCGCGCTCGTCGCCGTGCTGGCGCTCGTGAGCGCCGGGCTGGTAGTCGTCGCCGTCTCGTCCGCCGCCGCGCCGGTGGTGGTCGGCACCACGTGCGCGACCTCCGGCGCTGCAGTCGAGAGCGGGAGCCCCCTCATCAGCCGGCCGATGGTGCCCCAGATCACCGGATCGACCCTCGCTGTCACGGTGCCCATCACCGTGGACGCGACCACCCAGGTCAACCCGGGTGGGATCGCCTCG
>Ga0209023_10004615_pt1 | contig 15558 bp, 11 predicted proteins | sample LakOneMetagenome_FD_187468 | JGI IMG/M metagenome (GOLD analysis project Ga0209023, IMG submission 187468) | Freshwater and sediment microbial communities from Lake Erie, Canada (SPAdes) (version 2) | ecosystem: Environmental > Aquatic > Freshwater > Lentic | place: Lake Erie, Canada... | reverse complement strand
CACACCTGACCAAGCCGCTCGACGCCGAGCTGCTCGTGAGCACCGTGCGGGAAGCCCTGGCCGGTCAGGCAGCCGTCGAGTCTTCATCACCTGAACCAGCATTGGTGGTGCTGTGATGTCACCACGGATTCAGCAGTGGGAAGTGAGGCAGTCGTGAACGCGCGAGTCCTGTTGGTCGAAGACAACACCATCAACGCCGAGATGCTGAGCCGTCGCCTGTCCAAGCGTGGATACGCCGTGACGCTGGCCGAAGACGGTCTGCAGGCGCTCGAACGCGCAGGCTCAGAGAAACCGGACCTGATCCTGATGGACGTGAGCTTGCCTGAGCTCGACGGCCTCGAGGCGACGCGCCGCCTGAAGGCCGACCCGGCGACGGCGCCCATTCCGGTCATCGTCCTCACCGCGCACGCCATGGTGTCGGACCGACAGAAGTCGTTCGACGCCGGCTGCCAGGAGTTCGAGACCAAACCCGTTGACCTCGCCAGGCTGCTCGAAAAAATGGAGCGGTTGCTCGGGGCAGGAGCGCACTCGTGATTCCCCCCGCTCATCCGCTGCTCATCGTCGATGACGAAGAGCCGAACCGCGACTTCCTGTCGCGACGGCTCAAGCGCGCTGGTTACGAGGCGGTCACCGCATCGTCTGGTCGCGAAGCGCTCGAGTACCTCGAAGCACACGACGTGTCGACGGTCCTGCTCGACGTGCAGATGCCGCAGATGGACGGCCTGGATGTCCTCAAGGCCATTCGCGAGAAGTGGAGTGATGCACGCCTGCCCGTGATCATGGCCACCGCCAAGGGCGAGAGCCAGGACATCGTGGCTGCACTGGAACTCGGTGCGAGCGATTACATCACCAAGCCGATCGACTTCCAGGTGGCGCTGGCCCGCATCCGAACGCAGTTGTCACGCAAGGACGCTGAAGATCGCCTTCGCGCCAGTGAAGAGCGCTACAAGCTGGCGGCGCAAGGCGCCAACGACGGCTTGTGGGATTGGGACCTCAAGACCAATCACCTGTACTTCTCGACGCGCTGGAAAACGATTGTCGGTTGCACTGAAGAAGAAGTGGGTGCGACCCGTGAAGAGTGGTTCGACCGCGTGCATCCGGAAGATCTGCCGCGACTGCAGCGCGAGCTGGACGAGCATCTGGCTGGTCGATCCGATCACTTCGAAATCGAACATCGCATCCGGCACAAGTCGGGAGCATTTCGATGGGTGCTCACGCGCGGCCTCGCGGTGCGCGACGAGCACGGTGAACCGATCCGCATGGCCGGCTCACAATCGGATGTGACCGACGGCAAGATCGTCGATGCACTCACCGGGCTGCCGAACCGCGTGCTGCTGGTGGACCGACTCGAACGCATGCTCAGTCGTCGCCGACGCGACGAAGAGCGGCACCTGGCCGTGCTGTTCCTCGACCTCGACGGCTTCAAGATGGTCAACGACGGCATGGGCCATCTCTATGGCGACGAGCTGCTTCAGGCTGTGGCGGCCCGCCTGCGGCAGTGCCTGCGACTTGGCGACACCATCGCGCGCATGAGTGATGACGCGGCGCCGGCCCGTCTCGCGCCCGAACATACGATTGCCAGGCTTGGCGGCGACGAGTTCGTCGTGCTGCTGCACGAGGTGCGTAACGTTGTCGATGCGACGCACGTGGCCGACCGCATCCATGCGGCACTTTCGTCGCCGTTCGATGTCGGTGGTCGCGAGGTCTTCACGAACGCCAGCATCGGCATCGCGCTCGAGTCGCCGACCTACACCCGCGCGGAAGACATCCTGCGCGACGCGGATACGGCGATGTATCGCGCGAAGGCCATGGGCAAGGGGCGCTCGGAAGTCTTCGACGCGGAAATGCGCGAACAGGTCATCGAGCGCATGCATCTCGATACGGCGCTTCGCCTCGCCGTCGAGCGGCACGAGTTCGTGCCGTTCTTCCAGCCGATCGTCGACCTGCAGAGCGGCACGCTGTACGGGTTCGAATCGCTCATTCGCTGGGATCGTCCGGGTCACGGCATCATCGGGCCAGGCGATTTCGTGAACCTGCTGATGGAGAACCGCCTGATCATCCCGGCCGGACGCCGGTTCTTCGGCGATGTCTGTCAGCTGCTTCAGGGCTGGCAGGATCGCCATCCGACCGCCTCGTCGCTGCGGATCAACGTCAATTTCGCCGGGCCGCAGTTCAACGAAGTGGACCTGCTCGATCGGCTGCTCGAGATGCTGGCCGACACCGGTCTCAGTCCGGCGAACCTCGTGGTGGAGATCACGGAGTCGACAGCGATTGGCGACTTCGACCACGCGCTCGAAGTGCTGAACCGCATCCGCGACGCGGGCTTCCGCATCGTGCTCGACGATTTCGGCACCGGGTACTCGTCGCTGTCGTGCCTCGAGAATCTGCCCATCTTCGGCATCAAGCTCGATCGCTCGTTCATCGCGCGCGAGAGCCGCCATCCGGTGATCATGAAGTCGGTCATCATGCTCGCGCACGAACTCGGCCTCACCGTGACGGCGGAAGGCATCGAGACGGTGGAGCAGTGTGAACAGGTGCGCGGCATGGGCTGCGGATACGGCCAGGGATACTGGTTCGGACGTCCCGTCACCGCCGACGCTGCCGGCAAACTGATCGAACAGAATCCCCAGTGGTTCACTCCGGCGATGCTCGAGGCTATGGACGGGTTGCCGGTCGCGACGCGCTAGATCTGCCCGCGCCCGCCCAGTGCAGGCGCGGTTTCGCGCGACCTTTCACACGCTGACGACAGCGTCGCCACTGCTTTTCCGCGCGGTCTTGTAAGCTGAGACACCCGCGGCTGTTTCTGCAGACGCGGCCTGTGACCAGTGTCTTCCATCAGCACGCGTCGATCGCCAACTGCCACGCTGCTGCTCGGCCTCGTCATTACCCTGGCGACCGTGCTGGCCTACTCGTGGTACATCTCGCGTCAGATTTCCGGTCTGCGGCAACTGCAAACCGATCTGACCGACCGCAACCGTCGCGACTCGCTGCAACTCCTCCGCATTCAGAACGACCTCAACCAGCTGGCGCTCGCCATGCGCGACATGCTGGACCCCGACGAGAGCTATCCCATTGCCGCGTGGTCCGCCCAGTTCGAGCGGGTGCGCACCGACCTGGACGATGCGCTGGCGCAGCAGGCAACGGTGTCGGCGGCTCGACGGACCCCTGAGCAGACGAGATATCTCGAGAGCTCGGTAGCCCAGTTCTGGGACGCCTCGTCTCGCATCTTCGAGCTTGCCGCCGCGGGGCAGTCGGCAGAGGCGCGCGCGCAGGTGAGGCTGTCGTTGCAGCCGCGCCAGGCCGCGCTCAGCACCACCATTGCGCGCTTTCTCGTGCAGAACAACGAGAGCGAAGCGCAGACTGCCGAACGCGTGCAGGAGATCTACGCCACTGTGCAGCGACAGGTGCGATGGTTTCTGATCGCGACGCTGGCGGCGATTACGCTCACTGGCGTGCTGCTCATTCGGTCGAGTCGACGACTGTTCGGCCAGCTGGCTGCGCTGTCGGACGAGCGGCGTGCGTTGACGCAGCAGCTGATCACGACGCGCGAGTCCACGCTGCGGGAGATCTCGCGCGAACTGCACGACGAGTTCGGACAGATTCTCACGGCTATGGGATCGATGCTTGGCCGTGCCGGTCGGCATGCGCCGGAGGGGTCGTCGCTGCGATCGGACCTGCGCGAGATCGCGGAGGTCGCACAGGAAGCGCTCGATAACGTGCGCGGACTCTCGCAGTCGCTCCACCCGTCGATTCTCGAGGAGCTCGGCCTCGGCAGCACGGTGGACTGGTACCTCACCACGGTTGGCCGACAGCTCGAGCTCACCGTCGACTACGAACGCTCGCCAGCTTTGCCGCCGCTCGACGATGCGGTGGCTATCCACGTGTACAGGATTCTGCAGGAAGCGTTGAGCAACGTCGCGCGGCACTCTGGCGTGCGGGAGGCGAAGGTCCGTCTGCAGTGGTTCGGCCGGATGCTGGAGCTCGACGTGGAGGATCGCGGACGCGGGCTTGGCGCGGCTGTCGGCCGCGAACGTCGAGGACTTGGCCTCGTGACCATGCGCGAACGCGCGGCGCTCGTGCACGGCACGCTCGAGTGCGTGCCCGGACGTGATGGCGGTACACTCGTGCGTCTGCGTGTGCCGGTAGACGCAGCTCCAGAACACACATGACTCAGCGGATCACAGTCCTGCTCGCCGACGATCATGCACTGGTCCGTCGTGGCTTCCGTCGGATGCTCGAAGACGATCCGGATATTGCCGTCGTGGGCGAGGCCAGTTCGGGCGACGAAGCCGTGGCCCGATTTGCGGAGCTGAAACCTGACGTCGTCGTCATGGACTCCGCCATGCCCGGCCTGAGCGGCATTGCCGCGACGCGCACGATTCTGAAGTCGACGCCGACCGCACGCGTGCTCATGCTCAGCATGCATGCCGAAGAGACGCTGGTGCACCAGGCGCTCGAGGCGGGAGCAGCGGGCTATGTGCTGAAGAGCGCGCTCGACCTCGATCTCGCTGCTGCCGTGAAGCGTGTGCACGCGGGAGAGTCGGTTGTCGACCCGGCCGTGGCGCGGTTGTCGGCGACGGGCGAACCGCGGACCCGTCTCACGCCGCGCGAACTCGAAGTGCTGCAGCTCATTTGCGACGGGCTCTCGAATAAGGAAATCGCCGTGAAGCTCGGACTGAGTGCGAACACCGTGGCTGTGCACCGCGCGCACATCATGAACGCACTTGGCGTGCACAAGACAGCGGAGCTGGTCATGTACGCATTCCAGAACGGTCTGATCAATCCGTTGTGAATCGACGGGACTTTCTCTCTCGCACGTCGCTCGGTCTGGCCGGCGCGTCGCTGCTGGGCAGCCAGAGCTTCGCGCAGACGGGGCCAGGTGTCCGCCTGGTCGATGTCACGAAAGCGTCTGGGCTCACCTTCACGCACAACAACGGCGCGTTTGGCGGCAAGTTCCTCCCCGAAACCCTGGGGTCCGGCTGTGCCTTCATCGACTACGACGCCGACGGGTGGCCCGACATCCTCCTCGTCAACGGCTGCGACTGGCCCAATCATCGTCGTCGGCGCACGACCCTCGCGCTGTACCGGAACAACCGCAACGGCACGTTCACCGATGTGACGAAAGCTGCCGGTCTCGACATCGAGATGTACGGCATGGGTGTGGCCGTCGGCGATTACAACAACGACGGCTTTCCCGACCTGTTCATCACGGCGGTCGGACAGAGCCGGTTGTTTCGCAACACCGGCAAGGGCACCTTCGTCGACGTGACCGCGGCTGCCGGCCTTGGCAAGCGAGAAGCGTTCAGCACGTCTGCCATGTGGGTGGATATCGATCGCGACGGCCATCTCGACCTGTTCGTCTGCAACTACGTCCGTTGGACGCCCGAGCAGGACGTCTTCTGCAGCCTGGACGGCAAGCAGAAGTCCTACTGCACGCCTGAGGCATATCGCGGCGGTACCTGCTGGCTCTTTCGCAATCGCGGCAACGGCACCTTCGAAGACATCACGGCCACGTGCGGCATCTTCGACTCGAACTCGAAAGCCCTTGGTGTGGCCCTGATAGACGACGACCAGGATGGGTGGCCCGACCTGCTGGTGGCGAACGACACGGAGCCGAACAAGCTCTATCGCAATTTGAAGAACGGGAAGTTTCGCGATGTGGGTCTTGCGGCGGGCATCGCCCTCAGCGAGGACGGCAAAGCCAGGGCGGGCATGGGTGTGGACGCCGCGGACTTCGACAACAGCGGCCGCAGCGGCATTGCGGTGACGAATTTCGAAGGCGAGATGATTGGTCTCTACCGGAGCGAAGGCCCTGGACGCTACCGTGATGTCGCATCGCGCGTCGGCGTCGGTTCACCGTCGAAGAACCGCCTCGGGTTCGGCTGTCTCTTTGGCGATCTCGATCTCGATGGCGATCTGGACCTCGTCGTGGTCAATGGCCACATCGATGACACCGTTCGCAACATTCCCGGCAACGTCGGCTATGCACAGCCACCACACCTGTTTCTGAACGACCGCGGGTCGTTTCGCGATGTGGCGTCGCAGGTCGGTGGCGGCTTCGAGCAACCGCGCGTCGGTCGCGGACTCGCATTTGGCGACTTCGACAACGATGGCGATCTCGACGTGTTGATGACCACCAACAACGGGCCTGCGCTCCTGTTCCGCAACGATCGACAGACGACCAACCGCAGCGTGCGCTTTACCCTGACCGGCGTGGCGTCGAACCGTGACGCCATCGGCGCCACCATCCGCATCTCGCACGGCGGCATCACGCAGACGCGCATGGTTCGCAGCGGTTCGAGTTATCTCTCGCAGTCCGAACTACCGGTCACCTTCGGCGTGGGCACCAGGGACGTCATCGAGCGCGTGGTCATTACCTGGCCCAACGGGCGCGTGGACGAGTTCAAGAATGTGGCGACCGGAAAGCGCTACAAGCTGGCCGAAGGGAAAACGCTGGAAAGCGTCTGAGATTTACGCAGCCTGCGGATCTTCACTCCATCTCCAAGTCTTCAATCCAATCTTCAATCTTCAATCTGAAATATCAGGGTCCTGCCCCTCTAATCGGTTCGCAGTATTGTGCCCGGCGCCTGGCGTCGTTAGAGTTCACCGCCGTTGTTCGAAAAGGTGAACTGACTGATGCCGTATATCGACGTGCCGAACGTGCCCGGAATTCGCGCGCTGCTCGCGTTTCGACCTGAGATGGCCGAGCCGCTGGCCGGGCTGGCCAACGCGCTGCTGCATGCGCCGAATTCGTTGAGTCCTGGTGACCGCGAACTGATTGCGGCGTATGTGTCGCACCTCAACCAGTGCACGTTCTGCTGCGAGAGCCATGCGGCCGTCGCAGCGTGTCACTTGCACGATGAGGCGCTGGTCGATGCGACGCTGGCCGATCCGCAGACCGCGCGCATCTCACCGAAGATGCGAGAGTTGCTGGCGCTGGCCGCCCGAGTGCAGCTCAGTGGACGCGCTGTCTCGCAAGAGGACGTGGCCCGCGCACAGCGGGAGGGTGCGACGGACGTGGAGATTCACGACACCGTGCTCATCGCGGCGGCATTCTGCATGTTCAATCGCTACGTCGATGGCCTCGGAGCGCTGACGCCAACCGATCGTGATGCGTATCGCGAGCGAGCGGCGCAGACGGCCAGCGAAGGCTACAGAATGTCGGCCCCAACGGCCTGAGTCGATGAACCCACCACCCTTTGCCTGGGAGGCGTGGTACGAAGCGGTTGGCGGACGCACGATCGACATCGAGCAGGTACGCTCGTACCTGACCCAGATTGTCGAGCAGCAGGAGCCGCGCTTCTCGGGACCGGTCGCGCCCGTTCCCCACGTCTTCCCCTCGCCAGCCGATGCCGGCGCCCATCTGAAGGCGAAGGCTCGCGAGTTCGGCGCAGATCTCGTCGGCATCTGCGAGATCGAGCCGTCGGACGTGTATGCCGGCCGCTCGGTGCCGGCGCGCTTTGCGGTCGCCGTCGGCCAGCGCATGCGATGGCGCGAGTTCCAGGTGGTTCCGTCGCGAGCATCGGCCATCGAGTGCCTTCGCGTCTACTTCACGCTCGGTGAAACGGTCATTCAGCTCGCCGCCTACATCCGTTCGCTGGGCTACGCCTGCATCGTCGAGCATCCGATTGGTGACAGCGATCTGCTGCACATTCCAATCGGGCTGAAGGCGGGATTCGGAGAACTCGGCCGGCACGGGTCGATCATCAACCCGGACATCGGTCCGCTGTTTCGCATGGGGAGCGTCGCCACGTCGCTCGACCTCGCGATCGATCGTCCCATCGATGCGGGCATCGCCGCGTTCTGCGACACCTGCAGAGCGTGCCGGAAGTACTGTCCGGCACACGCGATCCCAGACGAGCGGAGCCCTGAGGCGGGCATCGATCATCTCGGCAACCCGCGCTACGTTGTCGACACTGGCCGCTGCTTTCCGTACTTTGCGACCCACAACTACTGTTCCATCTGCCTGCCCGTGTGCGTCTACAACCACAAGGAGTGGGCGCGCGATTTCGACGGACACACGACGAAGCTGTTTCCTCAGGTCGTCATGGCCGATCCGCCGCCTCCACGCGACCTGCCGCACGGACAGCGGCATGTCTATCCACTGCTGAAACGTTCATGAACACACGTGTCATTCGCATCGCGCTGGCGATCGCCGTTCTGGTGTCCGCCGTGTCTTCGTCGCTCATCGCCGCGCAGGTCAGCGGCATCCTCGAAGTCGTGGTGACTGACGTGCAGCACCAGCCCGTGGCTGGCGCCAACGTGCTGGTCAGCAACACCGCGACTGATGTGGCCGTTGCAGGCCAGACAGACGCAGGAGGCCGGGTTGTGCTGCCGCAGCTTTCTCCGGGCCGCTACGCGGTAGCCGTACGTCGAGAAGGACTGGCGCCGTGGCAGACCACCCTCGACGTCGGCGTCGGGCAAACCATGATGGTCGAGGCCCAGCTCGCGTTGACCACCGAAACCGTGCTGGTTGAAGGCGCGGGCCGTGCGCTCACGTCCGCACTCGAGTCGCAACTCGTGACGCGCGAGATCGAGGCGTTGCCACTGAACGGCCGCAACTTCCTCGAGCTGGCGCTGCTCGTGCCAGGCAACCAACCCGCCCCGACGTTCGATCCCACCAAGACCAACAGCGTGCTGGTCTCCTCGGCCGGTCAGCTGGGACGCGGCGGCAACGTGATGATCGACGGGCAGGACAACAATGACGATGTGGTCGGCGGACCATTGCTGAACCTGCCGATCGATGCCGTGCAGGAGTTCCAGATGGCGACCAGCCGATTCGGGGCGGAACTCGGACGCACCGGCTCCTCAGTCGTCAACATCGTCACGCGAACGGGCACGAACGCGACGCGTGGTTCGGCATCGCTGTTTGCGCGCAATGGCGCCTGGCAGTCGCGCCCCGCCACACTGGACGCCGACGCAGACGTGCCGCCGTTCGACCGGCAGCAGATCGGCGGCGCGCTGGGCGGACCGCTGCGCCGCGACTCGGTCTTCTGGTTCGGCGCCGGCGAGTTCCGCAACCAGGACGGCGCCGTGCTGGTTGGCGCGCGCGATACGGCGTCGCGAAGTATCCGCCGCAGCTTCGCACCGGCGCCGCTCGATGACGGACTGTGGTCCCTGCGCATGGACGCGGGAGCCGGCAGCAACCGCGTCACACTGCGGTATGCCGGTGAGCGGAGCACCGACACATCGCCGAGCGCGGTCGAGCGTGCCATTGGTTCGGCCACGCAGCGGCAGAGTGCGTTGAACCGCTATCACGCGCTCCTCGGAACGTGGACGTCGGTCGGTTCACGCGGCCTGGTCAATGCGCTCAATGCCAGCGTCAGCACGTTCCTGAACCGCACGACGCCGGTCGCGGCCCTGCCGCAGTACACCTTCCCCAGCATCCAGGACGGTGCCTCGTTCCGTATGCCGCAGGAAACCCACCAGACGCGTCTGCAGGTGACCGACACGGTCACTCGCGCCCGAGGACGTCACCTGTTGCAGGCGGGCGGCGAGCTTCAGCGCATCGCAGGCGAGTTCCGTCTCGGTGTGTTCCGCCAGGGACGTGTCGAGCTCGTCGAAGACTTCCCGGCGTTCGACCGCAACGGCGACGGCCGCGTCAACGACGATGACCTGCTGTTCTCTGTGAGCCTTCGCAGCGGCAAGCCAGGTCAGGACCTCGTGCTGCCCGATTCGAGCAGCACGCACCTGGCTGGCTTCGTTCAGGATGACTGGACGGTCTCGAACCGCCTGACGATGAACCTGGGGCTTCGCTACGAAGTCGACACGGACGTCAACAACCAGACTCGCGTCGACGAGTTGAATCCGATCGTCCTGCCGTTCGTGCACGGCGAGCGCCAGCGCGATCTCAACAACGTTGCGCCGCGTCTCGGCGTCTCGTTCGCGGCCACTCCGAGCACGATTCTTCGTGGCGGCTACGGCACCTACTACGACCGTATCGTCCTGCAGATCCAGTCGCTCGAGCGCGGTCTCGATGGACGTGCGCTCCCTGTGGAAGTGCGCGCTGGCAACCTGTTCTTCATGGACCCCGACACTGGCCGCTTCCCGGCGTTTGCGCCGACTGTCTCCAATCCTTTCGGCGGCTTCGTCCTGCCAGGCGCCGGCGCCTCGGGCATCAACATCATCGATGCACACCTGCAGAGTCCCACCGTCAATCAGTTCAACGTCGGCATCGATCAGCGAATCGCCGGGGCGCAGCTTCGTGTGGACGCCATGCACAGCGAAGGCACGCACTTCCTCATCGGTCGCACGGTCGGTGAAGTATTCAATCCAGTGGTTGGCGGGCCTGACCGCGTTGTCAACATCGAGTCCAGTGCAAAGACCAAGTACGACGCCCTGCTCGTGAGTGTCGATCGCAGCTTTGCCGGCGGGCATTCGCTTCGCCTTGGCTACACGCTGTCGAAAGCGCTGAACTACGCCAACGACGATCAGATTCCTTTCCTCAACGGTCCCATCGATCCGAACAACCTGGCGCGCGAGTCCGGGCCAACACCAACCGATCGTCGTCATCGTCTCGTGATGTCGGGGCAGGCAACGCTGCCTGGGCGTGTGTTGCTGTCAGGCTTGTGGACGGTGTCGTCAGGCGTGCCGATGGACATCATGATGCCCGACGGGCAGACGCGCATCCCGACCATCCAGCGCAATGCGGGTGGTCGACAGTTCACGAGCGCCGCTGAGCTGAACGACTTCATCACGCGAACCAACGCATCTGGCGGTATCGACGGCGTGCTGTTGCCGCTGGTGTCAGGCGACGCGAGGTTCTCCGACAGTTTCAGTTCGCTCGACATGCGCCTGTCGCGCCGCTTCGCGGTGCACGCGCGCATGCGGCTCGAGCTGATGGGAGAAGTGTTCAATCTGTTCAACACCACCAACATCCTCGGTGTGTCGAACGTGAACTACTCCGGATTCTCCAACGTGCTGACGCGCGACTCTGAGGACGCGACGCAGGCCGGCTATCTCAGGTCGAGTCAGTTCGGGCGTCCGATCACGACCGCGGGCGGGGTCTTTGGCTCTGGCGGACCACGCGCATTGCAGCTGGCCGTGCGGGTGATCTTCTGAGCGTTCGCCGTCTCCTCGGGCCGTGGGCCGCGACCGCGCTCGTTGTGGCGGAGGTGGTTGGTGTTGGCATCCTGCTGACGCCGGCCGCCATGATGCGTGCTCTGGGCGGCATCGTCGCGCCGATGATCCTGTGGCTCGTCATGGGAGCACTGACGGCCGCCGGCGCGCTCTGCTACGCGGAACTCTCGACACGCTTCCCGCAGACCGGCGGCACCTACGTGTTCCTGCGAGAGGGCTTCGGCCGTCGAACCGCGTTCGCGTACGGCTGGATGGCGATGCTCGTGATGGACCCCGGGCTGACCGCCGCCCTCGCCATCGGCACGTCGAAGTATCTGCTTGCCGCCGCAGGGATCTCATCGCGCTTCGAAGTGCCGGTTGCGATCGCCGCGATTGTCGTCCTTGCGGCGATTGCCCTCAGAGGTCTCGCTTCCGGGGCCGTGCTCCTGCGATGGAGCGCGATGATCAAGCTCGGGATGGTCGCGTTGCTCGTGGTCGCCGGGGTTGCGAAGGCACTCGGCGGGGCAACGCCGATGCCGCACGTCGCCGCATCTGCCGTGTCGCTGCCGGCGCTGGCGGGTGCCGTGGTCTCCGCCTTCTTCGCATTCGGCGGATGGTGGGACCTTGGTCGTCTCAGCGAAGAAGTCGAGCAGCCCGAACGCTCGCTTCCCGTCGCGATGATTGCAGGCGTGGGCCTCGTCGCGCTGATCTACGTACTGGTCACTTTTACCTTGCTCCTCGCAGCTCCCCCCGCGAGCGCCGCGACAGACGATGCGTTTGTGGCGGCAGCGGGAGCGGTGTTGTTCGGGCAACGCGCCGGACGACTGCTCGCCGTGATGGTGACACTGGCCGTATCGGGCAGCCTGTTCGCCGTGCTGCTTGGGGCACCACGCATCTCGGTCGCGATGGCGCGCGACGGCCTGCTGCCCTCACGCGTGACGTGGTTCGACGAAGCGCGCGGGCGCGCGGTGCCAGGCACACTGCTGCAGGCGGGACTCGCATCGGCACTCGTGGTGATTGGCAGCTTCGATCAGATTCTCGGGTACTTCGTGCCGGCGGCCGTCTTCTTCCTCGGCCTCTCCGCAGCAACACTCTTCACCATCGATCGCGGCGAGACGAACCGGTCGGCGTTTCTGGTGCCGCTCTTTCCACTGCCGCTCGTGCTGTTCCTCCTGCTCATCGTCATCATGCTCGTGCTGTTTGCCGTTGGACAGCCGACACAAACGTCGCTCGGCGCAGTGGTGGTGCTGCTGGGTTGGCTCTATGGGCGCCGCATGAGTACGGATTCAGCGGCGCGAGAGATTTCAGAATGAAGACTTCAGATTGAAGTTTGGGTCGTCCCGATCGAGGTGGCGCGCTGAACCCGGCAACCAATCTGAAATCTTCAATCTTCAATCTGAAATCTCATAAGCTGTGGTCATCGTGCCTATCCGACGTTCCGCTTGCGCCGCTGCGGTTGCGGTGCTTGCGCTCGCCGTGGGCGCCTGCCGAACGGCTGCACCAGCAGCGTCTGCACCGCGTACCCCGCCTGCGCAACCCGCGTCCGCACCAATCATTCAGCCGGGTGCTCCCGGCCAACCCAGTGTTGCCATCGACGCCGCACACGCGGTGGATCTGTCGAAGGTGCGCTTCACGTCTGCGGATGTCGAGTTCATGCAAGGCATGATCGGCCATCACGCACAGGCCGTGGAGATGGTGGAACTGCTGAAGACGCGCGCTGCGCATCCCGAGATGCAGGCGCTCGGCAAGCGCATCGAGCTCTCGCAGGAAGACGAGATCAAGATGATGCAGGCCTGGCTCACGGCGCGCGGACAGATGGCGCCCGAGCAGCACGCGCATCACGGCGAACACATGATGATGCCCGGGATGTTGATGCCCGAGCAGATGCAGCAGCTCGCCGCGGTGAACGGCCCCGAGTTCGACAAGCTGTTTCTACAGGGCATGATTGCCCACCACCAGGGTGCGTTGACGATGGTGGAAGAGCTGATGAAGAAGCCCGGGGCAGCGCAGGAGTCGGAAGTCTTCGGGTTCGTGTCGGACGTGGTCGCCGACCAGACGGCTGAAATCGACCGCATGAGCGGAATGCTGCAGGAGTATTCGAAATGAACGTGAGACGCATGCGGTACGGGTTGTCGATGGCGGTGTTGATGGCGTGTGGCGCGGCGGCGCTCGGTGCGCAGGGCAAGTCGACCGCGCAGCGGCCCGATCCGCGCGTCGGCCTGAAGGCTGGCATTCGCGATGCGGGTCAGGCCATTCGCAATCTCGAACTGGTGGCCAGCTTGCCGAAGCCGGCGGGCTTCTTCGATCCGCAGACGCCGCTCGGACGTCCGACTCCGCCAGAGACGCCACCGAACGCGGCGCCCGCGCCGGCAGCGGGGGCCGCATCCGGCGATCCGCAGGCGGCCGCCACTCCGCCACCTGCCCCTCGACCGCCAACCTTTGATCCGAGCACGGCGAATCGGCTCGACTTCAGCAACTCCGATCTCGCGTTCGACGGCCATCACCTGTTCATGGGTAACTTCCACGGCTTCAATGTCTACGACATCGAAGAGTCGAAGAACCCGAAGCTGCTCGCCTCCATCGTCTGCCCGGGTGGACAAGGCGATGTGTCGGTCTACAAGAACCTGCTGTTCATGTCGGTTGAGCAGGGCCGGGGTCGGCTCGACTGCGGAACCCAGGGGCATCAGACCGCGGTCAGCTCCGAGCGCTTCCGTGGCGTGCGCATCTTCGACATTACCGACATCGCCAAGCCGCGTCAGGTGGCGGCGGTGCAGACGTGCCGCGGCTCGCACACGCACACGCTGGTGCCAGACCCCAGCGACCCTGCGAATCTCTACGTGTACGGATCGGGAACCTCGGTCGTCCGCTCGGGCGAAGAGCTCGATGGATGCATCGACAAGGATCCGAAAGACGATGCGAACACCGCGCTGTTCAGCATCGACGTGATCAAGGTGCCGCTGAACTCGCCGGACAAAGCCACCATCGTCAACCGCCCGCGCATCTTTGCGGATCCGGCAACCGGCAACATCGCCGGTCTGTGGCTTGGCGGTACACACGGTGAAGGGACACAGCGCACCAGCGCGACGAACCAGTGCCACGACATCACGGTGTTCCCGCAGATTGGACTTGCAGCGGGCGCGTGTTCAGGTAACGGCATCCTGATTGATATTTCAGACCCCGTGCACCCGACCCGCGTTGACCAGGTGCTCGACAAGAACTTCGCCTACTGGCACTCGGCCACCTTCAACAACGACGGCACCAAGGTCATCTTCACCGACGAGTGGGGTGGTGGTACGCGTCCACGCTGCCGCGCCGTCGATCCCGCGAACTGGGGCGCCGACGCCATCTTCGACATCGTCGACAAGAAGCTGAAGTTCGCCGGCTACTTCAAGATGCCGGCCGTGCAGACCGAGCAGGAGAACTGCGTTGCGCACAACGGGTCGCTCATCCCGGTTCCCGGTCGCGACATCATGGTGCAGGCATGGTACCAGGGCGGCATCTCGGTGTACGACTTCACCGACTCCGCGCACCCGGTCGAGATCGCGTTCTTCGACCGCGGTCCGCTCGATGCGAAGCAGCTGTTTCTCGGCGGCTACTGGTCGGCGTACTGGTTCAACGGGCAGATCTACGCGAGTGAAATTGCGCGCGGGCTCGACATCTTCAAGATGAAGCCAAGCGAGTTCCTGTCGCAGAACGAGATCACGGCGGCAACGCTCGCTCATGCCGACACCGTCAACCCACAACAGCAGATGCGGATCTCCTGGCCCGCCACTGCGGTTGTCGGGCGTGCGTATCTGGATCAGCTGACGCGGTCGCACGCGATAACGGCTGCGCGCGCCACCGCCGTTCGCGGTGTGCTGGATCGAGCTGACTCGATGACGAACCGGACCGCCCGTGTGGGCGAGACCGTGCAGCAGCTCGAATCGCTCGCCGGCGATCTGCAGTCGGATGAAAGCCATCTGTCGGCGGGCGCAGACAAGGCGCGCACGCATGCGTTGGTCGAGTTGCTCAAGACGCGCGCCAGCGCTCTGAAGTAGACCCCGCTTCGGACCGGGCGCGAGGGCGCGTCCGGTCCACCCTCACTTCTTCAACCAGTCAGTCAACGCGCTCAGGCCGGCGGCGAGCAGTTCGACGCCCGCACCTGGGCCCGCTGCTGCACTCTGCCCAAGTTCCGCAAACGAACGTTCAACCTCTCGTCGCGCTGCTGCGAGGCGCAGGGGGAGCAGCGGGTCTGGTTGCGCGTGTGTCTGATCGGCCTGTTGCAGGTGCGCGATGACGTCGCCGGCTTGCTGCAGATCGATCATCGACAGTAGTGAACCGCAGTGCGAGCACACCGAGCCCGCGCCAAGGTCGATCGGTCCCCCGCAGTTCGTGCAGTTCACGGTCTGCACGTTCGCGCGCAGCTGTTCGAGCTGTTCTGGTAAGAGCGGGCGAAGAAGGTTCTTCTCGCGCAGGAAGTCGACATCGGTAATCAGCCGACCGTGCCCGTGTGGACACCGC
>Ga0209023_10004614_pt1 | contig 15562 bp, 13 predicted proteins | sample LakOneMetagenome_FD_187468 | JGI IMG/M metagenome (GOLD analysis project Ga0209023, IMG submission 187468) | Freshwater and sediment microbial communities from Lake Erie, Canada (SPAdes) (version 2) | ecosystem: Environmental > Aquatic > Freshwater > Lentic | place: Lake Erie, Canada... | reverse complement strand
CCGATCTCCAGATATAGCGCCTCGACGCCGCTACGCACCGACAGCAAGGCGGTATCGGCGGATCGCTCCGACAGCCGCAGCAGGCTCGGCTGCGCCAGTTCGGCAATATCGACGGTGCGGCGGGTGCTGATCGCCATCACCCGCGCCTCCTGCCCGAGCTCGTAGGTCTTGGCCCCGGTGACCCGGCTGACGAAGCCCTCGTCGATCAGCGAACCCAGGATACGCAGCGTCGTCGCCTTGTTCAGCGAGGTCGCCTCGGCAATCTCGGTCAGCCGCAACGGCGAGTTCTGCGCCAGCACGCGCAGGATGGCGCAGACCTTCTGGATTGCGTTGAATTTGTCGGCCTGTCCGACCACGGACAGCACCGGCTTCTTCTTCGGCGCTGCCGCGGCCAGCTTGGTGGGAGATGCGTTCATGCCGCCTCCTGAAATCCGAACCGCAAATCCTGCATCGCTATCGTCTCCGCCTGCCCCGATCCTAAAGAGGTCCGGCCGCGGGCGACAGTACCTTATTTCATCTGATGAAACTCTTTCGTCAATTATTTCCTGTTTTTGCGATGCAGCGGGTTCCTGCTCGAAATCTTATTCCGCTAGGCGAACCCGTCATCCGCGGCGGTCCGGCGGATCGTGACCAGCGCGCACAGGCTCACGAGGCCGCACAGCGTGACGTAATAGCCGGGAGCGAGATTGTCGAAGAAGGCAAAGGTCCCCATCCAGGCCATGGTCACCGGCGACATGCCGCCGAACAGCGTGACGCCGATATTGTAGCTCAGGCCGAGCCCGGTGCCGCGTGTCACCGGCGGGAACAGTTCGGACATCAGCGCCGCCAGCGGTCCGAAGTAGAGCGCCTTCAATGTGCCGAGACCAAGCACGACCAGGATGATCACGGTCGACGTCGGCGTCTGCGTCAGCACGAGGAAGGCCGGAAAGGCCGATGCCAGCAACAGCAGGCAGAACACGATCATGTGGGTGGTGCGCCCGATCCGGTCCGAGATGATTCCGGCGATTGGCGGCAGCACGGTGACCGCGATGCCGGCCGCCAGCGCCGCCTGGAAACCGACCGACGGCGGCAGCTTCAGCGTCTTGACCACATAGGTCGGCATGTAGACGATGAGGTAGTTGATCGAGGTCGTCACCGCGATGGCGCCGATCCCGAGCAGTACCCGAAGCTTCTGTTCGGCGAATACCCTGGCAACGACCGATTCGTTCTTGGCCGCAGGAGGCGCCGTCGCATCCTCGATATTGTTGCGGATGTAGATGCCGATCGGTCCGATCAGAACCCCGAACAGAAACGGAATCCGCCAGCCCCAGGATTCCAGATCGGCCGGTGTCATCGCCGAAGTGAGCCAGACGCCAAATCCGGACGCCAGCAATCCGCTCAATCCCTGGCTGGCGAATTGCCAGCTTGCGACAAAGCCGCGGCGGTGCGGCATATGCTCGACCAGAAACGCGGTCGAGCTGCCGAACTCGCCGCCGGCAGAGAAGCCCTGCACCAGGCGGGCGAGGATGACGCCAAGGGGCGCGAGAAGGCCGATGGTCGCGTAAGCCGGCATCACCGCGACTGCCAGCGTACCCAATGTCATCATCACGATGGAGATCATCAACGACGCCTTGCGACCATAGCGATCGGCATAGGCGCCAAGCACGACGCCGCCGATCGGCCGCGCCAGATAGGACAGGCCGAAGGTGCCCAGCGTCAGCAGCAGCGAAGCCGTCTGATCCTGATTCGGAAAGAATGCCTTGGAGACATAGATCGCGAAATAGCCGTAGACGGCGATGTCGTACCATTCCAGCGCGTTGCCGACCGACGTCGCGACGATCAGCTTGGTAACGTCCTTTTGCTTCGACGCGGACGCGACCTCTTGCACTTCAGTTCCCGATAACGCCATCTACAACATCCTCCAGTCCAATTCCGTGTCGCAGCTTCGCAAGCCCGTCAGGGCTTGCGCGGGGTTTCGCCAAGGTCCCAGAACAACCCCGCCATGATCGCCAGCGCTTCCTCGGTCAGCGGCAGCAGGATGTGTTCGTCCGGCGCGTGTTGCGAGCAGCCGGGATAGGAGTGCGGCACCCAGATCGTCGGCAACCCCAGCCCTTCGGCGAACACGCCATTGGGCAGCGAACCGCCGATATTCGGCAGGATCGCCGGCGGCTTTCCGGTGGTGTTGCGGATCGAATTCGCCGCCCAGTTCACCCAGGGGCTGTCGACATCGGTTCGCGACGCACCGAACCGTTGCTGGCCGGAGACCTCGACCATGCCGAAGCCGTTGGCGTGCAGATAGTCCCTGACGGCATCGACGACCTTTTCGTAGTCGGTGCCGACCACGAAGCGGAGCTGCAGCACCGCGCGCGCCCGGCCCGGGATCGCATTGGCCGGCTCCTCGATATTACCCGACGACATCGCCAGCACTTCGAGCGTGTTCCAGGCATAGACGCGTTCGGCCGCCGTGAGGCCATCCTCGCCCCAATTGTCAGACAGTTGCGGCTCATCCGGCGTCGGCCGTACCTCGACTTCGGCCAGCACCGAGCGAATCTGGTTCGAGATCCGCGGCGGTTTCATGATCTCGAGCTTCATCCGGCCGCGGTGATCGACCAAGGCGGCGATGGCGTTGGCGAGGATGGTCGCGGGGTTGGCGAGCAGCCCGCCCCAATTGCCGGAGTGGTTGCCGCCTTCGCGCAGGTTGACGTCGAGCGCAATGCGGACGCCACCGCGGCAACCGAGGAAGATGGTGGGACGATCCGCCGACAGCCGGGGCCCATCGGAAGCCAGCAGCAGATCGGCCTTCAACTCCTCACGCAACGACTGACAGACCTGATCCAGGTCAGGCGAGCCGATTTCTTCGGAAGTCTCGATGATGAATTTGGCATTGAAGCCGAGCTTGCCGCCACGGGCCTCGTGCACCATGCGCAGCGCCGCCATGTTGATGCTGTGCTGCCCCTTGTTGTCGGCGGTGCCGCGTCCGTAGACCCGCTCACCCTTGATCGTGGTCTTCCACGGATCGAGGTTGTCGCGCCATTCGCCGACCATGCCGCCGACGACGTCACCGTGGCCATAGGACAGCACCGTCAACAGCGACGGGTCCTCGCAATAGTCGGCAACCAGATAGGGCCCCTTGCCGATCGGCGATTCCACGATTCGGGTCGTAAAACCCATTTCAGTGAATGCCGGGGTCAGGGCTTCGACCAGATAGGCGCGCATCGGATCGCCCGGCAGCGGTTCCTGGCTCTGCGTTTTGAAGCCGACCCTGCGGTTCAGCTCGGCGATGAATGCACCGGAATGAAGATGCTCGCGCGCTTTTGCAATCGCGTCGGCCCTGGTCGCCATGGTCGCTTCCTTAAGTAACTTGTGATCGTGGGGTGACCAACCTATCGGGATAAACCGCCCGCTGGAAGTGGTACGCGAACGGCCGGAATGACCCTTGATAAAATCGCCGGGAATGCAACAATTTCGGCCGCAGCCCGGCATCCGATCGGGCGAAAATCAGGGAGGCCGTCCATGAAAACGATCCTGCGTGCGTCTGCGATCTGTCTGTTGTTTGCCGGTTCGGCGATGGCGCTCAGCGGTGAACGGATGGCGGAAATGCCGCTCGACAAGATGACATCAGCCCAGCGCGCCGTGGCCGAGGCCATCATGTCCGGCCCGCGCAAGGGGATCGGCGGCCCGTTCAACGCCTGGCTGCGCAGCCCGGTGCTGGCAGACCGGCTGCAGAAGGTCGGCGAATATATCCGGTTCGACACCTCGCTCGACAAACGCCTCAACGAGATGGCGATCATCATGACCGCGCAGCACTGGGGCTCGCAATACGAGTGGTTCGCCCACGCCCCGCTGGCGATCAAGGCCGGCCTCGACCCGGCCATCATCGCGGCGATCGGCGCCGGCAGGAAGCCCGACACCATGAAGGACGACGAAGCGATTGTCTGGGAATTCACCACCCAGCTCCGCCGGGATCATGCCGTCGATGACGCGATCTACGCCAAGGCGCTCGATAAATTCGGCGAACAGGGCATCATGGACCTGATCGCGGTCAACGGTTACTACGACGTGGTCTCGATGACGCTCAACGTCGCCCGGGTCGCCCCGCCGGCGGATGCGCAAATGCCGTTCAAGCAGGCCGGACGATAGCGTATTGTTAGCATCATCGTCGCGCGGCCCCGCCGCGCGACTTCGCTTCAGAAGCTCCTTAGAAGTTTCCTTGTATGAAAAAACAAGTCCGGCTCAACGCCTTTGCCATGAACTGCGTGGCGCATCAATCGCCGGGTTTGTGGACGCATCCGCGCGACCGCACCCTCGACTATAATCGCCTGTCGTACTGGATCGACCTCGCCAAAACGCTGGAACGCGGCCGCTTCGACGGGCTGTTCCTTGCCGACGTGCTCGGCGTCTACGACGTCTATGGCAACAGTCCGGACGCAGCCCTGCGCAATGCCGCGCAGACGCCCTCGAACGAGCCGCTGATGCTGATCCCGGCCATGGCCGCGGTGACCGAGCATCTCGGATTCGGCGTCACCAGCAACCTGTCGTTCGAGCCGCCCTATCCGTTCGCGCGCCGGATGTCGACGCTCGACCATCTGACCAACGGCCGGATCGGCTGGAACGTGGTCACCGGCTATCTCGACAGCGCCGCGCGCGGCGCCGGCAAGGACAAGCAGACCGCGCATGACGACCGCTACGACATCGCGGACGAATATATGGAGCTGGTCTACAAGCTCTGGGAAGGAAGCTGGGAGGACGGCGCCGTGCTGCGCGACCGCGCGCGCGGGATTTTTGCCGATCCCTCCAAGGTGCATCGCATCGAGCACGAGAGCGACAACTACCGCCTCAACGCCATTCACCTCAGCGAGCCGTCGCCGCAGCGGACGCCGGTGCTCTATCAGGCCGGCACCTCGCCGCGCGGCCGGCAGTTCGCCGGCCAGCATGCCGAATGCGTGTTCATGTCGGGGCCGTCGGCCAAGATCATCGCCCCGCGCGTGGCGGCGATCCGTGCCCAGGCCCGGGAGAACGGCCGCAATCCCGCTGAAATCCTGATGTTCAGCATGATGACGATGATTCTCGGCCGCACCGAGGCCGAGGCGAAGGCGAAATACGCCGATTATCGCAAGCACATCAATCCGGAGGGTGCGCTGGCGCTGATGTCGGGCTGGACCGGTGTCGATTTCTCCGGCTACGACCTCGACCAGGAAGTGCGCCACGTCCAGAACGACGCCGGCCGCAGCGCCATGGACAACGTCACCCGCGGCGATCCGGACCGGGTCTGGACCGTGCGTGAGGTCATCGAGCATGTCGGCATCGGCGGCGCCGGCCCCGTGATCGTCGGCACGCCCGAAAAGGTCGCCGACGATATCGAGGCCTGGTTCGAGCAGACCGACGTCGACGGGTTGAATGTGCCGTTCGCGGTTTCGCCCGGCGACTTCGAGGACATCACGGACATGCTGGTGCCGGAACTGACCCGGCGCGGGATCTATAAGGAACGCTACGCTGAGGGTACGCTGCGCGAGAAATTGTTCGGCGCCGGACGGGCGAGATTGACGGACCAGCATCCGGCGAGCCGCTATCGGCCACATGCGCAGGCGAAGGCGGCGGAGTAGGATTGCCACCGCTGTCATACCCCGCGCATGCGGGGTATCCAGTACGCCGCGGCTTATCATTCCGTCACTGACATCTCTGGAATACTGGATCGCCCGCTTTCGCGGGCGATGACGAATGTGGGGGATGCTCGCTCCCTCCACGTCATTGCGAGCGCAGCGAAGCAATCCAGACTTTCTTTGCGGCCAGATGGATTGCTTCGCTGCGCTCGCAATGACGACGGAGGCGGCCGTCAATTCACCGCGTTGTTGACCACGACCTCGATCAGCTTTGCGCCGGGGCGGCTGAACGCCGACGACAGCACCGACTTCAACTGCGTGGGATCGGTGACGCGCGTGGCTTCGAGGCCCATCGATTTCGCCAGCGCTGTGAAATCCACCGGCGGGTCCTTGAAATCCATGCCGACGTAGTGGTCGTCACCGTGGAAGGCGAGCAGGCGCTGCTTGATGATGCGATAGCCGCCGTTGTTGACGATGATGAAGGTCAGCGGCAGGTTCTGGTTGGCGGCGGTCCACAGCGACTGGATCGAATACATCGAGGAGCCGTCGCCGGAATAGCACACCACCGGCCGGTCGGGGTTGGCGAGGCTGACGCCGACGGACGCCGGCAGCCCCCAGCCAATGCCGCCCGAGGCTAGTGCGTGGTAGCCGTAGCGGTCGCGATGCGGGCGCAGCGCGATCATCTGCCGCGACGAGGTCAGGCCCTCGTCGACCAGGATGGCGTTGTCGGGCATCGCTTCGATCACCTGCAGCGACAGCCAGTCCGGATCGATCGGCGTGGTGGTGGCGTGCTTCGAAATCTGCTCGACCAGCGTCTTGCGGCGTGCGGTCCAGTTCCTGGTCGCGAGCTCAGCCAATCCCTGTTTGGCGCGCTTTTCCAGCGCGCTGCCGCCGATCGTCTTCAACACCGGGATCAGCGCACTCAGCGTTTCCCTGACGTCGGCCTTCAGCGCGACGTCGACGCTGTAATTCTTGGCGATGTCATGATCGACGAGACCGACCTGCACGATCGAGGTGCCGTCCGGCAATGGATCGACCTCGCTATAGACCGACATCCGCAGCGGATCGCCGCCCACCGCGATAATGAGGTCGTAGGGCGACAGCGCATCGCGGGCCAGCTTCTGGATGCGCGCCAAGGGACCGATGAAACAGGGGCTTTCGGACAGGAAGTGCGCACCGAACGGCGTCGATGACTGGTAGGCCGGACAGCCCAGCGTTTCCGCGAACGCGGCGGCTTCCTTCAACGCGTCGCTCTTCACCACCTCGTCGCCGACGACGATCACCGGCCGCTCGGCTTTGAGGATGCGCGCCGCGAACGTCTTCAGGGACTCGTCCGACGGCCGGACGCGGGTATCGATGCGGGTCGAACGGCCGAGATCGATGCCGGCCTCGGCGTTGAGGATATCGCCCGGCAGCGAGATGAACACCGGACCGGTCGGTGGCGTCATCGCGATCTTGGCGGCGCGGCGCACGATGCGTGGCAGGTCTTCCAGCCGCGTCACCTCGACCGCCCATTTCACCAGCGGTTCGGCCATCCGCACCAGCGGCCCGTACAGCACCGGCTCCTGCAGGCCGTGGCCCTGCTCCTGCTGGCCGGCGGTCAGGATCATCGGCGTGCCGGTGAAGCTGGCATTGAACAGCGAGCCCATCGCATTGCCGAGCCCCGGGGCGACATGGACGTTGCAGGCGACAAGCTTGCCCGAGGCGCGGCTGAAGCCGTCGGCCATCGCGACAACGAGGCTTTCCTGCATCGCCATCACGTAAGTGAGGTCGGGATGCTCCTTCAGCGCGTGCATGATCGGCAGTTCGGTGGTGCCGGGATTGCCGAACAGATGCGTGATGCCCTCGTCCTTCAGCAATGCGAGGAATGCCGAGCGCCCGGTGATCTTGTTTTTCATGTTCCCTCCGCCCCGGGCTCGTTGGCCGCGGGATGACGGCACATCACCAAACTTGAGCGGCGTGCGCAATGGAGGAGGCCATGCCGGGCCTGCATGGACGGTTGCGGCCACATGGTTCGAGGCTAGAACATCCCTTCGCGCTCGGTCGCCTTCTTCTTCTTCGAGCGCTGCCAGACCACGCCGGGAAAACCTTTCAGCGGCACCAGCGGCTCGCCGGTATAGGCCCATTCCTGCAACTGTTCGATCGCGATGTGATAGAGCGGCTGGCGCCCGGTGCGGCCGGAGAACAGCGCGCGCGGGATATTGACCATATGCGGCGAGCGGGCGCGTTCATAGATCACGGGCGTGCCGCAATGGGCACAGAAGCTGCGCGCGGTCTTCGTGGCCTTGTCCTCGTAGCGCGTGAGACTGTTTTCACCCTGGGTGATATGGAAGCGCTTGCGCCAGCTTCCGACATAGGTGGCATAGGCCGCGCCATGCGCGCGACGGCTCGCCGGCGAATGATCATGCCAGGCCCAGCGCGCGGGAACGTCGATCTCGAAAGCGACCTTGCCGCACAGGCATTGGCCAGCGGCGGGTTTGCCGGGCGCGATGGGTTTGGATTTTTTCTTCGGCGGTTCGTCGTCTTCGGGAAACATGGTGGGAACCTCGCGTTACCTCACCCCGTCATTCCGGGGCGATGCGCAGCATCGAACCCGGAATCTCGAGATTCCGGGTTCGCTTCGCGCCCCGGAATGACGGCGCCAAATCTATCGCAATGACGGCGGAGAGAGCCTTAAGCCTTCTCCAGCTCGACGTGCTCGGGGTAATCCGTGTACCCCGCCTCCTCTCCGCCATAGAACGTCGCGCGGTTGTACGGCGTCAGCGGAAATCCGTGCTGCAGGCGGCGCGGCAGGTCGGGGTTGGAAATGAAAATGCGGCCGAACGCGATGATGTCGGCGAGGCCATCGCGGATCGCGGCATCGGCCGCCTCGCCGGAGAAACCGCCGGCGGTAATCAGCACGCCTTTCCAGATCGGCCGGAACAGCACCATCGCCGACGGCTTGCCTTCCCAGTGAACATCGGCGCGGCCGGTGCCGGAGGAGCGCGGCTCGATGAAATGCAGATACGCCAGCCCGAGCGGATTGAGCTGCTGCACGACATGCGTGTAGAGCGGCATCGGATCGGGTTCGCCGGAACCGTTGGCGATGCCATAGGGCGACAGCCGCACGCCGACGCGATCCGCACCCCAGACCTCGATCACGGCCTTCGTCACCTCGAGCAGGAAGCGCGCGCGGTTCTCGATCGAGCCGCCATACAGATCGGTGCGCAGGTTGGTGTGAGACTGCAGGAACTGCTCGATCAGGTAGCCATTGGCGCCGTGAACCTCGACGCCGTCGAAGCCGGCTTTCAGCGCATTGGCCGCGCCCTGCCGGTAGGCGTCGATGACGCCGGCAATTTCGGATGTCTCGAGCGCGCGCGGGATCTCATAGGGCACCGCCTTGCCATCCGCCGTTCCGGTCTTGAGATCGGGGATCGCGACCGCCGAGGGCGCCACCGGCAACGCGCCGCCGGGCTGGAACGAGGAATGCGAAACCCGGCCGACATGCCAGAGCTGCAGAAAGATCACGCCGCCCTTGGCGTGAACGGCATCGACCACCTTGCGCCAGCCGGCGATCTGTTCCTCCGTATAGATGCCGGGCACGCCGGGGGCACCAAACCCGGTGGCCGCCACCGGCGAGGCCTCGGCGATCAGGAGGCCGCCCGGGGTCGCGCGCTGGGCGTAGTATTCCGCATTCAGTGGCCGCGGCGCCAGGCTCGGCCTGGACGCTCGCATGCGCGTCAACGGCGCCAGTGCGACGCGATGACTGAGTTGATACGGACCGACCTTGATGGGTGAGAACAACGCTGGAAAATTCATGACTGCCCCGGGAACACGGTGTTTGTACGGATATGTAACCGGCTCACATTGTTCGTAAAAGGTGTATCCGCACAAGTGACGCGTTTTCTTCACGCGAACCGGCAACCACTTCGCTTGAAAACGCTATCGATTGCAATCGCGTATGCCAAGATCAGTGAGCACTTCATCCATGCAGAAACCGAGCGCCCGCGCGCTGCCTTCCCTCAGCGTCCGTATCGACCTCGATAACGAAGGCCGGATCGGGCCGGGCAAGATCGCTTTGCTGGAGCATATCCGCGAACACGGTTCGATTTCGGCCGCCGGCCGCGCCATGGACATGTCGTACAAGCGCGCGTGGGATCTGGTCGACGAAATCAACCGCATCTGCCGGCAGGCTGCGGTCGAGCGGCAGACCGGCGGCAAGAACGGCGGCGGCGCGGCGCTGACGCCGTTCGGCACCTCGCTGGTCGCGCGTTATCGCAAGATCGAACGCGATGCGATGAGCGCCGCGCGCAAGGAATTGCAGGCGCTGCGCGCCGAGATCGGCCGCCCGAAGAAGCGGGCGGGACGGTAGAACCTCGTAGGCAACACCCCCGGGCCTCAATCCTTCGAGACGCATTGCTTCGCAATGCTCCTCCAGCGACAACGGCGAAGCCGTTGCGCGGGGATGAGGGTCTGGAACCTCAGGATGAGGTCTGGAACCTCGTGGTGAGGAGGCGCAGAGCGCCGTCTCGAACCATGAGGCCCAAAGGCAACCGCCTAACCCGTCTTGATCCAGACCGCCTTGACGTTGAGATACTCCTCGACGTGCTGCTTGCCGGACTCGCGGCCGTAGCCGCTCATCTTGTAGCCGCCGAACGGGACTGCCGGGTCCATCGCCTGGTAGCAGTTGACCCACACCGAGCCGGCGCGCAGCGATTTGGCGACCTGGTGCGCTTTGCTGACATTGGTGGTCCAGACGCCGCTGCCGAGCCCGAAGGTGGTGGCATTGGCGCGCTTGATCAGGTCGTCACTGTCCTTGAAGGAAATCGCAGAGATCACCGGGCCGAAGATTTCCTCCTGGGCGATGCGCATATTGTCCTGCACGTTGGCAAACACCGTCGGCGCCACGAAGTAGCCTTTCGACAGCGCCCCTTCGGTCAACGGCGCGCCGCCGGCGAGCGCCTGCGCGCCCTCCTTCTGGCCGATCGACAGATAATCGCTGACGCGTTCCAGCTGCTGCCGCGACACCAAGGGTCCGATCTGGGTGTTCGGATCGAGGCCATTGCCGACCTGCAGCTTCTTGCCGAACTCCGCGACGCGACCGACGAATTCGTCATAGACCTTGGACTCGACGAACAGCCGGGTGCCGGCGCTGCAGATCTGGCCGGAATTGGCGAACACCGCCATCGCCGCTCCCGGCACCGCCGCATCGAGGTCGGCATCGGCGAACACGATGTCCGGCGACTTGCCGCCGAGCTCAAGCGAGACACGCTTCAGATTGCCGGCCGACGCCCGGATGATCGATTGCCCCGTCACATGCGAGCCGGTGAAGGCAACCTTGTCGACGTCGGGATGTGACGCCAGCGCCGCGCCGGCGGTTTCGCCATAGCCCGGTACCACGTTGACGACGCCGGGCGGAATGCCGGCTTCCATGCAGAGTTCAGCCAGCCGCAACGACGTCAGCGGCGCTTCCTCGGCGGGCTTCAGGACCACGGTGCAGCCGGTGGCAACAGCCGGGCCGATCTTCCAGACGGTGGCGGAGAGCGGTCCGTTCCAGGGAATGATGGCGCCGACGACGCCGACCGGCTCCTTCAGGGTGTAGGAGAAGATTTCGCCGGGCAGCGAGTTCTCGATGGTCTCGCCATGCAGCGCGGTCGCCTGCCCGGCATAGTAGCGCAGCATGCCGAGCACGCGGAGCTTGTTGCCGCGGGTGCGGCTGATCGGCGCGCCCATGTCGAGGGTGTCGAGCTGCGACAATTCCTCGAAATGCTTTTCGACGAGGTCGGCGAGCCGCAGCAGCATGCCCTGGCGCTCGTACGGCTTGACCTTGCTCCACGGTCCCTCGAAGGCGCGGCGGGCGGCGGCGACCGCACGGTTGATGTCCTCGGCATCGCCCTCGGCGACGCTGGCGAGCAATTCACCGGTGGCGGGATTATGCGTCTCGAACTTCTTGCCCGAGGCGGCATCGATCCATTTGCCGTCGATCAGCATCTTCTTGTAGGAGCCATCCGCATAGGGATGACGTGTCATCGGTATTGCCTGGGTAACGGCCATGTTTGCACTCCCTCGGGTCGGCGTCGTTATATTTCATAAGATATAGCGTTGGGCTGGAATCGTAAAGCAGACCGGCCCTTCGGCGCAAGCCGGAAACGGGGACCTGCCATGCCGCGTCGCGCATGGTAGGATCGGGATATTGGCCCGAACAACACGCCCGATATTTGTCAGGAGAAAGACCGATGCCCCACCCCGCGATGTCTCCCAATCACGTTGCCGTCGTCACCGGAGGCGCGTCGGGAATCGGGCTCGCTGCCGCCATGCGCTTTGCCGGAGCGGGCATGCGGGTGTGCATCGCCGATATCGGCGAGGATCGCCTCGCCGAGGCCGGCGCCAGACTGGCGACGGCCGCCAAGGGCGGCGCGGCCGACGTGATGACCGCTGCCGTCGACGTCAGCCAATTCGAGGAGGTCGTCGGTCTCGAGGCCAAGGTTCGGAAGAAATTCGGCGGTACCGACATCCTGATGAACAATGCCGGCATCGGCCCTGACAGCACCAGCTTCGGTCCGCTGGAGAGCTGGCAGCGCATCCTGGGCGTCAACCTCTGGGGCGTCATCCACGGCACCCAGGCCTTCGGACCCAACATGATCGAGCGCGGCCATATCGGGCTGATCATCAATACCGGCTCCAAGCAAGGCATCACCACGCCGCCGGGCAATCCCGCCTATAATGTTTCCAAGGCCGGCGTGAAGGCGCTGACCGAGGCGCTGCAACACGAATTGCGCAACAAGCCCGGCTGTCGCATCAGCGCGCATCTGATGATTCCCGGCCACGTGTTTACGCCCCTCACCGCACGCGGCCGAACCGAAAAGCCCGACGGCGCCTGGACGCCGGAGCAGACCATCGATTTCATGATCGAACGTATCGACGCCGGCGATTTCTACATCCTCTGCCCCGACAATGACGTGCCGCGGCACCTCGACGAGCGCCGCATGGCCTGGGCCGCCGGCGACATCATCGAAAACCGTCCGGCGCTGTCGAGGTGGCACCCGGATTATGCTGGGGCCTTCGCAAAGTTTGTGAAGGGGTGAGTAGGCGACCGTCATTCCGGGGCAACCCGCAGGGTTGAACCCGGAATCTCGAACTTCCGGGTTCGTGCTTCGCACGCCCCGGAATGACGTGGGACTACAGCGTCTCTTGCTTGTGGCCGCACTGCTTGCAGGCGAACTTGACGCGGGTAGCGCCCTTCTCGGCCTGCACCCGATTGGGCGCGCCGCACTTGCCGCAGGTGGTCTCGATCCGGGTCTGGCCCTGTTTGACGACGAGATTCTTCTTTTCCATCGTCTCGCGGATCAGGCGCTCGGCCTCCTCACGCATCGCCTGCTTATCCATCGGCCGCACCTGTCTGAACACTGGTTGGCGCTGTCTATACCACGGCTTGGCCGGTTTGCGAGCGGCGAGCTGTCGCGCTCACCGCTCCTATGTGCGTCGGGTGTCACAAAACGGCTGCGGAACTGACCGGCCTTACACCGTCAACACGGTCGAGCCCGTGGTCTTGCGCGCCGCGAGATCGGTGTGCGCTTTCGCTGCATCTTTCAGCGGATAGGTCTGGTGCACCTCGATCTTGACCGCGCCCGATTTCACCACTTCGAACAACTCGTTGGCCATCGCCACCAGGTTGGCGCGCTTGGCGGCGTAGGTGTTGAGCGTCGGACGGGTGACGTAGAGCGATCCCTTCTGGGCGAGCAGGCCGAGGTTGAGCGGCTCGACATTACCGGAGGACGCGCCGAACAAGGCGGCGACGCCGAGCGGGGCCAGGCAATCCAGCGATTTCAGGAAGGTGTCCTTGCCGACGGAATCATAAACCACCGGCACCTTGGCGCCGCTGGTGATCTCGTCGACACGCTTCACGAAATCCTCTTTGGTATAGAGGATGGTGTGGGCGCAGCCGTGGGCTTTGGCGAGCTTGGCCTTCTCTTCGCTGCCGACCGTGCCGATCACGGTAGCGCCGAGATGCTTGGCCCACTGGCTCAGGATCAGGCCGACGCCACCGGCCGCCGCGTGCAGCAGGATGGTGTCGCCGGATTTCACCCGATAGGTCTGGCGGATCAGGTATTGCGTCGTCAGACCCTTCAGCATCATGGCGGCCGCGGTCTTGTCGTCGATCCCCTCCGGAATCTTCAACAGACGATCGGCCGGAATCAGCCGCGCCTCGGCATAGGCGCCGATCGGCGCGTTGCCATAGGCGACGCGGTTGCCCGGCTTGATGTCGGTGACGCCGGAGCCGACTTCCTCGACGACGCCAGCCGCCTCGCCGCCGAGCCCGCTCGGCAATTGCACCGGGTAGATGCCGGAGCGGTTATAGATGTCGACGAAGTTCAGCCCCACGGCGGTATGGCGGATGCGCGCCTCGCCGGGACCAGGCTTGCCGACCTGGACTTCTTCCCAGACCAGAACTTCGGGACCGCCGGTCTTGTGATAGCGGATGGCATGCGTCATGGCGTTACTCCGTTGGAAGATATGATGATGTGAGAGGGTGTGTAGCCGAGATTGAAGGCGCTGTGCCTCACGTCTCGATGATGACGTAGCTGTCCTCGACATGGACCGGGAATGTTTCAGCTACGTAAGGGCCCTTCTGCAGCTCTTCGCCGCTTTCGACCGCGACCGGGTAGGATCGGATTTTCACGCGCTTAGGGTCAAACCAGGATTGACCATTGCGCATGTCGAATTCCCAGCCGTGCCAGGCACAGCGCAGGAGTTCGCCGACCCGCGTGCGTTCGTAGACGCCGGGCTCCGGCGACGTCAGCCGCGCCACGCAGGCCGCCTTCTCCAGCGGCGCGCCGGCATGCGGGCAGCGATTGAGCAGCGCGAAGAACTCGCCGTTGACGTGGAACACGACGATGTCGCGGCCTTCGACGCCGACGACCTTGTTGCCGCCGGGCGGGATGTCCGAGGTACGCGCGACGATGTGACGGGTCATATCAACCTGCTCAGAACTTGTAGATCGAACGCGCGTTGGTCGAGAAGATCTTGGTGCGCTCTGCTTCCGTCAGCGGCGTCCGGAACGCGTAGCGCGGATCGTCGAAATCCCAGTGCGGATAGTCCGACGAGAACAGCAGGCGATCGGCACCGACCCAATCGATCAGCGAACGCAGGTGCCTGCCTTCGTCGGGCTCGTCGATCGGCTGGGTCGTGAACCAGAAATGCTCCTTCACATATTCCGACGGCTTGCGCTTCAGATGCGGCACCTCGCTGCGGAACGCCTCGAAATGCCGGTCCATCCGCCAGGTCGCCGACGGGATCCAGCCGAAGCCGCCTTCGATAAAGACGATCTTCAGTTTCGGAAAACGCTCCGGCACGCCTTCGAGCACCAGACTCGTGAGCTGCGCCGCCATGGTGTGGGCATTGCTCTGGTGCTCCTCGGCATAATAAGACGGCCAGCCGCCGCCGGTCGGCGCATGGCCGCCATAGCCGCCGACGTGAATGCCGAGCGGCAGGCCGAGCTCCTGCGCGCGGGCATAGATCGGCCAGTAACGGCGGCGTCCCAACGGTTCGTTGGCGCGCGGGCAGATATTGATCTGCACATGGCGGCCGATCCTGGCGCAACGGTCGATCTCGGCGATCGCCAGCTCCGTATCGTCCTGGCCGGCGAGGATCGAAGCCTTCAGGCGCGGATCGCGATCCGACCAGAACGCGAGCTGCCAGTCGTTGATGGCGCGCTGGACCGCGGCGCCGAATTCGAGATTCTGCTGCGAGAAGATGAAGAGGTCGAGCACCTGCAGGATGCCGAACTCGACGTCGAGCGGATCGAGATACTGCTTCTGCATGAAAGCGAGATCCGAGCCGGGCGGCCCACCGGTCGGCGGCCAGGCGTCGCGGCGCGCGATCAGCGGCGACGAGCGCGGATAGGGCGTGGTGCCGATATAGGGCGTGCGCAGATGGCTGCCATAGGTGCGCAGATGCTCGGCCCATCTTTTGCTCATGAACTGTTCGATATCGGCGGGCTTGGC
>Ga0209023_10004613_pt1 | contig 15572 bp, 15 predicted proteins | sample LakOneMetagenome_FD_187468 | JGI IMG/M metagenome (GOLD analysis project Ga0209023, IMG submission 187468) | Freshwater and sediment microbial communities from Lake Erie, Canada (SPAdes) (version 2) | ecosystem: Environmental > Aquatic > Freshwater > Lentic | place: Lake Erie, Canada... | reverse complement strand
GATCCGGGAAGTATGTGCTATGCCAGAGGGATCCATGCAGACGCTTACCTGGGATCGCGGCAGTGAACTTGCACAGCACAAGCGGTTCACTTCAAGCACCGCCGTCAAGATGTATTTCTGCGATCCCCGCAGCCCATGGCAACGAGGGACTAACGAAAATACAAACCGTCTTCTGCGTCAGTATTTCCCGGACGGAACTAACCTGGCCCAGTTTTCGCAAGATGACCTGAATGTCATCGCACACAAATTGAACACTCGCCCCCGAAAAACTCTTGCTTATACGGCGCCGATCGATAAACTTGCCGAGTCGTTGCGCTGACCAGTTGAACCTGCCGCGGCCTTTTTCAAGATATCGCGCTCCTCGGTAACGCGTTTCAGCTCGGCCTTTAAGCGCTTCATCTCAGCCTGCTGATCGTCTACCTTCTGCCGCTCGGCCGGCGGCGCACCGTAGCGCTTTACCCACTGGTACAGGCTATGCGAACTGACGCCCAACCGTGCAGCGACTTCCGTAGCCGCATGCCCACGATCCGTCACTTGCTTGACCGCTTCGATTTTGAATTCTTCGGGATACCGCTTGCCGCTCATACTTTCTCCTTGAACCTGCAATTATAGGCTCAGGAGTGTCTACCAAACTCGTGGCGATTCACTTGTCGACCCAGATCCAGGGTCGACAAGGTGGAGCAGAGCTCGATCTGAGGTAGCGATAGAGGTTAGCCAAACCCCAAGTGTCAAACACTATTGTTTAGTGTCAGACTTTATTGTTTTGTGTCCGACTTTATTGTTCGTCCACAGCTTTCCGACAATGCACTAAACCTTATTCCACCGTCACCGACTTCGCCAGGTTGCGCGGTTTGTCCACATCGGTGCCGCGGGCCAGCGCCGTGTGATAGGCCAGCAGCTGCAGCGCCGCCACGTGCAGGATCGGCGACAGGTCGCCGTAGTGCTCCGGCAGGCGGATCACGTGCAGGCCGTCGCCCGAGGTGATGCGCGAATCGACGTCGGCGAACACGTAGAGCTGGCCGCCTCTAGCGCGCACTTCCTGCATGTTCGATTTCAGCTTTTCCAGCAGCGCATCATTCGGGGCAATCGTGACCACCGGCATCTCTTCCGTCACCAGGGCCAGCGGGCCGTGCTTCAGTTCGCCCGCCGGATAGGCTTCCGCGTGGATGTACGAGATTTCCTTGAGCTTCAGCGCGCCTTCCAGCGCGATCGGGTAGTGCATGCCGCGACCCAGGAACAGGGCGTTTTCCTTGCGTGCGAATTCTTCGGCCCAGGCGATGATCTGCGGCTCCAGCGCCAGCACCGAGGACAGCGCGACCGGCAGGTGGCGCATCATTTTCAGGTGTTCGGCTTCTTCGGCGTCGGTCAGGCGGCCGTTCACTTGCGCCAGGGTCAGGGTCAGGAGGAACAGGGCGGCCAGCTGGGTGGTAAACGCCTTGGTCGAAGCCACGCCCACTTCGACGCCGGCGCGGGTGATGTAGGCCAGCTTGCACTCGCGCACCATGGCGCTGGTGGACACGTTGCAGATGGTGAGCGTGTGCGGCATGCCGAGGCTACGCGCGTGCTTCAGGGCGGCCAGGGTGTCGGCCGTCTCGCCGCTTTGCGAGATGGTCACGACCAGGGTCTGCGGGTGGGGCACGCTGTCGCGGTAGCGGTATTCGCTGGCGATCTCGACGTTGACCGGGACCTTGGCGATGCATTCGATCCAGTACTTCGCGGTCAGGCCGGCGTAGTAGCTGGTGCCGCAGGCCAGGATCAGCACGCGGTCGATTTCCTTGAACACGCCGTAGGCGCCGTCGCCGAACAGCTCCGGCATGATGCCGGTCACGCCCTCCAGGGTGTCGCCGATGACGCGCGGCTGCTCGAAGATCTCTTTCTGCATGTAGTGGCGGTACGGACCGAGCTCGGCCGCGCCGGTGTGGGCATGCACGGTCTTGACTTCGCGCTCGACCGAACGGCCTTCGCTGTCGACGATCCAGTAGCGCGCCAGCTGCAGGTCGACCACGTCGCCTTCTTCCAGATAAATGATCTGGTTGGTGGTGCCGGCCAGCGCCATGGCGTCCGAGGCCACGAAATTCTCGTTGTCGCCGACGCCGACGATCAGCGGCGAGCCCTGGCGGGCGGCCACCACGCGGTGCGGTTCCTCGCGGGCGAACACGGCGATCGCGTAGGCGCCGTGCAGGCGCTTGACGGCCTGCTGCACGGTGTCGAACAGGTCGCCGTTGTACATGTGGTCGACCAGGTGAGCGATGACCTCGGTGTCGGTCTGGCTGGTGAACTCGTAGCCCAGGCCCTTCAGCTCGGTGCGCAGCTCGTCGTGGTTTTCGATGATGCCGTTGTGGACAAGTGCGATGCGGGCGCCTTCTTCGCTTGGCGAGAAGTGCGGGTGGGCATTGTGCGAGGCCGGTGCGCCGTGGGTAGCCCAGCGCGTGTGGGCGATGCCGGTGAAGCCGTCCAGGTGGGCTTCGCGCACCTGCGATTCGAGGTCGGCCACGCGCGAGGTGCTGCGCGAACGGGTCAGCTTGCCATCCAGGTGCACGGCCACGCCGCAGGAGTCATAACCGCGGTATTCGAGCCGTTTCAGGCCCTCGATCAGGACTGGCGTGATGTTGCGCTTGGCAACTGCACCGACGATACCGCACATGATTAACCTCGCTTAATGATTTGCAATAAACCTATCCTAGAGCAACTACAGTGAAATAAGCTTTCAGTTTCTTCATGTTTTTGTTAGATTATTTCACGTAGCACGCATGATGAAATATTATTTCATCGTAATCCAATTATTTATTCTTTATTTCATACGATGACGGACCAACTCCCGCTCGACGACCTTGATCGTCGCATCCTGAATGCCTTGCAAACTGATGCATCGCATACGAATGCCGAATTGGCTGAACTCGTTCACGTTTCACCGCCCACTTGTTTGCGCCGGGTGAAACAGCTCACGGACAGTGGCGTCATCGAACGCCAGGTCGCCATCGTCGATCCGGGCAAGGTCGGGGCGCGCCTGACGGCCATCGTCGAGATCACGCTCGACGTGCAGGCAGCCGAGCGCCTGGACGAATTCGAAGCCCTGGTGGCGCTGGAAAACGCGGTGCTGCAGTGCTACCGCGTTACCCCGGGGCCGGATTTCGTGCTGATCGTGCAAGTGCCGGACATGCCGGCCTACCACGCACTCGCCCACCGCCTGTTCACGGCGCACGCCAACGTGCGCAACGTGAAAGCCTATTTTTCGACCAACCGCGCCAAGTTCGACACCCGGATCGCGGTCTGAGCACTCTCCACGACTGTGGATAAACCTGTGGAAGAGCACTAGAAAAACCACAGGACAAGTATGTGATTACCTTGTGTTTTTCCTGTGCTTACTCTGTTGGTATCCGGTGGATTACTTCTTCACCTTCACCGGACGTGACCAGCCTTCGATGGTCATCTGCTTCGGGCGCGAAATGGTCAGCTTGCCGGCCGGCGCATCCTTGGTGAGGGTCGTGCCCGCGCCCAGGGTCGCGCCCTTGCCCACGGTGACCGGCGCCACCAGTTGGCTGTCGCTGCCAATGAAGGCGTCGTCCTCGATCACGGTGCGGAACTTGTTGGCGCCGTCGTAATTGCAGGTGATGGTGCCGGCGCCGATGTTCACGCGCGAGCCGACCGTGGCGTCGCCCACGTAGGCCAGGTGGTTGGCCTTGCTGTGCGCGGCGACCTGGCTGTTCTTGATCTCGACGAAGTTACCCACATGGACGTCTTCGCCCAGCTCGGTGCCCGGGCGCAGGCGCGCATACGGACCGATCTGCGATTTATCTCCCACCACCGCGTCTTCGATGTGGCAGAAAGGCTTGATCTGGGCGCCGACGCCGACCCGTGCATTGACCAGCACGCAATGCGGCCCGACCGTGACCCCATCGGCCAGCTCGACCCGCCCTTCGAACACGCAGCCGACGTCGATCACGACATCGCGGCCGCAGATGAGTTCTCCGCGTACGTCGATGCGGGCCGGATCCATCAGGGTGACGCCTTTTTCCAGCAGGGCATTGGCAATGTTCAGTTGATGGCGGCGCTCGAGCTCGGCCAATTGCACCTTGCTATTGACGCCGGCCACTTCCCATTCAGCCGAAGGCTGGGCCGACACCACCGGCACGCCGTCGCGCACGGCCTGAGCCACGATGTCGGTCAGGTAGTACTCGCCCTGGGCATTATTGTTCGACAGCGCCGCCAGCCATTTTTTCAGATGGACGGTCGGGATGCACATGATGCCGCTGTTGATCTCGCGGATCGCGCGCTCGGCCTCGCTGGCGTCCTTTTCCTCGACGATGCGCACGATGCTGCCGTTCTCGCGGACGATGCGGCCCAGGCCGAAAGGATTGGCCTGTTCCACGGTGAGGATGGCGAGCTTGTCCTTGCCGGCGGCCTCGACCAGGCGGCCCAGCGAGGCGGCCGTGGTCAGGGGTACGTCACCGTACAGCACCAGGGTCGGGACGCTTTCATCGAGCTGGGGCATGGCCTGCATCACGGCGTGGCCGGTGCCGAGCTGGGGCTGCTGTAGGGCGGTCTCGATCGTGGCGCCGGTCTCTTCCGCCAGCTTGCCGACCATCTCGGGCACCGCTGCGCCCCCATGGCCATAAATTACGCATAATTTGCCCGAAGACACGCTGCGTGCGGTATCGATGACATGACGCAACAGCGGTTTCCCCGCCAGTGGATGCAGGACTTTCGGCAGCGCAGACTGCATGCGCTTTCCCATGCCGGCGGCGAGGATCACGACGTTCATAAGACGGTCTCAAAAAAGTTGATAATATGAAAAAGTTTAACACGCCAGTGTTCTTGTTCCAGCGCACCATTGCGCTATGCCTGATCGCGTTATTCGCCTTGGTAGCGGGCTGCAGCTCGGTGCGTTTCACCTACAACCAAGGGGATACCTTACTGTATTGGTGGTTGGATTCCTATGCCGACCTGGAAGGCGAGCAGGCCGATATCGCCAAGCGCGACATCGACAACCTGTTCCGCTGGCACCGCCAGACCCAGCTGCACGACTATGCCGCCCTGCTGGGCAGCATGCAGCGCGAGCTGGCCGGCAACCCGACCCAGGCCGACCTGATCAACCTGTACAAGGAAATTCGCGTGCGCGGCGAACGCCTGGCGGCCCGTGCCGTGCCGGAAATGACCACACTGGCACTGTCCATCAAACCGGACCAGATTGCCGACATCGAGCGCAAATTCAATTCAAAAAACCAGGAATATCGGCGGAAATTTGTCGAGGGAAGCACCGAAAAGCGACAGCGCGCCCGTTTTAAAAAGGCCATGGACCAGTTGGAACTGTGGTTCGGCAACTTCAGCAGCGAACAGGAAGCCGTCCTGCGCAAGACCATGGACGCCCGCCCGCTCGACAACGAGATCTGGCTGGAAGAACGCATCTGGCGCCAGCGCCGCATTCTTGCCCTGCTGCGCAAGTTCCAGCAGGAGAAGCCGAACCGCGAGGGGGCGGCGGCCCAGATCACGGCCATGCAGCGCGAACTGTTCGGCCGCATGGAGTCGCCCGAGCGCAAGGCATTCTATGACACCAGCGTCGACCAGACCACCAAGTTCATCCTGACCGCGATCCGCATCGCGACGCCAGCGCAGAAGAAGCATGCGCAGGAGCGCATGCAGGGCTGGATCAACGATTTCCAGGCACTGGCGGCAGGAAAATAGCAGCGGGCAGGGCGTGCTATAGTCGCGCCCATGCAAAAGAAGTCCTCCAAACCAGCCGCCCATGGGACGCCGCGCCTGGCGCCGCGCCAGGTCCGCATCATCGGCGGCGCGTGGAAACGCGCGCTGCTGCCCGTCCTCGACGCCGAAGGCCTGCGTCCCACCCCCGACCGCGTGCGCGAGACCGTGTTCAACTGGATCCGGCACCAGCTCGGCGGCGATTTCGACGGCGCTTCCTTCCTCGACCTGTTCGCCGGCTCCGGTGCGCTCGGCTTCGAAGCGGCCAGCCGCGGCGCCGCCTCGGTGACGATGGTGGACAACCATGGCGCGGCGGCACGCCAGCTCGAGGCCAACCGCGACAAGCTCAGGGCCGACAACGTGAAGGTGCTGCGCGCCGACGCCTTGACCCTGGTGCGCGACCTGGCCGCCAGGGGCCAGCGCTTCGACGTGATCTTCCTCGATCCTCCCTACCAGCTGGGACTGCTCACCCAGATCCTGCCGCTGTGCCCGGCCATCCTCAACGAAGACGGCATGGTGTATGCCGAGACCGGCGAAGCGCTGCCCTTCGAGGACGGCGAGCTGCCCGACTGGCTGGCCGGCTGGGACCCGGTCCGCGCCGACAAGGCGGGCATGGTCTATTACTACCTGCTGAAGTTGCACGAAAAAGTCGCGTGAGGCGATTCGGGCGGGTTAAACTGCACAAGAAATGAGCAAAGGCTGCCCTTTGCTGGGGCGGCTGCCGGATTTTCAGGCATAATGCGCGTTCTGACAGTCCAAGGGGTTTGTGATGGTTGTAGCCGTTTATCCAGGTACGTTCGATCCGCTCACGCGCGGGCACGAGGACTTAGTGCGCCGTGCTTCGGGCCTGTTCGACCGCCTGGTGGTCGGCGTGGCCGACAGCAAGAACAAGCGCCCGTTCTTCTCGCTCGACGAGCGCCTGGAAATCGCCAACGAAGTGCTCGGCCATTATCCGAACGTCCAGGTCGAGAGCTTTTCCGGCCTGCTCAAGGATTTCGTGCGCCAGCACGATGCGCGCGTGATCGTGCGTGGCCTGCGCGCCGTGTCCGACTTCGAGTACGAATTCCAGATGGCAGGCATGAACCGCTACCTGCTCCCCGACGTCGAAACCTTGTTTTTGACGCCTTCCGACCAATATCAGTTCATCTCGGGCACCATCGTGCGCGAGATCGCGATGCTCGGCGGCGACGTCTCGAAATTCGTGTTCCCTTCGGTCGACCGCTGGCTGCAAAAGAAGATCGCAGCGATGAAAGCGGCCGCCACGCCCTGACCGCAGCAAAGGATTCAGCAATACCATGGCACTGATGATTACCGACGATTGCATCAACTGCGACGTCTGCGAACCCGAATGCCCGAACGACGCCATTTCGATGGGCGCCGAGTTTTACCAGATCGACCCGCACAAGTGCACCGAATGCGTCGGCCACTTCGAGGAACCGACCTGCGCAGTGCTGTGCCCGGTCGCCTGCATTCCGCTCGATCCACAGTGGCGCGAATCGCGCGAAGAGCTGCAGGCCAAGTACGAACGCCTGACGGCCGCCAAGGCCGAGGCCTGATCCCGAAGCCGGCTTCCATGCCGGCTTTTTCTTTTTTCCATACCGTGTTTCGCTGACACGCGGCTGCCCTGCCTGTGTGCGTCGTCGTACGTTGTGCGTACCGACGCGGATGCTATGCTGGTTCGCATGGATACTCCGGACGACCGCAAGGAAGGCCTGCCATCCGCCTTGCACGAGCACGTCGCCGCGGTGTCGGAGTTCTATGCCCGTCATGAGGAGCAGTTGCCGCCGACCCAGCGCGTCGTCGAGCGCATCAGCATGTTCCTCGGCAGCCCGGCCTATGTGGCCGGCAACCTCGTCTTCGTCGTCCTGTGGATCGCCTGGAACCTGGCGGCGCCCGAGCTGGGCTTCGACCAATGGGACGAGCCTCCCTTCTTCTGGCTGCAGGGCCTGATCGCCCTGAACGCCTTCGTCATTTCCACCACCGTCCTGATTCGCCAGAACCGCATGTCCAGGCTGGCCAACCAGCACGCCCACCTCGATTTGCAGGTCAACCTGCTGGCCGACGAAAAGACCAGCAAGATCATCCAGATGCTGGAAGAACTCCGGCGCGACTTGCCGGGCGTGCAGGACAAGGTCGACCACCAGGCCAACGAACTCGCCCGCCCCACCGATACGGGGGCCGTCATCTCGATCATCGAAGAGGCGTCGGACCAGCTCAACTGCGAGCGAAAGTAACTGACTGCGCAAGGCTCCAGAACGCCCGATATCGGCGTGCCGGGCGCGTGCCGACTTCGTTTTACCAATACTCATCCACACTGTACGATACAACGTGAATTATGTGTAACCCATGGGATATCTCATCAATATGCATTCTTCATGTTCTGATAATGCTGGAATTGCCCTTTTCCTCAGGTCGGAACGGCACACAAGTCGATGCATGACCCATGTTCCGCATTTCTCATTTTCATCAGCCTACTGCGCGCTAACATACGGCATCATGACGCCTTCGTTCCGTTCATGGATTCATTCACCCAACCACATCTGTAACTCATCGTGAACATTGTTAAATCAAACGGGCGTGAAAACCCCGGTGACGAAGAGTCACCCGGACAGGCATGCGGGAAGGTCGACGACGGCCGGGAAAACGGACGAAAAAAAACGCGGCGTCCGGATCGGAGGCCGCGTTCAAACGGAGGAAGACAGTACTAGAAGCGTTCGCCCAGGTTGACCCTGGGTGGGCGCGGACGCACGGTCAGGATGGCGGCGCGGCCGATCCCGACCAGCAGCGGACGGAAGAACATGGCGACGCCACCGAACAGCGCAAGGCCGGTGGCGGTGCGAAGGACCTGGCCGACGGGCACGGCGGCTACGGCGGCGCCGGCGGTCTGGAGGAGGGTGAGCGAGGCAGACATGGTTCGTTAATTGTTCAGTTGAAGCAAATATAGTGCGATGCAACATATAAATCTAATTTTGTTCACTGATGACGCTTATGCATTCTGTGAATACTTGAGGTACACTGGGCGTACCTACTGCATTGCCATCAACAAGTTCCCATGAGCTTTCTGACGCTGGACCTGAACCTGCTGCGCGTTTTCGACGCAGTGATGACCGAGCAAAACCTGACCCGCGCCGCCGGACACCTCGCGATGACCCAGCCGGCGGTTTCGAACGCGATCAAGCGCCTGCGCGAGAGCCTGGGGGACGAACTCCTGATCCGCACCGCCTACGGCGTCAAGCCGACGCCGCGCGCGGAAGCGCTGTGGCCGGCCGTGCGCCAGGCCCTGGCGGCGCTGGAAGCGGCCGTGATGCCGGAAACCTTCGACGTTTCGAAGGCGCAAGCCACCTTCCGCATGGCGATGGCCGACGCGACCGCCGCCCTGTGGCTGCCTTCGCTGATGCGCTCGATCGAGCGCGAAGCGCCGGGCGTGAACATCCGCATGGTGCCGCTCACCACGCGCGAGCCGCGGCCGATGCTGCTGCGCGGCGACATCGACCTGGCGGTCGGCTTCTTCCCGGGTGTGGCGGCGCAGCTGTCCTACGAGACCGGCTCGCCGATCCGCCACGAGCGCCTGTATTCGGGCGTCTACGTGTGCGTGATGCGCAAGGACCATCCGCTGGCCAAGGAAAAGCTGGACTTGGACACTTATTGCAAGGCAAACCACCTCCTGGTGAGCTTCTCGGGCCGCGCCCACGGCCTGGTCGACGAGGCGTTGGCCCAGATCGGCCGCGAGCGCCGTATCCTGCTGACGGTGAACCAGTTCTTCACGGCGGGGCGGGTGGTGGCCAATTCCGACCTGATCACGGTGCTGCCGAAGCACCTGATGGTCTCGACCGGCATGACCGATGCGCTGGTGTGGCGCGAGCTGCCGTTCCAGCTGCCGGCCGTGCACCTGGACATGCTCTGGCACGAGCGCGACGGCCGCAGCCCGGCGCACCGCTGGCTGCGCAAAAACCTGGAAAGCATGGCGGAGAGCGCGTCGCCGAAGACTGGCGCGCGCAAGGTGGTCTAAGTCGTAGGGTGTTCGGATGTGCCGAACGCGCGTTCAACTACACGGTGAGTTGACGCGTATCTGCTATCTGAGGCCGGTTGAACGCGCGGTCGGCCAAGCCGACCACCCTACAAACGACAATCAGCGGATCGGCAGCTTGGTGGTGTTCTTGACCTCTTCCATCACCGCATACGTGTGCGTCTCGCGCACGCCCTTCTGCAGCAGGGTCTTGCCCAGGAATTCACGGTAGGCAGCCATGTCTTTCACGCGCGCCTTGACGAGATAGTCGAAGCCGCCGGCTACCATGTGACATTCCAGCACTTCCGGAATCATCTGGACGCTTTGTTTGAATGCATCGAAGACCTCGGGAGTGGTACGATCGAGTACCACCTCGATGAAAACGAGCAGCGACACATCGAGCAGCTGGGGATTGAGCTGGGCCGTGTAACCCATGATGTAGCCGGACTCGTGCAGCTTGCGCACGCGTTCCAGGCAGGCGGCAGGCGATAGGTTGACCCGCGCGGCCAGTTCGACGTTGCTGATTCGTCCGTCGTTCTGGAGTTCGGCCAGAATCTTCTTACTAATCTTGTCGAGCATGGTCCGCCTCCTGCCATGTAAATATTATTTGGTCAGATTGTCTCACCAAAAACTATCTTTTGCTAGTCTGTCTTAAAAACAGAATTAATCCAGAAGATTTCCTTCTACAATCGAATCATTCCAAGGTATCACGCAGCACGCCGGCCGTCAGAACAACGGTGCGGCGTTTTTTGCTGCGCGATGCCGTGTTCGTTTTCCTTTTTTGAAGATTCGACATGCAGACTGCAGCCGACCTGGCCTTGAGCCCGGCCTCCACCTTCGTTCCCTTCGATGCCCTCAAGCGCGAGGTCAAGCAAGACCAGACTCCGCTGCGCGCCGCCATCACCGCCGCCTACCGCCGCGCTGAAACCGAGGCCGTGCAATGGCTGCTGGCACAAGGCGCCAGCGCCAACGCCGATGCCTACATGCTGGCCCACCGCCTGGTCTCGAGCGTGCGCGAAAAGCGTACCCGCGCATCCGGCGTCGACGCGCTGATGCACGAGTTCTCGCTGTCGTCGGAAGAAGGCGTGGCGCTGATGTGCCTGGCCGAAGCGCTGCTGCGCATTCCGGACAGCGAAACCGCCGACCGCCTGATCGCCGACAAGATCAGCAAGGGCGACTGGCGAAAGCACCTGGGCGAATCGCCGTCGCTATTCGTGAACGCCGCCACCTGGGGCCTGCTCATCACCGGCAAGCTGGTGTCGACCAATAGCGAAAAGAACCTGGGCTCGGCACTCACCCGCCTGATCGCAAAGGGCGGCGAACCGCTGATCCGCAAGGGCGTGGACATGGCCATGCGCATGCTGGGCAATCAGTTCGTCACCGGCCAGACCATCATTGAAGCGCTGAAGAACAGCCGCGACAACGAAGCGCGTGGCTACCGCTATTCCTACGACATGCTGGGCGAAGCGGCCCTGACCGAGCAGGATGCGAAGAACTACTATGCCTCGTATGAGACCGCGATCCACGCGATCGGCAAGGCCTCGAACGGCCGCGGCATCAAGGACGGTCCCGGCATCTCGATCAAGCTGTCGGCCCTGCACCCGCGCTACAGCCGCGCGCAGTACAGCCGCGTGATGGGCGAACTGCTGCCGCGCGTACGCAGCCTGGTCCTGCTGGCCAAGGGATACAACATTGGCATCAACATCGATGCGGAAGAGGCGGACCGCCTCGAGATCTCGCTCGACATGCTGGAATCGCTGGCCTTCGACCCGGAACTCGCCGGCTTCGAAGGCATCGGCCTGGTGGTGCAGGCCTACCAGAAACGCTGCCCCTTCGTGATCGATTTCGTGGTCGACCTGGCCAAGCGCAGCGGCCGCAAATTCATGGTGCGCCTGGTGAAGGGCGCCTACTGGGATGCCGAGATCAAGCGTGCCCAGGTCGAGGGCATGCCGGGCTATCCGGTCTACACCCGCAAGGTGTACACCGACGTGTCTTACCTCACCTGCGCGCGCAAGCTGCTGGCGGCAAGCGACATCATCTACCCGCAGTTCGCCACCCACAACGCGCACTCGCTGTCGGTGATCTACACCTGGGCCAAGGCCGACGGCATCACCAATTACGAATTCCAGTGCCTGCACGGCATGGGCGAGACCCTGTACGACCAGGTGGTCGGCCCGCGCAAGCTGGATAAAGCCTGCCGCATCTACGCGCCGGTCGGTTCGCACGAAACCCTGCTGGCGTATCTCGTGCGCCGCCTGCTGGAAAACGGCGCCAACTCCTCGTTCGTGAACCAGATCGTGGACGAGAGCGTGGCCATCGACACCCTGCTGTCCGATCCGTTCGAGGGGGCGCGCGCCGCCGGCGGCAAACCGCATCCGGCGATCGCGCTGCCGCTGCAGCTGTACGGCGCCGAGCGCAAGAACTCCGCGGGCCTGGACCTGGTCAACGAAGACATGCTGACCGCGACCGCGGAAGGCCTGGCCAGGCAGCGCCAGCACACTGCGACGCCGCTGATCGCGGGCCCGGTAGAAGCAAGCAGCGCAGCCGCCGTGGTCAACCCGGCCATGGCGAGCGATATCGTCGGTCAGGTGCAGGAAGCCACGCGCATTGACGTCGAAACCGCACTCGCCGCCGCCGCCGCCTTTGCCGGCGAATGGGCCGCCACCCCGGTCGAAACGCGCGCCGCCATCCTGGAACGCACCGCCGATCTGTTCGAGCAGAACGGCACTGAATTGATGGCGCTGGCCGTGCGCGAAGCCGGCAAGTCGCTGCCGAACGCGATCGCGGAACTGCGCGAAGCGGTGGACTTCCTGCGCTACTACGCGGTCGAGATCCGCGCCTCGCAAGCGGACGGCGCGCTGGGTCCGGTGACGTGCATCAGCCCGTGGAACTTCCCGCTGGCGATCTTCACCGGCCAGGTGGCCGCAGCGCTCGTCGCCGGCAACGTCGTGCTGGCCAAGCCGGCCGAGCAGACCCCCTTGATCGCGCACCGCGCGGTCGAGCTGTTCATTGAGGCCGGCACTCCGCGCGCCGCGCTGCAGCTGCTGCCGGGCCGTGGCGAAGTCGTGGGCGCCGCCCTCACTGCGGACGCGCGCGTCAAAGGCGTGATCTTCACCGGCTCCACCGAAGTGGCGCAGCTGATCAACCGCACCCTGGCACAACGTGGCGAACAGGAAGGCATCGACATCCCGCTGGTGGCGGAGACCGGCGGCCAGAATGCGCTGATCGTCGATTCCTCGGCGCTGCCGGAGCAGGTGGTGCAGGACGTGCTGTCCTCGGCCTTCGACTCGGCCGGCCAGCGCTGCTCGGCGCTGCGCGTGCTGTTCCTGCAGGAAGACATCGCCGACAAGACCATCAAGATGCTCAAGGGCGCGATGCTGGAACTGCGCGTGGGTGTGCCGGATCGCCTCGCGACCGACATCGGCCCGGTGATCGATGCCGAGGCCCAGCGCAACCTGCTGGCCCACATCGAACGCATGCGCGCCACCGCGCGCAGCCACTATGCGCTCGAGCTGCCCGACAGCGTGACCAGCAACGGCACCTTCGTGCCGCCGACCGTGCTGGAAATCGGCTCGCTGGCGGAACTCAAGCACGAGGTCTTCGGCCCGGTGCTGCACATCGTGCGCTACCGCCGCGCCGATTTGCCGAAGGTGGTCGACACCATCAACGCCACCGGCTACGGCCTGACCCTGGGCGTGCATTCGCGTATCGACGAGACCATCGACTTCATCGTCTCGCGCGCCCACGTCGGCAACATCTACGTGAACCGCAACATCGTCGGCGCGGTGGTGGGCGTGCAGCCTTTCGGCGGCGAGGGCAAATCCGGCACCGGCCCGAAGGCCGGCGGTCCGCTCTACCTGAAGCGCCTGCAGCGCAATGCCGCGCCGCTGATGGAGCACAGCCGCGTGTTCGATCCGGGCCTGGATGCGCTGCTCGGCTGGCTGCGCAACAACGACCATGCCGGGCTGGCGAACCTGGCCCAGGGCTATGGCCGCACCGCCCTGACCGGCGTCGAGATCGTCCTGCCGGGTCCGACCGGCGAGCGCAATACGCTGGCGTTCACGTCGCGCGGCACCGTGCTGTGTGCGCCGCAGACCGCCGCCGGCCTGCTCAACCAGATGGCGGCAGCCCTGGCGACCGGCAACCGCGCGCTGATGCTGGCAGCGCCCGAACTGATCCCGGCCAACCTGCCGGCCCTGGTGAAGGAGCGCGTGCGCTTCGTGGGTAGCGATGAGATCGATGCCAGCGAGTTCCAGATCGCGCTGCTGGAAACCGGCCTTGCCGGCTCGCTGCGCAGCAAGCTGGCGGCGCGTCCGGGCGCCATCGTCGGCATCGTCGATACCGGCGCGTATGAACCGGTGGCGCTGTGGCGCCTGGTGGCCGAACGGGCCGTCTGCGTCAACACGACGGCGGCTGGCGGCAACGCAAGCCTCATGACACTGGGAGTGTAATCATCACGGGGAGCGCAAGCTCCCCGTTTCGTTTGTAGGGTGGTCGGCTTCGCCGACCGCGCGTCCAACAAGTGGTGACGCAGTGGATATGCTAGCCTGAGCTGAACGCGCGGTCGGCAGAGCCGACCACCCTACTAGACCGCAGCAGGAGACTTTTCATAAAAATCTTGGAGGTAGACATGCTTGTAGGCGTACCAAAGGAGATCAAGAATCACGAATACCGTGTCGGCCTGACGCCGCCCTCGGTGCGCGAGCTGACTTCGCGCGGGGTCGAGGTGATCGTGCAGCAGGGTGCCGGCGAACAGATCGGGCTGTCGGACGAGCAATACGTGGCGGCCGGCGCCACCATCGTGGGCACGGCGAAGGAGATTTTCGGTCGCGCCGACATGATCGTGAAGGTCAAGGAGCCGCAGCCGGTCGAATGCGCGATGCTGCGCGAAGGGCAAGTGCTCTACACCTACCTGCACCTGGCCCCGGATCCCGAGCAAACCGCCGCCCTGATGAAATCCGGTGCGGTCTGCATCGCCTATGAAACCATCACCGGCCCGGGCGGCGGCCTGCCGCTGCTGGCCCCGATGAGCGAAGTGGCCGGCCGCATGGCGATCCAGGCGGGTGCGGCCCACCTGGAAAAATCCAAGGGCGGCATGGGCCTGCTGCTGGGCGGCGTGCCGGGCGTGGCGGCCGGGCATGTGGTCATCATCGGCGCCGGCGTGGTCGGCACCAATGCGCTGCAGATGGCGGTCGGCACCGGTGCGCGCGTAACGGTGCTCGACAAGAACGTCGACCGCCTGCGCCAGCTGGATCTGGTCTACGGCAACCGCATCTCCACCTTGTACTCCAACGCCCATTCGATCGAGGAAGCGGTGCTGGATGGGGATCTCGTGATCGGCGGCGTGCTGGTGCCGGGCGCCGCGGCGCCCAAGCTGGTCACCCGCGACATGATCTCACGCATGAAGAAGGGCGCGGTGGTGGTGGACGTGGCGATCGACCAGGGCGGCTGCTTCGAGACTTCGCACGCGACGACCCATGCCGATCCGACCTTCGTTGTCGACGGCGTGATCCACTACTGCGTGGCCAACATGCCGGGCGCGGTGGCGCGCACCTCCACCTTTGCCCTCAACAACGCCACCATCGGCCACGCCGTGGCGCTGGCGACCAAGGGCTGGCGCCAGGCGCTGTCGGATGATGCGCACCTGCGCAACGGCCTGAACGTCTGCCAGGGCAAGGTCACCTACCAGGCCGTGGCGAAAGACCTAAACTACGACTACGTGCCGGCCGAAACCCTGCTGGGCTAAGTACTCGCCCAGAAATAAATGTGTTTTTGGCTGCCATAACCGGCGCGTTGCTGCGTTGGCTCGCGCTTGCAGTGCTCGCACTGCGGCGCACTCGCCGCCTTGCACCGCCTCCGGTTCTGTTTG
>Ga0209023_10004611_pt1 | contig 15582 bp, 4 predicted proteins | sample LakOneMetagenome_FD_187468 | JGI IMG/M metagenome (GOLD analysis project Ga0209023, IMG submission 187468) | Freshwater and sediment microbial communities from Lake Erie, Canada (SPAdes) (version 2) | ecosystem: Environmental > Aquatic > Freshwater > Lentic | place: Lake Erie, Canada | collected... | reverse complement strand
GTGATCGAGGCTGTCGAGTTCGGGCTGGGTGAGGATCAGCCAGTTCGACTGGCGGCCGCGTGACATCACGAGGTAGCCGGCTTCGCGGTAGAGACCGTCGAGACCGACCGCGATCGCGAGGTCCCAGGTGCCGCCCTGGGCTCGGTGGGCGGTGGTGGCGTAGGCGTAGTCGATGCCGCCCGCTGCGAGGTAGTCGTTGTCGATCCGGACGAGCATGTCGTCGTGGTCGAGACGCACGACGAGTCCGGTGTCGTAGATCGCCGTAAGGGTTCCGGTCTGTCCGTTGAGGACTGCGGTGTCGTCGCCGTCGATGGTCCGCGCTCGGTAGTCGTTGATGCGCATGACGAGTCGCTCCCCGACGGCGAGCCCGTCAGCACCAGCGGTGAGGATGCCAGCGCTGAGTAGGCGATCGCGTACCGCGTGGTTGAGGGCAGCCACGACGTCGTTGGTTCCGGCGAGGAGCACCGGCACCGCTCCGGCTTGGTGGGCGTCGAGCCACCGGTCGACTGCGGTGGCGATCATGCCGGCGCGGTCGTCGGCGACGACGATGCGGTCGTTGTCGCGATACGCGCTGACGGCGGTGGCGACGTGCCCGTCGCGCAGTTCGGCGAGGGCGTCGCGCTCCCATTCGTTGAGTTGGCGACGGTTGGCGGTGAGTTCGGCGATCGTGACGTCGGTGTCGGTCGCGAGTGCTGCGAAGCCCCCGCCAGCGGTGATTTCGGGGAGCTGGTGGTGGTCGCCGACGAGCACCACACGTCCGCCTGCGGCGATCACTGGGCGGGTGACCCGCTCGAGCTCGCGGATGCCGGCCATGGCGGCTTCGTCGACGACGAGCACGGTGCGCTGGCTGGGAAGGTCGAGTCCTCGGTCCCATGCGCCGAGTTGGCGGTGGATGGTGGCCGATGGGATGTGGGCGTCGGTTGCGAGTTCGTGGGCGGCTCGGGCAGATGGGGCGACGCCGACCACGTGTTGGCCAACGCCCTCGAACACTCGGCGAACGGCGTCGAGCGTGAAGGTCTTACCGGTGCCCGCAGGGCCGACGAGCACCGTGACCGCGTCAGGCGAGGTCGTGATGGTTCGGACGGCGAGGTCTTGGTCGGCGCCCAGCATCGGGCCGTGGCCGATGACGTGGTCGACCGTCGCTTCGTCCACCGAGGTGCGGCTGTTGCGGGTGTCGTGGACGGCGGCGAGGAACCGTTGCTCGATGTCGAGCATGCCGGTGGTCGTCCATCGGGGCGTGTTGTCATCGGCGATCGGGACGATCTGCAGCGAGGCGAGCACGCGGGCGACGATCCGGTCGACGATGGCGACCGACGCCCCTTCACCGATCCGGGCAGCGACCGCTTCGACCAACTGCGGGCGGGTGAAGGTGGTGTCGTGGACGGTGAGTGTCCGGCCGAGGTCCTCGATCCAGTCCTCGGCGGTCACGGTGTGATCGACGGCGGCGCCGCTGATCGGGTCACTGACCACGAGTCGCCAGATCTCGTCGTAGGCGACGGTCCGTCCGGCGGTGGCCGACAACAGCACTTCGGCCTGCGCTGGTCCCCAACCGGCCTCGATCGCGGCAGCTTTCCATGCGGCGTCGAACCGTTCGCCCTCTACCTCGGGCTTCCCGCGTCGTGTCGCAAGCACCGCAGCCTGCCGCCCCTGCGAGTTGTTCGGGGTGCCGGTGGCCTCAAGCCACGCTTCGATCTCGGCCGCCCGCTTCGAGAACACCTCGCACAGGCTTTGCGGGACGCCGGCCACCTCGGGGACATGGCGGCCGGGGCGCCATTGCAGGCCGAGGCGATCGGTCAGTTCGTCGCGCAGCGCTGTCTGGAACAGTTCGCCTGCGGCGCGGACTGATCGGTAGAGCTCGGGATGCACGAAGGCGCCCCAGCGGCCGTCGGGGCCTTCCACGAGGTTCGCGACCAGCGTGTGCCAGTGGAGGAGAGGGTCGCCGGCGCGGCTGGTGCGATGCCGGAACACGGCGGCCACGACACCACGCCCGGGAAGGACGCGGACCTTGGCGGCCTCGGCGGCAGCCGGATCGCGGGCGGCGAGATCGTTCAGGTAGGCGGCGTCACCGGACCCGCGGCGCACATGAATCGCTTCACGCTCCAACCATGCGACCGCCTGGCGGACGGCGGCCTCACCTGCTTCGATGATCTGCCCTTGGACCCGAGGATCGTCCGAAACTGCGTAAAGCACCGATACCGACTTCGGGGCCTTGAAGGTGAGGTCGAACCCGGGCACCCGACGCGGATGCGTGCGCAGCGTCTCGCCGTTCGGGGTCAGACCTCCAGTGCCCGGCGCGATACCAGCGAGCACTGCTCGAAGGTCGTCCGCCGACACCGGACCGTCGAGGCCGAGGCGTTCCGCGCCGACGCCGATCCAGAGACCGTCAGCTTCACCGCGGCCGGTGTAGTAGTCGTCCAGACTCTGGGCGACGCCGGCGAGCGTGTAGGCCTCCTGCCCGACCCGCAGCTTGGCGATGCTCAACATGGACGGCAGCGTGTGCTCACGCACTCCCGGGCTCGCTCCCGAGGTCACTCCCAAACTCCCGAAATTCGTGCACACCGTCCCCGGTGATCATCTGTGAGTCCGACCTGGGTTCACTCCCGATCGCCTGGGCGGGTTCGCAGGGGCGGTGGCGAGTGCGGATCGCTCGTCTACGGGCGTCGGTGGTGGCGGTGTCGTCCTTCGCGACCGGTCCGGTCGCACGAGGTCGTCGCTCCCGGCGGTTCGGTTGGCAGCGGGGGGAGGAACCGTTCGAGCGCGAGGAGCCGCTGCGCGTCATTCCACGCATCGGTCGGGGTCGGGTACGGGCCTTGGATCGTGGCCCAGCGGTCGGGCTCGTAGGAGTCCATGATTCCGAACCACCGCACCGGCCGCGCTGGCGTGTCGGCGCCGAACTCGATGACGTCGCCGGCGGCGAGCTCCATCGGAAGGCGCCAACCACGCCGGGATGGCTCGGGCTCCCAGAGGGCTCGCGCCCAACCTCCGGCCCGGTCGTCGGGCCAGATCGTTGCGACCCACACGTGAGCATCGACGGCGGTCGGTACCGGCAGATCAATCACGACAGCGGCCGGCGCTCGCAACCGGTGTCGGCCTCGCCGGTTCCAGTCGTAGGCGGTCGATCGTGGCAGTTCATCAGGTTCCATAGCAGCCTCCTTCCGGCATGACCGTCGAAGGTAGGAGGCGCTGTCTCCCGAGATGTCGGGCGGTTGCTGTGGTCACCCAAGGGACCTGCCATCCGGCGAGTACCAGTCGGCGGTCGATGCCGCCACGCTCCGTAGCAGGCTCGTGAAACTCCGGCAGCCACGTGGGCCGCTCGTAAGGGCCGTACCCGAGTGGTCGTCCGACGGCGGTGCTCGGGTTACGGCGCTCGCGTTATGAGCGGCGGCCACCAATCCGGGCCCCGATCGAATTGCCGGATCTGCTCGGCTCGCCACGTACGAGGCGTGAACGTTACGAGTGGCATTCACGCAGTCCAGAGGCCTCTTGAAGATCGAACCCCGATACCTGATGTTTGGGGCGGTCCAAGTAGTCAGCAACCCAATCTGTGTCGGTCCATCCGGGCTCGAGTCTGCCGGCGAGGCGGCGCGAGGTCCTGCCCGACCTCGGCGACGTCGCCGACCAGTTGATGGCGCAGGCCCGGTCCCAAGGGGGTGAATCTGGCCAGATACTTGACAGACCTCTCGACGACCCGAACCTCATCGAAGTGTTGCAGACGGTCTTCTAACCTGCGTTTCGGGTGCGCGGGCGACGGCGGATTCCGGTGAGGATGATTCCGCTGAGGAGGAGGCTGAGGCCGATTGCGAGAATTCCAAGGATCTCGCTGCCGGTGCGTGGAAGCGGATTGTTCGTGTCCGGAGTTGGTGCCTCTGGGATTGCGCCACCGGCTGTGTCGGTTGGGTCACTGTCGACGCCGAGGCCGCCTGGCAACTCGACGGTCGCGGTGTTGGTGAAGCTGGTGCCTTCGGCTCCGACGACCGTCGCCACGAGTTCAAATGACGCAGTGCCACCGACGACCAGCGGGACTCCGAGTTCGCACGTCACCGTGCCGGACGCGTGGGTGCAGGTCCAGTCGGTGCCGGCCGCCCCGACGAAGTTAAGTGCTGAAGGCAACGGGTCGGTGACGACGATGCCAACTGCCGTCGACGGTCCCCTGTTCGTGACGCTGATGGTGAACGTGGCATTGTCGCCTCTTGCGACTGTTTCCTGACTGATGGTCTTGGTGATGGCGAGGTTCGAACGAGGGTCGAGCGTGTCGGTGTCGTCGGCGTCGTTGTTGGTGGGATCGGTGTCGGGGACATCGGTTGGCGGCGTGACGGTGACCGAGTTGACGAGTGAGCCGGTGGCGTCGGCGCTGACGGTTCCAGAGACGGTCAGTGTCAGGGTGTCGCTTTCGGCGAAGTCGCCGATGCCGGTCCACAAGCCGGTTACGGGGTCGTAGTCGCCGGCCGATGGGATGAACGTGACGAAGTTGAGTGCGTCAGGAAGGTTCTCGTCGAGCGTGAACTCGGTGATCGTGGTGGGGCCGTTGTTGGTCACGGTGATCGTGTAGGTGAGGTCTTCGCCGGGGATCGCCGTGGTCTGGCCGTCGGTCTTGGTGACGGCGAGGTCGATGCCGTAGGTGTCGGTGTCGTCGTCATCGTTGTTGGTGGGGTCCGAGTCGGGTCCGTTGGTGCCGTCGTCGGTGATCGTCACGTTGTTGACGATGGTGCGAGTACCGGCTGGTACGGGGTCCGCGACGTCGACGGTAATGGTGTAGGTGCCACCGTCACCGGGAGCGAGGTCACCGACGTTCCAGGAGATAGTGGGAGCTGCGCTGGAGTCGCATCCGTTGCTGCAGGAGGCGAAGCTCGTCGCAGCGGCGAGGGTGTCGGTGATCACGACGCCGAGCGCATCTTGGTTACCGACGTTGGAGAACGTGATCTGGTAGGTCACGCTCTGGCCGTCGGTGACGGACTCGACGCCATCGGTCTTGGTGATCTGGAGATCGGGTGCGGCATCGAGCGTGTCGACGTCGTCGTCGCTGTTGTTACCAGGTGTCGGATCGGCACCATTGGTTCCGTCGTCGGCCACGGTGACCGAGTTGGTCAGCGTGTCCAGGCCGCTGGTGGCCGGGTCGTCGACCGTGACGACGACGGTGAGCGTCGCCTGGCCGCCTGCATCGAACGCCAGCGGGTCGGCTGGCGACCCAGCGACGTCTTCGACGAGGGATGTCCAGGTCAACGTCGGCAGCGCGGTGTCGTCGCACGATGCGCTGCACGACACGAAGGTGACGCCTGCAGGGAGCGTGTCCGTGACGCTGACGCCGGTTGCCGCCTGGGTGCCGACGTTGGTGATCACGATGTCGTAGGTGAGCGTGTCGCCCGGTTGCACCGTGGTCTCGTTGTCGGTCTTGGTGACCTGGAGATCGGGCTCGGCGTTCACGGTGTCGGTGTCGGTGTCGGTGTCCTCGACCGGCACCCCGCCGGTGTTGGTGCCGTCATCGACGGCACGGACGCTGTTCGTGAAGTCGTCCACGCCCGATGGCAGATCGTCGACGAGGACCGTCAGGGTCAACGTCACTGAAGACCCGAGAGCGCCAGGTGCTCCGCCGTTCAGGTCTCCGACGTTCCATGTGACCGTCCCTGCACCGGCATCGATGGTGCACGGGGTCGGTGTGGCCGGACACGACACGGCGCTGAGTGCGTCCGGCAGCGTGTCGGTGACCGTGACGCCGGTGGCGGCCTGGTCTCCCGTGTTGGAGACGGTGATGGTGTAGTCGAACGTTTCACCGGCGTCGCGTTCGGTCTCACCGTCGTCTTTGGCCACGTCGAGGATCGGTGCGGCATCGAGCGTGTCGGTGTCGTCGTCGGTGTTGTTGCCCGGCGTCGGGTCGGCGCCGTTCGTTCCGTCGTCGGCGACCGTGGCCACGTTGGTGATCGACTCGAGGCCGGAAGCGGCCGGGTCGGTCACCTGGACGGTGAGCGTGACGGTCGCCTGTCCGCCGGCGCCCGCGATGCTTCCGGGCAGGGTCCAGGTGACGGCGGGGAGCGCCGAGCTGTCGCACGAATCGCTGCACGAGTCGAACTCGATGCCGGCGGGCAGCGTGTCGTCGATCGTGACGCCGGTGGCCGCGATGTTGCCGTTGTTCGTCACGGTGAGCGTGTAGGTGTAGGTCTGGCCCGGGGTGACGGTGGTGAGACCGTCGTCCTTGACGATGTTCAGGTCCGGGGCGTTCGCTGCGAGCGGGATGGTGTCCTGGTAGATGTTGTTGGCCGGGGTGGGGTCGGCACCGCTGGCTCCGTCGTCGGCGACGGTCACGTCGTTCACGAACTGCGTGGTGCCGGCGAGTAGCGGGTTGCCGGCGGTGGTTTGGTAGGTGAGCACAAGTGTGCCGCCGGCGACAAATTCTCCTGGCGTGGAGCCCGCGCTGTCTGCGAGGCCGGGTCCCCAGGTGATGACTCCGGTGCCGGGGTCGCACGATGTGGGTGTCGGTGTCGCCGAGGTGCAGTCGATCGTCATCTGTGCGTCGACGGTGTCGGTGACGATCACTCCCGAGGCGTTCTGGAGTCCGGCGTTGCGGACGTCCAAGCGGTAGTTCACGAGGCCGCCCGGCGCCACGTTGGGCTCCGTGTGGGACTTAACGACGACCATGTCGGGCGTTGCGACGATGTCGTCGGTGTCGGTGTCGGTGTTGTTGCCCGGGGTCGGGTCGGTGCCGTTGGCGCCGTCGTCCTGGACGGTGACCGAGTTGATGACGGTCTCGTTGCCGGCGGCGACCGGTTGGTCGACCGTGGCCTCCACGTCGAAGGAAGCGCTGCCGCCGCCACCCGCGATGCTGGCGTAGGTGATCGTGACCACCGACGCTGCTTCTGAGCACGTGACGCTCACGGTGCCGCTGATGGGCGTGCAGCCGGCGAACGACAGTCCGGCCGGCAGGGTGTCGGTCACCATCACGTTGGTGACACCGATGTTGCCGACATTGGTGACCGTCACCCGGTAGGTGGTGGTCTGGCCGGGCGCGAGCTGTGTTTCGCCGTCGTCTTTCGTGACGACGAGGTCCGGAGCGAGGCCGGTGATGGTGTTGTTGTCCTGGGCGGTGTTGTTGCCGGGCGTCGGGTCGGCGCCGTTGACGCCGTCGTCGGTCACGGTTGCCGTGTTGAGATAGCCACCCGTTCCTGCTGCCGCCGGGGCGGTGATCGCAATGGTGATCTGACACGTGACCGAGTCGTCTGCGTCGCCGCTGGCGGCGATCGAGCCGGACACGTTGATGCGCTGGACGCCTGCGGACGGCGAGCCGCCGTCGGAACAGGCAGCGTCTCCTCCGACGCTCACGAGCGTGGTGCCGGTGGGAAGTGTGTCGTCGATGAAGACACCGGTCGCCGCGAAGCCACCGACGTTGGTGATCACGAGGTCGTAGGTTGTCTGGGCGCCCGGAGCGATGACGGTGACACCGTCGTCCTTGGACAACTGCAGGTCCGGTCCGACCGTGTTGAGTTGAGCTGTGCTCGCAACGTCGGGCTCGTCGCGCTCGCCGGCCACGGTTCCTGGGAGGGTCGTGTTCTGTGTGACGGTCGCCGTGTTCTGGACGAGCGTGCCCACCGGAAGCGGGTTGTCGAGATCGACGGCGAAGCGGAAGCTGATGGTCGCACCCGGGGCGATGTCGCCGCCGGTGTAGGTGACGGTGCTACCACTGCGCGAGTAGGCGAAACCGGCGGGCGTCGTCCCCTCTGCCGCAGTCGCCTCGTCGAACTCCGACTGGAGGATGTCGTCGATGATCACGTCGTGAGCGGTGCTCAGCCCGGTGTTCTCGACGACGAGCACGACGTCCACGGTGTCGCCTTGCGATGCAGAGGTGGGGTCGAAGGACTTCTGGATCGTCAGTCGAGGTTCGACCACAGGGGTCGCAACCACAGCGGAGTTCACCACGGGGCCGCCGTCGATCTGCACCGATCCGGTGTTGTTCAGGGTGGTCTGGCCGGGTGTGAACCCGACGTTTCCGGCGACGTCGAGCACGAGTGCGTTGATGCGCACGACGATCGTGTTGTCCGTGTCGTCAGCCGGATCGTCAGGGTTGACGGTGGTGGCACCGAACGTGAAGACGACGTCGTCGCCGTCACCTGTGCCGCCGGTGATCGCCAACGCCCCGAGCGTGCCGTCGAAGTCGGCTGCGAGCCCGGGCGTCGGCACGGCTGCGCCGTTCGTCGTGAAGACCTCGCCTGATGCGGCGACGTACTGCAGGCCGGGCGGCAGCACGTCGGTGACGACGAATCCGTCGATGTCGCCTTCGGGCAGGTCGACGGTGATGTCGTATGTGAGGATCTCACCGATGGTGACGTTCGGGTCCGTCGTGGTTGTCTGGTCGGTTGCGACCAGCGCCTTGTTCAGGGACGGTGCGATCGGGGTCACGGTCGCCGTGTTCGACGTCGCGTAGTCGTTGAGGCCGCCGGCGCCGGTGCGTTCCTCGCCGCCGCCGATCGCGGTCGTTGGAGATCCGGGCAGCCCGGTGTAGGTGATCGAGGCCGTGTTGTCGATCGGTGCGACCGGGTTGTACGACCCCGAGACGATCACGTCGAAGGTGATGGTGGTGGTGCTGGCCTGAGGGAAGCTGGCCCAGGTGGCGTCGATGGTGCCGGACGATTCGGTGAGCGTCGTCGGCGCAGCGCCCGTGGACGCCAAGGTGCCTCCCACGTAGGTGAGACCGGCCGGGATCGTGTCGGTGAGCGCCACGTCGAAGGCGTCGGCGTTCGACACCGGTGCGGTGGTGCGGTGGTTGACGACAATGGTGTAGGTGAAGCGGTCGCCGGCATCGATCGTGGGAACACTCGCCGACTTCGCGACCTGCAGCGCCGGCTCCACGATATTCACCGGGACCTGAGCGGTTGCGGTAGTGCGGGCGGTGCCGGTTGCGCCGCTGGCGTAGCTGATTGCGGCGGAGTTGCGGCGGACCTGGCCGTCCTGGTTCGCGGCCACGTTGGTGACGACGGCCCAGTAGGTGAAGGTGATCTGGTCAGCTGCGTCGACGGTGTTGGCGCTGCCGGTGGCTCCCGAGTTGGTGATGTCGCCGAAGTTGAACGTCAACACGCGCCCACCCACAGACACCGTCGGTGCAGCCTGCGCAGTGGCGGTGAGATCGGCACCGAGCACGGCCGCGGTCGGCGGACGTGACATGACGAGCCCGGTGTCGAGGGTGTCGACGAGGCGAACGTCGCGCGAGGTGCCCTCGGGCACGGTTACCGTGACGGTGTATTCGACCTCTTCGCCGATCGCCACGTTCGCACCCGAGGTGGAGGCTTGGCTGGTGTCGGTACGAGTCTTGGCGACCGTCAGGGGCTTCGTCGCAACGAATGCGGTGTCAACGAGGTCGGCGGCGGGGGTGACCGGGAGGAACGACGGGCCGCCCTCGGTGGCCGAGTAGTTGGTGACGTTGGCGGTGTTCGTCAACGCCGTGGTCGCGGTGTTCGCGCCAGTGGTTGCCACCAGAGCGAGGTTGTAGGTGATCACCGCGACATTGTCACCCGACGTCGGATCCGCGGGTGCGAGCGACCCGGTGGTCGTGTCGGCGAGCGTGATCGAACCGGTGCCGAGCGGCGATGCCGTGGGCGCACCGCTGAAGAACCCGGTGGTCGTGTTCGGGATCGGAGTGCCTGCGCCGTTGGTGACGCACAGATCGAGGCCGGCTGCCGGTACCTCGAATCCGGCTGGCACGACGTCGTTGATCGTCACATCGAAGGCGCCGTTCAGGCCGTTGCCGGTGTTCTCGACCACGATTGCGTAGCGAACGATGTCACGAGCATCGAGGCCGGTGGCGTTCGCGTCCGGCGCACCGTTGGCGAGGTTGTCCGAGGACACGGTTCCCGAGTAGTCGGGGCACGCTGCGGCCGTGGCGACCGGGTCGAACACGACGCCGGTCGGGTTGATCGGTGCGGACAGCGCCGATCCCGGATTCGTGGAGCGAGCAACCACTCCTTTGTCGATGTTCAGTTCCGGCTGTGTCAACTCGATCTGAACGATCGCCGGAGAGGTCGACTCGGTGTTGAAGCTGTTGTCCTCGGTGGATTGCACCTGGTTGGTGAGGAAGAGACCGTCGCGGAATGCCGCGTCGGAGATTTCGAGCGTGAAGATCAGTTCGATGACACGTGCCTGGTTGTCGGGGATCTCCTGAGTTCCGAAGTCCCAGGTGATGCTGTTGGCGGTCGTGTCGAACGAGGTGGTCGGGTCGACGAAACCCGGAGCCGAACTCATGGTGTCGAGGGGGCCGTAGCACCACGAGTCGAGCGCTGGCGCGGTCGTGGCGGTACAGGCGGCTCCTTCTTGGGTGAGACCTGTGGCGACCAGCGTCGGCAGCGGAAGAAAGTCACCGATCCTGAGCGATTCGAAGTCCGACGACGGGACCGTCAGGGACAGGCGATAGCTGATCGTGTCGCCAGCGGCGAACTGGGCAGGATCACCGAGGCCACCGACGACACCGTTGCGTCCCCAGACCGACTTCTGGACCGAGATCGGCTCGACGTCGAGCCGGGTAGCGCTGTCATCGGACTCGAACTGCGGCACCGCCTGAGGTGCCTGCGTGGCGTTGTCGAGCACTTCACCCGTCACGCTCACGTCGTTGGTCACGAAGTCGTTCGGGTTGAGCGGTCCGGTCCCGGAGAACGTGCACGTGTAGGCATCGTCGATCGTGGCGCGGAAGGTGATCTCGAAGGTGGTGGCACCGGTCGGGATCGCTGGCACGAGTCCGCCGGTGAGAATTCCGTTTCCCGATCCTGCGGCGTCTGCGTCGCTCACGGCGAAATCGATCGCCGTGGTCCCGTCCCCACAGGTCGTGCGAGCCGACTCGTCCACGGTGAAGAAGCCAGCGAGGCCAGGCGCCGTTGCCGCACCGCCCTCGGTGACGGTGAGTGTCGGAGTGAACGACGTGTCGAAGGTCTGGCCGTCACCGAGGACATCATTGACGTCAATGTCGCCGAACGAGTAGTAGTCGCTCACCTGACCGCTGATCGTGTACTCCAGCACGTCGCCAGGCGTCGTCCCGGTCGCGCCGGCTTCGGTGACGGTGGAGACCGACTTTTGGATGGCGATCGATTTCGCCTCGATGCGAGCGTCGTCGTCGTTGTCCGGATCCACGACAGGCGTGTCGAGCACGAACGGAGCATCGGCATCACGCGGGTCGAGCGGATCGACGGTGCCGGAGGCTTCGCCATCGTTCACCGTCTCGACGTCGTCACCGGTCGACGGGTCGAGGACCGGGTCACCGGCGAAGTCGAGGTCGGAGATGTAGTAGTCGAACGTCATCGATGCGTCGACCGCTGCGGACGTACCGACGGTCGGGCTGGCATCGGTGTACTCGAGCGTGTTGTCGGCCGGGTCAACCACAGCGCCGACCGTCGGCTGATCCAACAAGGTCGGAAGTGTCGACGTTGAGCTGAGATAGACATAGCTGTCGGGCAGCCGATCGGTGATCGTGAGATCGTTCACCGTCTGGCCATCGGCGATGTCGACCTCGAGAACATACTGACGCGGATAGTTCGGTCCGGTTGCCGTCTCCTCCTCCGGCGCGACGACACGCTTCGTGAATCGCACCACTTCGGGAACGAGGGTCGCGGAGTCGGTGGTGCCCACAATGGGGGTCGTGCCAGTCGGCGAATCGCCGTACGCGAAGCCGCCCGTCGCGGTCACCCCAAGGCTGATGCCGACATCAGCGAGGCCGCTGACCGACGCATTGACGCTGACCGGCGCCACCGGCTGGCCGGGAGTGAACGACCCGAACGGCAGTTGCAACACGATGATCTGCGAACCGACCGGACATGCGACGCTCGCCCCCGTCAGAGGATGCGTTTGCGCGGTCCCGGTGCAGTCGAACACCGCCAGCGGTGCGAGGGGCGCGCCGAGGTAGGCCGCCGAACCGAAGCTCACTCCGTCATCGCCATCCGCTCCGCCGGAATCGAACACGAGATCGACGTACGGGCCGTAGCCGGTGTCGGTGGTATCGGTGTTGTCGAACGTCACCGTCAGGGCCACGTCCTCGCCGAGCAGCGGTGACGACGTCGCTGCGGTCACCGTCGAGGTCGGCACCGCTGGCGCCGCCTGCAGCGGCGACGACCCCGTTGCGACCAGAACCGAAGAGAACGCGAGCGCAGCTGCGGCAGCCCACAAAGTTCGGTGGCGAAGCCTCTGAGATGTTCGTGGCATAAAAGATGCGGCCCTAACCGTTGGCAACCTTCGAAGTGCGTTGAGACGCGAAGTCTACTTTGAGGATTGTCGACACGAGGACGCTCGACCTTGAGCAATAGTTTCAAGAAATCAGGCTCTTCGCGATTGAGGGTGTAGCCGTCTCGCGTTGACCGGCCGGCGGGTCCCTCGTTGGGGTGGTCGAGGTCTTCCAAGATGGAGGTTCTCTACGCCAGCCAACCTGGAGACCTCGACCGTGCGCGACGCTACCCTCGATGCCCCTGACCTGACCGCGTTCTGCCGCCTCGACGACCTCGGCCTTGTCGTGTTCGGCCAACGCGTGAGCGACGAAGAAGCGGTGCTCGCCTGTCGAGTCGCCGGCAGCGAGGACGACCGGTGGTGCCGCGCGTGCGGGGCCGAAGCCGTGCCACGCGATTCGGTGACGCGGCGCCTGGCGCACGCGCCGTTCGGGTGGCGACCGACCACGCTCGAGGTCACCGTCGGCCGCTACGCCTGTTCGCCGTGTGGGCGAGTGTGGCGCCAAGACATGACCGCCGCAGCCGAACCCCGGGCGAAGATCAGCCGAGCCGGCCTGGCGTGGGCGCTCGTCGGGATCGTCTGTCAGCACCTGACCGTCGCGCGGATCGCGGAGGCGCTCGGGGTGGGGTGGCACTGCGCGAACGCGGCGGTCCTCGCCGAAGGCCGCCGGGTGCTCATCTCCGATCCGGCACGCTTCGACGGCGTTCGTGTGCTCGGCGTCGATGAGCACGTGTGGCGCCACACGCGACGCGGCGACAAGTACGTGACCGTGATCATCGACCTCACCCCGGTGCGCGACGGCACCGGCCCGGCACGGCTGTTGGACATGGTCGAAGGCCGCTCGAAGGCCACCTTCAAGTCGTGGCTCGAAGCACGGCCACAGGCGTGGCGTGACGGCATCGACGTCGTCGCGATGGACGGCTTCACCGGCTTCAAGACCGCCACCGCCGAAGAGCTCCCCGACGCGGTCGCCGTCATGGACCCGTTCCATGTCGTGAGGTTGGGTGGGTCCGCTCTCGATGACTGCCGCCGTCGCACCCAGCAGGCGATCCATGGTCACCGGGGCCGCTCGCGCGAGCCGCTCTACGGCGCCCGGCTGACCTTGCACACGGGCGTTGATCTGCTCACCGAACGTCAGACGCAGCGTCTCGACGCGCTGTTCGCTGACGACGCGCACGTCGAGGTCGAAGCGACCTGGGGCGTGTACCAGCGGATGATCGCCGCGTACCGGAACCCCGACCGGCGCCACGGCCGCCAACTCATGCAAGCCGTCATCGTCTCGCTCAGCACGGGTGTCCCGAAGCCGCTCGTCGAGCTCGCCCGCCTCGGCCGCACCCTGAAACGCCGGGCGGCCGATGTGCTCGCGTTCTTCGACCGGCCCGGCACATCGAACGGGCCGACCGAAGCGATCAACGGAAGGCTCGAGCACCTCCGCGGCTCCGCGCTCGGGTTCCGCAACCTCACCAACTACATCGCCCGATCACTCCTCGAAGCCGGCGGCTTCAGACCCCGCCTACACCCTCGTTCGCGATGAGCCAGAAATCATCAACCGCACCCCGATGAACGAACGTCGGCCAGCATTCCCGATGGAGCTGAGAACGACCGGCCAGCCGCGTGCAAGCACCATGAGCATCCCAACCTGTGGGCCCGGGAGCCGCTGCGTGCCACGATCGAGACCGACGATGGCTTTCCGCAGGCAGCCAGATCGTTGCCCTTTTCATCGGAGACGACGGCGATCCCGTGATCGACGATTTCAATTGCCAACCTCGAGCAGAAGCCGGCGTCGACGAATAGCAACTCGTTCCCGGTAGGGGGGCGACCGAAGAGCGTTTCATCGTCCGCGGGTCACCGATCGAACAGGGTTTCAGCGATCAGAACAACGCTGGCGCTCTCGTCGCCGCACCGCTCTGTATCGGCACGTCGGTGCTCGGACGGGTGCACGAGAACGTGCGGTGGCGGATCGCTTCACCAGTTGCTTGCCGGACTGTGTTCAACTCTTCGAGATGAAGATCATTGGCCATCGAGGCGGAACACCCAATTTGCCTGAAAACACGATGGCTGCGTTCCACGAGGCTCAGCGCCTCGGCGCTGACGGGATCGAGTTCGACGTCCAGCAATGCAGCGACGGGGCCCTCGTTGTTATCCACGACCTCACGCTTGATAGGACCACCAACGGGAGCGGCCTCATCGCGCAGACCACTTCCAACCACGTCGCGTCACTCGACGCAGGCAGCTGGCACAGCGAGCGGTTCGCCGGCCAGAGAGTTCCCCGATTGGCCGAGGTACTTGAATTGGACGGCCTCGACTTCGAACTCGAACTCAAGGGCTACGGCCGGACGTTCTTGCAGTCCGTGTTGGCCTGCGTTGCTGAACACGAGGCCTTCGGCCGGATCGAGTTCACGTCGTCGAACGTACCGCTTCTCGGTCTCCTCAAAGAACAGCTCCCGGAAGCACAGGTCGGGTTCTTCTCCCAACCGAAGCACCCATCGCTGACCGACGAAGCCTTCGAGCACTACATCGTGGGCGTTGCATCCACGGCGCCGTTCGACGTTGCCCACGTGAATGCCGAATTCGTCTCAACGTCGATTGTCGAGCGGCTCCACGGGCTCGGCATGGCAGCGCACGCAAACGATGCAATGACCGCTGAGGACGTGCAGCGAGCACGTGACGCTGGCGCCGACAAGCTCTCTGCCAACGACGTCGAAATGGCCCGGTCGGTGGCTGATCGAACCACACCACGCTGAGCATCTTGGCGGCAATCCGAGCGCAATCAGCCCACGCATATCGACACGGCCAAGTGGGAGCACAGACCGTCCCAGAACGGCACGACTGTGAGCGGCGAGGTGAGCGATATCAGCTCGCACGGATGGCCGAGCCCGAACGACCGTTGCTCTGTTGGGGCGGACTGTTTGACGCCATCTGAAGGGTGCGCGTACGTGGAATCTCCATCAACAAAGGAGAACCACCATGAACCCCACGACCACCCACTCAAGCGAAGTCGTCGGACAACTCGTCTTGATCGAGACCGACCCCATCCGCCAGCGCGTCAAGCACGCCATTGCCGGCTTCCTCGCCGGCTACTCCGGCACCACCCTCGAGGCATACCGGCTCGATCTACGCGGATGGATCACCTGGCTCGACGCCGCGTTCCTCGATCCATTCGCCGTCGAACGCGCCCACATCGAGCTGTACGCCCGCTGGAGCGAGTCCGAAGGCAAAGCCCGATCCACGATCGGACGACGACTCTCGACGATCTGCGGGTTCTACAGATACTGCTCCCAAGAACGCCTCATCGAACGCGACCCATCCGCCCATGTCCGTCGCCCGAAACAGGATTACGAGTCTTCGACACTCGGCCTGGACCGCAACGAACTTGGCGCGTTCCTCGTCCAAGCCGGA
>Ga0209023_10004610_pt1 | contig 15583 bp, 13 predicted proteins | sample LakOneMetagenome_FD_187468 | JGI IMG/M metagenome (GOLD analysis project Ga0209023, IMG submission 187468) | Freshwater and sediment microbial communities from Lake Erie, Canada (SPAdes) (version 2) | ecosystem: Environmental > Aquatic > Freshwater > Lentic | place: Lake Erie, Canada... | reverse complement strand
GTCTCCTGCTCTACAAGGAGCCGCTCGGCGAGATGTCAAAGGCGCGGCTCAACGTGATCCGCGAGACATCCGACGGTTTCCGGATCGCCGAGGAGGATCTCAAGCTGCGCGGCGAAGGCGACGTGCTCGGCATCCGCCAGAGCGGCATGCCCGGCTATCGCATCGCGCGCTCCGAGGTCCACGGCCAGCTCATCACGCAAGCCCGCGACGAGGCGCTGCGCATTCTCAAGGACGATCCGAAGCTGAAGGGCGAGCGCGGCGAAGCGCTGCGCTGCCTGTTGTATCTCTACGAACGGGACGAGGCGGTGCCGCTGATCGGGGCTGGATAGCTACTCCACCTTCGCAGGCGCCAGCGAGGCCTGCGAATTTGCAACGCGTGCCGCGTTGGCCATCCCCGCCAGTGCCGCGGCCTGCTTCTTCGCATCGGAGCCCGGCTGCACCACGCCGGCCGACATGATCAGGGTCGCGGCGTCCTCGGCCGACATGTCGACTTCGATGATCTTGCTGCGCGGCACGTAGAAAAAGAATCCGGTGGTCGGGTTCGGCGCGCACGGCAGAAATACCGAGACCTGCTCCTCGTCGCCGGGCAGCTTGTTGGCGATCTCGACGCTTGGCGGCTGCGAGATCAGCACGATCGACCACATTCCCGGCGACGGGAATTCGACCAGCCCGACGCGACGGAAGCTAGAACCCGAGCCGGAAAACAGCGTCTCGAAAACCTGCTTCAGGCCACGATAGATCGCCCGCACCACCGGCATCCGGCCGAGCAGCCGTTCGCCGAGATCGACCAGCGTGCGTCCGATCAGGTTGGCGGTGAGGAAGCCCAGCAGCGTCAGCGCGATCACGGCGACGATCAGGCCGGAGCCCGGCAGGCCGAACGGCAGATAGGTTTCCGGGCGATAGGCGGTCGGGACGAACGGGCGGACCAGATTGTCGACCCAGTTCACGAACCACCAGGTCAGGTACAGGGTGATCGCGATCGGGCCCGCGACGATCAGTCCGGTCAGGAAATAGTTCCGGAACCGGGCCATCAGCCCGCGCGGGTGATCGGGCAACAGGTCTTCCGGGGGAGCGTTCGGCGGCAGTTCTTCGCGATTCATTGCGGTTCCAGAGGGTCGGACGGCCTTCTCGCCACGGGGCGAGCAGACGCCCCGATGGCAGCTAAGCCATCCTATCAGGTTTTGGAAGGGGCCGCGTGACAGCCAATCGGCTTACGCCTATTCGACAGTTACCGATTTCGCGAGATTTCGCGGCTGGTCGACGTCGGTGCCCATGATCACGGCGGTATGATAGGCCAACAACTGCACCGGGATGGCGTAGACCATCGGCGTAAATGTCGCAGCCATATCCGGCAAAATGATCGTGACCAGCGACTCGATGGTGGCTTGCGCCGCACCCTTGGCGTCGGTCATCAGGATGATGTTGCCGCCGCGGGCAGCGACTTCCTGCATATTGGAGACGGTCTTCTCGAACACCCGGTCGAACGGCGCGATCACCACGACTGGCATGTTCTCGTCGATCAGCGCGATCGGGCCGTGCTTGAGCTCACCGGCCGCATAGCCTTCGGCATGGATGTAGGAGATTTCCTTCAGCTTCAGCGCGCCTTCCAGCGCCAGCGGATAGCTGGTGCCGCGGCCGAGATAGAGCACGTCCTTGGATTTCGAAATCTCGCGCGCCAGCTTCTCGATCTGAGGCTCCGACGTCAGCGCTTGCGCCATCAGGCGCGGAATTTCGACGAGACCATGCACCAGCTTGGCCTCATCGGCGTCAGACAGTTCGCCCCTCGCCTTGCCGGCGGCAACCGCCAGCGAAGCCAGCACCATCAACTGGCAGGTGAAGGCCTTGGTCGAGGCGACGCCGATTTCGGGGCCGGCCAGCGTCTGCAGCACGGTCTCGCTCTCGCGCGCGATCGTCGAGGTCGGGACGTTGACCACCGCCAGCGTGTGAACCCCTTCGGCCTTGGCGTAGCGCAGCGCCGCCAGCGTGTCGGCGGTTTCGCCGGACTGCGAGATGACGATCGCCAGATCGCCCTTGCGCAGCGGCGCCTCGCGGTAACGGAATTCGGAGGCGACATCGAGTTCGACCGGCACGCGCGCCAGCCGCTCGAACCAGTATTTGGCGACGAAGCCGGCATAACTGGCGGTGCCGCAGGCGACGATCGAGACCCGCTGGATGTCCTTGAAGTCGAACGGCAGCTTGACCGGCAGATTGACGCGCTCGTTCGCCATGTCGACATAGCGCGCCAGGGTGTGGCCGACCACTTCCGGCTGCTCGTGGATTTCCTTGGCCATGAAGTGACGATAGTTCGCCTTGTCGACCAGGAACGACGACGCGCCCGACTTCAGCACTTCGCGGTTGGCGACGACGTTGTTCTCGTCATAGATCACGCTGACTTCGCGCGACAGCACCACCCAGTCGCCGTCTTCGAGATAGCTGATGGTGTCGGTGAACGGCGCCAGCGCGATCGCATCCGAGCCGAGATACATTTCGCCGTCGCCATGGCCGACCGCGAGCGGCGAGCCTTTGCGGGCGCCAATCATCAGGTCGTTATGGCCGGTGAAGACGAAGGCCAGCGCGAACGCGCCGCGCAGTTGCGGCAGCGACTTCTTCACCGCCTCCTGCGGCGTATCGCCCTTGAGCAGATACGAATTGACGAGATGCGCGACCACCTCGGTATCGGTCTCGCTGGCGAACTTCGCGCCCTGCTTCTCGAGCATGATGCGCAGTTCGCGAAAATTCTCGATGATGCCGTTGTGGACGACAGCGACGTTTTCGGTGGCGTGCGGATGGGCGTTGCTCTCGGTCGGCTTGCCGTGGGTGGCCCAGCGGGTGTGGCCGATGCCGGTATGGCCTTCGAGCGGTTCGGACTGCAGCCGCTTTTCCAGATTCTTGAGCTTGCCCTCGGCGCGACGCCGCGCCAGGTGATCGCCCTCCAGCGTGGCAACGCCCGCGGAATCGTATCCGCGATATTCCAGGCGTTTGAGCGAATCCACCAACAGCCCCGCAACGGGAGCGCGTCCGAGAATGCCGACAATGCCGCACATGCGGTTGAATATCCCCAAATCGTCGAAAATTCGCCAAATCAGCGCCGGGTTCTCTTAACGAAAAACGGCGTCTCACAGATACTCAATAATTATTGCGGATTGAGACAGTATTAAGCGGAAAGCTTAACGCGCCGGTCTCCCCGGGATTTGACCTGTCACATTCGCCACCAGATGAGAGGGCGTCTCCCGGCCACGGACCCGCAGACTCGAAGTTGAATGAACGCGACCTGATGCAGATCAAAGCCCGAGAACATGCTTTCCGGGATCATGATTTCAGGTCCATCGGGAGAAGCAGGATGTCATTTGGCGAAGGTGAACTCGGCACCATCAGGCGTATCGGCAATCGCTTCGAGGCAAGGATCGAACGTCTGATCGGCCACGATCAGACTGCCGTCTGGAAGATGCTGACCGATTCGAGCCTGTTGCCGCAGTGGCTCGCCCCCGGCGAGCTGGCATTGCACAAGGGCGGACCCGCGAAACTGAATTTTCCGGAAAGCGGCACCGACATCGACAGCGTCGTCACCGACGTCGATCCGCCACGGGTGATCGAGTATTCGTGGAGCAGCAAGGCCGAGCCTGAACGTCCGTTGCGCTGGGAGACCGCGCCCGTGACGGACGGCACGCGGCTTACGCTGACGCTCACGATCCCTGATACCGAGGATATCGCCCGCACCTGCGCCGGATGGGAGGCGCATTTGGAGATGCTGGCCGCCGCGATGGAAGGTGTACCGATCAAATTCCCGTTCGACCGCTTCAAGGCCGCGCGGGAATCCTACAAGGCGCTCGCGGTGTAGCGTCGTTCAGTTCGGAGGCGGGTCAGCCGCAGTTCCAGACCGGCCCGATCGGGGTCTGGGTCCAGCACGGCCCAAAGGTGCCGCCGTTGTAGCGACCGCCATAGAAGCCGGGCCGGCCGAAATAGTGCCACTCGTCGTCGTAGTAGCCGTAATAACGCGGCACCGGATCGATGTACCACGGCCGCCGGTTACGCTCCGCATACCGCCGCATCGCATTTTTCTGGCGATACAGCGGAAGCGCGTTGCTCAGCGGCTGTTGATAGCCCGGCAGAAAGCCGTAGCCGTGCCAGCGCGGCGCCGGCCGCTTGTGGGACGGCTCCGCCTGCGCGGTGACTGACACCAGCGCGAACACGATGGCGAGCGATAGCGAGACGAGGCGTGACATGGCGCCTGTATAACGCGTCGGCCTTCAGGAACCAGTCAAATCAACGTCAGTTGTCTGGATATCCTTGCCTTGACCGCCCTTACGCGTTCTGTCAGGCGAACAGCGGCGCGCCGCTCGGCGCCGTCGTCTCAGCATGATTCTCTCGCGGGATCGCGGCGAGGTCGCGCAGATCGAGAACGGCACGGAGCGCCGAGCTCAACTTCTCCTCGGCATCCGCGACGTCAGACGCGCCTTCCCTGTCCCGCCACGCCACCACGCCGTCAGGCCGCACCAGCAGCGCGCCGGATTCCTCGATCTCGCGCAGGCGTTGCCACTCCCAGTACAGGTCCTGTGCTTCCTGAGACCCGGTCACGACGATCCGGAGAAACGGCAGATCGAGCCGTCGCACGGCGTCCCGCCATGCGGTGCCGGCCAATCCGGTCACGACCGTGAACAGGCCCTTCCCGGTCACATCGAGCGTCGACACGCGCCTGCCGTCCTTGCCGACCAGCCAGGCGTGCGGAATCTTCGCGCCCGGCCGCGTGGTCGGCTGATGGTGCAGGACGCGATCACGCCGCCAGACCTCGGGCGCTGCGTCCTTGTCTGCAATGACCGCCGATGACGAATAACGCTGGTTCATCTCGACGCCCTGCGCGTTGTATTCGGTTTGCTTGAGGTCGAGCGCTGCCTGCGCCGCCTTGCGGGCCGCGACGCCTTCCGGGCCCGGATCGCGGAAACGCGCGATCCCCGCCGCCACCGGATTGTCCGCGCCCGGAACGCGGAGGCTGGCGTGAAGCGGCGCGTAATCGGCGCGCGACTGGTTGGCGCGCTGCACGACCTGTTTGCCGACCGGCATCCGCTCCTGTGAAAAACTCTCCAGCAGTTTTGGGCCAGCCCAGCCCTTGACGGCATAAGCGAGTTTCCAACCGAGGTTGTGACCGTCCTGCACGCAGGTGTTATTGCCGAGGCCACTTGACGGCGGATGGCGGTGCACGGCATCGCCGCCGCAGAACACGCGGCCCTTGGAGTACTGCGTCGCGTAAGCCTGGTTGATGTACCAGACCGAGGTGCGCACGATCTCGGGTTCGATCGCATCGTCGCCGATCAGGATCTTGATCTTTTCGCGGACATTGCTCTCGCTGAGATCCGGATCGCCCTTGCTGATGTCGAAGCCCCAGCCGGCGATCCATTGCGTCCAAGGCCGGATCGCGCGCAGGAGCCCCATGCCGATCTCGCCGAAACTCGCATCCGGCGTCACGATCCAGTTCAGGATGCTCGGCCGATGCTGGCTGTGGCGGGTGAGATCGGCGTTGAAGATCGTATAGATTGTGCCTGCCCGCGCCATCTGGCCTTCGATGGGCAGGCCGAGGTGTTCGACCACCGAGGAGCGCGCGCCGTCGGCGCCGACCATGTATTTCGCGCGGATCGTGTATTCGCGTTTGTCGAGGCGGTCGCGCAGGACAGTGGTGACGCCATCGGCATCCTGCGTATGACGGAGATATTCGGTGTTGAACGCGAAGGTCGCGCCCTTCTCGGCCGCTTTCTGAAACAGGATCGGCTCCAGCAGCGGCTGGATGATATCGACCATGCCGCACGGGCTGGCGCGCAAATAGTCGCCGCGCCGGTCGTCGCCGGTGCCCCAGGTCCGCATCCGGATCAGCTCAGTGCCGGCGAGGCTGGTGGCGAAGGTGGTGTCGCCCATCAGCTCCCACGGGCTGGCGTAGCGCGCGACGTCCTCGGCAATGCCGAGGTCGCGAAACACCTCGTTGGCGCGCTGGTTGGTGATGTGGGCGCGCGGGCTGTCGGCCATCCAGTTGCTGCGCGACATCAGATGGCAGCGCACGCCCGAATTCGCCAGCGCCAGCGCCGTGGTCGAACCGGTCGGCCCGGCCCCAATGATCAGTACGTCGGTCTCAAAGGTCATGTCGGTCTCCGCGGAGCAATTTCGCATTCGTCCGCAGCATCTTCAATGCGAAGCTTGTTTTGCCGCCATCATCGCCATGCCGGCGATCCAGCCTGGAATGGCCTCGTAGAACTCCTGTTCCATGGTGAACCGGCCCGCCATTGACAACGCGGCGAAGGCCGCGACCCAGCCGAGCACCTCATTGGCGCCCCGGCCGGCCGCCGCGCGCACCTCGTCGGTGTCGAGCGCATCGGCGCGCGAAATCTGGCCATGGCGCAACAGCTCCATGAAGTCGGCATCCCATTTCGGATTCAGCGGCTGACACGGCCCCTGGCCCGTTTCGGCCAGAGTTGCCGCCTCGAACACGCGCTTCTCGCGCGCCTCCTTGGCCTGCGGCGACGGATTGCGGCCGTTGATCAGGCGTTCGCGGAGTTCCGGGGGCGCATCCTTGATCGCGGGCAGCGGCGGATCGTGCGACAGGCCGCCGGAAGCCGCGAACAGCACCCGCTTGCCGGAGCGAACCGCGAAGCGGCCGACGGATTCGCCGAGTTGCCGGGCGCGGCGATAGGTCGGCACCGGCGGCGCTGCAGCATTGACGAAGATCGGCAGGATCGGCACCGACCTGAAATCGCCGAGCGCCGCCTCCCACATCTGGACGAAGCCGTGATCGACCGGCATGCGGTACGACAGCGCGACGTCTAAATCCTCCGACCTGACATGATCGAGCAGCGCCAGCGCGGTCTGTTCGGGCACATCGAGTGGCCCGGTGCCGCCGCCCCAGTCGCCGAGCGACACGGCGCCGGCCCCGATGCAGAACGACGGCATCAGGTCGTAGAAGAAGCCGTTGAAGTGATCGGGCGCGAACTGGATGATGTAGTCGGGCGCAAAATCCCTGACGAAGCCTGCGAGGTTTCCGAACGCGGTACGTACGCGCTGCTCGGTAGCGTTGCTGGCTGGCCCCCTGTACATCAGGGGAGTATGGGACGCGCAGACGAGTGCGACGGGCATTGGCCGTTTCCTCGCTATTTCTTGACCAGTGGACAGGCGCTCTCGGCGAGCGGACGGTTGACCTGCTCGCCCGGCAAGGTCTGCACGACCTTGTACAGATCCCACTCGCTTTTGCTTTCTTCGGGCTTCTTCACTTGAAGCATGTACATGTCGTGGATCATCTTGCGGTCGGCGCGGATGTAGCCGTCGGCGGCGAAGAAGTCGTGGACGCGCTCCTTCTCCATCTGCTTCATCACGGTGGGGGCATCGTCGGTGCCGGCGGCCTTGATTGCTTTCAGATAATGCGCGACCGACGAATAGACGCCGGCATGAAAGCTCGTCGGCATGATCTTCGCCCTGGCGTAGAAGCGCTCGGCCCAGGCTCGCGTTTCGGCCGTGCGGTTCCAGTAGAACGGCGACACTTCGTAAGCGTCGTGCGCGATCTTCAGCCCGACCGCGCGCATGTCCGTCAGCACCGATTGCAGCGGCACCACCTTGGCCTTCGCGCTCAGTCCGAACTCGTCGGCCTGTTTCAGCGCGGTCACGGTATCTCCGCTGGAGGCCGCGATCGCGATGACATTGGCGCCGGCATTGGATGCCGTGAGCAGAAACGAGGCGAAGTCGGAGGTGTTGGGCGGAAACACGGAGTTGCCGACCACCTGCCCGCCATTGAGCTTGACCTGTTCGGACGTGTCCCGCGACAGCGCGTGGCCATAGGCCTGATCGACCGTGAGAAAATACCACTTGCTGCCGCCGGCATCGATCACGGCCTTAGCGGCACCCTTGGCGAGGTTGTAAGTGTCGACCGTCCATTGCACGGTCAGTGGCGAACAAGCCTTGCCGTTGAAGTCCGACGAAGTCGAGCCTGACAACAGCATGATCCGGCTCTTCTGGGCGGCGAGATTCTGCACGGCAAAGCCGATCGGCGAGCCCTGCATGTCGGCAACGGCATCAACGCCTTCGACATCGAACCAGCGCGCCGCGATCTGCGATCCGGTGTCGGGCTTGCCCTGATGGTCGGCCGAGATCACCTCCACATTGAGGCCGGCGCCGAATTCCTCGGCCGCCATTTCTGCCGCGATTACCGAGCCCTTGCCGTTCGCCAGCGCGGTTGGTCCTGCAATGTCGGTCAGGACCCCGATTTTCACCTTGCCGTCGCTGAGTTTTGGCGTTTGCGCCGCAAGCGGCGTTGCCGAGATCGCCATCGCCAAGCCGATTGCTGCCGTCACTTGAAAGCGCGAACGCACCATCGTTTCCTCCCGTTGCCGCCCTTTTTGGACGTGCGCGGGAAGCGTTGCCGGGCTTGCGGCTTGGTTTCCAATGGAGTCTGTGAAATGTTCGCACTGCGAACATCTGGAGATCGCATGCATCGCAATGTCAGGGCACTGTCCCGGGGGCTGGCGCTGATCGGCGAACTCAACGCCAGCGGGCCGTCGAATGTCGTGCAGCTTTCGAGGCGCACCGGGTTGAACCGGACGACCTGCTACCGCCTGCTCGAGACCATGCAGGCGGACGGTTACGTCACCTTCGACGAAACCAACGCGCTGTTTGCCCTGACGCCGAAGGTACGAAGCTTGAGCGAAGGCGTATCGTCGCGCGACCTGTCGAGCCAGGCGGCGTTGCCGGCGATGTTCAGCCTGCTCGACCACGTTTCGTGGCCCAGCGACTTTGCCGTGTTCGAGCTGGGCTCGATGCTGATCCGCGAGAGCACGCACCCGTTCAGTCCGCTGTCGGTGCATCGCTCGATGGTCGGCCGCAGGCGATCTCTGGTGCGCAGCGCCTTGGGTCGAGCCGTCCTCGCGGCGTCATCGCCGGCGCTGCGCCGGGAGATGCTGGACACGACCGCGGCTTTCGTCGAGGAAGACGCGCCGCTGGCGCGTGACCGCCGCTATATCAGCGACATCGTCGCGCAGACCAGGGGCGACGGTTATGCCTCCTCGGTCGGCGGATCGGAGGCCGGCATCAGCGCCATCGCACTGCCTATTCAGGGCGGCGGCCCGGTGCTCGGCAGCCTCAACCTGATCTTCTTCTCATCGGCGATGACGCCGGAAGTCGCAGCCAAGCGCTACCTGGCGAACATGAAGCAGGCGGTAAAGGAAATCGAACGCCGCTGGTCGGCCGCCAACAAGGCGCGCGGCAAGGTGGCGTGAAAAATTCGAGAATGGTTGCTGGACAGCGACTATTTCGAATGAGCGGTTGAAATTCGGCAACTTGATCGCGCCAGATCGTGGGCGCGCGCTTATATCTGCACGTTGCAACATGCGTTACGAACATCAGGAGGCGAAGAATGTCTATCGACGGGTATCGCTGGGAATATGGATTTTTAGCACGTTTCGGCGATTGGTGCTGGGCGAAGATAATCGATCCGTTGCTGCGCTTGATAATAGGACAAGACGATATCACGTCCCTACGGCGATTAAGAGCCGCAATCCAGCTAACTCTTCTAGGCGCAGTCATTCTACTGCCGTTAGCGCTTCTCCTAAACCGATTACATGTCCTTACGGCATCCGGACTCTTGTTTGATATTGCCGGTGCGCTACGCCTCTTCCTTTTGGAGGAGATTGATCATCAGATCGCTGACATCGAACCCAACGAGCACGGGAACTATCCGTCGCCCGTCATGCGCGAACTAATCATGCCCGAAGGTGTCTATATCCAAGAAATAAACGACAGAGCTATCAGCTTTTTCTATTACAAGAAAAGGGGCGTTCTCTTCTTGTTTTTGGGCTTTGTTCTGCAAATGCTAGGCGACTGGCTCTAGTCAAAATCTAGCTAGCACCGCTAGTCCGCCTTCGGCTTCTTGCCGCGCGTCTTCAACTCGCGGTAGCGCGTGGCGCCGCCTTCACGGATGCTTTGCGGACTGCGTTCGACCGCCATCGCGTCATCAGGCACATCGCGGGTGATAACCGAGCCGGAGCCGATATAGGCGCCCTTGCCGATCGTCACCGGCGCCACCAGCGAGGTGTTGGTGCCGATGAAGGCGCCCTCGCCGATGATGGTCTTGTTCTTGGTGAACCCGTCATAGTTGCAGGTAATGGTGCCGGCCCCGAGATTGGCCTTGGCGCCGACATGGGAGTCGCCGACGTAGGACAGGTGATTGACCTTGGCGCCGGCCTCGATCGTCGCCGCCTTGGTCTCGACGAAGTTGCCGAGCTTGGAGCCGTCGCCCATCGAGGTGCCCGGCCGCATCCGCGCATAGGGGCCGATCTGCACATTCTTGCCGAGCGACGTCTGCACCATGTGCGAGAACGAATGGATCACGGTGCCGTCGCCGATCGTGACGCCGGGGCCGATCACCACGAACGGCTCGATGGTGACGTCGCTGCCGAACTTCGTGTCGGCCGAGAGAAACACCGTCTCCGGCGCGATCAGGGTCACGCCGGCGTCCATTGCCGCCTGGCGCAGCCGCGCCTGCATGACCGCTTCGGCTTCGGCGAGCTGGGCCTTGTTGTTGATGCCGCGCACTTCGTCTTCGCTGGTTTCGATCACGACGGCCTCCAGTCCCATTTCCCTGACGATGGCAACGGCGTCCACCAGGTAGTATTCGCGCTTGCTGTTGGCATTGCCGATCCTGTCGATGATCTCGAGCGCACGGCGGCCGTCGAACGCCATCACGCCGGCGTTGCACAGCGTCACCTTGCGTTCCTCCGCGCTGGCGTCGGCGTGTTCGCGGATCGCCGTCAGATGATCGCCTTCGAGCAACAGCCGGCCGTAACCGGTCGGGTCGGCGGCGCGGAACCCGAGCACGGTCAGCGCCGCGCCCCTGGCGAGCGGCGCGCGCATCCGCTCAAAGGTCTCGGCCGAAATCAGCGGCGTATCGCCGAATGCAATCAGGAGATCGTCGGCGCCACGGGCAATCGCTTCGCGCGCCGCCAGCACCGCATGCGCGGTGCCGAGACGTTCCTTCTGGACGAAGGTCGCGGCATCGGAACGGACGCGCCTGACCTCGTCGGCGACCTGCTGGTGGTTCGGCCCGATCACGACCGCAAGCGCCGAACCCACGCCGTGCGGCGCCGCGTCCAGCACGTGGGCCAGCAGCGACTGCGACGCCACGGGGTGCAACACCTTCGGCAGCGCCGATCGCATGCGCGTGCCCTCGCCGGCCGCAAGCACGACTGTCAGGCTGGAACGAGCCGTCATGGGTATCCCTTACGAACACGCCGGATGGCCGGCCTCTCTCATTGCGGGGCCTCTTTAATTGTTTTCCGCGGCAGATCAAACCGATTCGCCAGCCCGCAAAGCTCCGGATTCAGGAACACGCCGGATTTCCTGTTAATGTTTGGCGTTGATTCGGCAGGCCTGAGGGAGGGCCAGGAACGCTTGGCCAGGAAATCAGACCATCTCGCTGACGGCTTCGACACCGAGAACACCGGCGGCCTGCTGAGCGGGTTGCTGGCGGACGAGGACGAACTCGATCGCCGCGCGCTGTGGCGGATCGGCTCGTGGGGTGTCGGCGCGGTGGCAGCCGTCGTGATCGCCGTGATGGCCAACCAGTCCTCGCTCGGGCTGAAGCGCGAGCAGATGGCGGCGGCGGAACTGTCGCGGCAGGCACAGCAGATCCAGATGGCGGCGCGCGAAAACCAGAACGAGACCCGGCGTCTCGCCAGCGCGGTCGATACGCTGAACGGCGACCGCGACCGGCTCTATACCCGCGTCACCAGCCTGGAACAGGGGCTGGACTCCGTCACCGGCTCGTTCATCCGGCAGCTTCCGCCCAATGCGGCCGCGTCCGGCCCCGCGACCGCATCGCTCGAACCGCAGGCCGCGCAGACCCCCGCTCCGGTCATCGGGCCCGTTGCCACCGCAGCACCCTCGACCGACCGACCGGCAAAGCCCGGGGCCATCGAGCCGAGCCCGGCCACGGTCTCGTCGGTTGCCAGGGAACTTCCCAAGATCGAACCGGGCAAGGCCGACAAGGCTGACGTCGCAAAATCCGACGTCGCCAAGCTGGAGCCGGCCAAATCTGAGCCTGCCAAATCCGACCTTGCCAAGTCCGATCTGGCCAAAACCGATCTTGCCAAGACCTCGGCGTCCAAGGCCGATCTGGGCAAACCTGAGTCTGCAAAGCCTGACAGCGCAAAGGCTGACACGGCGAAGCCTGACGCTGCCAAGACCGATGCTGCCAAGCCGGACACCGCCAGGGATGTGGTGGCGAGCCCGGCCACACCTTTGGTGGCGGCGAAATCATTCATGGCCCCGCCCGATCCGTCGGCGACAAAACTGATCGAGCCGAACAAGCCCGTCAGCGCGGTCACAACCGCGCCGATCCCGGAAGTCGTGGCTTCGACGCCGCCGGTCAGCGACGAGGAAGCGGATGAGGCTACCGCGCCCAAGGTCGCGTTGCAGAAGACCGAGTTCGGCGTCGATCTCGGCAGCGCCAACTCCGTCAACGGGCTGCGCGCGCTGTGGCGCGGACTGTTGAAGTCGCGCTCGAACGCGCCGCTGACGGCGCTGCGTCCGGTGATCAAGATCAAGGAAGCCACCAACGGCCTCGGCCTGCAATTGCATCTGGTGGCGGGCCCGCTCAACGACGCCGGCGCCGCGGCCAAGATCTGCGCCGTCATGACCGAGAACGACCGGACCTGCGAGACCACCGTGTTCGAGGGGCAGCGGCTGTCGTTCAAGGCCGACGAGGCCGCGCCGGCGCCCATCACGCCGTCGAAACCTGCCTCCCGCCGGCACAGCTCGTCGAAGCGGGCCGCGGCCACTCCCGCGGAAGAGCCGAAGAAGCCGGAAACGACGTCGTCGATTTCATCGTCGATCTCGTCGATGTTCGGCCGCAAGAGCTCACAATAACCCCTGTTATCGCAAAGCGTTACCGTCGAACTCTCACCTGTTTTTGACGTGACTCCTTGCCAGACCCTGCTTGTCCCCCACCCCATTCCCGAGCATAGTCCGCCGATGAAAAAAATTCCGTTCCGGCTGACGCCCTATCAGGTTCAATTTCTGTTGGTGATCGGCTTCGTCACCGTCGGCTACGCGCTCTATCTGCGTTATCTCGCGATCGAACTCTCGACCACGGCGCTGGCCTGCGACGCCGGCCTGCAGAGTATGCTGTGCAAGGCGCGCACGCTGGCGACGTCGCTGTTCAAGAATTCAGTGTTCGGGATCGTGGCGCTGGTGATCGCGACGTTGCACGTGATGCGACCGTCGATCGTGCTGCTGACCGGCGGATTGATCGCAGCCGGCCTCGGCATCGTACTCTACAACATCGCGCTGTCGGGATTGGCGATCGGGCTGCTTATTTTGGGCTTTGCCCGGCCCGCGCCCGCCACAGCGTAACCGCCAGACCGAGATAGGCAGCGACGGTCCACAGCGACTGCCAGTTCTGGCCGCCTTCGTTGAAGCCCATGAAGATCGCGGCCACGACCAGCAGACCGGCAAAGGTGGATTCGGCGATCGGGCGTACGCCCTCCATCGGCCGGTTGACCACCATCAATCCCAGAAACGATACGACCGCCATCGTCAGCGACGCGAACGGGAAATCCTTGTAGCGGGGGTCGAACACGAAGCCGAGCGCGGTCTCGGCCGCGATCAGTGCCGTCACCATCAGCGCTAATGTCAGCGGCACCGTCAGTTTCAATCCGGTGCGGAAGCCGCTCGGGCCGAGCAATTCGAGGAAAGTCGGCAGCGGTCGTCCGTACATGGTGGCGCAGGCGCAAAGAATCGGCGCGAGAATGCCTGCGGCCAGAAGCGCCCCATTTTGCAGCCACCCGCCGATGCCGTAGCTTTCATAGAACATCTTGTCGGCGGCGATGCCGAGCAGCATGCCCGCCGTCGTCGCCGAGATCGCGATCGTAATCCACGTCAGCAGCCGCGGCTGCCATGGCCGCCGCCGTACCGTCAGCCATCCCGCCAGGAAGACGATGAAGCTCAGCGCCATGCCGCAGCCCATCTGCCATTTCCACAGCGGATAGTTGCTGATCGGCTCGCCCGGCGGATATTTCACCGCGCGCCTGAACGCATCGAACATGCCCCAATAGCCGCCGACGGTGCCTTCGAGCTGGCGCTTCCACGGCTGGTCGTAGGCTTCGATCAGGTTGACGCGAAAGCCTTCGCGCTTGGCGAGGTCGAGAATGTCGGAGACGACGCGCGCCTGGTTGGTCCGCGACGGCAGCGCGCCCTCGCGCATCCGTCCGGCGCTCGGCCAGCCGGTCTCACCGATCAGGATTTCCTTGGCGGGAAACGCCACCGCCATGCGCTTGCGGATGTCGTCGACATGGTTGGCGGCGAATTTCGCCCGCACCGGGATGTCTTCCCAGTACGGCAGGATGTGGATGGTGACGAAATCGACCGCTTCGTAGATCTCGCGGTTACGCAGCCAGAATTCCCAGACATCGGCATAGGTCACCGGCACTTTGACCTGCGCCTTGACCATGCGGATGTTGGCGGCAAGATCGGCGGCCGTCATCTCGCCGCGCAGCAGCACTTCGTTGCCGACCACCAGCGCGGTGATGACGCCGGGATATTCCTTGCTCAAGGCGACCGCGGTCGAAATCTGGGCGAGGTTCTTGGCCCTGTTGCTGGCGAGCCAGATCCCCTGCATGACCTTGAGGCCAACCTTGGCGGCCTGGGCCGGCACCTGGTCGAGCCCGTTCTCGATCGAATAGGTGCGCACGCAATCGGTAATTTTGGCGAGTTGCGCCAGGTCCTGCGCGATCTGCTCCGGCGCGATCTGCGTGGTCGCAACCAGCGGCGACTGCGTGTCGCGGAACGGCGCGTAGGACACGCATTGCAGCTTGGCGTTGGGATCGATCGGCGCACGCGTGAGCGTGATCGGCGTGGCTATCCACCACCACAGGGCCGCGATCATTCCAAGGGATACGACGAGAAGCGCCAGCGGCGTGCGAAGAGAAATCGGTTCCATCCTCCGGGCGGGGCCCGTCGCTTAGCGGTTCAGGTGCGGTCTGCCAAGAGACCCAGTCGCGGATCTGCCGCAGGACCCACCAAGATACACGATAACGGGATTCCCGCCGCTTCCCTGCGACGATTTTACCACGGCGCGATAAAGTTGTGAGTTTGCTGGACAAAATCCGAAATAACCGTCATGGAATCCGCCGAGAGTCTCCGCCGTAATGGGGACCCATTTGGACGGCAACAAGCCAGCCGACATGCGGAAAATCGGGTACACGGAAAAAATCGGGGAATGTATGCGTCGGGTGCTTGATCCAGGAAAGTCGGTTGTGCGTCACCTCGCCGCTGCCGGCCTTGTTGTTTTGATCGGATCGGGCGCAGCGTTCGCCCAGAGCGGCCAGCCCGCCCAGGACCAGGGCAAGCCGCCGGCGGCCAATGCCGCCGACGCCACCAAGGAAAACCAGCGCAAGGCCGACGAATTCGTCGAGGCGCAGACCGCCATCAACGGTCCGGCCGGCAATCCCGAATGCGTCTGGCTCGGCCGCCGCGTCGTCAGCCTGATGTGGCGGGACGACCTCGATACCGCCTTCCGGCACCTCGACCTGTACGACCGGTTCGGCTGCCCCGGCGGCCACGT
>Ga0209023_10004609_pt1 | contig 15584 bp, 13 predicted proteins | sample LakOneMetagenome_FD_187468 | JGI IMG/M metagenome (GOLD analysis project Ga0209023, IMG submission 187468) | Freshwater and sediment microbial communities from Lake Erie, Canada (SPAdes) (version 2) | ecosystem: Environmental > Aquatic > Freshwater > Lentic | place: Lake Erie, Canada... | reverse complement strand
GCTCGAGCTCGAGGAACTCGGATTCCGCACGCTGTATCCGCAGCGCTATCGCGTCATCGAGCGTGCGCTGAAGCGCGCAATCGGCAACCAGAAGGAGTTCCTGAACAAGATCCGCGCGCAGTTCGAGCCGGCGCTCAAGAAGGCGGGCATCAACGCGGTGGTCGAGACGCGCGAGAAGCACCTGTACAGCATCTACCAGAAGATGCAGCGCAAGCGCGCGCCACTGGCCGAGATCGTCGACGTGTATGGCATTCGCATCATCGTCGACAGCGTCGACACCTGCTATCGCGCGATCGGCGTCGTGCACGGCGTGTACAAGCCGATGCCGGGCCGATTCAAGGACTACATCGCGATACCCCGCGTCAACGGTTACCAGTCGCTGCACACGACGCTGTTCGGCCCGAACGCGGTGCCGATCGAAGTGCAGATCCGCACGCGCGAGATGGACCAGGTGGCCGAGTCGGGCATCGCCGCGCACTGGAAATACAAGGAACACGCCGGCGAAGGCTCGGCGCAGCAGGAGCGCGCGCGCACCTGGCTCACGCACCTGATGCAGATGCAGGAGAGCGGGAATTCAGAGGAATTCATCGAGAGCGTCAAGGTCGACCTGTTCCCCGACAAGGTGTACGTGTTCACGCCCCGCGGCGAGATCCTGCGCCTGCCACGCGGCGCGACCGTCGTCGATTTCGCCTACGCGGTGCACACCGACATCGGCAACCGTTGCGTGGCCGCGAAGGTCGATCGGCGCCTGACGCCGTTGCGCACCGTGCTGCGCAATGGCCAGACGGTGCACGTCATCACGGCGAAGGGCGCGCGGCCGAATCCGGCCTGGGTGAATTTCGTCGTCACCGCGAAGGCGCGCAGCGGCATCCGCCACTACCTGAAGAGCCTGAAGAGCCACGAAGCGGTCGAACTCGGGCGACGCCTGCTGCAGCAGGCGCTCGCGGAATTCCACGTCGACCTCGATGGCATCGAGCCGGCGACGCTGGCGGCCGCGCTCAGCGAATTCGCGCTCGATTCGGCCGAGGCGCTGTACGAGCGCATCGGGCTCGGCGAGCGCCTCGCGCCGCTGGTGGCGCGCCGCCTGCTGCCGGAGAACCAATCGCCGAGCGCCGACGGACACGCCGCGCCGCTCGCGGTCGCGGGCGCCGAAGGCCTGCTGGTCACGTACGCGCATTGCTGCTATCCGCTGCCCGGCGATCCGATCCTCGCCTTCCTCAGCACCGGCCGCGGCATCGTCATCCACCGCGAGACCTGCGCCAACGTCACCGACTACCGCAAGCACCCCGAGAACTGGCTGCCGGTCAACTGGCAGCCGAGCGACGGGCGCCTGTTCTTCACCGAAATCCGCGTCGAGGCGGCGAATCGCATGGGCCTGCTGGCCGCGGTGTCGGCGGCGATCTCGGGCACGCAGACCAACATCAGCAGCGTCAATTTCCAGCCGGACGAGACCGAGACCGTGACGATGATCTTCATGCTCGAGGTGCGCGACCGCGAGCACCTGGCGCGCGTGATCCGCACGGTGCGACGAATGACCGATGTCGTGCGCGTCGTGCGTACAATTGCTGGACAGACCCGCAGGAGGGATATCGCACCACCATGAGCAGCATCATCCAGACGAAGAACGCCCCGCAGGCGATCGGCACCTATTCGCAAGCCGTGCGCGCCGGCGACACCGTATACATCTCCGGGCAGATTCCGCTCGATCCGGCGACGGGCGTGCTCGTCACCGGTGACATCGAGGCCGAGATCCGCCGCGTGTTCGACAACCTGAAGGCCATCGCCGAGGCGGCGGGCGGTTCGCTCGGAAATGCCGTGAAACTCGGCGTGTTCCTGACCGACATGACGCACTTCCCGAAGGTCAATGAAATCATGGCGACCTATTTCACAACGCCCTACCCGGCGCGCGCGGCGGTCGGCGTCGCCGCGTTGCCGCGCGGCGCCCGCGTCGAGATGGAGTGCATACTCAGCCTCGCATAGGCCGCGCGCCGGCGTCCGCGCGCGCGGCCAGCGTTGCGGCTGTTACTGCGAATGGCGGCAGTATCGGCAAGATCCCTGCAGTAGGACCGCAACTCGCCGCTCGCCTGGGCCGGCTCGGCGTGCACACGCAGGGCGACCTGCTGTTCGTGCTGCCCAATCGATACGAGGACCGCACGCACGTCGTGCCGATCGGCGCATTGCAGGCCGGCAAGCGCGCGGTCGTCGAAGGCGAAGTGATGCTGGCGGAAATCGTGTTTCGGCGGCGCCGACAGCTCATGGTACGCCTGGGCGACGGCACCGGTTCGCTGACGCTGCGGTTCTTCCATTTCTCGAACGCGCAGCGCGCCGGCCTGGCGCGCGGCACGCGACTGCGTTGCCATGGCGAAGTGCGCCGCGGCCCGCTCGGGCTCGAGATCGTGCATCCGGAATACCGCGGCATCAGCGCCAGCGACGAACCGCTGCCGCAGACGCTGACGCCGATCTATCCAGCCACCGAAGGCATCACGCAGGGCCGGCTGCGCTCGCTCGTGCGCCGCGCGTTCGAGGCCACGGCCGACACCGCGCTCGTCGACTACCTGCCGCGCGAACTGCGCGCGGCGATGCAACTGCCCGAACTGCGGGCCGCGCTGGAATTCCTGCACCAACCGCCCGTCGGCACCGAGCTCGCGACGCTCGCCGCCGGCACCCACCCGGCGCAACGCCGGCTCGCGCTCGAGGAACTGCTCGCGCACCAGCTCTCGCTGATGGCGCTGCGGCGCGCCACCAAGGCCGACAACGCGCTTGCGCTCGAGGGCGGCGGCGATTTGCAACGGCGCTTCCTCTCGCAACTGCCGTTCCAGTTCACCGCGGCGCAGGCGCGCGTGCTGGACGAGATCAACCGCGACCTCGCGTTGGCGCAACCGATGACGCGGCTCGTGCAGGGCGATGTCGGTTGCGGCAAGACCGCGGTCGCCGCTGCCGCCGCGGCACTGGCGCTCGGTTCGGGCACGCAGGTGGCGCTGATGGCGCCGACCGAACTGCTGGCCGAGCAGCATGCGCGAACGTTGACGAAGTGGTTCACGCCGCTCGAGATTCCGGTCGCGCTCGTCACCGGTTCGATGAACGCGCGTGCGCGCCGCACCGCGCTCGCCGCGATCGCCAGCGGACAGATCCCGCTCGTCGTCGGCACGCACGCGCTGTTCCAGGAGAGCATGGAGTTCCACACGCTCGCGCTGGCGATCATCGACGAGCAGCACCGCTTCGGCGTCGAGCAGCGCATGCTGCTGCGGCAGAAAGGCCGCGACCACATGCCGCACCAGTTGATCATGACCGCGACGCCGATCCCGCGCACGCTGGCGATGACGGCCTACGCCGACCTCGACGTGTCGGTGATCGACGAGCTGCCGCCCGGCCGCACGCCGGTGCGCACCGTCGTCGTGCCGGGCGAACGCCGCGCCGAGATCGTCGCGCGGATCGACGAGACCTGCCGCAACGGCGGGCAGGCGTATTGGGTGTGCGCGCTGATCGAGGAATCCGAGGAGCTGCGTTGCCAGGCCGCCGAGGAATCCGCGGCATTGCTCACCGAGGCGCTGCCGCACCTGCGCGTCGGGCTCGTGCACGGGCGGCTCGCGCCGGCGCGCAAGGAAGCGGTGATGCAGGCGTTCACGCGGGGCGAAATCCAGCTGCTCGTCGCGACCACCGTCATCGAAGTGGGCGTCGACGTGCCGAACGCATCGGTCATGGTCATCGACAATGCCGAACGCATGGGACTCGCGCAGCTCCACCAGCTGCGCGGCCGCGTCGGGCGCGGCGCGCAATCGAGCAGCTGCGTGCTGTTGTACCAGGCGCCGCTGTCGCAGCTCGCGCGCGAGCGCCTCAAGGTGTTGCGCGAGACCAATGACGGATTCGAGATCGCGCGCCGCGACCTGGAATTGCGTGGGCCGGGCGAACTGCTGGGCACGCGCCAGACCGGGCTGGCGCAACTGCGCGTCGCCGACCTGATCCGCGATGCCGACCTGCTGCCGCAGGTGCGCAGCCTGGCCGATCGGCTGCAACGCGAACAACCGCAGGCCTGCGCAGGACTGATCGCGCGCTGGGTGGGCGCGGGGGAGCAATATGGTCAAGTCGGTTGATTTCGAATTGCCCGCCGAAGCGGCGGGCGTGCAGACGGCGCTCGATTTCACGACCGAGCAGCCAGGCCCGGAATCAACCGGGGAATGGACTGCCCCGCCACCGCCGCTGGCTGCGCCAGGCTCCAGTGAGCCTGCGGCATCCATCGAGGCCGCGCCAGCCATCGAACCCGCGCCCGTTGCGTTGGCGCCCGCGATCAGTGCCGCCGCGCGCCCGCACTGGCTGTGGATGCGGTTGACCGATTTCGCGTTGCTGATGCGCCTCGACCGTCCGATCGGAACGTGGCTGCTGCTATGGCCCACGATGTGGGCGCTGTGGACCGCGTCCGATGGGCATCCGCCGCCGCGACTGCTGCTCATTTTTTTCGCCGGCACGTTCCTGATGCGCTCGGCCGGTTGCGTCATCAACGACCTGTGGGACCGCGACATCGATCCGCACGTGCGCCGCACGCGCTCGCGCCCGCTGGCCGCTCGCCGCGTCACGCCGGCGGAAGCACTGGCGCTGTTCGCGGCCCTGATCGGTGCGGCCTTCCTGCTGGTGCTGCAGCTCAACGCGTACTGCCTGAAGCTCGCCTTCATCGGCGCCGCACTGACCGCGACGTACCCGTTGTTCAAGCGTTTCTTCGCGATACCGCAGCTCTACCTCGGCTTGTGTTTCGCCTGGGGCGTGCCGATGGCCTACGCGGCCGAGCTCGGCGTCGTGCCGCGCGCGGGCTGGGTGTTCATGCTGGCCGGCGTCGTGTGGGCCGGGGTCTACGACACGTTCTACGCGATGGCCGATCGGCCGGACGACATGCGCCTGGGGCTGAAGTCTAGCGCCATCACGTTCGCCGACATGGACCTGCTGATGATCGGCGTCATGCAGGTGATGGTGTTCGCCGCGTTGCTGTTCGCCGGCCGGCTGCTGGAATTCGGCACGCCCTACTACTTCATGCTCGCCGTCGCCGCGGCCTGCTTTGCGTGGCAGCAGTGGATCGCGCGCAAGCGCGATGCCGATGGGTGCATGGACGCCTTCTACAACAACAACTACGTCGGCGTCGTCGTGCTCGCCGGCATCGTCATCGACTACAGCTCGCGCGCGAGCTGATCGAGGGCCTGCTGGAAAGTCTCGACGCGGCGCTCCGACAATTGCCGCGGCCAGAACGAGGCGAGGAACTCCGCCGGCTGCGCGCGCAGGTCGCAGAGCATGACGCGCGTGCCGTTTGCGGTGGCCTGCTTGAAGAACGACTCCAGCGCGACCGCGCCGGTCGAGTCGATATACGGCACGAGCTCCATGCGCAGCACGATCGCGCGTGGCGTGCGGCCCGAGCGGCGCAGCACGTCGAGCATTTCGCCAGCTGTACCGAAGAACATCGGCCCGGCGAAGCGAAAGACCTCGACGCCCGGCGGTAGCGCCGCGCGCTGCGCCGGATCATCGACGCTCTGCTCGGGCGGCATCAGGCCCGCGGCCTCGCTCATGCGCGCCATGAAGAGCAATGATGCGAGCGTCACGCCGACGCCGATCGCGACGGTCAGGTCGACCAGCACCGTGAGGGCGAAGGTCAGCAACAGCAGCGTGCGTTCCCCGGCATTGGCCGGCAGGATCGAACGGAAGCGGTCGAATTCGCTCATGCCCCAGGCCACGATCAACAGGATCGCCGCCAACGCCGCCATGGGCACGTAGGCGATCCACTTCGCCGCGACGAGCAGGAACAGCAGCAGGAACAGTGCGTGCGCGATGCCTGCGATCGGCGTGCGGGCGCCGGCGCGAATGTTGGTCGCGGTGCGAGCGAGCGCGCCGGTCACCGGCAGCGCCCCGAACAACGCGCTCGCGACGTTGGCGAACCCCTGGCCGACCAGTTCCTGCCCCGAACGGTGGCTGTAGCCGGTCATCGCATCGGCCACCACCGCGGACAGCAGCGCCTCGATGCCCGCCAGGAATGCGATCGTGAACGCGGACGGCAGCAGGTGCTGGACCAGCGCCAGCGACATCGCCGGCAGGTGCGGCGCCGGTATGCCGGTCGGCATCGACGGGAAGCGATCGCCCACCGTGACGACGGGCAGGTGCCACAGCGACACGGCCAGCGTCGCGGCCAGCAACGCGATCAGGAATGCCGGCCACTGCGGCGCAAAGCGGCGCAGCAGCAGGATGAGGGCGAGCGTGCCCGCACCGATGCCCACGGTCGGGCCCTTGATCGTGCCGAGCGCGGCGATGTACGCGGACCACTTGCCGATGAAATCGGCCGGCACCTTGCCCGCGGCCAGGCCGAGGAAATCACCGACCTGGCTGGAGGCGATGATGACCGCGATGCCGGCCGTGAATCCGGTGATCACCGGCATCGGAATGAAACGGATCAGGCGGCCGAGCCCCGCGTAGCCGGCAGCGACCAGCATGACGCCGGCCATCAGCGTTGCGACGACGAGCCCGGCGTAACCCTGCGTGGCGATGATGCCCGCGACGATGACGACGAACGCGCCGGTCGGTCCGCCGATCTGCACGCGCGATCCACCGAGCAGCGAAATCAGGAATCCGCCGACGACCGCGGAAACGAGTCCCTGGCTCGGCGTCGCGCCACTGGCGATGCCCAGCGCCATCGCCAGCGGCAAGGCCACGATCGCGACGGTCAGGCCGGCGAGCAGGTCCTTGCGCCAGAGGCTGGAAAGCTGGCCCTCGCGCCAGACAATGACCAGCTTGGGTGTAAACGACTGCGCGAATTTGGAAGACTGTGCATTGTCCACGGGCGCGGATTATCGCCCAGGAGCAGCCGCGTTATCACTAGATCGCGTGCCGGGGCGCCGCCACGAGCGCGGCGACGGGGCCGCTGAGGTGCGAAGCGAGCGTCTGTACATGCTCGCGCAGTTCGGCCACCGCGGTCGTTTCCCAATGCTGGGCGCGCAGCATCGGACCGAGGTAGTAGAGCTCGCCGACGGCCTTTGCCGATGCATCGAGCATGGCGCCGCGGGCGCCGGTGCATACGCCGAGTCCCAATGCATCGGGCGCGGCGAGGCCACGCCTGAGCAAGGCGTTCCACAACGGATCGCGCAAGCGCCGCACGTCGAAATCAGGGCCCGTGCTGTTGATGATGCGATCGACGGTGAGCGTGGATACATCGATCTTTCCGCGCGGCCGCCATTGCACCTGCAGCCGGCCATCGCGAGCGCACGCCCCGCCAATGCGGCCGGCCAGTATCACGAGACGCCCCTCGCTCCGATATCGAGCGAGCTCGGCCGCGCTCTCGGAGGGCAGGCGATGCCGATGGATTTCCCAATAGCAGCGCACGTGGCGGAGGAACCGCGCGCGCTCGCGCGCGTTGAATGCGCGCCACAGCGCCGGGGCTTGCCGGCGCACCTCGGTGATCACGTCGCGCCAATCGTAGCCGTGCTGGTACGCGCTGGCCGACAGTTCCCGCACTGCGCGCACCAGGCGCCGCACCGACGCACCCGCATCGCGGATCGACTGCGCGTACGCGCTCGGCGTGCCGGTCGTCGCAAGCGGCGATTGCGCGACGGGCAACAATCCGCGCCGCGACAGCGCGAACACGCGACGGGCGCGCCCGGTGCGCAGGTGCGCGAGCGCCAGGTCGGCCATCGTCAGGCTCGTGCCGATCACCAGCACTTCATCGTCACGCTTCCCCTCGGGCAGCGCGCCCCAGGGATCATCGAGCATGCCTGCCTCGCCGTTCAATGCGGCGCATGCAGGCAACGGCGCCGGCGCTGGATTGCCTGTCGCGAGGACGACCGCGTCCACATGCAGCGGCGAACCCTCGCGCAGCGTGACGCGCCAGCGCGAAACGCCTTCGCGCTGCACATCGACCACGTCGTCGACGACGCATGACAACTGGCGATTGGGAGCCGCATTGCGCTGCGCGTCGGCGAGCAGCTGCTCGAGGTAGAGCCCGAAGAGGCTGCGCGGCAGGTAATCGTTGGCGCCGACGTCGACAGCCAGCTGCCGCCGCGCGAACTTCAGGAACGAGAGCGGATCGGCAGCATCGGCCGACATCCTCGCCGCGGGCACGTTCAGCAGGTACGGGAAATCGCTCTGCGCATAGGCGACGCCGCGCCCATGCCCGCGCGGATCGACGAGCACGACCTGCATCGGTTGCGCCGAGCGCGAACGCAGCAGTTGCGCCGCCAGCGCCGTGCCGCTGAAGCCCGCCCCGACGATGACGATGTTGCGTGGAGTGCCCATGTGCTGGACCGAATGTAGCAAAGGCGCGGTTCCAGGCGGGTCACGGAGCGGTGACAGCGCGGTAACATCGGCTGCAGCGGCGGCGATTTTACATAGGGGCGCTCGACAGACGCCTTGCGCGCGCGACGACCCACAGCTCCACCGCACCGGCGCCCGCGGCTCGCAGCGCCGCGGCCGCCGCGCACACGGTGCTGCCCGTCGTCACGACGTCGTCGACGAGGGCCACGCGCGGCGCATGCGGCAGCGTGCGCGTCGGGGCGAAGGCCGCGGCGACGTTGAGCGCGCGCTCGCGCGCACCGAGGCCGGTCTGTCCTTTTGTCGCGCGCGTTCGGCGCAGCAACGATGCGTCGAGCGGCAAGCCCAGCGAACGGGCCGCGAAGCGCGCGATCTCGGCGGCCTGGTTGTAGCCTCGCTCCCGGAGCCGGCGCGGATGCAGCGGCACCGGCACGACCCGATGCGGAAGCGGCGCGGGCTCGATGCCGTGCGCAACCCGCGCCCGCTCGCGCGCCAGCAGTGTGCCGAGCAAGCGCGCGTAGCTGCGTTCGCCGTGGAACTTCAACGCGCGCGCCAGCTCGTCGACCGGAAACTCGAATCGCCACGGGCAACAGATGCGCTCGAACGCGCTCGACTCGAAGGCGTCGCCGGGCTCGATGCGCGGCAGGCCTTCGAGGCAAGCCGCGCACAGGTCGAGCGGGCCTGGCAATCCTGGTGCATCGCACAGCACGCAATTCGGCGGCACCAGCAAGGCGCCGCCGGCACGCAGCCAACGGCGGATTGTCGACCCGCAAGCCGCTTTCAGGTTGACAGTGAGTGGCGCGCTCGCGAACATCGTGGCGACGACGATGCACGGCGCGATGGCAGCGCGCAGCCGTCATATCAGGTGTGAATAACGGAGAATGGGCATGCACGAACCCCGGCACGACTGGACGCTCGCCGAAGCGGAAGCGCTCTTTGCACTGCCCTTTCCGGAACTGCTGTTCCGCGCGCAGCAGGTGCATCGCGCCTGGCACGACGCGGCCGCAGTGCAGATGAGCACGCTGCTCTCGATCAAGACCGGCGCCTGCCCCGAGGACTGCGCCTACTGCCCGCAAAGCGTGCGCTTCGACACCGGCGTCGCGAATGAAGCCTTGCTGCCGCTCGATACCGTGCTCGAGCGCGCGCGGGCTGCGCGGGACGCGGGCGCGACGCGCTTCTGCATGGGCGCCGCGTGGCGCTCGCCGAAGCCGAAGGATCTCGAGAAAGTCACCGCGATGGTGCGCGGCGTGCGCGCACTCGGACTCGAGACCTGCGTGACCGCCGGCATGGTGTCTGCGCCGCAGGCCCGCCAGTTGAAGGACGCGGGACTCGACTACTACAACCACAACCTCGATACGTCCGAGGATTTCTACGGCCAGATCATCTCGACGCGCGGCTACCAGGACCGGCTCGACACGCTCGAGGCGGTGCGCACCGCGGGGCTCAACGTCTGCTGCGGCGGCATCGTCGGCATGGGCGAAAGCGTGCGCGACCGCGCGCAGCTGCTGGTGACGCTGGCCGCGCTCCCCGAGCATCCGCAGAGCGTGCCGATCAACCAGCTCGTGCGGGTGCCGGGCACGCCGCTCGCCGATGCCGCGCCGGTCGATCCGTTCGATTTCGTGCGCACGATTGCCGTGGCGCGCATCATGATGCCGCGCGCGCAGGTGCGCCTGTCGGCGGGACGCGAGACGATGAGCGATGAATTGCAGGCGCTGGCATTCCTGGCGGGCGCGAATTCGATTTTCTACGGCGAGAAACTGCTGGTGACCGGTAACCCCGACGTCGAACACGATCGCGCGCTGCTCGCGCGGCTCGGCATGCATCCGGAAGCGCCCGGCGCCGCGCATGGCGCGCAGCCGCCGGCAGCGGCTTAGGCCCCAGTGCAGGCGGCATCACTCGCACGCGTCGAGCTGCTGGAGCGACTGCAGTACTTCAAGCTCGATCCGCGCGTCATCATCGACCTGGGTTGCGGCGCCGGCGCGGATGCCGCGGCGCTGCGTCGCCGATTTCCGCGCGCACGCGTCGTCGCCGTCGATCGCGATCTGGCGAAGACGCAGCAGGCGCGGCGGGGCCAGCGATTCTGGCGCCGCTTCGATTGCGTCTGCGCCGATGCGCGCGCACTGCCGTTCGCCGTGCAATCGGCCGACCTCGTGTTCAGCAACCTGCTGCTGCCGCATTGCGAGGAACCGTTGCCGTTGTTCGCCGAGGTGCAGCGCACGTTGCGGTCCACGGGGCTGCTGCTGTTTGCGACCTTGGGTCCTGGCACCGAACCGCAACTGCCCGACATGCCGCGACTCGGCGCCGCGCTCGGCGCTGCCGGACTCGCGGAACCGGTCATGGATCGCGAAGTGGTCGCAGGCTGCGAGCTGATCTACGGGGCCGCGTTTGCCGGACAGCGTGCGCACGACGCCGGCGAAACGCTCGTGCCGCTGGGCTCGCTGCGCAGGCGTAATCACCCATGACCGCCGCCCGCTTCTTCGTGGCCGGCACCGATACCGGCGTGGGCAAGACCCGCGTCACGGCGGGCTTGCTGGCGGCTGGCCGGGCGGCCGGGCTCTCGGTGGCCGGCATGAAGCCGGTGGCTTCCGGGGCTGAAATCCACGAAGGGGGCCTTATCAGCGCCGATGCGCTGCTGATCGCGGAAGCCTCCGGCCAGACGACGCCATACAACAAGCTCAACCCTTATTGCCTGTTAGACGCCATTTCTCCACATATCGCTGCAAATAGAAGCAATATTCGGATTGATATCCGCAAGATTACCGAAGTTGCCTGCCAGATTGCCGCCCGCCATGAACTACTCCTTATAGAGGGTGCGGGCGGGTGGTACACGCCTATCAGCGATCGCGAATCGATGGCCGATGTCACCCGGGCCCTCAAGGCGCCGGTCATCCTGGTCATCGCGCTGCGGTTGGGGTGCCTCAACCATGCCCAATTGACGCGCGAAGCGATCGAACACAGCGGTTGCACCATGGCAGGCTGGATCGGCACGCATATCGATTCTCATTTCGCGGCCTCGCATGAAAATGTCGCGACGCTGGAGCGCCTGATGGGCACGCCGCCGCTGGCGGTGCTGCCGCACGCCATCGATGCCACGCGAGACGCCGTGCACCTGCGCGCGGCGCTGTCGCGCTTGCATCCACCGGGCGTTCGTGGATCACGCTAGGCCCAATCGAAGCCAGATACATCAACGCGTTGCGATAGAAAAGGCGCATCCGCTAAGATGCCGCGCCGCTCACGCATCGCCATCGCCGGCGGGGCCAGACGCGAACCATCCTAAGGCCTGTTTAATGAAAATGAAGAAACTCGCAACTGCCATCGCCGCCGCCACCGCCGCGCTGGCGTCCCCCTCCGCGTTCGCGGCCTGGACGCTGAACATGACGCCGGGCATCACGGCCATTTCGCGCCGCATCTACGACCTGCACATGCTCATGTACTGGTGGTGCGTGGCGATCGCGATCGCGGTGTTCGGGTTCATGATCTATACGCTGGTGCGCTTCCGCAAATCGCAGGGCGCCGTGGCCGACACGACGCTCCGGCACAGCACGACGGTCGAAATCATCTGGACGATCATCCCGGTGCTGATCCTGATCGTCATGGCGGTGCCGGCCACGAAGACGCTGATCGAGACCGATGACGCCTCGAAGAGCGAGCTGACGATCCGCATCACCGGCTACCAGTGGAAGTGGGGCTACCAGTACGTCGATTCGGGCGTCGAGCTGTTTTCGACGCTCGACCGCGCCAGCAATGCCGCGCGGCAGCTGGGCGCCAACGTCGACCTGGCGACCGTGCCGAACTACCTGCTCAACGTCGATCATCCGCTGGTCGTGCCGGCCGGCGTCAAGGTGCGGCTGCTGATCACCGCGCAGGATGTCATCCACGCCTGGTGGGTGCCGGCGCTGGCGATCAAGAAGGACGCGATCCCGGGCTTCGTCAACGAAGCCTGGTTCAAGATCGACGCCGCGCAGACAGGCCTGTACCGCGGGCAGTGCGCGGAGCTGTGCGGACGCGACCACGGCTTCATGCCGATCGTCATCGACGTGCGCAGCAAGGATGACTTCAATGCCTGGCTGAAGACGCAGCAGGCGATCCAGCGTCCGGCCGAGCCGCAAGCGGCCTCGGCGATGGCCACGCCGGCGACAACCTCGGCCGCACCGGCGGCGCCGGCCGGCTGAAGCAAAACGCCCACGCGCCGCCGCACCCGCATTCAATCCAGAGTTCAAGCCGCGAGATCATCAATATGGCCCATTCCGCAACCGCCGAAGCCCACGACGACCACCATCATCACGCGCCGAGCGGCCTGTGGCGCTGGATGTCGACGACGAACCACAAGGACATCGGCACGCTGTACCTGATCTTCTCCGGCGTGATGTTCTTCGCCGGCGGCCTGATGGCGATGGCGATCCGCGCCGAGCTGTTCAAGCCGGGCATGCAGTTCCTCGATCCGGCGTTCTTCAACTCGATGACGACGGTGCACGCGCTGGCGATGATCTTCGGCGGCGTGATGCCGGCCTGGGTCGGCCTGGCGAACTGGATGATCCCGCTGCAGGTCGGCGCGCCCGACATGGCGCTGCCGCGCATGAACAACTTCAGCTTCTGGCTGCTGCCGTTCGCGTTCACGCTGCTGCTGATCGGCTTCTTCGTGCCGGGCGGCGCGCCCGCCGGCGGCTGGACGCTGTATCCGCCGCTGGCGCTGCAGGGCGGCGATTCGTTCCCGCTGGCGATCTTCGCGATCCACCTGATGGGCGCCTCCTCGATCATGGGCGCGATCAACGTCATCGTCACGATCATGAACATGCGCGCGCCGGGCATGACGCTGCTGCGCATGCCGCTGTTCGTATGGACCTGGCTGATCACGGCCTACCTGCTGATCGCGGTGATGCCGGTGCTCGCCGGCGCCGTGACGATGCTGCTGACCGATCACTTCTTCGGCACGAGTTTCTTCAGCGCCTCGGGCGGCGGCGACCCGGTGATGTTCCAGCACGTGTTCTGGTTCTTCGGGCACCCCGAGGTATACATCCTGATTTTGCCGGCCTTCGGCATCGTGTCCGAAGTGATCCCGACCTTCTCGCGCAAGCCCCTGTTCGGCTATGAAGCGATGGTGTACGCGACGGCCTCGATCGCGTTCCTGTCGTTCATCGTGTGGGCGCACCACATGTTCACGGTCGGCATGCCGCTCGCCGGCGAACTGTTCTTCATGCTCTCGACGATGCTGATCTCGATCCCGACCGGCGTGAAGGTGTTCAACTGGTGCGCCACGATGTGGAAGGGCTCGATCACGTTCGAGCCGCCGATGCTGTTCTGCATCGCGTTCCTGTTCCTGTTCTCGATCGGCGGCTTTTCGGGCCTGATGCTCGCGATCGCGCCGGCCGATTTCCAGTACCAGGACACCTACTTCGTCGTCGCGCACTTCCACTACGTGCTGGTGCCAGGCTCGATCTTCACGATCATCGCCGCCGTGTACTACTGGCTGCCGAAGTGGACCGGGCACATGTACGACATGACGCTCGCGAAGTGGCACTTCTGGCTGTCGACGATCTTCGTCAACGTGCTGTTCTTCCCGCAGCACTTCCTGGGACTCGCCGGCATGCCGCGCCGCATCCCCGACTACGCCACGCAGTTCGCCGACTGGAACATGGTGTCCTCGCTCGGCGCCTTCGGCTTCGGCGCCTCGCAGCTGCTGTTCCCGTACATCATCATCAAGTGCGTGCGCGGCGGCGAAAAGGCCGCGGCGAAGGCCTGGGAAGGCGCGCACGGCCTCGAGTGGGAAGTGCCCTCGCCGGCGCCGTACCACACCTGGGAAGTGCCACCGACCACGGCGCAGATCGCGCACGGTGCCGAGCATTGAGGCCATGACCGTAACGGACGAACAGCGTCGCCGCGCCCGGCGTACCACCATCCTCTTGGCGCTCGTGGCGATCGGCATCTACGTGGCCTTCATCGCGATGACCGTGCACCGGAGCCACGCGGCATGACGACCGCGGCCGGCGAATCGCCCTCGCTCCAGCAGCGCAATCGCGTACTGACGGGCAAGCTGTGGCTGTTCGTCGCCGGCAGCTTCGCCTTCGCGTTTGCCTTGATCCCCTTGTACCGCGTGCTCTGCCAGGTCTCGGGTTACGGCGACCAGAAGTTGCTGACCGTAGCGGTCGCGGCGCCGACGGCGGAGAGCGCGCAGGAAGGTACGACCGCGGCCGCACGCGTGGTCACCGTGGAATTCATGGCGAACCTGCCCACGGTCGGCAACTGGGAATTCAAACCGGTCCAGTCCACGCTGCAGGTTCACCCGGGCCAGTTGTACGAAGTGGATTACGTGGCGCGCAACCTCACCGGCCACGACACCGTCGCGCAAGCGGTGCCGAACATCGCGCCGGGCGAAGCGGCGAGCTGGTTCCACAAGACACAATGCTTCTGCTTTTCGCCGCAGTCCTTCAAGGCCGGCGAGGAGCGCGTGCTGCCGGTGCGCTTCTTCATCGACCGCGCGCTGCCCGCGTACGTCGATCGCGTCACGCTCAGCTACACTTTCTACGACACCGCGTCGCCTGGCGCCGCCCGCTAGAGACCAGACACTTCAGGAAACAATCATGTCGCAGTCACATGCCCCGGCCGATTCCAGCAAGTACTACCTGCCGCACGGCACCCAGTGGCCGATCATCGGCTCGGTGGCGCTGTTCACGACGATGCTCGGCGTTGCTGCGTGGTTGAACGAATGGTTTGGCCCCGGGGTTTTTGCGCTGGGCCTCGCGCTGCTGGCAGTGATGTTCATCGGCTGGTTCCGCACCGTCATCAACGAGAACGAGCAGGGCCTGTACAACCTGGACGTCGATCGCTCGTTCCGCATGGGCATGATCTGGTTCATCTTCTCCGAGGTCATGTTCTTCGCGGCCTTCTTCGGCGCGCTGTTCTACGCGCGCACGCTTGCGGTGCCCTGGATCGCCGGCGAGGGCGTCAAGGTGTTCAACCGCATCTTCCTGTGGCAGAACTTCGACGCGGGCTGGCCGACCAACGGACCGGCGCACCTGGGCCCGCGCGCCGATGGCACCTTCGAAGTGATTCCGGCCTTCGGCGTGCCCGCGCTGAACACCGCGATCCTGCTCACCTCCGGCGTCACGATCACGATCGCGCACCACGCGCTGAAGGCCGGCAACCGCGGCGTGCTGAGGCTTTTCCTCGCGCTGACCTTCCTGCTCGGTTTCCTGTTCGTGTTCTTCCAGGCGCGCGAATACGGCGAAGCCTACATGCACAAGGGCCTGCAGCTCGGCACCGGCATCTACGGCTCGACGTTCTTCATGCTGACCGGATTCCACGGCCTGCACGTG
>Ga0209023_10004608_pt1 | contig 15586 bp, 15 predicted proteins | sample LakOneMetagenome_FD_187468 | JGI IMG/M metagenome (GOLD analysis project Ga0209023, IMG submission 187468) | Freshwater and sediment microbial communities from Lake Erie, Canada (SPAdes) (version 2) | ecosystem: Environmental > Aquatic > Freshwater > Lentic | place: Lake Erie, Canada... | reverse complement strand
GCGGCCTGCCAGGACCTGGAAGCCCTCGCCGCAGCCATCGCCGCCTTCGACGGATGCCCGCTGAAAACCCAGGGCGCCAGGCAGGCCGTGGTGTCGCGCGGCCCGGGCGACGCGCCGCTGATGATCATTGGCGAAGGCCCCGGCGCGGACGAGGACGCTCAGGGCCAGCCGTTCGTCGGCCGGGCCGGCCAGCTGCTCGACCGCATGCTGAAGGCCGCGGGCCTGACCGATCGGGCCTTCATCACCAACACCGTCTTCTGGCGACCGCCGGGCAACCGTACGCCCACCCCGCAGGAACAGGCGGTCTGCGCGCCGTTCCTGGAACGCGCCATCGCCCTGGTGAACCCCAAAATGCTGCTGCTGATCGGCGGCGCCTCGGCCAAGGCCATGCTCAAGCGCGACGAAGGCATTCTGTCGCTGCGCGGGCGATGGTTCGAGTGGACTTCGTCGGATGGCGCCAGGGAGCTGCCCGCGCTGCCGACACTGCACCCGGCCTTCCTGCTCAGGCAGCCGGCGGCCAAGAAGAAGGCCTGGCAGGATCTGCTGATCCTGACCGAAAGACTTGATCGCCCGGAGCGTCCCCACTAGGACTCTGGCCGACCAGTCGGAACGGGGACGCGCCGCCTTCGGGAAGCGCGATACGCATTGCAGCTCATCGCTCGACCTCTGGCCGTGCTTTCGGCCCTTGCCCTGTGTCTGTGCGCCGCCGTCGGCGCGCGCGCTTCCAGTCTTGAGCCGCTCTCAAAGGACGATGTCCGCTACTATCGGGCGGCCTTCTCAGCCTCCGAGCGCGGTGATTTCGACGCCGCCGAAGCCGCCTTCGCCAATACCCGCGACAAGAGCCTGGCCGGCCGGCTGGCCTACGCCAAGGTCATGCATCCGCGCGCCTATACCGCCGAATACGAAGACCTGACCGGCTGGCTGAAGGCCTATGGCGACGAGGCGGGGGCCGACAAGGTCTACACCCTGGCGCTCAAGCGCAAACCGGCCAAGGGCCCCGCCCCTCGCCCGCCGACGCTGTTCGTCGCCTCCGACAAGGGCCCGCCGCCCGCCGACAAGGCGCGAGGCGCCCGCGAGGCCTACTATTCCGGCGACATCGCCAGGGCCCTGACCCTGGCCCAGATCAGCGGCGAGCGCTGGATCGCGGGTCTGGCCTCCTATCGCCTGGGCCAGCACGCCCAGGCCCAGGACTATTTCGACCAGGTGGCCCGCGACGAAAGCCAGGATGACTGGCTGCGCGCCGCCGGGGCCTTCTGGGCCGCTCGCGCCGCCAGCGCGGCCGGTCGCAGCGTTGACGCCCGCGAGGCGCTGATCGAAGCCGCCCGCTCGCCCAACACCTTCTACGGCATGATCGCCGCCCGCCAGTTGACCCTGGCCGGGGTGGCGCTGCCCAATGATCCCGACGATCCGATAGCCGCCCTGATCAGCCGCTTCAGCTATGACGGCCCCGACATCACTTCGCTGAACCGCCTGCTGAGCGCCGACGACCGCGCTCGCCGCGCCGCCGCCCTGGCCCAGATCGGCCGTTGGGCCGAGGCCGGCCAGGAACTGCGCGCCGGCCTGTCGCTGGCTGGGACCGACAAGGCGCGCGGCGACTGGGTGAGCCTGACCCTGGCCCTGAACGCCCAGGCGCCGCTGAACGCCGGACGCCCCGTCGCCCGCCTCGGCTCGGACGAATACCCCCTGCCACCGCTGGAGCCCAAGGGCGGCTTCACGATCCACAAGGCCCTGGTCTACGCCCTGGTGCGTCAGGAAAGCCGCTTTGACCCGACCGCCGTGTCAGGCGCCGGCGCGGTGGGCCTGATGCAGCTGATGCCGATCGCCGCCGCCCGCGCCGCCGGCGACGACAAGCTGCTGGCGGACAACACGCCGCTGCTGGATCCGGCCTTCAACCTGCGGGTCGGGCAGGACTACTTCACCTGGCTGATGGATCGCGGCCTGCAGAGCAATGACATACTGCGCGCCGTGGCGGCCTATAACGGTGGCCCCGGCACCCTGCTGAAGACCCAGGCCCAGTTGGGCGCCGACTGTGACAGCCTGCTGCTGATCGAAAGCCTGCCGGCCGTCGAGACCCGGAACTATGTCGAGAAGGTCGTGGCCTCGTACTGGACCTATCGCCGGCTGATGGGCGCGGAGACCCGCACCCTGGACGCCGTGGCCTTGGGCGCGCGCGAGATCGACATCCGGCTGGACCTCTAGGTCACCAAACCAGGCGTTTGGCGCCGACCGCACCGATCAGTCTGGCGAAGTCCCTGTCGCCGGCGCGAAAGCCGCCACTGGCCTCGTAGCGTCGCGCCGAAAGCAGCAGCCCCTGCGGCGCCGCGAACGGCCGGCGAAACCACGGCAGGCCCGGACGCGGCAGGCTGACCGCCTTGTCCCAGCCTGCATTGATCTGCTTTTCCGCCTCCGCGCGCCAGCCTTCCGGCAGGATCGCATCCGGCTCCAGCAGCATCAGCCAGTCGCCGCGCGGCCGCTCGCAGGCCGCCGCCAGACGCGCCCCGACATCGTCGCCGACGGCCACGATCCGTGCGCCGCAGTCCTCGGCGATGTCCAGGGTTCCATCGGTCGAGCCGCCGTCGGCCAGCACCACCTCGCGAACCAGACCGTCCACCGCCGCCGTCACAAGGCTGGTGAGGCAAGGCCCGATCAGGTGGACGCTATCGTGGGTCGGGATGACGACGGTGATCATGCCCCCTGCTTCACGGCGTCGGGGCCGCCGGTCAAGTCTGGTTCTTGTTATGTTCTCAATTCAGCGCTACGCTTAGCCCATGCCCGCTCCAGCTCACATGAACCGCGTCGCCCTTCGAGGCCGCGGCGCGCGGTCGAACGAGACCAGCCGGTTCGAGAGCTTTCGCTCCGAGGCCTTCGAGGATGGCTGGACCGAAGAGGACGAGGCGGCGCGGCCGCTGACCACCTCGATCCAGCCGATGAAGTCCAAGACCATCATCGCCAAGAACGACAGCCCCGACATCAGCTTCAACCGCTCGATCAATCCCTATCGGGGCTGCGAGCACGGCTGCATCTACTGCTACGCCCGTCCGGCCCACGCCTATCTGGGTCTGTCGCCGGGCCTGGACTTCGAATCCAAGCTGTTCTTCAAGCCGGAGGCCGGCAGGCTGCTTGAGCGCGAGCTGTCGAAACCCAGCTACAAGCCGCAGGTCATCCATATCGGCGGCGACACCGACCCCTATCAGCCGCAGGAAAAGACCCTGCGGGTCACCCGCGCGGTGATCGAGACCCTGGCGCGGTTCAACCACCCCTTCACGATCATCACCAAGTCGGCCCTGATCACCCGCGACCTCGACATCCTGGGCGCCATGGGCAAGGCGGGCCTGGTGCGGGCGGCGGTGTCGGTCACCACGCTGGACCGCAGGCTGGCCCGCAGCATGGAGCCCCGCGCGGCCACGCCGGAACGCCGCATCGACGCCATTCGCCAGTTGGCCGCCGCCGGCGTGCCCGTGACGGTGATGTTCGCGCCCTCGATCCCGTCGCTGAACGATCACGAAATGGAAGCGATCCTGCAGCGCGCCGCCGAGGCCGGGGCCACATCGGCCGGCTATGTGGCCCTGCGCCTGCCGCTGGAGATCAATGACCTGTTCCAGCAGTGGCTGGCCACCGACTACCCCGACCGCGCCAAGCGGGTGATGTCGCTGGTGCGCCAGATGCGCGGCGGCGCGGCCTATGCCTCCGAATGGGGGACGCGCATGACCGGAGAGGGTCCGGTGGCCGAGGTGATGAGCCAGCGGTTCGATGTCGCCCGCCGACGGTTCGGGCTGCATGCGCCCGTGCAGCGGATGGACGTCGGCGCGTTTCGGGTCCCGGCCAAGGCTGGCGACCAGCTGAGCCTGTTCTAGATACTGAACTCTGGACTTGACTATTCGGCCCGCCAGCACATTAATGAAGCCACCACTTCACTAATAAGGCAAAGCCATGCCCGAGCTTGTCGTCCACGACACCTTCGTCCTCGAACGCGCCTATCCAACCGCTCCCGAGCGCGTATTCGCCGCCTTTGCTGACACAGCCCGAAAGCGACGCTGGTTCGCCGAGAGCAGCGGTCATGACGTCGAGTCCTTCGAGATGGACTTCCGCGTCGGCGGGGCGGAACAGGCGCGCTACCGCTTCAAGCCTGACGGCCCGTTCCCGGGCGTCTCCATGAGCAGCGACGGGATCTATCTGGAAATCACGCCCGACCGTCGCATCGTGCTGGCCCATTCCATGGCCATGGATGGCCGAATCTTTTCGGCCTCCCTGGTCACTATCGAGCTGCTGCCCACCGCGACAGGAACCGACCTGATCTGCACCCATCAGGGCGCTTTCTTCGAGGGCGCTGACGGGCCGGCGATGCGCAAGGAAGGCTGGCGCCTGCTGCTGGAGCAACTGGCGGGCGCCGTGGCCTTCTAGCGGATGATAAGCTCTGACATCGACGACCTGTTCCACGCCCTCGGCGATCCTACCCGGCGGGCGATGCTGGATGCGCTCCGTCATGGCCCGCTGTCGGTATCCCGGCTGGCGGCGCCCCTGGACATCACCCTGACCGCCGTCGCACAGCACTTGAAGGTGCTGGAGCGCTGCCGGCTCGTGCGCACCCAGAAGGTGGGACGGGTGCGAACCTGCGCCATCGATGAAGCCGGATTCTCGCTGCTTGAGCAATGGAGCGCGGGTCACCGCTCAAGCTGGAGCCGAAGCTTGGACCAGCTTGGCGAGCTGCTGCTGGCGGACGAAGGCCCGTCGTCCGAGTAGCGAAAACCTAGCCACAAAGCCCATGAATTACAGCACGTTGCAGAAAACAACTCAGATCGCCGATCTCGCGTCCAGGGTCATGCGGTCCAGATGCTGGCGGATATGCGCGGCCTCGGCGGCGGTGCCGGCCAGAGCGATGGCGCGGTCGAAGGCCGTCCTCGCCTCCTCCGCCCGCCCGGCCTGCAGCAGGAAGGCTCCGCGCGCGCCTTGGAAGTGGAAATAGCCCCCCAGGCGCGGCTCCAGCGGCTCGATCATCGCCAGCGCCGCCTCGGGGCCGTGCACCTTGGCCACGGCGACCGAGCGGTTCAGCGTCACCACGGGCGACGGCTGCAGCCGCTCCAGCGTCGCATAGAGCTGGTCGATCTCGACCCAGTCCGTATCTTCCGGCCGCGCGGCGCGAGCGTGCAGCGCCGCGATCGCCGCCTGCACCTGATAGGGCCCCGGCCGTCGCCGCCACATGGCCTTGTCGATCAGGGCCAGGCCCTCGTCGATCATCCGCCTGTGCCAGAGGGAACGATCCTGATCCTCCAGCAGGATGGCCGCGCCGCTGGCGTCGAACCGCGCCGCCGAGCGCGCGTGCTGCAGCAACATCAGCGCCGTCAGGCCCATGATCTCCGGTTCGGACGGGAACAAGCGCAGCAGGAGGCGCGCCAGACGGATAGCCTCGTCGCACAGCGGCCCCCTCGCCTCCACGGCCGCACCGCTGGCCGAATAGCCTTCATTGAAGACGAGATAGATCATGGCCGCCACGGCCGCGAGGCGCTCGGCGCGCTCGATCGGTCCCGGCGTCTCGAACGGCGCGTCGCCGCCGGCCACGCGGGCCTTGGCGCGTGTAATCCGCTGCTCCATGGCCGCCTCGCTGACCAGGAAGGCCCTGGCGATCTGCTTGACCGACAGCCCCGAGATCACCCGTAGGGCCAGGGCGATCTGCTGGGTGGCGGGCAGGTCCGGATGGCAGCAGATGAACAGCAGGCGCAGAACGTCGTCGCGATAGTGCGAGCCGTCCAGCCGCTCGACCAGGGCCGCTTCGGCATCCTCCAGGTCCGACAGCAGCTCCTCCGGCGGCAGCGGCTGCTGGCGGCTGGTCTTGCGGCTGGCGTCGATGGCGGCGTTGCGGCCGACCAGGATCAGCCAGGCGGTCGGATCGCGCGGCGGACCGTTCTTGGGCCAGTTCTGCAAGGCGCGCAGGCAGGCGTCCTGAAAGGCCTCCTGCGCGGCGTCCAGGTCTCGGAAATAGCGCAGCAGGGCCGCCGTCGCCTGGGGACGGGCGGCGGCCAGCGTCGCATCGATCCAGGCCGGGTCGGTCATGCGGGCAGCGAGCCCGGGCGCATCAGGGCCATCGGACGGATTTCATAGGAACCGCCGGGATTGGCGCGGCCCAGGTCCTTGGCCGTTTCGATGGCCTCATCCAGATCGGCGCACTCGATGACGAAAAAGCCCAGCAATTGCTCCTTGGTCTCGGCGAACGGGCCGTCCAGCACAATCGGCGGCTCGCGGTCCTTGCGAAGGGTGGTGGCCGCCGTGGTCGGCATCAGGCGCGCCACGGGACCCAGGCGGCCGGCTCTGGCCAGCTTCTCCTCGACGACGCCCAGGTCGGCCATGACCTTGTCATTGTGCTCCTGCGACCAGGCGCAGACCGTGTCTTCGTCGTGATAGCAAAGGATGGCGTAGAGCATGGACGGTGCTTCCTCGTCTGGTCCCAGGACGGACGAGCATGCCGCGCGCCGACACCGGGCGGGTGAAAAATTTCAGGCCCTGGCCCAGCGCGCCTTCAGCCAGCGGCGCACGGGAAGGTCATAGGCTTTCAGAACGCCCCAGGCGCCGGCGATGATCAAGACGACCGCGACCGCCAGAAAGACGCCGGGATAACCCTTGCCGCCCGCCGCGCGGAAGGCGCGCAGCAGCAACTCCCAAAGCACCCAGTGCAGCGCATAGAGCGGATAGGAGATCTCGCCGCTGAACCGGCAGATCGTCCCGGCCCGACCTTCGGGATCGCGACGCCCCAGCAGCACGATCAGCGGAAAGACCACGGCCACGCAGACCAGATCATAGGTCGCGGTATAGTCCATCGGCGGCACGGCCAGCACCGCCAGCAGCACCAGAGCCAGCAGCCAGGCCGGCGCCGACAGCCGCACATAGGCCTGGATCCGATAGCAGGCCCAGCCCAGGGCGAACGGGAAGATGGTGCGGATAACCCCGATCCAGTAGGTCGCCCGATCCCAGCCCGTCTGCACCCCGCCCATGCCATAGGCGATGCCGATCAGCACCCCGCCCGATACAACGATGACCAGCACCAACCAGAGGGTCGCGAGACGTCGCGCCGGGAACCACAGCGCGCTGGCCAGCAGCTCCAGGAACAGCGACCAGGCCGGCGGATTCAAAGGGAAAAGCGGTGAGAAGCTGTCTTCGTCGCTGACCCAGATCCTGGGCAGAACCAGAAGCCCCATCAGCAGGCACATCAGGATGTTGTCGCGGTGCCCGATCATCACCAGCGCCCCGGCGACCATCGAGACCGCGATCAGCGGCCAGACCCGGATCAGTCGGGCCCGCATGAAGCCCCCCCAACTCATGGCGCGCGCGCCATAGGCGTGGGCCAGGACAAAGCCGCTAAGGCAAAAGAAGAAGTCCACGGCCAGATAGCCATGCGCCATCAGCCAGGGCCGATAGGTCCAGCCCCCCAGATGGTAGAGCAGCACCCCTACCGCCGCGATGCCGCGCAGGCCGTCCAGGGCCTCATAGCGACGCCCGCCGTCGATCGATTGCCCCAACGCGCTCGCCCCCGATACAGGGCCGCTTAGTGCCGCGCCCGGGGCCGTCCGTCCAGCCTCAGGCTTTCTCGAACAGCATCGCCTTGGTCAGGAAAGCCCGATCCTCGCTGACCAGCCGCAGGCCGGCCCCGCTGAACAGGGCAGCCAGATCGGTCTGGGCGTAGGTCGAATAGTAGGGCTCATGGAAGTAGGCCGGAAAGGCTTCCAGCAGGCGCGCCAGGTCGGGCTCGTCGGTCGGCTGCACCGAGTCGACGAAGACCAGAACGCCGCCGGGCTTGAGCACGCGGGCGATGGACGCCGCCACGACCGGTCGCACGCGCGGCGGCAATTCGTGGAACAGATAGACGCAGCTGACCGCATCCAGCGATCCGTCGGCGAACGGCAGGGTCTCGATATTGGCCTGCACAACCCCGACGCCGGCGCGCCGCCGGGCCCGGGCCAGATAGGCCGGTGACAGGTCCAGACCCGCCAGTGCGGCGCGGGGAAAGGCCGCCTTGAGGTCGCGCAGGAAGGCCCCGGCCCCGCAGGCTGCATCAACGATGCGCAGGTCGCGATGATCCAGGCCACGCCAGTGTTTGGCCAGCAGGGACAGACCGCGCCGACGCATGGCGCCTGCGGTTCCGGCAAACAGCGCCTCGACCTGGGCGTCGTAGCGCCGGGCGCTCTCGGCGGTGAACCAGCCGCCAGACTGGTAATGGAAGTTCTGGCGATAATAGTTTGGATAGGCTTCGGTTTCAGCTTCTGACCTGACCTCGACGCCATCACCACGGCGACGGCGCTGATCGACGGCGCGGGCGTCCACCAGAAAGTCCAGGGCGCGCAACAGCGCCTTCACCGGCTGGTTCGGTGCGTCTTCCACGGCGGGGTAGAGACCCTCGGCGACGTCGCGGGCGTCCTTCTCGAACGCCTCGAGATAGACCCGGCGCAGGCGCGCCTTCGAGACCGGCGGCCCTTTGGGCTGGAAGCTTCGCGCCGCCTCGCCCCGGGTCGGCTGGGTGATGGCGCGGGCCAGCCCGCCGGCGGCGCCCCACCAGGCGGCCTTGGCCGCGGCCTTGGCGCGCTGGCCGACCGCGTCTAGCGCGAAGGCGCTGCGTTCACGTCGCTCGATGGCCTGATCGTCCATGGCTGCCTCATCGAGAGAAGACCCCGACCAGTTCAATATGGGGCGACCAGACGAACTGGTCTACCGGCAGCACCTTTTCCAGTTTGAAGCCGGCGTCGACCAGCATGCGGGCGTCCCGGGCGAAGGTCGCGGGATTGCACGAGACGCTGACCACCCTGGCCACCTTGGAGTTGGCGATCTCGACGGTCTGCTCGTAGGCGCCGGCGCGCGGCGGATCGATCACGACCACGTCGGTCTTGGCCAGTTCCATGGTCAGCACAGGGCGGCGAACCAGATCGCGGGCCTCGGCGGTGATCGGCTTGAGACCCGGCGCGCCGCCGATCGCGGACTTCAGGGCGGCGACGGCCGGCGCGGCGGAATCGGCGGCGTAGACCGCGGCGATCTCGGCCAGGCGGAACGTGAAGGTGCCGGCGCCGCAATAGAGGTCGGCGATGCGCGTCGCGCCCTGGGCCGCCTCGACGGCGAAGGCGACCATGGCCTTCTCGGCTTGCGGCACGGCCTGCAGGAAGCTGCCAGGCGACAGGGCCACGACGGCCGGGCCCAGCTTCACCATCGGCTGGCGGGCCATGTAGACGACCTCGCCGGCCAGGGTGACACGCGCGAAGTCACCTTCGCTGGCCGCCATGGCGGCCACCATCCGGGCGTCAGCCGACAGGCCGCCGCTCTTGGCCTCGACGCCGGTGATGTCGATGTCCAGGCCGGTCGCCGTCAGGGTCACGTGCAGGGTCGGCGCTGACTTGGGATGTTCCAGGAACGGCTGGGCCAGGCGCGCCAGGGCCGGAAAGGCGGCGACCAGACGCGGGTCGGTGACCGGGCATTCCTCGATCTTCACCAGGTTCCAGGAGCGCCGCTCCTTGAACCCCAGGCGAACACCGCCCTTGCCGCCCCGGGCGTGCAGGGCCACGCGTCGACGCGACGCGGGCGGAGCCGCGAAGATCGGCAGGATCTCCGTCTCCAGCCCCTCGTGCGAGAGCTGGACGCGAACCAGTTCGGACTTCCAGTCCAGATACGGCTGCTGGGCCCAGTGCTGACTGGTGCAGCCGCCGCATTCGCCGAAGTGTTTGCACGGCGGCGTTACGCGGTCGGGGCTGGCGTCGAGGATCTCAAGCAGCTCGCCGCGCGAACCGTCCATCTTCACCCGCACCCGCTCGCCGGGCAGGGTCAGGGGGACAAACACCGGGCCTTCTCGGACGATGCCGTCGCCCTGGGCGCCGACCGCGTCGATGATCACTTCACGCATTCCGTATCCAATCTCGCGGCGGGAACCATCAACGGGTCCCGCCCTTTCAAGTCCATGAGCCATGCCGGCCGCGGACGCGGAGGCCTGATGGCCCCTTCGGGGGTGTCCATACCCTCAAAAGGGTCTCTTGGCATGGACGAAGATGAACACCTCGCTCAACGACCGTTCATGTTCGCGCGACCATGGTGCAGCGTCGGGTGGTCGAGGCGTGCTTTCGGCTGACCTAAAAATGCCATCAGTACGCTTGAGAGAGTCGCCATGACCAACAGGACGCCGACCATGAAGATCGCTCTGTGCGCCGCCATCGCGGCCGTCTCCGCCGGTGCTTTCGCCCCCACCTTCGCCAGCGCCCAGGCCTATGGCCAACCCAGCTATCGGGGCGGCGCCTATGACAACAACGGCTACTATTACGATCCCTGCCGCCGCAGCACGACGCAGCGCGGCACGGGCGGCGGTCTGGCCGGCGCGGGTCTGGGCGCGGCGATCGGCGGCAGCGTCTCGGGCAATGGCGCCAAGACGGAAGGAGCCGTTCTGGGCGGCCTGCTGGGCGCGGTGATCGGCAGCAAAATCGGCAGGAACTCGGCGGCCTGCAGCCCGGGCGCGACCCCGCCCCCGCCGCCTCCCCCGCCGACCGCCTATAACAGCTATGACGACCGCTACGACGCCCGCCCCTATGACGACTCCCGCTACGAGAACGCCCGTCGGGACGCCGAGCGCGACGCCTATCGTCGGGATTCCTATTCGTACCGGGTCGATCAGCGCTCGGCCGACATCAATGGCTGCACCCTGGCCGAGAGCCCGATCTACCTGCCCGACGGTCGCGTCCAGAAACGCTTCGTACGCGTCTGCCCCGACGCCCAGGGCCGCTTCCAGGTTGTCGACTAGCCTCGCCAGCGATTGACCCAACTACACGGCAGACGGCCGCTCGCTTCGGGTGAGCGGCCGTTTTCTATCGGCGACGCGCCCAGACCAGGCTCTCGACCTGGCCGTCGCCGCCGGTGATCGGGCTTTCGTCCTCGCCCATCACGGTCCAGCCCGCCTCTTCGAGGAAGTCGACGATCTCGCGGCGGACCCGGGCGATCGTCTCGGGATCCTTGACCAGCCCGTTCTTGCCGACATGGCCTTTCCCGGCCTCGAACTGCGGCTTCACCAGGGTGACGAGATCGGTCCCCGAGGGCGCCAGCGCCAGGACGGCCGGAAGCGCCTTGGTCATCGAGATGAAGCTGACATCGCTGACGATGATCCCAGGCTCTTCCTCGATCCAGCTGCTGTCGAGGATGCGCGCGTCGGTGCCCGACAGGTCCATGACCCGCTCGTCATTGACCAGGCTGTGGTGCAGCTGCTCGCGCCCGACATCGACCGCATAGACCTTGGCCGCGCCGCGCGACAGCAAGACCTCGGTGAAGCCGCCGGTCGAGGCGCCGACGTCGATGGCCACCTTGCCCTCGACCGCGATGGGCCACAGGTCCAGGGCGTGAACCAGCTTCAGCGCGCCGCGCCCGACCCAGGGATGGGCCAACGAGGCGCGAATCGACACGTGCTCTTCCACCATCTCCGACGGCTTGAGCACCAGCACGCCATCGGCGCGCACCAGCCCGGCCTCGATGGCTTCACGGGCCTTGGCGCGGCTGTCGAACAGGCCGCGCTCCATCATCAGAACATCTACACGTCTACGGGTCATGGACCGCCTCTAGCACGGACTTGCGGTCGCGGTCGCTTCAGGTTCAACTGAACGCCGTTCACCGGCGCGCCAAGACGCCGGTCGCTCGGGAGGGATTTTCATGCACTTCAGTCGCCGCGGCCTGCTGGCCGCCTCCGCCGCGATCGCCGCCGCGCCCTCCGTCGAGGCCAAGCCGAAAGTCGCCGGCCAGCCCGCCTGGACACCCGACGCCACCGAGATCGCCGGCCGCATCCGTCGCAAGGAGGTCAGCGTCGCCGAGGTGGTCGAGGAGGCCATCCGCAAGGCCGAGGCCCTGCAGCCCAAGGTCGGGGCCCTGGTCACCTCCGATTTCGACCGGGCGATGGACAAGGCCAGAGGCGGCCAGCTTTCCGGCCCGTTCGCTGGCGTACCGTTCCTGATCAAGGACCTGGCCCCCTATACCGGCCTGCCGACCCGTTATGGTTCGCGCGCCACCCTGGGCGCCCGGCCCGAGAAGGCCCAGACGGTCTTCATCGACGCCTATGATCGCGCCGGCCTGGTGGTGATCGGCAAGTCGACCACGCCGGAATACGGCTTCCTGCCGACGACCGAGCCGATGGGCTTCCTGCCCACGCGCAATCCCTGGAACCTGAAGCATTCGTCGGGCGGCTCGTCCGGGGGCGCGGCGGCCGCGACCGCCTCGGGCATCGTGCCGTTCGCCCACGCCAGCGACGGCGGCGGCTCGATCCGCATCCCGGCCGCCAACTGCGGGCTGTTTGGCCTAAAGCCCTCGCGCGGACGGATGATCGAGGGCCGGCCCAGCAGCCGGGGCATCGACCTGTCGGTCGCCCACTGCGTCAGCCACAGCGTGCGCGACTCGGCCGCCCTGTTCGCGGCCAGCGAACGCACCGCCGCCGGCTCGCCCTTCGCCGCCATCGGCGTGGTCACCGCCCCCACGAAGAAGCGCCTGAAGGTGGGCCTGCTGCTGGAGACAGGCACAGGCCGCAAGCCCGACGCCGAGGTGGTCGCCGCCGTCGAAGGGGCCGCAAAGCTGATGGCCAGCCTGGGCCACCACGTCGAACCGACCGGCTGGCCGATGGACGGCGCCCAGTTTGGACGCGACTTCACCGCCCTGTGGTCGACCGGCGCGGCCGAGCTCGCGGCCGGGGTCAGCAAGGCGCTGGGCCGCAAGGCCGACGCCAGCGTACTGGAGCCCTTCAGCCTGGGCATGGCCGAACTGGTCGGCGCCCTGAAGCCGGGCGACATCGAGGCGGCCGTCGGTCGCCTGCAGGCGGCGTCCCGGGCCTATGACGCCTGGCTGACGAAGTACGACGTCATCCTGTCGCCCGTGCTGGGCCATCCGCCCGTGGAACTGGGCTTCGTCAGCGGCGCCGTGCCGTTCGAAACCCTGCAAGCGCGACTGCTGGACTATGTCGGCTATACCCCGGTGCAGAACGTCGCCGGCGCGCCGGCCATGAGCGTTCCGCTGCACTGGACCGCCGACGGCCTGCCGGTCGGCGTGCAGTTCGCCGGGCGCATCGGCGCCGAGAAGATGCTGTTCCAGCTGGCCTATCAGCTGGAAGCCGCCCAGCCCTGGGCCTACCGCAAGCCGCCGACCTCGCTCTAGGTCGAGGGGGCGAGCGGGGCCATCACGCGCCCCCGCTCGCCTTGCGCGCCTTCACGTCGGCCAGGATGTCGGCGATGACGTCGAAGTCCATTTTTTCGGGCCTGCGCCAGCGAATGCAGCCCTTGCCGCAGCTGGCCGCGCCCAGGCGTTCGCCGAAGCGCTCGATCGCCCCCTGCTCCGCATAGAGCGCGATATGCTGCTTCTGGCTGTTGAAGGCGATCCAGGGCGTCCTGGCGTCGCCGTAGGCCGGCATGCCAAATGCCATCAGCTCGCTGTCCGCCCCAAAGGCCTCGCGACACAGCGATCGAAGGCGGTCCAGCGCCGGGCGGCGGTCGGGCGCGACCTCCAACATGAAGTCATCGACGCTCGCCGCCTTCGACTGGACCATGATCGCCTCCGCGGAGGGCCCTACCCCTCGACGAACACCTTCTTCAGTTCGTTCTTCATGATCTTGCCATTAGCGTTGCGGGGCAAGGTCTCGTGCCAGAACACCACCTTGACCGGCACCTTGAAGGCCGCGAGGCGTTCGGCGACGAAGGCTCGCAGCTCGGCCTCGGTGGCGTGGGCGCCCGGCTTCAGGGTGACCACGGCCGCCGGCTCTTCGCCCAGGGTCTTGTGCTCGATGCCGACCAGGGCCGCGTCCATCACCGCCGGGTGGTCGTAGAGGCAGTTCTCGACCTCGATGCAGTAGATGTTCTCGCCGCCGCGGATCAGCATGTCCTTGGCGCGGTCGATGATGAAGCAGAAACCCTCGGCGTCGAGACGCGCCAGGTCGCCGGTCTTGACCCAGCCATCGATGAAGGTCTGGGCAGTGGCTTCCGGCTTGTTCCAGTAGCCGCGCACGACCTGCGGGCCACGGCACCACAGCTCGCCGACCTCGCCGATCGGCAGCTCGCGATGGGGCTCCTCGACGGACATGATCTTCAGGTCGGTGACCGGCACGGCGGGGCCGCAGCTGTCGGGGCGGTTCTCATAGTCTTCGCCCGAATTGCTGGTGGCGGTGGCCGAGGTCTCGGTCATGCCCCAGCCGTTGCCGGGCGAGGCCTTGGGCCAGACTTCCTTGATCTTGCGCACCAGTTCGGGCGCCGAGGGCGCGCCGCCATAGGCCACGGCCTCGATCGAGGACAGGTCGTACTTCTCGCGACCGGGATGCTCGATGATCTGCCAGGCGATGGTCGGCACGCCGCCCATCGAGGTCAGGCGCTCGTCCTGGATCAGCTGCATGGCCTTGTCGGGATCCCACTTGCGGATCATGGCCAGCTTGGCCCCGGCGAACAGCGAGGGGTTCAGCACCGCGAAACAGCCGGTGGCGTGGAAGAACGGCACCGAGATCAGCGAGCCCTTCTGCGGCAGGCTGGGATCGGGCTCGGGCGGCGCCTCGCCGCGACGCAGGAAGCTGCGGGCCCCGGCGGCGGCGGCGGCGAAGATGTTGCTGTTGATGTTGCGATGGGTGCCGATGGCGCCCTTGGGCTTCCCGGTCGTGCCCGAGGTGTAGAAGATCGTCGCGTCGTCATCGGCCGCGATCGGCGTGGTCGACAACGGCTGCTCCGCCAGCCCCGCCCAGTCGTTCGGCGCGCCCGTCACCGCCTCAAGATGCGTGACATAGGGATGGTTGATCTCCTCGGGCGAGCGGCTGACATAGACGGTCTTCAGCTCGGGGCAGTTATGCAGATGCTCGGTCAGGCGCTCATAGCGCTCGACATCGACCACCAGCACCTTGGCGCCGGAATCCAGCAGGCCATATTCCAGCTCGGCGCCCGTCCACCAGGCGTTCAGCGGGGTGACGATCGCGCCGACCGACAGGGCCGCGTAGAAGGCCACCGGCCATTCGGGCAGGTTGCGCATGACGATGGCGACGCGGTCGCCCTTCTGCACGCCCTTGGCGGTCAGCTCGGCGGCGAACACCGTGACCGCGCGATAGAAGGCTTCAAAGCTGACCCGCTCGTCCTCATGCACCATGAAGGTCTTTTCGCCATGGGCCCGGCCCATCACCAGCGTGTCGCGCAGGGTCGGCGGCGCGTTCTTCCACGTCCGGGTCTTCACGCCGCGGATCTCGACCTCTTCCATCTCGCCGGGCGTCCCGGGCTGAGTGATCAGGGCATAGGCCTGCTGCACCGACATGGCGGGCCACGGAATGGAAGCTGGGGCGGCCTGGGTCATCGTTACTCTCCCGGTATGGTCGCGCCTTATTCAATGAGCGCGTTCGGTTGCGAGAAAGCACAGGCGAGAGCGCGATGCAAACGTCTGTTCGAACCTAGGGGAACATTGATAAGTTATGCGACTTGCCCTTGGGGAATGCGCCCGCGTCCGTGGCGCCTGAGCCCCCTTGGCAGGCATGAGGCGGCGCCTCACGCGACTTCTCGCTGAGTTTAGTGGGGAGGCGCGAAGCGGCCGGGGCGAACCCGGATGACCGTGATGTTGTTTGTGCGTTTCGGCTCGACCTGTCCGC
>Ga0209023_10004607_pt1 | contig 15587 bp, 12 predicted proteins | sample LakOneMetagenome_FD_187468 | JGI IMG/M metagenome (GOLD analysis project Ga0209023, IMG submission 187468) | Freshwater and sediment microbial communities from Lake Erie, Canada (SPAdes) (version 2) | ecosystem: Environmental > Aquatic > Freshwater > Lentic | place: Lake Erie, Canada... | reverse complement strand
GCGCTTCAGGTACTCCCAGATCTCGGGCTGGCTGGAGAAGGACCGCGACCACTCCGCGTTCGGCGCGAACGAGATCGAGTAGAGGTGGGACGGAACGTCGCAGGCGCAACCCGGGTACGTGTTGTCGCGCCAGGTCCCGCCGACGCTCGAGGCGCGCTCGAGGACGACGAAGTCGTCGACCCCCGCCTCCATGAGCTTGATCGACATGCCGAGTCCGGCGAACCCAGTGCCGATCACCGCGACCTGGTGGACGTGGGAACCACCGTCCGCAGCGGGTTCGGGTCGTTCGGTCGCGTCGATCGCCGTGGTGCTCATATCTCCTCCGAGATGGTCCTCGTTGCCGGTGGTCAAAGCTGTCCTCCGTGTCCTACTCATGGTAGGCTACTGAAAGTAGGATTGAGTGTGACAGCCCGCACACAGACACCGACGAACTCCCGTCTCGCCGCTCTGGATCGCGAGATCGCTGCCCATCCGCATCGACGCGTGCCCCGAGCCCTGCGCCGTCGCCATCTGCTCGAGATCGCCGGTGAGCTGTTCTCGGAGCGCGGTTTCGAGGCGGCGTCGATGGACGAGCTCGCGCAGCGGGCCGGCGTCTCCAAACCGGTCATCTACGACCAGTTCGGGTCCAAGGAGGGATTGATCGTCGCGGTGATCGACGAGATGGGGATCGAGCTCAACCGGGCCGTCCTGGAAGCGGTGACGGGACGCACCGACCCGGAGGACCTCCTGCGCGCCGGCAGCCTCGCCTTCTTCCGCTTCGCCGCCGATCGCCGCGCTGCCTTCTCGATGGCGTTCGGCGTGCTCGCCTCGCTCGCCGGCGGGAGTGCACAGGTGATCCAGAAGGTCGCCGAGATCCGCGCCCGCCAGGATGCGCTCGTGGCCGGGGCGATCGCGGCAACCGCAACGGCCCAGGGAGCCGAGCACGATCCGCTGGAGATCAGCGCGATCACCCGCGGCCTCAACGGCGTCTACGAGGGGCTGGTCGCGTGGTGGGACGAGCACCCCGACGTGCCTCCCGAGCAGCTCACCGAATGGGTCGTGGACCTCGTGCTCCCCGGCCTCCGGGCGATGTCGGAACCCGCGTAGAGTCTGAGTCGAACAGCCACCAGAAGGAGAACGAAATGGCAGCGACGGGACACGCGAAGTGGGTAGGGGACATTGCGGGCGGCGAGGGCACGATCGATACGGGCACCGGCGTCGTAGCCGGCACGTACTCGGCGGCATCCCGCTTCGGAGACGGCAAGGGAACGAACCCCGAGGAGTTGCTCGGCGCTTCGCACGCGGCCTGCTTCTCCATGGCGCTGACCCTGATCCTCGGCGAGGCCGGCTTCGAGCCGGAGAGCGTCGAGACCGAGGCGAAGGTCTACCTGCGGCGCACCGACACCGGCTTCGAGATCCACAAGATCGACCTCGAGACGGTCGGCACGGTGCCGAACATCAGCGCCGAGGACTTCGTCAAGCACGCCGAGGTCGCGAAGGCGAACTGCCCCGTCTCCAAGGCGCTTTCGGCGCCGGAGATCACCCTCGAGGCGAAGCTTGCCGGCTGACGGCGAGCCCGCGCCGGAGGGGCGGAGCGGCTATCCGCATCTGACGACCCTGCAGACCCGCTGGGCCGACAACGACGTCTACGGGCACGTCAACAACGTCGAGTACTACGCCTTCTTCGACACGGTGATCAACCGCTGGCTGATCGCCGAGGGCGGCCTCGACATCCATGACGGAGACGTCATCGGCGTCTGCGCGGAGTCCCACTGCACGTACTCGGGCGGCTTCGCGTTCCCCGAGGACGTCGACGCCGGCCTGCGCGTCGGCAAGCTCGGCAACTCGAGCGTCCGTTACGAGATCGGGCTCTTCGCCGCCGGGGCGGACGAACCATCCGCCACCGGCTGGTTCGTGCACGTGTTCGTCGACGCCGCTACCCGGCGGCCGGCCGCGATGCCCGATCGCCTTCGCGCCAGCCTCGAGCGGCTGCAGGTGGGAGACGGAGCCGCGGGATGAGGGTTCGGAGTGCCGTCCTGCGCGAGATGGGAACCCCTCCCCCCTACGCGGAGTCGAAGCCCCTCGAGATCGTCGAGCTCGAACTCGACCCGCCGGGCCCGGGCGAGCTCTTGATCAAGGTGCGGGCGGCGGGGCTGTGCCACTCCGACCTCTCCGTCATCAACGGGAGCCGGCCGCGCGCGATGCCGATGGCCCTCGGCCACGAAGCCGCGGGCGAGGTCGTGGAGCTCGGCGAAGGCGTGACCGCGTTCGCGCCCGGCGACCACGTCGTTCTCGCGTTCGTCCCCGCGTGCGGCGAGTGCGAGCCCTGCCTGGCGGGTCGGGCCGCGCTCTGCGAGCCGGGCGCCGCCGCGAACACGGAAGGCTCGCTGCTTAGCGGCGCCCATCGCCTGGCCCACGCCGAGAGCGGCGAGGAGATCCATCATCACCTGGGCGTCTCCGCCTTCTCCGATCACATCGTCGTCTCGGAGGCCTCGGCGATCAAGGTCGACCCCGAGCTGCCCTTCGAGCTGGCGGCGCTCTTCGGATGCGCGGTCCTGACCGGCGTCGGCGCCGCCGTCAACGCGGCCCGGATTCAGCCCGGCCAGAGGGTCGCCGTCTTCGGCCTCGGGGGTGTCGGCCTCTCGGCACTGCTCGGGGCGGTGCTCCAGGAGGCAGGCACGCTCGTCGCTGTCGACGTGGTGGCCGAGAAGCTCGAGCTGGCGAAGGAGCTGGGAGCGACGCACGCGGTCGAAGCAGGCCCCGGAGCGGTTGCCGCGATCCGCGAGATCACCGGTGGGGGCGCCGAGCACGTGATCGAGACGGTCGGCAGCGCCGCGGTGCTGAGCGACGCCTACGAAGCCACCCGGCGCGGCGGCACGACCACGACGGTCGGTCTTCCCGATCCCAGCCAGATGCTGAGCATCCCCGCGGTGTCCCTCGTCGCCGAGGAGCGCACCCTGCGCGGCTCCTACCTCGGCTCGAGCGTCCCGGCACGCGACCTGCCGCATTTCATCGACCTGCACCGGCGGGGCAAGCTGGACGTCGCCCGGTTGCTCACCCACACGCTCACCCTCGACGAGATCAACGAGGGATTCGACCTGCTGGCGAGCGGCGAGGCCGTCCGCCAGGCGGTCATCTTCGACTGACGGCAGAGCCCGCCTCTTTACAAACCGGCGGCCCTGTGGGAAGATAGTTGCATGCACAACCTTTCTACCGAAGAGCCGCAGGCCGAGTACACGCCGCTGCCCGCCAACCTGGCGCTCGGCACGGTTCACATCGTCGTCACCGACCTGGAGCGCTCCATCGGCTTCTACGAGAACTCGATCGGCCTGCAGCTTCGCGACCGCGGCGGCGACACCGCCTCGCTCGGCGCGGGAGGCGACGATCTGCTCGTCCTGCACGCGACCCCCGGCGCCCGGCGCGCCGGCCGCCATGCCGGCCTGTACCACTTCGCCCTCCTCTACCCGACGCGCCAGGACCTCGCCAGGGCGCTTCGCCGCCTCGCCGAGACGGGCACGCCGATCTCGGGGGCGTCCGACCACGGCATCTCGGAGGCCATCTACCTGCCCGATCCCGACGGCAACGGAATCGAGCTCGCCGCCGACCGCTCCCGCGAGCACTGGGGCGACCTCCGCGACCCGACGACCGTCGGCCCCCGCCCGCTGGACCTGGCCGGTCTCGTCGAGACCGTCGCCTCGGAGGAGTCGTCTCCGCACGCCGATCGCGACCTCCGGGTCGGCCATCTCCACCTTCACGTCGGCGACGTCGAGGAGGCGCTCGCCTTCTACCGGGACCTGATCGGCTTCGACGTGATGACCCGCTTCCAGGGCGCCGCCTTCGTGGCCGCCGGCGGCTACCACCACCACCTCGGCCTGAACACCTGGCGCGGCGAGGGCGCACCGCCCCCGCCCGCCGACGCGGTCGGCCTCGAACACTGGACCGTGGTCGTCGACCCCGAGACGATCGCCGCCATCGGCGATCGGCTCACCGAGGCCGGCGTCCCGTTCGAGCAGCGCGAAGGCGGGATCGTCGTCGACGACCCCTGGGGCATGACCCTCGAGTTGCGCCCGGAGTAGCTAGCCCGGGATCGACGGCGGAGCGCCGACGGGGAACAGCGTCGAGAGGTAGAGGACGATCGGCTTGTCGCCGGCGTTCACCGCGTGGTGGTGATCGCTGGGCTGCTCGACGATCCACTGGCCCTGCTTGATCTTCGCCGTGTCGCCGGCCTCCAGCTTGCGGACCAGGGTCGGGTGATCGTCGGCCGGCCCGCGCTTGATCCGGGCCGTCCCCTGTTCGACCGTGTAGGTGAGGACGCCCTTGTCCACGTATGCGATCTGGGTGCCGGGGTGATGGTGAAGGGCCAGCTGCGTACCCGGCTGGATCGTGATCCTCGTCAGCGCGAGGGTGCGATCGGGCGCGCCGCGGGGCTTCGAGGTCTGGGCAAGCGCCTCGCGAACGACGGGCGCGGGATCGGCGCGGTGGGTCCCGAGCGCCCAGCCGATCGCAGCACCGCCGCCGAGGGCGATGACCGATACGACCAGGAGAGGCACCCAACGGACGTGCCTGAGACTCGTTCTCACCGGGGAAGCCTAACCCGCCCGGCACATCCGGGTGCCGGTTGGCTAACCCGAAATGCGTTTCCATTGACCCTCGTCGCCGGCTCCAAATATCGTGGCCGCGCAGGGATATGCGGCGGGGGCTCGCAACAATCGTGGTGGGACTGGCGGCGACATGCGCGCTGACCGTTCCGGCTGCCGCATCGGCGGAGGAGCTCCAGGTTCCCTGGACCGTCGACGCCGCGCTCGCCGCTCAGTCCGCCGCGCCCGACTCCTCGCCCCCGGGTGCCAACGACTTCAGCTGCAAGCCGTCTCGCCGGCATCCCCAGCCGGTCATCCTCGCCCACGGCCTGCTCGCCAACCAGACGGTCAACTGGCGGACGATCGCCCCGTACCTCAAGAACCGTGGCTTCTGCGTGTTCAGCCTCACCTACGGGACGAAGGACGGCGTCGACTCCGGCGTCTACCAGCCGGGCGGCCTCGAGAAGATCCAGTCGAGCGCACGGGAGCTGAAACGCTTCATCAAGCGGGTAAGGAAGGCGACCGGGGCCTCGAAGGTCGACATCGTCGGTCATTCCGAGGGCAGCCTGATGCCCGATTGGTACGTCCGCTTCCAGGGCGGGGCCAGGTACGTCGACGACTACGTCGCGATGACACCGCTCTGGGGCGGCACCGATCCCGCCGGACTGGCCACGCTGAACACGGTCGCCGTGACACTGGGGCTCGAGCCCGCGCTGGCCGCGACGATCGACCAGCAATGCACCTCCTGCCGGCAGTTCCTGCAGGGCTCCCGGTTCATGCAGCGGCTCCACACGAAGGGCATCACGTCCAAGCGGGTCGACTACACGAACATCGTCACGAAGAACGACGAGCTCGTGATGCCCTACACGAGCGGCATCCTGCCGAAGGCGAAGAACGTGACCAACGTGGTCCTCCAGGACTACTGCGCACTCGATCAGGCCGAGCATGTCTCCGTGTTCGCCGACCCGGTGACCGCCGGATTCGTCTACAGGGCGCTCGACCCGAAGCGCGCGCCGGACCCGCCCTGCACGGCGGTCCTGCCGGCGATCGGGGCGCCCGGGTACACGGGTAACTAGTACTTCCCCACCGCGCGCGCTAGGGTCGCGGGCTTGAGCGAGTTGTCGATCGACGAGACCGGTCAAGGCGATCCGGAAGTGGTCTTCTCGGAGGAGGCCCATCGGCGAAACCCTCTGAACAGCAACATGTCGCCGAACGTGATCATGCTGTTCGGAGCCACCGGCGACCTCGCCAAACGCAAGCTCCTCCCCGGTCTGCTCAACCTCTGCCAAGCGGGTCTGCTGCCGCCGTTCCGCGTCGTCGGCGCCGCCCGCGAGGAGATGAGCAACGACCGGTTCCGCGAGATCGCCCTGCAGGCATGCGACGACTTCGGGCGCCGCCAGTTCACCGTCGAGCAGCGCAACAACTTCGCCAAGCGGCTCAGCTACGTGAACGTGGCGGACGCCGACGCCGAGCTCCTCGCTAACGCGGTCGGCGAGGCCGCGAAGGAGCTCGGCCCCGAGGCGCGTTGCCTGCTCTACCTGAGCGTCCCGCCGAAGGCGGCGCTCGGCCTGATCGATCTGATCGGCGAGGCGGGGCTCGTCGAGGACTCGCGGATCATCATGGAGAAGCCCTTCGGCACCGACCTCGCCTCGGCCCGCAAGCTCAACGACGCGATCCATACGGTCTTCCCCGAGAACCAGGTCTTCCGCATCGACCACTTCCTCGGCAAGGAGGCGGCCCAGAACATCCTCGCCCTGCGCTTCGCCAACGGCCTCTTCGAGCCGATCTGGAACCGCTCCCACATCGCGCACGTCCAGATCGACGTCCCCGAGACGCTCGACGTCGGCACGCGCGGCAGCTTCTACGACGGGACGGGCGCCTTCCGCGACATGGTCGTCACCCACCTGATGCAGATCCTCGCCTTCCTCGCGATGGAGCCGCCGACCGAGCTCGCACCGCTGGCCATCACCGAGGAGAAGAACAAGGTCTTCCGGTCGATCAGGCCGATCGATCCCGCCAACGTCGTCCGCGGCCAGTACGAGGGGTACCGGGACGTCGACGGCGTCGACCCGGACTCCGAGACGGAGACGATGATCGCGCTGCGCTGCGAGATCGACAACTGGCGCTGGTCGGGCGTCCCCTTCTACCTCCGGACCGGCAAGGCGATGGCGGAGGGGGCGCGGATCATCTCGATCGCGTTCCGCGAGCCGCCGCAGAGCATGTTCCCCGCCCATTCCGGGGTCGGCGAGTACGGGCCCGACCACCTGACGTTCGACCTCAACGACCGCGCCCGCCTCTCGCTCTCCTTCTACGGCAAGCTGCCCGGCCCGACCATGACCCTCGAGAAGACGAGCATGCAGTTCTCCCGCCAGGAGGCCGAGTCGAAGAGCGACGGCCTCGAGGCCTACGAGCGGCTGATCCGCGACGCGATGGCCGGCGACCACACGCTGTTCACGACGGCGGAGGGAATCGAGCGGCTCTGGGAGATCTCCGACGACCTCATCCAGTCGCCGCCGCCGGTCGAGGAGTACCCGCAGGGCTCATGGGGCCCGCACTCGATCCACCAGCTGATCGAACCGGACACCTGGCGCCTGCCGTTCGCCCGCCGCTGGCGCGGTTAGTTAGGCGCCGCGGTCGATCATCGCCTTGCTGTCGCTGGTCTTGATCAGCGTCAGGGCGACGATCAGGCCGAGGAACGCGAAACCCGCGCCGGTCAGGAACGCCGCATGGAAGCCGTCGGTCAGTGAGACCGGATCGGAGACGCTGTCGCTGACCGAGTTGGCGATCGTCGCGAGGATCGCCAGGCCGAGTGCACCTCCCACCTGCTGAGAGGTGTTGATCAGACCGCTGGCGAGGCCCGACTCCTCGTCTTCGACTCCGGCGACCGCGGCGATCGTCGTCGTCACGAAGGCGAGGCCGAGGCCGATGGCGGCGAGCACCGACGGGCCGAGGATGTCGGATACGTAGTTGCCGTCGGGTGAGACCCGCGACCACCAGAGCAGCGCCACGCCGATGAAGAGGAGCCCGGTGACGAGCACCGGCTTGAACCCGATCTTCGTCGCCACCTGCGAGCTGACCGCCGCCGAGATGATGATTCCCGCCGACAGCGGCAGGTACGAGAGTCCCGCCTTGATCGGGCCGTAGCCGAGGACCTGCTGCATGTAGAGCGACGCGAAGAAGAACATCGAGAAGAGCGACGCACCGACGAGCAGACCGACGGCGTTGGCGCCCGTCAGGGTCGGCAGCCGGAAGATCCGGAACGGGACCAGGGGGTCGGCCGTTCGCTGCTCGATCGCCACGAACGTGCCGATCAGGGCGAGGGCGATCAGCATCAGGACGATCGTCTCCGTCGATCCCCAGCCCGCCTGGTCGGCGTTGACGATCGAGTAGACGAGCAACGAGAGACCGGCGGTGATCGTCACCGCGCCGGGGATGTCGAAGTTCCGTGCCTCTCCCTCGGAACGGCTCTCGGCGATCAGGCGAGGGGCGAAGTAGGCGGTGATCAGCCCGATCGGAACGTTGACCCAGAGGACCCACTCCCAGCCGAGACCGTCGGTGAGGATGCCGCCGAGGAGCACCCCGACCGCGCCTCCCGAGCCGGCGACCGCGCCCCACGCCCCCAGCGCCTTGTTGCGCTCGGCGCCTTCCTTGAAGGTGACGGTGATGATCGAGAGGGCGGCCGGTGAGACGATCGCCGCGCCGAGGCCCTGCACCGCCCTGGCGATGATCAGCTGGATGTCGTTCTGGGCGAATCCGCCGGCGAGCGAGGCGAGCGCGAACAGGATCAACCCGCTCATGAACACGCGCCGCCGGCCGAGTAGGTCGGCGAGGCGACCGCCGAGGAGCAGGAAGCCGCCGAACGTCAGGACGTACGCGTTGACGACCCACGACAGGTTGTCCTGTGAGAAGTCGAGGGCGGTGCCGATCGTCGGCAGCGCGATGTTGACGATCGATGCGTCCAGCACGACCATGAACTGGGCGATGCAGAGAAGCGCGAGCGCCTGCCAGCGCTTCTCGGCGTACTCGGTCTCGGCGGTCATGCGCGCGACTCCGCCGACTTGGCCGCGGGGTCGGCTTCGGCCACCGGGAGGTTGCCGGCCTCGACGTTCAGATTCGGCAGCAGGCGGTCCAGCCAATCCGGCAGCCACCAGGCGCGCTTGCCCATCAGCTCCATGACCGCCGGGACGAGGACGCTGCGGATGATGAACGCGTCGATGAACACCGCCGATGCGAGGGCGACGCCGAACAGCTTGATCGTCTGGTTGCCGCCCAGCGCGAACGACGCGAAGACGCAGATCATGATCGCGGCCGCCGCCGTGATCACTCGCCCGGTCGACGCCAGGCCGTGGACGACCGCCTCGGAAGCGTCTTTGCGCTTTTCCCACTCCTCGTGGACCCGTGACATCAGGAAGACCTCGTAGTCCATCGAGAGGCCGAAGACGATCGCGAACACCATGACGGGCAGGAACGATTCGATCGGCGCCTTTCCGTCCAGCCCGATGAGGCCGCCGAGCCAGCCCCACTGGAAGATGGCCACCACGACGCCGAAGGACGCGCAGATGGTGAGCACGTTCATGACGATCGCCTTCACCGGTACCAGTACCGAGCGGAAGGCCATCATCAGCAGTAGCGCCGACAGCAGGATGATCAGGCTGAAGAAGAGCGGCAGCTTGCCGGTGATGTACGTGGTGAAGTCGTCGTAGATCGCGGTGGTACCGCCCACGTGAGCGACGATCCCAGCCTGATCTTCGATCGGCGGGATGACTTCCTCCCGTAGATTCCGGACCAGGTCGCTGGTCGCGTTGTCCTGGGGCGCGGTCGTGGGGAAAACCTGAATCAGCGCGGTATCGCCGGCCTCGTTGGGGGTCGCGGGCGCGACCTTCGCCACGCCGGGCTCGTCGGCGAGCGCCGCCTCCAGGTCCTTGACGCCGTCCTCGGGGACGGGACCCGATCCCGAATCCGACTGGACGACGACCTGGAGAGAGCCGTTGAAGCCCGCACCGAAGCCGTCCGCGAGCAGGTCGTAGGCCTTTCTCGTGCTCGTATCCGAAGAATCGGTGCCGGCGTCGGCCGAACCGAGATCGATCGAGAAGACCGGGATCGCGAGGACGACCAACAGCCCGGCGGAGGCGATTGCCGCGACCCAGGGGCGCCGCTGGATGAAGCGGCTCCACCGCGTCCAGTTGCGGCCCTCCGCCTCACGATCCTTCGACTTCTTGGTCCCCGGAACGCGGAGCCTGTCGATCCTGGTGCCCACCTTGCTGAGGATGGCCGGAAGCAATGTCAGGGCCGCGAACATGGTCAGCAGCACCGCCAGCGAGGCGGCGAGCGCCGGGCCGTAGAGGAAGCTGACGCCGATAGCGAACAGCCCGAGCATCGCAACCACGACCGTGGCGCCGGCGAAGAGCACGGCGCGGCCGGCGGTGTCCATCGAGAGCAACACCGAATCGTTTACGGAGAGGCCGTCGCGCAATCCGCCCCGGTACCTGGTGACGACGAACAACGAGTAGTCGATCCCGACGCCGAGCCCGATCATTCCGGCCAGCGCGGTGGCGAAATCGGCGGTGTCGATCACGTGGGTTCCGAGCGTGACGATGCTGATCGCGGTGCCGAGGGCGACGATCGTCGTCACGATCGGAAGGCTCATCGCGACGACGGATCCGAAGGTGATGAGGAGGATCAGGATCGCGGCGAGCAGACCGACCATCTCGCTCGTGTTGCCCTGCGGCTGCTGGGCCTGTCGCACCGCTTCTCCCCCGGCTTCCACCTGCAGGCCGTCCGTGCCGGAGTCGTTGGCCGTGTCCGCTATGTCGTTGGTCGCATCGATCAGGTCCGCGTCCTCGTTGATGAGGCCGTCGAGATAGACCGTGGCGTACCCAACCGTTCCCGACTCGGAGATCGACCCGGCCTTCGCGCTCGGCGGTGAGACCGAATCGACATGGTCCATGCCGCCGATCTCCGTGAGGAGATCGTCGATCTGGGCCTGCTGGCCCTCGATGCCGTCCTGGTCCGCGAAGACGATCTGGATCTGGTCGCCCGACTGCGCAGGGAATCGGTCCTCGAGCAGGTTCAGAGCCTCGGTCGAGTCGGAATCGGGCAGCTTGAAGTCGTTCGAGAAGCTCTCACCGGCGCCGCCCGCCGCAGCGCCTGCGACGAACAGCGCGACGATCCAGGCGAGGACGGTCAGGCGGCGATGGCGGATACAGAAGCCGGCGAGTTTTCTCATCTGAGGAGGTCCCCCTGCAAGGGTCGAAGAGATAAAGCGGAGAAGAAGTTCCGCATAATGCACTATCGGGGGCGAACCTGCGTTCCCGCCCCCGCGCGGGTGCCGGCGGGGCTCCCGGCGCCCATATCCCTACCATCCCGCGCCCCCATGACCTCTTCATCCCCCACATCGACGGCCACGCGGGACGACCTGCGCAACGTCGCGATCGTCGCCCATGTCGACCACGGCAAGACCACGCTCCTCGACGGGATGCTCTGGCAATCCGGCGCGTTCCGCGTCGGATCCGACGTCAACGAGCGGGTCATGGACTCGATGGATCTCGAGCGCGAGAAGGGGATCACGATCCTCGCGAAGAACACGTCGGTCGACCACGAGGGCGTGAAGCTGAACATCATCGACACGCCAGGGCACGCCGATTTCGGCGGCGAGGTCGAGCGCGGCCTGACCATGGTCGACGGCATCCTCCTGCTGGTCGACGCCTCCGAAGGCCCCCTTCCCCAGACCCGGTTCGTGCTGCGCAAGGCGCTCGAACGCCATCTTCCGGTGATCCTCGTGATCAACAAGGTCGATCGCCACGACGCCCGCATCTCCGAGGTCGTCGACGAGGTCTACGAGCTCTTCCTCGACCTGGACGCCGACGAGTCCCAGATCGACTTCCCGATCGTCTACACGAACGCGAAGGACCGCTGGGCTTCGATGACCGAGGGCGAGGAGGGGACCGACCTGAAGCCGCTGATGGACCTGATGGTCGACCACATCCCGGCCCCCGAGTACGACCCCGAGCATCCGCTCCAGGCACTGGTCACCAACCTCGACGCCTCCCCTTACGTCGGCCGGCTCGCGCTCTGCCGCATCCATCACGGCACGATCCGCGCCGGCCAGCCGATCGCCTGGTGCCGCGAGGACGGGACGATCACCCGGGCGAACGTGACGACCCTCTACACGACCCAGAATCTCGAGCGCGTCGAGACCAAGGAGGCGGGTCCGGGCGAGATCATCGCCGTGGCCGGCCTCGAGGAGGTGACGATCGGCGAGACGCTCGCCGATCCCGAGGATCCGCGCCCGCTCCCGGTCACGACCGTCGACGAGCCGTCGCTGTCGATGACGGTCGGCATCAACACCTCCCCCCTCGCGGGCCGCGACGGCAACAAGCTGACCGCCCGCCAGATCTACGACCGCCTCCAGCAGGAGCTGGTCGGCAACGTGTCGATCCGCGTCAACGACACCGAGCGTCCCGATGCCTGGGAGGTCCAGGGCCGCGGCGAGCTCCAGCTCGTCGTTCTGCTCGAGATGATGCGGCGCGAGGGCTTCGAGCTGACCGCCGGCCAGCCCCAGGTCGTCACCCGCGAGGTCGACGGCAAGGTCTGCGAGCCGGTCGAGCGCCTCGCGATCGACGTACCCGAGGACTACGTCGGCGTCGTCACCCAGGCGCTTGCCGTACGCAAGGGCCGCATGGAGCAGATGGTCAACCACTCGACCGGCTGGGTCCGGCTCGAGTTCCTCGTGCCCGCCCGCGGGCTGATCGGCTTCCGGACCGAGTTCCTGACCGAGACCCGCGGTACCGGGCTCATGCATCACGTCTTCGATCGCTGGGAGCCGTGGGCGGGCGAGCTCCGAACTCGCCCGACCGGCGCCCTCGTGGCCGACCGGCAGGGCAAGAGCGCCAGCTTCGCGCTGTTCAGCCTCCAGGAGCGCGGCTCGATGTTCATCGGCCCCGGCGAGGACGTCTACGAGGGCATGATCGTGGGCGAGAACGCCCGCGCCGACGACCTCGACGTCAACGCCACCAAGGAGAAGCATCAGACCAACGTCCGGGCAGCCAGCGCCGACGTCCTGGTCCGGCTGATCCCCCACAAGCAGCTCTCGCTCGAGGAGGCCATCGAGTTCCTCCGCGAGGACGAGAACGTCGAGATCACTCCCGAGTCGGTCCGCCTCCGCAAGGTCGACCTGTCGAAGAACGATCGCGTTCGCGCCGCCCGCCGGGCGCGGGCCGCAGAAGCAAGCTGAGCAACCGACGCGAACCCTCGCCTCCCGCTGGTACGTTGGCCCAGCACGTTGAGCGGGGACGAACAGGAGGGATGAGCGGATGAACGGACGGACGAGGATCTTTGTCGGCTTGCTGGCCGTTGCCGTGTCGATCCTCCTCGCCCCCGCCGGCGCGATGGCGACCGACTGCGGGATACCCGGCTCCGCCGACCCGACGATGGACAACACGGCCCTCGACGTGCAGGGCGACCTGCTTCCCGCTCGGACCGGCGGCTACCTGCAGATTCCCTTCACCGTTCCGAACGGCGCGAAAGCGATTCGCGTCCGCTACTCCTACGACCAGCCCGGCGGCGGTTGCGGGGGCAGCCCCAACACGCTCGACATGGGCGTCTACCAGCCGCGGGCCAACACCTCCGATCCCGTCTGGGAGCAGAGCGACCGCCGCGGTTGGAGCGGCAGCGCGGTCAAGGATCTTGCGATCGCCGAGAACGGCTTCACGGACGACGCGACCTACAACGGCGGCAAGAAGAATTACGTCACCGGTAAGACCACTCGCGCCTACAGGCCCGACCCGATCCAGGCCGGCGATTGGGCAATCGAACTCGGGATCGCATACGTCGATCCGGCCGACACCAACGGGATCCACTACCACGTGCAGGTCCAGACGAGCTCGGACGGTGCGACCTGGGCGAACGCTCCTTACTCGCCCTCGGGCCCTCCGGCAGCATCGGTCAACACCACGCCGGGCTGGTACACCGGCGACCTCCACGTCCACGGCGAGCAGGAGCCCGGCAACGCGACGATGACCGACACGTTCGCAGCCGCCTTCGGGCCGAGCGGCGCCGGCCTCGACTTCGTGACGCTCGTGGACCACAACAACAACACCGCCCACACCGATATGAAGGCCCAGGCCGACATATATCCGAACAACCTCGTCATCCCGGGCGTCGAGGTGACGACCTACAAGGGACACTGGAACAACCAGGGCAGCACCGCCTTCGCCGACTTCCGCGGCGGGCCGATTCTCCAGCCGACGAACGCCGCCGACACGCAGATCGACGACTCCGAGGTCGGCAAGGTCAAAGACGCCGCGCTGCCGAAGGACCAGTTCGCGAATGCGCAGGCCGGCGGCGGCTGGACGCAGATCAACCACCCTGGGACCTACAAGGACGACCCCTCGGGTTGCCGCGGCTGTGCCTGGACCTACTCCGACGAGGACACCGACTTCTCGAAGGTCGATGCGATCGAGGTCCATAACTCGATCGGTGAGCTCTCCTCGGGACCGTTCACCCTGGATGCGATCGCCTTCTACGAGCACGCGCTCGACAGCGGGGCGCATATCGCAGCGGTCGCATCAAGTGATGCCCACAAGGCCGCTACCGACATCATCTCCCACGTCGGCGAGGGTGCAACCGGCGTCTACTCACAGGGCGGGCTCAACAGACAGAGCATCATCGACGCCGTCAAGGCCGGTCACACCTACGCGAAGCCGTTCGGGACGGACGGCCCCGACATCACGTTGACCGCCACCAACTCGGACGGGGATGACGCGATCATCGGCGACTCGCTGAGTGGCGCAGACCTCCAGCTTGAGGCCACGGTCAGCGGCATTACCGCGACTGGCCGGCCGGGCACCTGGGATCTGACGCTTCTGCAAAACGGTGTCGCGATCGACACCACACCGATCAACGGCGATGGCATCACCCAGGGCTACAACGTCTCCGAATCGGGGCGCTACTCGATCGAGGTCAATCGCACCAACGCATCGACGGTCTTCATCGAGGACTACTCGACGCCGATCTGGCTGACGGCGATCCCTTCGAACGAGTTCACGGTCAAGAAGGCCAAGGTGAACAAGAAGAAGGGCACGGCCGTGCTGCCGGTTCAGGTTCCGGGGCCCGGATTGTTGAAGCTGAAGGGCGACTCGCTCGCGTCCGACTCGGCCAATCCGACGGAGGCGTCGACCGTGAACCTCGACGTGAAGCCCGCCGGCAAGCTGAAGAAGAAGCTCAAGAAGAAGGGCAAGCTGACGGTCAAGCCGTCCATCACGTTCACCCCGACGGGCGGCGACGCCGCCACCGAGAAGGTGACCGTGAAGCTCGTTCAGAAGAAGAAGCACTGAGCCGACCGCCCGGCCGAGCGGTAATCTGACCGGACAAACCCAGCGCATCGTCGCCGGTGAAATGGATGGGAGGGGCCTCGTCATCGCGGTAAGCAGCGAGACCGAAAGGCACGGCCTTGAGCCCAGCCCCCATCGACGAACGCATCCTCCTGATGCGGTTCGCAGAGACCAGAGACCCCCATATCCGTGAGGAGCTCGTCGAGCGCTTCATGCCGCTCGCCCGCTCGCTCGCACTCCGCTACCGCGGCGGGGCGGAAGCCATCGAAGACCTCGTCCAGGTCGCGAGCGTCGGCCTCCTCAAGGCCCTCGACCGCTACGACCCGGCCAACAGCGCCGACGCGGCCTTCGCCGCCTTCGCCGCCCCGACGATCCTCGGCGAGCTGCGCCACCACTTCCGCGACAACTCCTGGAGCGTGCGGCTGCCCCGGAGCCTCCAGGAGCGGACCGCGCGGGTGAATGTCGCCAAGGAGCGGATCGGAGCCGAGCTCCAGCGCGACCCGACGGTCGACGAGATCGCCGCCGTCGCCGGCCTGACCCGTCCCGAGGTGCTGGAGGCGCTGCGGGCGGAGCGAACCCGAAGGACGATCTCGCTCGACGCACCGGTTTCGCGGGACACCGAAGGCCCGGTCCCGATGGTCGAGTCGATCGGAACCGTCGAGCGGGCCTTCGAGCGGATCGAGGCCAACCTCGCAGCGGG
>Ga0209023_10004606_pt1 | contig 15587 bp, 17 predicted proteins | sample LakOneMetagenome_FD_187468 | JGI IMG/M metagenome (GOLD analysis project Ga0209023, IMG submission 187468) | Freshwater and sediment microbial communities from Lake Erie, Canada (SPAdes) (version 2) | ecosystem: Environmental > Aquatic > Freshwater > Lentic | place: Lake Erie, Canada... | reverse complement strand
GCGCACCAGCAGCTGCGGCTCGGCCTCGGCGTAGGCCTGGCGCACCGCACCGGCGAGGCCGCCAGGTGCGTGCTGGGCGCTCCGGCACCGCTGCGGGCAATGCTCGATCCAGTGCGCCAGGATCCGTAAGTGCTCGGGGCTCATCACGTCGTCGGACACCGGCCCATTGTGCCCAACTCGACCACGCACCGATCAGCTAATCCCGTTCGCCTGGCCGAGCTGGGAACAGAGCGGGAACGGAAACGCGTAAAAGGCGCCGCAAAGCGGTCGAAAGCGCCGGAAATTTGCACCACCAGGCGCGCCAGGATGGCGTCGCGATCGGGTGGATTTGTTCGGGAATTGTGCGAATTACGGGGGAAAGGTTCTGGTGGACGGCACGAGGATCGAACTCGTGACCTCCGCATTGCGAACGCGGCGCTCTCCCAGCTGAGCTAGCCGCCCACACAGTCGCATGCACAGTGTGCCTGCGAACCTTCAGTCTAACACGTGGTGTTGATGCCCGGCAACGGTTCACACGCAGCCATTTGCTATAGTCCATTGATGTCTCCCGTAAAGCGCATCGGTATTCTCACAGGCGGCGGCGACGCACCTGGCCTCAACGCGGTCATCCGAGCCGTCGTCAAATCTGCCGTCAACAGCGGCATCGAATGTGTTGGACTCGAGGACAGCTTCGACGGTCTCATCGAACCCGACCGTTCGCGCCTGCTGACGGCGCGCGACGTGCGCGGCATCATGCGCCTCGGGGGAACCATCCTCGGCACCACCAATCGCGGCAATCCGTTCGCGTACCCCACCCAGACGAGCGAGGGCACGAAGGACTACTCGGACCGCTGCATCGAGATGTTCCACCGCATGGGACTCGACGCGCTGGTTGTCATCGGTGGCGACGGCACGCTCGGCATTGCGCACAAATTTGCCCAGCGCGGCATTCCCATCGTCGGGGTGCCCAAGACCATCGACAACGACATCGTCGGTACGACGAACTGCTTCGGGTTCGACACGGCTGTGGCGTTCGCGACTGATGCCATCGACCGGCTGCACACGACCGCCGAAGCGCACCACCGCATCATGGTGGTCGAGGTGATGGGTCGCTACGCGGGATGGATTGCGCTCTATGCCGGCGTGGCTGGCGGAGCAGACGCCATTCTGATTCCGGAGCTGCCCTTCGACCTGGCGACCGTCGCCGAGAAGCTCCGCGAGCGCGACAGGTCCGGCGCGCACTTCAGCATCGTGGTCGCCGCGGAAGGCGCGTATCCGAAGGGCGGCAAGCTGGCGCTCATCGAAGAGGCCAGCGCCGGCAAAGCGGAGCGGCTCGGTGGTATCGCCGCGCGCGTCTCCGACGCTCTCGGACGCATGACCGGCAAGGAAACGCGCTCCGTGGTGCTTGGCCACCTGCAGCGTGGTGGTGCGCCGACGAGCTTCGACCGTGTGCTGGCGACGCGTTTCGGCAGCAAGGCCGTCGACCTGCTGCGTCAGGGCGACTTCGGCAAGATGGTCGCGTTTGCACCGCCAGACATCATCGGACGGCCCCTCGAAGAAGTGGTGGGGAAGACGCGCACGGTGTCGCCCGACTTCGACCTGCTGCTGGCCGCCAAGGGACTCGGCATCACCTTCGGCGACTGACCCGCACCGACGTCCTGATACGACAAAAGGCAGGAGCCTCGTCGCGGTGCGACGTTGCTTCTGCCTTTGCTGTTTTTGCGACCGAGACACGCGCGAGCGCGCGCCGGGATCAGTGGCCGAGCAGTTCCTGATCCTTCTTCTTCTGCATCTCGTCGACCTTACCGATGATGCCGTCGGTGAGCTTCTGGACTTCGTTCAGCCCATTCTTCTCGTCGTCTTCGGAGATGGAGTGGTCTTTCAGGAACTTCTTCAGCCGGTCGTTCGCGTCGCGGCGGGCCTGGCGAATCTGGTTGCGGCCTTCTTCGGCGAGCCTGTGGACGTGGCGCGAGAGTTCCTTGCGACGCTCGTCGGTGAGGGCCGGCAGGGGAATGCGCACCACCTTGCCGTCGTTTGCGGGGTTGAGGCCGAGGTCCGAGATACGAACGGCTTTCTCAATCGCGCCGAGCAGCGACGGATCGAAGGGCTGCGCGACGATGAGCGACGGCTCGGGAATGGAGAGGCCTGCGACCTGATTGAGCGGAACCTTGGTGCCGTAGGCTTCGACGTGCACGGAATCGAGAATGGTGACCGAGGCGCGGCCTGTGCGCACGCCCGCCAGTTCGTGGCGCACGTGCTCAGCGGTGGCGTTCATCCGCTTGGTCACTTCGGCGTACAGGCCTTTCAGATCGCTGGCGTCCATTGAAGCGAAATCTCCGTTACGCGGTCACCAGCGAGCCGATCGGCTCGCCGCTGATGGCGCGCTTGATGTTGCCGGGCGTGAGCAGGTTGAAGACCTGAATCGGCAGCTTGTTGTCCATGCACAGCGAGATGGCTGTGGCATCCATCACCTTCAGACCCTGCTCGAGCACCTGGAGGTAAGAGATGCGGTCGTAGCGCGTCGCGTCCTTGTGGACCATCGGATCGGCGGTGTAGATGCCGTCGACCTTGGTGGCCTTCAGGATGACGTCGGCGCGAATCTCCATCGCGCGCAGGGCAGCGGCGGTATCCGTGCTGAAGTAGGGATTGCCAGTGCCAGCGCCGAACACGACCACGCGTCCCTTTTCGAGGTGACGCACGGCGCGACGCCGGATGAACGGCTCGGCCACCGCACGCATCTCGATGGCCGTCACCACTCGCGTGACGACGTTGTGATGCTCGAGTGCATCCTGCAAGGCAAGCGCATTGATGACGGTCGCGAGCATGCCCATGTAGTCGGCAGTTGCGCGGTCCATGCCACGCGCGCTCGCGGCAACGCCACGGAAGATATTCCCACCGCCGATGACAATGGCGGTTTCGACGCCCATTGACTGGATTTCGGCGATGTCGACAGCAATCTGGTTGGCTACGGCCGGATCGATGCCGTAGTTCTGCGAGCCCATCAGGGCTTCACCAGACAGTTTCAGGAGGACACGTTTGTATGCGGGGACGGACGGGCGAGTCACAAGAAGTGATTATAGTCGTGCGGCGCGAAATGCTCTAGCACTGAGGAAGGGGAGCGATGTGGCGAGCGACGCGTGACCCTCTGGCGAGGGCCACGCGCAGGTGAGGCGCGGCGTGGTGCCGCGCGGGTGCTATGAGGCTGCGACGGTTTCGCCGACCTTGAGACGCGCGAACCGGGAGATGCCCACGGTCGAACCGAGCGTCTTGTTCGCGGCGTTCAGCACGTCGTTGACGGTCATCTTCGGGTCGCGAATGGATGGCTGGTCGACGAGCACGACCTGGCCATAGTAGCTTCCGAGCTTGCCCTCGACGATCTTCTCGATCACGTTCGCCGGCTTGCCCGAGTTTTCCATCTGACCGCGGTAGATGGCCTTTTCCTTCTCCAGTGCGTCGGCGGGGACTTCGCTGCGCGATGCGTACAGCGGACCAGCCGCGGCGATCTGCATGGCGATTTCCTTCACGAGCGCCTGGAACTCGTCCTTCGCGGCGACGGCAGGCGTCACGCCGGAGAACTCGACCATGACGCCGAGCTTTCCACCGAGGTGGATGTACTGCCCGACGTAGCCCTGGCCTGCGTAGCGCACGAAGCGCGGCACGGCCATGTTCTCACCAAGCTTGCCGACCAGCAGGGCGACCATCGGCTGAATCGGACCGGCGGCGTCTTTCAGCCACGCGTCGTTCGCCCCATGGCCAGCCTTTTCGATTTCGGTCAGGACGTTCTTGATGAGGTTCTTGAAGTCGTCGGTGTTGGCGACGAAGTCCGTCTCGCAGTTCACTTCGACCAGCGTGCCCGCCGAGTGATCGTCGGAGACGGCAAAGCCAATCAGACCGTCGGAGGTCGCGCGGCCGGCCTTCTTGGCGGCGCTCGCGAGACCCTTCTTCCGGAGAATCGTGTTGGCTTCTTCGAAGTTGCCGTTGGCCTCTTCGAGAGCCGACTTGCAGTCCATCATGCCCGCGCCTGTCTGGTCGCGAAGCTTCTTCACTTCTGCTGCGCTGATTGCCATGATCTCGTGTCTCGTACGAAAAAAAACGCCGGCCCCCGGGAATGAAGGCCGGCGTTGAAGTGGGGGAACTGTCGAAACGCCTGCTTACGCTGACGCCGGAGCGGCTTCGCGGCGACGGACCGGTCGTGCGGCACGACGGGGATCCTCGCCAGGGGCAGCGCCCGCGGCATCGTCGCCGGAGTCGCGCGCCGAATCGGCTTCGGCCGACTGCTTCATGTCGCGGCCCGAGATGATCGAGTCCGCGATCGAACCCGCGAAGAGGCGGATCGCGCGCAGCGCATCGTCGTTGCCGGGAATGACGAAGTCGACTTCATCAGGATCGGAGTTGGTGTCGACGATGCCGATGACCGGAATCTTCAGCTTGCGCGCCTCGTCGACCGCAATCTTCTCCTTCTTCGTGTCGACCACGAAGATGGCGTCGGGCAGGCGCGACATGCCGCGGATGCCGTCGAGGTTCTTCGCCAGCTTGCGGCGTTCCTTCTCGTTGCGGGCAATTTCCTTCTTCGAGAGGGTGTCGTAGCGGCCGTCGGTGGCCATGGTCTCGAGATCGCGAAGCCTGCCGAGACTGCGCTGAATCGTCGCGAAGTTGGTGAGCAGTCCGCCCAGCCATCGTTCGTTCACGTAGAACATGCCGCATCGCTGAGATTCCTCGGCGATGACGTCCTGAGCCTGACGCTTGGTGCCCACGAAGAGCACGGTTTGCCCGGCGGCGGCGAGCTGCGTGACGAACTCCTCGGCGGCGCGGAACAGCTTGACCGTCTTGCCCAGGTCAATGATGTAGATGCCGTTGCGTTCGCCGAAGATGTATTCCTTCATCTTCGGATTCCAGCGCTTGGTCTGGTGGCCGAAGTGCACGCCGGCCTCCAGCAGATCTTTCATCGCGATCGCGGCCAAATGTCCTCCATCCTCTGTGTGATTTCAGATAAACACCGTGCGGCAACAGGCCGTAATGCGGAGTCTCTTGCTCCGCACTCTGAAATCGGCTGCCCGCTGCCTTGTGAACTGACGGCCGCCGTCGCCACCTGGGTGACAGCGGTCCGCCGACGTGCTCCGCTCGCGCGGAACTAGCGCTTGCTGAACTGGAAACGCTTGCGCGCGCCAGCCATGCCGTACTTCTTGCGTTCCTTGCCGCGCGAATCGCGCGTCAGCATGCCTTCGCTCTTCAGGGCCTTGCGCAGTTCGAGGTTGAACTCGATCAACGCGCGGGCAATGCCGAGGCGTACCGCACCGGCCTGACCCGAGACGCCGCCGCCTTCGACCGTTGCCAGGATGTCGAACTTGTCGGTGGTTTCGGTGAGCACCAGTGGACGGCGAATCTGCATCCGCAGCGCTTCGGTAGGGAAGAAGCCGTCGAAGGTCCGGTCGTTCACCTTGATGGCGCCTGTACCGGGACGGAGGAACACGCGGGCGGTCGACGTCTTGCGACGGCCGGTGCCGTAGAACTGAACTGCTGCCACGTTACGCAACCTCGAGCTTGGTGGGTTTCTGTGCCGCGTGCGGGTGATCCGGACCGGCGTACACTTTCAGCTTCCGATACATCGCCTCGCCCATCTTCGTCTTGGGCAGCATGCCGCGCACGGCCTCTTCGACGAGGCGCTCCGGATGCTTCGCACGCACGACGCCGGCGCGCGTCTCACGCAGGCCACCTTCGTAGCCTGAGTGCTGACGATAGATCTTCTGAACGTCTTTGCGACCCGTGAGCTTCACGGTCTTCGCATTCACGACGACCACGTGATCGCCCGTGTCGATGAAGGGCGTGTAGATCGCCTTGTGCTTGCCCTGCAGCAGCTTGGCCGCCACGGTCGCGATGCGACCGAGCACTTGCCCCTGCGCATCGATGACGTGCCAGCGAGCGGATTCCGCGGCGAGCTGCGGAGTTGCGATTAGCGTAGACATCTCTTCTCAGTTTCCCGCGGGCACGACGCCGCACACGATAGCGACTCCGCCCGAAAACGACCGATGTTGTGGGAAGTCCCGCCTGTGGAGCACTTCACTCGCGACTTGCACCTGTCCGGCGGGTCCAGGCAACGGTAAACCCAAATGATACCGGCCGTTCCGGGAGGTGTCAACCCCGAACAGTTGCCTGTTATGCCCACGGCGGCATCCACCGATAAGACACCCGGGATGCACCGGTCTGGAACACGACGCAGTCCAGTGTGCCTTCGCCGGTGTGCCGCTGACGAATCTGTAATCGGACAGCAGCGGGCAACCCGCCGCCGGGTGGCAGAAGTTGCCAGCACGGCGCAGAAATGGCCGGAAAACGGCCGAAACACACGTGGTATCCCGTTTGCCCCTCAAGGAAACGGCTTTCACTTTCGAAACGCAGGCTGAACACCATGCTTGGTCTGAGGAAACCCAAATCGGTCGTCGGACTCGACATCGGGTCGAGTGCCGTCAAGGCCGTCGAACTGCGCAGCTCGGCGAAGAGCTACCGTGTCGCGGCGATCGCCAGCGAACCCATCCCGCCCGAAAGCATCGTGGACGGAGCCATCGTCGACAGCGGCGCCGTGGCTGACGCCATCCGGCGCCTGTTTGCCGGCAAGGGGTTCAAGACCAAGGAGGTCGCCGCCTCCCTGTCGGGCAACGCGGTCATCGTCAAGAAGATCAGCCTGCCGATCATGACGGCTCAGGAACTGGCCGAGTCCATCGCCTGGGAAGCCGAGCAGTACATCCCGTTCGACATCCAGGACGTGAACCTCGACTACCAGGTCATCGATTCGGGCACCGATGGCCGGAGCACGATGGACGTCCTTCTGGTTGCGGCCAAGAAGGACAAGATCGCCGACTACACCAACGTCATCACCGATGCCGGGCGGCAGGCAGTGGTGATTGACGTCGACGCCTTCGCGCTACAGAACGCCTTCGAGGCGAACTACGGCGCCGGTCCCGAGATTGTGGTGCTGCTCAATGCCGGCGCCAGTGCCACCAACGTCAACATCGTCTCGAACGGCCAGTCGCTGTTCACGCGCGATGTCTCGATTGGCGGCAATGCCTACACCGAGGCGGTGCAGCGCGAACTGAACCTCTCGTTCGCGTCGGCCGAAGCGGCCAAGAAGGGCACGGCGGTCGAAGGGCACACCTTCGAGGATGTGAAGCCGGTGCTGCACGCGGTCACCGACAACCTGCTCCTCGAGATTCAGAAGACGTTCGACTTCTTCAAGGCCACGGCGGCCTCCGACCGCATCGACCGCATTGTCCTGAGCGGCGGTGCCTCGGTCGTGGACGGCTTCGCACAGTCCATTGCCGAGCGATTCAACATTCCCGTCGAGCCCTTCGATCCATTCCGCCAGGTGGCGATGGACGGCATTCCGCTCGACGAGGTCGCGGCGTTGACGGCGACAGCGGGTGTCGCTGTTGGTCTCGCGCTTCGAAAGGCGGGCGACAAGTGATCAAGATCAACCTCCTCCCGTCCGAGCGGAAGGTCGCGAAGAAGCGGGCGGTTCTCAGCGGCGCGCATCAGATCACCGCCGCGTGTGCCGGCATTCTCATCCTGACCGGCGCGGTCATCGGCTGGCGCTACTGGGTGATCACGCGCGACACCACGCAGATGCAGACATCGGTCGACGAGGCCCAGCGCGAGACGACGCGTCTGCACTCGGTCATCGTGCAGATGCAGCAGTTCGAGCAGCGCAAGACGCAGCTGCAGCAGCGCGTCACGCTCATCGAGAAGCTGCGGCAGGACCAGGTCGGTCCGGTCCACATGCTCGATCAGATCAGCCTTGCGCTGCCTGAACTGGTGTGGCTCATCGAGATCAAGCAGGGCGCGGCCAGCAACGACGTGCTCATCGACGGCAAGTCGCTCGCGTTGACGGGGCTCTCCGACTTCGTCGCGAATCTCGAACGCTCGGGGTACTTCGAACGCTCGGTCGAGATCGTGAGCAGCACCACCGAGAGCGGCACCGCGTCGACGCCTGAAGTCGTGAAGTTCCAGATCAAGGCAGTGTTCAAGGCACCGACCGCCGAGAGCGCAGCGGTCGCGTCGGCACCCGCCAAGCAGACCGGAGTCAGTTAAAGCCGAAGGGGCGAGTGCCCGATACGGCAAGAGAGCGCAGGCCAATGAATCTCAGTCTCAGCAAGCTTCCGTGGTACGGGCAGATCGTCGCGTTTGTCATCCTCGGGGTGGCAGGTGTCGGGGCGTTCTACTACTACTACGAGATTCCCGCGCGTGCCGAAATCGCGGTGAAGGAAACCACGCTCACGGCCCTGCGTGCGGATATCGCCAAGGGGCAGGCCACCGAGAAGAAGCTGCCGCAGTTCAAGGCGCAGGTCGCCGATCTTGAAGCGCGCCTGAACAGCCTCAGTGAAGTCCTGCCGGAAGAGAAGGACGGCGCCGACCTGCTTCGTCAGATGCAGACCACGGCGGTCCAATCGAACCTGGTCATCAAGAGTTTCAAGCCGGCTCCCGTTGTCACCAAGGAGCTGCACGCCGAATGGCCCATCGCGCTGGAGCTGGACGGCACGTACCACAACCTCGCGCAGTTCTTCGACCGCATCGGCAAGTTCGCTCGCATCGTCAACGTGAGCGGGCTGTCGGTGAGGGGGAAGGACAGCGATTCGCGCGCCACCATCTCGGCGAGCTGTGTGGCGACGACGTTCGTGCTGCTCGAGAAGCCGGCACCGAAGAAGGCGCCGGCTGCGGCGCCAGCGAAGAAGGCGGCCTGATATGCGCGCACTCCTGCTGTCCGTCACGATTCTCACGGCGTCACTTGGTACATCCGCGGTATACGCGGCCGACACCAAGCGGACGCCGTCGCCCAACGCACCGCCGAGTGCGGCGGCGACAGCGGCACCGCTAACGCCGGCGGCTGCGCAGGCGCCCGACGTGCCTGGCGTCAGTCCCTACAGCTACAGCGCCTCTGGCAGGCGCGATCCATTCCAGACGCTGGCAGGCCCCGTGGCCTCCGAGTCGAGAGCACTGCCCAAGACCACCGCCATCGGTATTGGTGGCATCCGCGTCGAAGACCTGTCGGTGCGGGGAATCATGCAGAGCCGCGATCGGCTGGTGGCCATGATCCAGGGGCCAGACAGCCGCACGTATCTCATTCACCAGGGCGACAAGCTCGCCGACGGCGCCGTGAAGAGCATTACGCCCCAGGGGCTCGTGCTGCTGCAGGACGTGGTCGACCCGCGAGCGAAAGATAAGACGCGCGAAGTGCACAAGGCACTGCGTTCGTCCGAGGACGAGAAGGAGTGACTGTGACGAGGGGCGTGGCTCTCTCTCTGGCTGTCCTGTTGGCGACGACCGCGAGCACGGTTTCGCGCGCCGCTGGCACGGCTGCCAACTACCCGACGGCGAAGCTCACTACCATCAGCGCGCGCGGCGATGGTCGGGGATCAACGCTGGTCATCGAAGCCTCGGAACCGGTGCCGTATGTGGCGACGCGTCCCGACCCGCTGACCGTACTCATCGACTTCCGCAACGTCGAACCCGGCGCCCTGGCGTCGACACTCGGCGTCAAGCCAAACGGCCCGATCACATCGGTTGCCGTCGAGGCCGCCGAATCGATGGGCAGCCCCGTGTCTCGCGTGCGTATCGCGCTCGCGCAGCCGGTGGCTCATCATGTGCGCGCCGAACGCAACCGCGTGCTGGTCGACTTCGAACGCCTGCCCGCGCCAGTCGCGGCGCTGCCGGCCGCCACGGTGGTGAACGCATCTGCGCCGACCGTGCAGTCCTCGGTTGACCCGGTTGCCGCGCTTCGCCTGAACGGTACGGCCACGCCGGCAAACCCGGTCATGGTGTCCGCGCCCGCCGCGGCCGCTCAGAACGCGCCGGCTTCGCCCAATATCCTGGCTACGCAGGCGCCGTCACAAGCGGGCGCCGGCGCGAGCCAGCGCCGCAACTACAGCGGCAACCCGGTGAGCCTCGACTTCCAGCAGGCCGACCTTCGTGCGGTGCTGCGTGTCTTTGCCGAGATCAGCGGACTCAACATCGTCATCGACCCGGCGGTGAAGGGCACGGTCGACGTCGCGCTGCGCGACGTGGCGTGGGATCAGGCGCTCGACATCATCCTGCGCGCCAACAAGCTCGGATACACCGTTGACGGCACCGTCGTCCGCATCGCGCCGTTGACGACCCTGTCGGAAGAAGAGACCCAGCGACGCAAGCTGGCCGACGACCAGGCCCTCTCAGGCGAGTTGCGGGTGTTCACGAAGCCACTGAGCTACGCGAAAGCCGAGGAACTGCAGGCACTGCTCACCAAGAGCGTGCTGTCGCGTCGAGGCACCGTGCAGGTCGACATGCGCACGAACACCCTCATCATCAGCGACCTTCAGCCGCAGCTCGATGCAGCGGCCAACCTGATTGCGACGCTCGACACCGCGCAGCCGCAGGTGGAAATCGAAGCGCGCATCGTCCAGACCACGAAGGCGTTCGCCCGCGCACTGGGTGTGCAGTGGGGCGCCACGGGTCGCGTCGATCCCGCACTCGGCAACTCGACCAACCTCGCGTTCCCCAATAACGGCACGCTCAGTGGACGTAGCGGCGGCACGCAGGGCAACGGCCAGGAAACGGCTGTGAACCTGGGCGTCGGCGCTGCCACGAGTGCCATGGGCCTCGCGCTCGGTTCGGTCAACGGGGCGTTCAACCTCGATGTGGCGCTGAGCGCGCTCGAGACCTCAGGCAACGGACGCATCCTGTCCACACCGCGCGTCTCCACGCTGAACAACGTGGAAGCCGAGGTGACGCAGGGTATCCAGATTCCGCTGCAGACCATCTCGAACAACACGGTCACCGTCACCTTCAAGGACGCGGCCCTGACGTTGAAGGTCACCCCGCAGATCACTGCGGCGGGCACCGTCATCATGAAGGTCTCGCTCGAGAATGCGACGCCAGACTTTGCGCGTGCCGCCGGGCCGGCCGCTATTCCTCCCATCAACACGCAGCGTGCGCTCACGACGCTCCTCGTCAGCGACGGGCAGACCAGCGTGATTGGCGGTATCTACACGAGCAACCAGCAGAATTCGACCGACCGAACGCCCGGACTGGGACAGGTGCCGATTCTCAACTGGCTCTTCAAGCGCGAACGCGTCGATGACCAGAGCACCGAGCTGCTCATCTTCATCACGCCGCGCATCATCAAGAGCTGACGCGGAGATGTTTGTCATGCGCCACTTCTCGAAGCTCGCGGTTCTCTCAGCGCTTGCCGTCGCCTCGGCCTCCTGCGGCGACGTCGCTCGCTCGGGCCGATCGCCGGTCTTTCTGGTCATTGATTCCATCACGGCGACCGCCGGCGGTTCCACGTCGTCGACGCCGACTGGTTTCCTGCAGTCGGACGTGCTCCGCCTGGTGACCACACCAGATCCCTGCACGACGACCTCGCCGTGCCCGACCATCTACAACGACTCGGGCACTGCAACGTTCCATCTGTCGCTGAAGGACATCGGCACCACCACCACGCCGACGACGCCGTCCAGCAACAACCAGGTGACGCTCACGCGCTATCACGTGAGCTATCACCGTGCGGACGGTCGCAACACGCCGGGCGTCGATGTGCCGTACGCCTTCGATGGTGCGGCCACGCTGACGGTGCCCATCGGCAATGCGTCGAGCGTCGGCTTCGAACTGGTGCGTCACGTCGCCAAGGCGGAAGCGCCACTCGTGCAACTGGTCAGCAACGCGACCATCATCACGACCATCGCCGATGTGACCTTCTACGGGCAGGACCTGGTAGGCAACGAGATTCAGGCCACCGGATCCATTCAGGTTGATTTCGGCAACTTCGGAGATCGGTAAATCACCATGAAGGCGCTGTCGTTCACGCTCGTCGGCCTGGCGGCCGTTCTCGTGTCCGGGTGCACGGTGCACCAGACCGAAACGCCGGCCTTGTCCGGACCATCCGAATTCGCGCTCTCGCTGTCGGTGTCGGCATCGCCTGACACCATCACGCAGGACGGGCGCTCCACCGCCACCGTGGCGGTGACAGCACGCGATGCCAACGGCAAGGCGATCGCCAATGCGCCGTTCCGGTTCGACATCATCGTCAACGGCTCGGCCGCCGATTACGGCACGCTGTCCTCACGCAACGTCGTGACGGGCAGTGACGGACGGGCCACGGCGGTGTACACGGCGCCTCCCGCGCCGCCGACAGGGTCGAGCGTCGGCACCTGCTCTGGCAACATTCTCGAGACGCCGACCGCGGGTCGCTGCGTCGAGGTCGTCGCGACGGCCGTCGGCACCGACTACTACGCGTCGGAAGCGCGCTCGGCGCTCATTCACCTGATTCCCGTCGGGATCATCCTGCCTGCGGGTTCGACGCCGACGTCCATCTTCACCATGACGCCGGCAACACCGACGGCGAACGACAACGTGCAGTTCGACGCGTCGAAGAGCTGCGGCGGGTCGACCGACTCGGGCGGCAACTGCCCATCGACGGCGTCCGGCCTGGTGTCGTACTCGTGGAGCTTTGGCGACGGCAGGTCCGGTTCCGGCAAGACGGCCAGCCATGCCTACGGCACGCAGGGCACCTATCTGGTGACGCTGACGGTCACCAACGATGCTGGTGTGTCCGCATCGAGCACGCAGTCGCTGAATGTCGGCGCCGGCACGGTGCCCACTCCAGCCTTCGTCTACTCGCCGACGGGTTCGCTCGTCGCAGGCCAGACCGTCTACTTCGATGCGACGACGTCGAAGCCTGGTGCGGGTCATCGCCTGGCGCGCTTCGTCTTCAACTGGGGCGACGGCAGCACGATGAGCGACTCGTCATCACCGACCGCCAGCCACGCCTACGCCGCCAACGGCACCTACGTGGTGACGCTGACCGTCGCCGACGAGAACGGCACGACGGCCTCGGTGACTGGAAGCGTCAAGGTCGGTCCATAACGACACGCTTCGGCTCATAATGAGCCATGGCGTCGCCTGACCATCTTGAAGATCTGCGACGTAGGGTCCACGCGGACCCTACGTCGATTGCTTTTGCCCAGCTCGCAGAAGAGCAGCGTCGGCTCGGGCAGCTCACCGAAGCCGTCGCAACCTGCCGCACGGGTCTTTCCACGCATCCCGGTTTCATGTCCGCGCGGGTCACGCTCGGACGCGCACTCCTGGCTCTCGGTCAACTCGACGAGGCCGCAGCCGAACTCCAGACGGCTGTCACCGCCAACGCCGAGAACCTCGCGGCCGTACGCGCACTCGCCGACACACTCCGTCAACAGGGACGCACCGCCGAGGCGCTGACACGCTACGAGACGGCGCTGCGCCTGGCGCCAAACGATCCCGATCTCGACCGCATCGTCCGGCGGTTGCGAGCCGACGCCGACACCGCCAATCCGGGCATCGACCCCGTCACGGCCAGCAGACGCGCCGCTGCCACCGTTGCCACGCTCGAGAAGTGGATGGAGGCCATCGATGCCACTCGCACCAAGCGCCGCGCTTAGCCAGCGGCACGCCAGCATCCGGACTGCGATGCGCGACGCGTCGATTGACGCGCTCGTGGTGATTTCGCTGCCAAACATCGCCTGGCTCACCAACTTCGCGGGCAGCAGTGCCATCGTCGTCTTCACGCCAGACACGCTGCACTTCATCACCGACTCGCGCTACACGGCGGCGATGTCTGAGATGCAGCAGTCCGCCAGCGGATGCCCGGGACTGCAACTGTCGCTCGTCGACGGGTCTTACGACGCGACGCTCTCGTCGCTGCTGGCCGCGAGTGGTCTGGCACGCGTCGGCGTCGAAGGCGCGCACCTGACGGTGAGTCGATTCAACTGGCTGCAGACCACGCTCGGATCGAGCGGTGGTGCAGCGCTCACTCCCGTCGACGGCATCATCGAACGCGCACGTGTCGTAAAGGACGCCTACGAAGTGGAATGTCTTCGTAGAGGCGCGACTATGTTGTCCGACGTGACGCGCCAGGTGCTGGCCTTCGCGAAGGCCGGCATGACCGAGCGTGAGCTCGCGCTCGACATCGATACGGCGGTTCGCCGGGCCGGATTCGAGCGTGCGGCGTTCGAGACCATCGTCGCATCTGGCCCGAATGCAGCCCTTCCGCATGCGCGGCCCACAAATCGAAGGTTAGGCGAAGGCGACCTCGTGGTGCTGGACTTTGGAGGCGTCCACGACTCATACTGCGTTGACCTCACAAGGACCGTAATTGTCGGTTCTGCCTCCGAACGGGCTCGCGAGGTCTACGACGCGGTTCGACGGGCGCACGATCGGGCCGTCGAGGTTGTCGCTCCCGGCGTGTCACGATTCGACATCGATGCGGCGGCGCGTGACGTGCTCACGGCGGCCGGCATGGGTGCCGCCTTCGGACACGGCACGGGACACGGTCTGGGTCTCGAAGTGCACGAAGGGCCGCGCATTGCGAAACGCGGTCCGCACGTGGACGCGAGCGACGAAGCGGTGACGGCCGGCATGGTCTTCACCATCGAACCGGGCGCCTATTTTCCAGGGTGGGGGGGCGTGCGAATCGAAGACGACGTGCTGGTGACAGAGAGCGGTGTGGAACTGCTGACCAAGGCACCAACAGACTTGTTGATTATCTGAACGGGAATCAGAAATCCCGGGCGAACCCCTTACTCATTATCTTTCGACGGCTGATGGACCTCGACCACCTCAAACAAATTCTCGACCTTGTCCGCGAACACGAGCTTTCGGAGTTCGAAGTCGAACAGGATGGCCTTCGACTGAAGGTCAAGAAGCACGCGTCTGGTACGGTCGTGACCGTGCCCGCCACGGTTGCCGCACCCCTGGCTCCGCCGCCAGCCGGCGCGCCGCAATCGCCGGTGGCTGTTGGCGGCGCGCCTGAAGTGGACGTGGAACTGGCCGTCGTGAAGTCGCCGATCGTCGGCACCTTCTATCGTTCCGCTGAACCCGGCGCTCCACCGTTTGCGGACATCGGGACCACGGTGAAGAAGGGCCAGGTGCTCTGCATCATCGAAGCGATGAAGTTGATGAACGAGATCGACTGCGAGTACGACGGCGAAATCGTCAACGTCTATGTCGAAAACGGGCAGCCCGTGCAGTACGGCGAGCGGCTGTTCGCTATTCGCACGAAGTAGCGGATGTTCAAGAAGATTCTGATCGCGAACCGCGGCGAAGTGGCGATGCGTATCATCTACGCCTGCCGCGAACTTGGTATCAAGACCGTCGCCGTGTACTCCGAAGCCGACGAGAACTCGCTTCACGTCCGCTTTGCCGACGAGGACGTCTGCATCGGTCCTGCACGGAGCGCGGACAGCTATCTCAACGTCCCCGCCGTGATCAGCGCCGCGGAAGTCACTGGCGCCGATGCCATTCATCCCGGCTACGGGTTCCTCTCAGAGAGCGCGTACCTGGCGGAAGTGTGCGAGGCGTGCCACATCAAGTTCATCGGACCAGACCCGCAGGCGATTCGTCTGATGGGCGACAAGGCGCGGGCGCGTCGCGTCATGAAGAAAGCCGGCGTGCCGATTTTGCCGGGCAGCGACGGTCCGATTGACAGCGAAGAGAAAGCCCTCAAGATCGCCAAGGAGATCGGCTATCCGATCATCGTGAAGGCCACCGCCGGTGGCGGCGGACGCGGCATGCGTGTCGTGCGTGCGCCCGGCGAACTCGCCGGTGCCGTGAAG
>Ga0209023_10004605_pt1 | contig 15587 bp, 17 predicted proteins | sample LakOneMetagenome_FD_187468 | JGI IMG/M metagenome (GOLD analysis project Ga0209023, IMG submission 187468) | Freshwater and sediment microbial communities from Lake Erie, Canada (SPAdes) (version 2) | ecosystem: Environmental > Aquatic > Freshwater > Lentic | place: Lake Erie, Canada... | reverse complement strand
CTTGTGGGCCTCCGCTCCCGAGACATCGCGGCCGTCGGGATAGATGGCTTTCTCGCGGAACCTCACCAGGTTCAGCATGTGGATCGGCCCGGGCCTGTCCGTCTCCCGGAACTTCGCGAAAGTTTCCTTGGTGGGATCGATATAGTCGGTCACTTTTCAACCTCGCTGAGAATGCGTTCGATGCGCTTGTCCGGCACGAGCCAGACCAGCGCGACGAGGACGTAGATCAGATTGGACAGGATCGGCGCCACGAAGGCGAGCCCGATCGCGCTGGCGTAGAGAATGGGCGAGGCCTTGCCCTTGAGGTCCGAGCCCACGGCGCGCCGCAGCAGCGAATCTGCGCCCTGCGTGCGCACGATCACGCTCTGCAGGACGAAATAGGCGATGGCCGCGGCCAGCAGCGCGACGCCATAGAGCGCCGTCGGCCATTTCGAAAAGTGATTCTCGCCGAGCCAGGCGGTCGCGAAGGGAATGAGCGACAGCCAGAACAAGAGATGCATGTTTGCCCACAGGATCGAGCCATTCACGCTTTTCACGGTGGCCAGCATGTGGTGGTGGTTGTTCCAGTAGATGCCTACATAGACGAAACTCAGGACATAGCTGAGGAAAACCGGGATGAGCTTGACGAGGTCGCCGGGCTCGCCGCCATGCGGCACTTTCAGTTCCAGCACCATGATGGTGATGATGATCGCGAGAACGCCGTCCGAGAAGGCGGCAAGCCGTTCCTTTTCCAATGTTTTGCCTCGTTTCGCCGATACCCGCGGCTGCAATCGTAGCCCGAGGCCGCATTCACGCCAATTTGGGGCCAATTCGGGCCGCCCGGCATTGCCTTGCCCCGGCTTCTGGCTATAGTCCGCGCGCAATTTCCGGCCGCTTCGGCCCTTTTCACGGGACGCCCATGAACTTCATCACCCCCGCTTATGCCCAGGCCGCCGGCGGCGGCGCCGGCGGAGCAGAAATGCTCATGCAGATGGCGCCGTTCGCCATCATCCTGGTCATCATGTATTTCCTGATCATCCGGCCACAGCAGAAGCGCGCCAAGGAAACGCAGGACATGCTGGGCTCAGTCCGCCGTGGCGACACGGTCGTGACGACCGGCGGCATCATCGGCAAGGTGACAAAGGTGACCGACGCGACCGAGGTCGAGGTCGAAATCGCCGCCAATGTCCGCGTGCGCATCGTGCGCTCCATGATCGCCGACGTGCGCGCCAAGGGCGAGCCGGTGAAGGAAACGACCGCGTAAAGACGCGTCGAACGAACGAGACCCATGCTCCGCTTCGCTCCCTGGAAAGTCGCCTCGATCATCGGCATGACGCTGATCGCGCTGCTGATCGTCATCCCATCGATGCTGTCGCCGGCCGCGCGCACGGCGCTGCAGGCGCGCATGCCCTCGTGGCTGCCGGCCAAGACCATCACGCTTGGCCTCGATCTGCAGGGCGGATCGCACATCCTGCTGGAGGTCGACGCGCCCGCCGTCATCCGCACACAGGTCGAGAACATGCGCGACGACGTGCGCCGCACGCTGCGCGAAGAGCGCGTCGGCATCGTCGGCGGCATCGCCATGCAGGCGCGCGGCGTCCAGTTCCGCCTGTCCAATCCGGCGGAAGCCGAAAAGGCCCTGCCCAAGCTGCGCGCGCTGGGCCAGCGTTCGAGCGGCGCGCTGCTCGGCGCGGCCGGCGCCCCGACCATCGAGGTCAACGCGTCGGAAGGCGGCGTCGTCCAGGTCAACGTCACCGAGGCTGGCATCCAGGACAAGGTCCGCCGCGCGGTCGACCAGTCGATCGAAGTGCTCCGCCGCCGCATCGACGGCTCCGGCATGAAGGAGCCGACCATCCAGCGCCAGGGCGCGGACCGCATTCTCGTGCAGGTGCCGGGCCTTCAGGACCCGCAGCAGCTCAAGGACCTGCTCGGCACGACCGCCAAGCTCGAGTTCCGGTTGGTCGGCCAGCCCGGTGACAATCCCGCCGACATCGAAGAGCTGGACCAAACCGAGGGCGGCAAGATCCCGGTCGAGAAGCAGGTGATGGTGCAGGGCGAAGACCTGACCGACGCCCAGCCGGGCTTCGACCAGCGCAACGGCGAGCCCGTCGTCAATTTCCGCTTCAACCTGCGCGGCGGCCAGAAATTCGCTGAAGTGACGACCCGCAACGTCGGCAAGCCCTTCGCCATCGTGCTCGACAACAAGGTGATCTCGGCGCCCCGCATCATCTCGCCGATCACGGGCGGGTCGGGCCAGATTTCCGGCCGCTTCACGGTCGAGCAGGCCAACAATCTCGCGATCCTGCTGCGCGCCGGCGCGCTGCCGGCCAAGCTCACCACGATCGAGGAACGCACGGTCGGCCCTGGCCTCGGCCAGGATTCGATCGACGCGGGCGAACTGGCGTCCTACGTCGGCGCCGCGCTGGTCGTCGTCTACATGCTCGTCACATACGGTGTGTTCGGCATTTTCGCGAACATCGCGCTGTTCGTGCACATCCTCTTCATTTTCGCCGCGCTTGTGCTGCTCGGCGCGACGCTGACGCTGCCCGGCATCGCCGGCATCGTCTTCACCATCGGCATGGCGGTCGATTCCAACGTGCTGATCTACGAGCGTATCCGCGAGGAAAACCACATGGGCCGTTCGATCCTGTCGTCGCTCGACGCGGGCTTCAAGCGCGCCTTCGGCACGATCGTGGATTCCAACGTCACCATGTTCGTGGCCGCGGTCATTCTCTACTTCCTCGGCTCGGGTCCGGTGCGCGGCTTCGCCGTGTCGTTGGGGCTCGGCATCCTCACCACCATCGTCACCGCCGTCACCATGACGCGCATGATGATCGCGGTGTGGTACCGCTTCGCGCGGCCGACCAAGCTGCCGATCTGAGCGGGGAGACGACATCATGAAGCTCCTGCGCCTCACACCGGAGAACACCAAATTCCCGTTCATGCGGTTCCGCCGCGTGAGCTATCCGTTCTCGGCCTTTCTCTCGATCTGCTCCGTCGTCCTGTTCATCGTCTGGGGCATGAATTTCGGCATCGACTTCGCCGGCGGCACACTGATGGAATTGCGCGCCAAGAGCGGCACCGCGGACATCTCGCTACTGCGCAATCTCACCGAGAAGCTCGGCGTCGGCGAGGTCGGTGTGCAGGCGTTCGGCGTCAAGTCGGACGTCACCCTGCGCTTCGGCGTGCAGCCCGGCGGCGACGCCGCGCAGGCGGCAGCGGTCGACAAGGTCAAGACGGCCGTCACAGACGGCTACGAGATCCGCCGCGTCGAAACCGTCGGCCCCTCCGTCTCCGCCGAACTCGTCCAGTCCGGCACGCTGGGCGTGGTGCTCTCGATCGTCGCGGTGCTCGCTTACCTCTGGTTCCGCTTCGAGTGGCAATTCGCGATATCGGCGGTCATTGCGACGATGCACGATCTGTTGCTGACCGTCGGCTTCTTCTCGCTGACGCAGCTCGAGTTCAACACGACCTCGATTGCGGCCATCCTGACCATCGTCGGCTATTCGCTGAACGAAACCGTCGTCGTGCTCGACCGCATCAGGGAAATGATGCGCAAATACAAGAAAATGCCGACGGATCAGCTGATCGATATCTCCATCAACGCCGTCCTGCCGCGAACTCTCATGACCGCCACGACCGTGCTGCTCGCGCTGTTCGCGCTGGTCGTCTTCGGCGGCCAGGTGATCCGTTCCTTCTCGCTGGCCATGACCTGGGGCGTCTGCGTCGCCGTCTACTCCTCGATCTTCATCTGTTCGCCGATGATGATCTACCTGGGGCTGCGGACCGAAGGCAGCGCGCGCGGCGAGGCCGTGGACGCGAAGGAAGAGGCCGCGGCAAGGGCTGCGCGATAAGGTCGACAGCGTAGGGTCTTGGAATGCAGACCACACGCTATTTCGACGAGCAGGTTCTTCGGAAGCGGCCTTATATCGACCGATCGATGTGCGCCCAGGTGCTCGCTGCGCCCTTGCGGCGGCAAACGCAGGACGACGGCCGCATACGGTTCTGGGGTGCAATCCGCGATGCGCGCGACGGAAAAGTGCGTATATTGCGCGTGGTGACGCTTGAGGACGGCGTGACGCTCCACAACGCGTTTTTCGACCGGGACTTTCGGCGGGACGACAGATGAAACTGCACTATTACCCGGAGACCGACAGCCTCTATATCGAGCTGAAGAAGCAGCCCGGCGCCGAAACGCGGGAGATTGCAGCCGGATTGAACGTCGATTTCGACGCCGACGGCGACGTGGTCGGGATCGACATCGATCATGCCTCGCGAAAGCTCGATCTCACGTCTCTTGAAACCGTGGCGCTGCCGCTCGGGCCGGCCCGCGTCGCATGATGTCATGACGGACCGCCCCGCCGGCTTCCTACCTGGCCGCCACCCCATCGACGCCTATGGCGAGGGCGGGTTCAAGTTCGGCGGCATGTCGCATCGTGGTTCGCTGCTGGCGCTGCCGTCGGGCCTCTACGCCTGGGAGCCAACCAATCCGTCCGAGATCAACGAAGCCTCGCTCGCGCGCCTTCTGGCCGAGGCGCCGGGTTCGGTCGAGCATGTCCTCGTCGGCACGGGGCTCGATCTCGCCCCGCTGAACCCGGCTCTCACGCAGCTCTTGCGCGCGAGAAGAATTGTCGCTGAGCCTATGGCCACGGGCGCTGCGGCGCGTACATACAACATCCTGATGGGCGAGGGCCGGCGTGTCGCCGCCGCGCTCCTGGCCGTATGACGCGGACGCGGAACCCCCGATGACCGATGCCGCCGCTGACAGCCGCGCAGCCGAGCCGCCGCCCGAGGATCGCGCGGCGCGTCTGGCGGAAAACTACGCCCATTGCGAGCAAGTGTTGCGAACGCACGACCCGGATCGCTGGCTCGCCTGCATGTTCGCCCCGGCGTCCGCGCGTCCGCGCCTCCACGCGCTCTACGCCTTCAGCCTCGAGATCGCGCGCATCCGCGAGACCGTGTCCGATCCCATGCCCGGCGAAATCCGCATGCAATGGTGGGTGGACGCCATCGAGGGCGAGGCGCGCGGCGATGTGCGCGCCCATCCCGTCGCCGCTGCGCTGATCGACACGATCCGCGCCTACAGCCTGCCGCGCCGCGCCTTCACCGATCTGGTCGAGGCCCGCCGCTTCGATCTCTACGACGAGACGATCGGCAGCATCGAGGAACTGGAAGCCTATTGCGGCCGCACGGCGTCGGCCCTGTTCCGGCTGGCTGCGATCATTCTCTCCGACGGCGGCGAGCCGGGCGGGGCGGACGCTGCGGGCTATGCCGGCGTCGCCTATGCGATGACAGGGCTGATGCGCTCGTTTCCGTGGCTGGCTGCGCGCGGCCAGATCTATGTGCCGGCGGAATTGCTGGAGCAGAACGGCATTACGCCCGCCGCCGCGCTGATCCGCCCGGCCAAGCCCGGCCTGATTGCGGCGCTGTCGACCTTGCGCGCGCTCGCCCGCCGCCGCCATGCCGAAGCGCTCGCCGCGCTGGCCGATGTCGCGCCGAAGGCCCGCGCCGCCTTCACGCCGCTTGCCTGCGTCCCCCTCTACCTCGCGGCGATGGAGCGGCCGGACTACCAGCCATTCTCCAGCCGGATCGAAATCCCGCAATGGCGCCGGCAATGGGCGATCTGGCGGTTTTCGCGGGCCTATCGCTAGCGCGTCACTTGATGACGTTCAGCTCCGCATCCGTCATCGCGACCAGTAGCAGTCGTCCATCCGGGCCGAGCCGGAACTGGCCGTATTTGGCGCTGGCAAAGGCGTCGGCGCGGCCTTCCTCGAAGAAATAGGCGTCCGTGCCGACGAACCAGCGGCGCGATTTTTGCCGCAGCTTCACCGCGATCTGGCCGGGCGCAGGCCTTGCGCCGGGCTCCGCCAGACCCTGGATTTTGGCGATCGAGCGCGCGTCGATGTCGGCCAGCGCTAGCACCTCGCCATTGATTTCGCGGGGAGGCGGCAGTTTGTCGACGTCGAAGGCGACGGCCATGTAATCGCCCTGGATCAGCGAGCGCGGATCGACCGGGCGCAACGCGATGTAGACGATGCGCCCGTTCGACAGCACGTTTTCGGCGCCGAGCACGGCCATGCCGCCAACGCCGGCGGTCGCCAATGTCGCCAGCGCGATCAGCGCCAGCGCGGAGGCGCCAAAGGCCTTCGGCAGGGAAGCGCCATCATCGCGCTGCCTTGTGAGAAAGGCGACGATCCCAAGCGCCGCGCCGAGCGCCATCAGCAGATAGGCCTTCTGCGTCAGCGGCCAGTCCAGCGCATAGTAGAAGGCGCTGACGATCCAGACGGCGGCCAGCGCGGCCGCGCCCGCAAGCCCGCGCGAATTGGCGATCGTCGCGCAGGCGAAGATCGCGATGGCCGCGCCCAGCGCAGGCGACCGGAAAGTCAGCGCCGCCATCACGGCGGCCACCGCATAGCCGAGCGGCGTCCGCAGGTCGGCGCGGCGCGACAGCAGCAGGCCCGCGCCGGCCAGTCCGAGCGCGATCGAGACGACCTGCGCAGGACCGGAGAAGGGCGTGCGCAGCAGGCCCGCCAGTTCGCCGACGAGGCCCGAACCCGCGCCGACGAGGAAGGGACGGCCGGCGACGCCGAGCAGTGCGATCAGGCCGCCCGCCGTCCATCCAGCAAAGAACGGTCGCGAGTTCTCCGGCATCTTCAATCCGAGCGCCGGCGCGGCCAGCCCGGCCGCGCCCACCACGGCGAACAGGGAGGTCAGCGCGGCCGAGAGATCGAGGTGGAAGAAGCCGCTGCGGGCCCAGAGCGAGCCGATGATCGCCCATAGCGCCCAGAAGCCGAACAACGCCCGCATCCAGCGCGCCTGTATTGTGAAACCGACGCCGATGGCGATCACCGCCAGAACGAAGCCCGTGTCCTTCTTGAACCAGCTGCCCAGCGCATAGATCAGCAGCGCTGTCGAAACGCCGGCCAGGATGAAGCCGACTATCTGCCGGAAGCTGAAAGGCGCGCCGCCGCGCATGACGAAGACGGCGGGGATCATCGTCAGCATGCCGACGATGCCGGCGCCGGACGCCGTATCGAGATATTTGCCGAAAACAAGTCCATAGACGGCAAGAATCGGCGCTGTCGCCAACAGGGCGCCGAAGCCGCTGAGCGCGATCAGCGGCCAGGAGAGCTTGTTCTCGAGATCGGCGACCTCTCCCCTTTCGGCTGCGGCGCGCGCATGGACGAGGCGCAGGAGGGTGACGCTGCCGAAAACGATTGCCGTCGACAGGATCGCCAGCACGAGCGTGCCGCCGATCTCGATCCTCTTGTCGAAGAAGAATTTGTAGAGCCGCGCGATGACGAGCGCATCGAGGCCCGCGAAGGCGAGCGTCATGACGCCGAATTCGAGCGGGCGCGCGAAGGCGAGCGCGGCTGTCGCGACACAGAGCGTGAGGGCCGCCATGACGAAAACGCCATCAGCGGAATTGTCGAATTTGAACAGGGCTTCGAAGCCCGTCAGCGCGATCAGGGCAATGGCCCCGAGCGCGGCCAGACGGAACGCCCAACTCGTGTCGCCAAGCAGACGCTGCAGGCGGGCGTAGGGGCTGAGAACGGCCGCAACCGCGAGCGCCATCGCCCATGCCGGGCCAAAGTCCTGCGGTTGCAGGCCGCCGCTTTCCTGCATCCGCCAGAGGCCGATCCCTGCGCCCGCGACCAGCGTCCAGAGAACCCAGACCGCGTCATGCCGCGCGGCCAGCGCGAAGGGCAGGGCAAGCGCAGCCCAGAGCGCGAACAACTGCCAGGCGTCGGCGCCGCTGGGATAGGTCTGGCCGATCAGCGCGAACAAGCCGCCGACGGCGGACGTCGCCACCAGCAGGGCAGGAACGCGGGCGCGCGGCAAGAGCGCGGCTGCGAGCGCCGAGGCGAGCAGCGCTCCGGCGATCAGTTCGAGCTTGGTCAGCCGGTGGAAGGACGACCAATTGGCCGCGATCCAGCAGAAGATACCGAAGGCGAAAAGCCCGGCTGCGCCGATCGCGGTCAGCGCCCGCAAGGCGGCTGCGGAAATCTGCGTCGGTTCGGTCTGGTCCTCGGTCATCGCTGCACTCTATCGCGCTCCGCGCGGCATGCACGGAGGTTTGGAGGCTGTGCAATAGAGAGGACGAAGGCCGGCTGCGGCGCCGTTTCGCACAGGGGTCGCTGTCAGGGGCGGATGTAGGACCAACCCTGCTCCTGCAATTCAGCGAGCCGCGCCACGCCCGCTTGCACGACGCCTGCCTGCGGCAGAATCTGGATCTTGCGCCCCTCGACGCGCTCCATGTTCTCGATCGTATTGCCGCAGGCGGTGAAAGTGACGTCGGGGATGCTCTCCTTCACCGATTTCACGCGCGCCGCCACCGGCGAAGTGTCCGCGCGCAGCATGTGCAGGCCGGGGCCATAGGCGACGATCTCGAACTCAACCGGATCGCCCTTGTCTGCGTAGTAGCGGGAAACATTGGCGATATTGTCGAGAACCATCGTCATGCGCGCGGGATCGTTGTCGGTCAGCTGGAAAACGATGTGATGTTCGCGCTTGGGGGCGGCGACTGCGGATGCGATCGATACCGCGAATGCAGCAGCGACCATTGTTCTAGGAAGAAGCAACATCGTTTGTCCTTTGCGGCAAGGTGGCCCAGCTGCGATCTCCCGGCAACCTGTTCCCGGCAATTGCAAAGCCGCAGCTATCGGCTAGGCTGAAGCCTGTTGCATCCAAGGGGAGGATGAGATGGCTTTGAAACGACGCCTGTCTGTTGCGTTCGTATCATTTGGGGCCTTGTTGGCGGTCGCTGAATCAGCCTCTGCCAGTTGCGTCGTGCGCGGCGGAAGGTTCGACCCAGCGCAGAACGATTCCCATACCTGGGCTGCTGCAGTGACAGGTGGGACCTGCACGATCAATTTTCGATCGCTCAGCAATCTGGTCTTTACCGGCACGACGATTGTCGGGCGGCCTTCGGCGGGCTCGATCTCGATGGGCGGCAATACTTCGGCGAATTATCAGGCGCGCGCGGGCTTCAAAGGCTCCGACAGCGTCGCCTTCCGGGTCTGCGGTGACAGTCGCGCGGGCAAGGGCTGTTCGACAATTACGGTGCAATTGCAGGTTCAGTAGCGCCCAGCCACCCCGCCAGATCCCGCTCCGCCCGCGCCGACAGCGCCATCTTCTTGGCGCGCGCCTTTTCTAGCCACCGTGGGCGCGATCCGCCGAATTTCGCTCAGCGGTCGCGTGTGATAGGGTCTTTGACAGAGCAAAGCCATGCATCCCTCGATCGCAGCAAAAGGTGATGAACTCGCCGCCGTCTGTCGGCGGTTCGGCGTTGCGCGTCTCGACATTTTCGGGTCCGCCGCGCGTGGCCTCGATTTCGACCCCGGTCGCAGCGATGCGGATTTTGTCGTTGCGTTCCGTCCGGGTGCGGGGCGCGACAATTTCCTCGATCTCAAGGAAGCGCTACAGGCGATCCTCCGGCGTAAGGTCGACCTGATTGACCGCCACGCCATCGAGACGAGCCGCAACTATATCCGCCGGCGCGCGATCCTCGATTCGACCGAGTCTGTGTATGCGTCGGGATGACGCGCTGGTCCTCGATATCGTCTTGGCCGCCACCGATTCGCTGGAATTCGTCCGAGGCCTCGACTGGACCGCGTTCGAGGCAAGCCGTCTGCATCAGAACGCGGTAATCCGCAGTCTCGAAATTATCGGCGAGGCGGCAGGCAAGCTGTCGCTGGATTTCCGGGAGGCGCATTCGGTCTTGCAATGGCGCGACATCGTTAGCATGCGCCATCGATTGATCCACGCGTACAGCGAAGTGCGCCTGGATATCGTTTGGAGCGTCCTTCAGCGCGATCTGCCGCCGCTCTTGGCCGAACTAACGCCCCTTGTCCCGCCGGATCACTGATGCCCCGCTTCATGTAGCGCCGAGCCACCCCGCCAGATCCCGCTCCGCCCGCGCCGACAGCGCCATCTTCTTGGCGCGCGCCTTTTCCGGGCCGCGCAGGCGCTTGCCGTCGGGGTGCTTGATCGCTTCCGTCAGCGGCGGAAACAGGCCGAAATTGACGTTCATCGGCTGGAAGGAGCGCGGCCCGGCGTCGATTTTCTCGATATGCCCGCCGGTGATATGCGCGATCAGCGCGCCAATGGCGGTCGTCTGCGGCGGGGCGGCAAGCGGCCGGCCGAGACGCTCGGCCGCCGCCATGCGCCCGGCGATCAGCCCGACGGCGGCGCTCTCGACATAGCCCTCGCAGCCCGTGATCTGCCCAGCAAAGCGCAGGCGCGGATCGGCCTTCAGCCGCAGCGTGGCGTCGAGCAGGGCGGGCGAATTCAGGTAGGTGTTGCGGTGAATGCCGCCGAGCCGGGCGAATTCGGCTTTTTCGAGCCCCGGGATGCTGCGAAAAATCTCGGTCTGCGCGCCGTGCTTCAGCTTCGTCTGGAAGCCGACCATATTGTAGAGCGTGCCCAGCGCATTATCCTGGCGCAGCTGCACGACGGCGTAGGGCTTCACAGTCGGATTGTGGGAATTGGTCAGGCCCATCGGCTTCATCGGCCCGTGGCGCAGCGTCTCCGGCCCGCGCTCCGCCATCACCTCGATCGGCAGGCAGCCGTCGAAATAGGGCGTCCCCTCCCATTCCTTGAACTCGGTCTTCGGCCCCGCAATCAGCGCGGCTATGAAGGCCGCATATTGGTCGCGGTCGAGCGGGCAGTTGATATAGTCCGCGCCCGTGCCGCCGGGCCCCGCCTTGTCGTAGCGCGACTGGAGCCAGGCCTTGGACATGTCGACGGAATCGCGATGGACGATCGGCGCAATCGCATCGAAAAAGGCGAGCCCGGCCTCGCCGGTCAGTCGTCCGATGGCTTCGGCCAGTTGAATCGACGTCAGAGGCCCGGTTGAAATAATGACGCTATCCCAGTCGCTTGGCGGGATATCCTGAATCTCTTCGCGAGCGACTTGAATCAGATCGTGAGCGGCGACCGCCGCCGTCACCGCGCCTGAAAACCCGTCGCGATCGACAGCCAGCGCCCCGCCGGCCGGCACCTGGTTGGCGTCGGCGGCCCGCATGATCAGCGAGCCCATCGCCCGCATCTCGCGGTGCAGGACGCCGACCGCATTGGTGGAAGCGTCGTCGGAGCGGAAGGAGTTGGAGCAGACGAGCTCGGCCAGCCCGTCCGTCTGATGCGCATCCGTCCGGCGCACCGGGCGCATTTCGTGCAGCACGACAGGAACGCCCGAGGAGGCGATCTGCCAGGCGGCCTCCGAGCCGGCGAGCCCGCCGCCGATGATGTGAACAGGTTTCATGCGCGTAGCGAGTAGCGGACCGCGCGCGGAAGGCAAACCCTATTCGCGACGGGCCCTCGCCGCCGGGCGCAAGAAAAGCGCCCGCCGGTGGGAGGAACCGGCGGGCGCGCTAGGCATGAAACTCAGCCGGGAGGGAGGAGATCCGGCGTCTGCGTCATGCAAACTCAGTAGTGCGAGGACTGTTTCGCAACGTGCTCGATATCCGCCCGGACGATGCCGAGGTCGTGCAGTTCTCGGTCACTCAGGCGCGAAAGTTCACGGACCGAGGCGCGATAGCGGCGCCATTCCTGAATCTTGTGCGCAATTTCCTTGATCGACATAGCTCTGTTCCCATCACGTTGCGCGGCGTTCTCCGTCGCTCATGATGCAATGCAACATAGTGGCGTTATGAACGATCGTGTAGATGAGATTGGTCAAGCCAGACATGCAATGTTCGCATGGATTGGCAAGAAAATTGAAGATTAATCTATTCGTTACGTCCGTGGCGCATAGGGAAATCGCACTGCGAAATCATGACTTTGTGCAGTGCGGGAGAAAATGAGGCTGCCTCAAACGGTTCGGACGCGCCTGACGCGCGCCCGATATCTGTGCAGATTCTGGACGTCAAAACCCTGCGACCAGCCGTCGCGGCGCGACTCACACCGGCGAGGCGAGCGGCTTGCCCTTCTCGACGATATAGGTCGAGACCAGCTTCACCTTTCCGGTGCTCTTGGCGCCGGCATGGGGCGTATTCGGCGGAATCTGGAAGCCGTCGCCGGCCTTCAGCGTCTTTGTCGGCTGGCCCTCGATCGGCAGTTCGATCTCGCCCGACACGACATAGCCCGCCTCGATGCCGGGGTGGGTGTGGCGGCCGACCATGACATTGGCGTCGATCTCGACCTCCATTGTCACCGTCTCATAGCCGGCCATCGGCCCGTCCATGCGCGACAGCAGCTTTCGATTGAGCCCGGGCGTGGCGGCAGGGGCCCCCTGCGCGGAAGCTTCCGTCGCGATAAAGCCGGTGGCGGTAATCTCGCAAATGGCGCAGCCGGCGATGAGACCGGCAAGACCGCGGCGTGTGAGCATGATTTTCTCCCGGGAAAGGGCCCGGCTTGGCGCGGGCTGCGGAAGAATGTGCGCCGGGCCAGTAGGTTTGGCAATCGAACGGCGCCCGCTCACGCGACGATCGCGATACCGTGGTCGCGGGCGTCGGTCAGGATTTCGAAGGCAGCCCGGTTTGGCGCCTCCAGCCTTTCGACCGTTCCATTGGCGCGGTTGCGGATCGTCAGGACGCAGGATGCGATCTTGGAATTGAGGCAGTGCTTCGTCCCGCCCGGCGGGTTCGCGTAGGCCAGCCCAACGAAGGCTGCACGCGGGGCGGTGATGCGGCCGACGATTTCGACGTCGCCGTCACGGGATGCGAAATCCCATTCGAAGCAGCGAAAATCGCCCCGCGCGCGAAAAGCTTGCGACAGGCGCGTGAGCGCAAACTCGCGCCCGCCATGGCGCAGCGCCAGCGGCGTGATCGGCGGCGTCCAAAGGGGTCCGATCTTGAGGCGCGCGGTGGCGACTTCCAGAAAACTGTCGGGATGGCTGTCGAAGCCGGCGACCTGACCCCAAGCGTAGAGGTCGGTATGGCGTCGTCCCCAATTGTGGTTCTGGCTGCCCGTCCATCCCGCGATCTCGATCTCCTCGCCGTCCACGACGATCCTGCCGTCGAAACGCGCCATGGGCTGACTGACGAGGCTCTTGGCCGCCGGGAAACGCTTGTCGTAGAGATCGCGCGGCAGCAGGAAGAGGGGCGGGCCGCCCCCGCCGAAATGCAGGTCCCAGGAAATCCGCGTTTCGCCCTGCGCTATGGCCCCGACAGCGCGACCATCAATTAGTTCCGCGCCGCCGACCCGAACCGCCAAGGCGTCTTTGGAGAACGAACAATCGGAAAACGGAACCTCGCTCTTGGCGGCGACATGCCGGTTCCGCTCGCCATCGAACCGGATCGCCCAGAGTTCGCCGACAGCTTTTTCAGGAGCGCCTTTCGGACTGAAAATCGTGTAGCGGATCCAGAAGGCGAGCGGCCGCGAGGGATGATTGGCGCGGATGAAGAAGCTCTCGTAATGGCCTTCGGCCTGGCTCACGTAGCGCGTGCTATTGCAGGACTTTTCCAACGCCATGCGTTCCCCGCTCATGCCGCTTGAGCCTCGCTACTCCGCCGCCTCGCTCGGCGCCTTCATAGGCCGCCGCGCCAGGACTTCCTTCAAGAATCGCCCCGTATAGCTGCGCGAAACCTTCACGACATCCTCCGGTGTGCCCTGGGCGACGATTTCGCCGCCGCCGTCGCCGCCTTCCGGACCCATGTCGATGATCCAGTCGGCGGTCTTGATGACTTCGAGATTGTGCTCGATCACCACGACGGAATTCCCCTGATCAACCAGTTCGTGCAGCACTTCCAGCAGCTTCTTCACGTCGTGGAAGTGCAGGCCGGTTGTCGGCTCGTCGAGGATGTAGAGCGTGCGCCCCGTCGAGCGGCGCGCCAGTTCCTTCGACAGTTTCACGCGCTGCGCCTCGCCGCCGGACAGCGTCGTCGCCTGCTGGCCGACATGGATATAGTCGAGCCCGACGCGCTTCAGCGTCTCCATTTTTTCGCGGATCGACGGCACGGCATTGAACAAGGTAGCTGCCTCCTCCACGGTCATGTCCAGCACGTCCGCGATCGACTTCTCGCGATATTTCACCTCGAGTGTTTCGCGGTCGTAGCGCTTGCCCTTGCAGACGTCGCAGGTGACGTAGACGTCGGGCAGGAAGTGCATCTCGATCTTGATGACGCCGTCGCCCTGGCAGGCCTCGCAGCGTCCGCCCTTCACGTTGAAGGAAAAGCGGCCGGGCTGGTAGCCGCGCGCCTTGGCCTCGGGCAGGCCAGCGAACCATTCGCGGATCGGCGTAAAGGCGCCGGTGTAGGTCGCCGGATTCGAGCGCGGCGTGCGGCCGATCGGCGATTGATCGATGTCGATCACCTTGTCGATGAACTCGAGCCCTTCGAGCTTGTCGAAGGGCGCGGCATGTTCGAGCGCGCCGTTAAGACGCCGTGCGACCGCCTTGTAGAGCGTGTCGATCACCAGCGTCGACTTGCCGCCGCCCGAGACGCCTGTGATGCAGGTGAAGAGGCCAAGCGGGATTTCCGCCGTCACATCTTTCAGATTGTTGCCCTTCGCGCCGGTCAGCTTCAGGCGTCGGCCGGCGGTCGCCTTGCGCCGCTTGCGCGGCACCAGCACTTCGCGCGCGCCTGTCAGATACTGGCCGGTCAGCGATTTCGGATTGGCCATGATGTCGGCCGGCGTGCCCTCGGCGACGATCTGGCCGCCGTGGATGCCCGCGCCCGGACCGACGTCGACCACATGGTCAGCGGTCAGGATCGCATCCTCGTCATGCTCGACGACGATCACCGTATTGCCGAGGTCGCGCAGCCGGCGCAGCGTTTCCAGCAGGCGGGCGTTGTCGCGCTGGTGCAGCCCGATCGAGGGCTCGTCCAGCACGTAGAGCACGCCGGTGAGTCCGGAACCGATCTGTGAAGCCAGCCGAATACGCTGGCTCTCGCCGCCGGACAGCGAGCCCGAGCCGCGCGACAGCGTGAGATAGTCGAGGCCGACGTCGACCAGAAAGTCGAGCCGGTCGCGGATTTCCTTCAGGATTCGCACCGCGATTTCGTTGCGCTTGGAATCGAGTTTCTCGGGCAGAATGGCGAACCAGTCGGCCGCGCCCTTCACAGAGAGTTCGCAGACCTGGCTGATGTGCTGCATGTCGATCTTGACCGCCAGCGCCTCCGGCTTCAGCCGGAACCCGTTACATGCCTTGCACGGCGTCGCCGACATGTAGCGCCCGATTTCTTCACGCGCCCACTCCGACTCGGTCTCCAGATAACGGCGCTGCAGATTTGTGACGACGCCTTCGAACGGCTTCTTCACGTCATAGGCGCGCAGGCCGTCGTCGTAGGAGAACTTGATCACCTCTTCGCCGGAGCCGTGCAGGATCACGTCCTGCGCCTTCTTGGGCAGCGCCTCGAACGTCGTGTCGAGCCGGAACTTGTAGTGCTTGCCGAGCGCTTCCAGCGTCTGGACGTAATAGGGCGACGTCGAGCGCGCCCAGGGCGCAACCGCGCCCTTGCGCAGCGTCAGCTTCGGGTCCGGCACAACGAGGTCGGCGTCGATCGTCTGTTCCGAGCCGAGACCGCCGCAGGTCGGACAGGCGCCGAAGGGATTGTTGAACGAAAAGAGTCTCGGCTCGACCTCGGGGATCGTGAAGCCGGAGACCGGACAGGCGAATTGCGAGGAAAAGACGATGTGCTCGCCGTAATGGGTGGAGACATTGGCTT
>Ga0209023_10004604_pt1 | contig 15588 bp, 14 predicted proteins | sample LakOneMetagenome_FD_187468 | JGI IMG/M metagenome (GOLD analysis project Ga0209023, IMG submission 187468) | Freshwater and sediment microbial communities from Lake Erie, Canada (SPAdes) (version 2) | ecosystem: Environmental > Aquatic > Freshwater > Lentic | place: Lake Erie, Canada... | reverse complement strand
TGCCGAACAGGGTGATGGCGATCACCGCTACCGGGATCGAGGCGCTGACGGTCAGGCCTACCTTTAATACCAGGTACAGCGAAGAGGCGCCGAAGACCATGCCCAGTACCACGCCCATGACGAGGGCGCGGATGGTCATTTCAGGCAGTTGCGCCGTGGCCGGGATATAGGGCTTCACGGCGGGAGGAGCGGGATCGTAGGGCATCGTGTTCCTTGTGTTCTGGATGTTCCGGCCAGTCTGGCGCAGGCCTGGAGGCGAGACTATCGCACATGCTTGAGGCGAAAGAAAGCGGATTATAATGCGCCGACCGAGACCGCATCCACCTTGCGCTCAATAGCAAAAGTCACAGCAAGCGAGAACCGTTTTGACCACATCCAACCGGCCCCTGCGGCCTCGCAGTTCCTTCAAGCCGAGGAGCCGCGAACGCGGCTTCATTTTCTTTGTCCTGGCCGCCATCGTCGTCTTCATCGTCGGCGTGGTGCTGTATGTATTCACTGCGATCGTGCCGAAGGTGCCGCCTATCGACGCCGTCCTTGACTACAAGCCGAAGATCCCGCTGCGCATCTACACCGCCGACAATGTCCTGATCGGCGAATTCGGCGAGGAGCACCGCGACTTCGTGCCGATCGCGAACATCCCGCCGATGATGAAGAACGCGGTACTTGCCATCGAGGACGCGCGCTTCTACGAGCACGGCGGTATCGACTGGATGGGCGCGGCGCGCGCAGTCGGCTCGAACCTGCGCAGCGGCTTCGGTTCCGGCGGCGCTTCCACCATCACCATGCAGGTGGCGCGCAACTTCTTCCTCTCGAAAGAAAAGAAGCTGTCCCGGAAGATCAACGAGATCGCCCTCGCCTACAAGATCGAGGATGCGCTGACCAAGGACCAGATCCTCGAGCTGTACATGAACCAGATCTACCTGGGCCAGCGTTCCTACGGCTTTGCCAGCGCCGCGCGCGCCTACTTCGGCAAGGACCTCGACAAACTGAGTGTCGCCGAGACCGCGATGCTGGCCGGCCTGCCCCAGAACCCCGCTCGCAACAACCCGGCCGTGAACCCGAAACGCGCCAAGCAGCGCCAGGAACAGGTGCTGCGCCGCCTGCACGACCTGCGGCAGATCGACGACGCCCAATATGCGCAAGCCCTGAAGGAACCGATGCGCGTCCATTCGCGTCCGCAGGAATTCGGTGCCCACGCCGAGTACGTGGCCGAACTGGCGCGCCAGGCCGTGTATGCCCAGTTCAAGGAAGAAGCCTATACGCGCGGCATCCGTGTGACGACCACCATCCGCGAGGCCGACCAGAAATCGGCCTACGAATCGGTGCGTCGCAACGTGCTGGCCTACGACGCGCGCCACGGCTACCGCGGCCCGGAAGCGCGCATCGACCTGCCGGCGGATGCCGAAGAACGCGAGGAAGCGATTGTCGACGCGCTGCAGAAGCGTCCGTCCAGCGATGGGCTGGAACCGGCCGTGGTGCTGGAAGCATCGTCGAAACGCGTGAAGGTGGAGACGATCGATGGCGACACGCTCGACATCACCGGCACCGGACTGAAGTTCGCGGCGAATGCCTTGTCGGACAAGGCCAGGGACGCCGTGCGCCTGACGCCGGGCGCCGTGGTCCGCATCAGCAAAGCGTCGGGCAAGGACAGCAAGGACGGCTGGGCGATCAGCCAGGTGCCGCAGGTGGCAGCGGCTTTCGTCGCCATCGACGCGGATAGCGGTGCCTACCAGGCGCTGGTCGGCGGCTTCGACTACAACCTGCAGAAGTTCAACCACGTGACCCAGGCCTGGCGCCAGCCGGGTTCCGCGATCAAGCCTTTCGTGTACTCGGCCGCGGTGCAAAAGGGTTATTCGCCTGGCACCCTGATCCTCGACGAAGCGCTCGACATGCCGGGCGAGAACGCCGGCGCCACCTGGTCGCCGCAGAACGACGACAACGTCTTCGACGGCCCGATCACGATGCGCTACTCGCTGGCGCACTCGAAGAACGTGCCGACCGTGCGCCTGCTGCGCGCACTCGAAGTGCCCTACACCCACGACTTCCTCGGCCGCTTCGGTTTTGATTTGGCGCGCCACCCGAAGAACCTGACCCTGGCCCTGGGCACCGGGGCCGTGACGCCGCTGCAGATGGCCGGCGCCTACGCCGTCTTCGCGAACGGCGGCTACGCGGTGAAACCCTATCTGATCTCGAAAATCGTCGACGGCGACGGCACGGTGATCCAGGAAACCAGGCCGGCCGCGCCGCGCCAGGAAGCCGCACGCGTACTCGACGCCCGCAACGCCTTCATCACCGACAGCATGCTGCGCGACGTGACCCGCTACGGCACCGGCGCCGCCGCCACCAAGCGTTTGGGCCGCCCCGACATCGCCGGCAAGACGGGTACCACCAGCGACGCCATCGACGGCTGGTTCGCCGGCTACGGCGGCGACATCGTGGCCGTGGCCTGGATGGGCTACGACGAACCGCGCTCGCTGGGCGGCCGCGAATTCGGCGCCACGCTGGCCCTGCCGATCTGGCTCGACTACATGCAGGTGGCGCTGGCCAAGCACCCCGCCCAGGAACGCCCGCAGCCGGACGGCATCGTGCGCGAGAACGATGACTGGGTGTTCGCGGAATTTGCGGAGCTGCCGCAGTTCCGCGGCATCGACGTGACGCCGGTGGAGACCGAGGAAGACCCGGATGGGCTGTCAGAGGGTGAGGAAGTGATGCAGCCGGAGCCGGCAGCGGAGAATGCGCATCCGCTGGCGGACCCGGCCCGCTGAACAGCCGGGGTCAGGTCTGACAATCGGACACGAGCTCAACCGTGTCCGATTGTTTTCCTGTCGACGACTGCGCAAGCGCAGTGTCGGCAGGTGTGCATTCGGTACCGTTCCGGGCATGACGCGACCACTTCGACTCGAATTTCCCGGCGCCCTTTATCACGTCACCTCGCGTGGTGATCGGCAGCAATCCATCTATCTCGACGACTCCGATCGTCGTGCGTGGCAAGCGGCGCTTGGACTGGTGTGCAAACGCCACAACTTCGTCATCCACAGCTTTTGCCAGATGGGTAATCATTTCCATCTGCTGATCGAAACGGTTGACGCCAATTTGTCGCGCGGAATGCGCCAGCTCAACGGTGCGTACACCCAGCATTTCAACCGACGCCACCGCATGGTCGGGCACCTGTTTCAAGGGCGCTATAAGGCGATTCTTGTACAGAAAGAGAGCTATCTGCTGGAACTGTGCCGCTATATTGCTTTGAATCCCGTACGCGCGAACATCGCGAAGTCACCGGACGATTGGCAATGGAGCAGCCACCATTTCTTGGTCAACTCGACATCCCCACCTCTCTGGCTCGAGCACGATCAGCTGCTCGCCCACTTTGGCAACACACGCGATAGCGCCATGTCCGCCTATCGCGCGTTCCTGCTGGCAGGCATCGGCGAGCCGAATCCACTGACCGCCACGCGCCACGGAGTTCTTCTCGGCGACGATGCCTTTATCGCGGCGCACGGGCGATTGCAACAATCCGGGAAGCTGGTGGAAACCGTCAGGGCTGAGCGGCGTGCCGTTGCCTGGTCCATCGACGCCTACCGCGCCAGCTACCCCGACCGCAACGAAGCGATGGCCCGCGCCTATCTATCGACGGCCTTCACGATGCCAGAACTGGCGGGGGCATTTGGCGTCTCGACCAAGACGGTCAGCCGGGCCGTGGCGGCGTTCGAACAAGCGAGTCGCGGCGGATAGCGATGAGCTCGTGTCTGAATGTCAGACCTGACCCCGGCTGTTTGACCCGGCTGTTACGCCCAGGCCTCGATAATCCAGTCGGTCAGCTTGCCATTCGGCTGGCGCGGCAACGCTGGGCCGAACGAGAAAGCTGCCGGCCGTTCCGGCGCCGCCAGGCGCTCGGCAAGCCAGGCTGTCAGTTCCGAGCGCAAGGCCGCGACATCGGCGGCATCTTCACGCGGCACCACGAACGCTTTCAGCCGCGTGCCTTCGTCCGCACGCATGGCGCGTACATGGCATTCGCGTACCGCAGGATGCAGTGCCAGCACTTCGCCCACATACGCCGGAAACACATTCGTCCCGCCGACCTGCACCGCGTGGTCGATGCGCCCGGCAGGAAAGAAGGCCGCCTCATCCAACCATTCCAACCGGTCCTGCAAGGAATGGCGCTCGGGCTTCCCTCCGGCTCGCTCACGTTCGAGCACATCGCCGCCGGCCGCACGCCAGTACGAAAACAGCCGATACGCCTCGCCCGCCGCCTCGCGCCAGCCGACACCCGCCGTCTCCGAACTCCCATACACCTGCACCAGCCGCAGCCCGCCATCCGCCAGTGCCCGCGCCACCGCATCCGGGCACGGCGCGGTCGACGTCACGCCCACCACATCGTCCGGAAACGCCAGCCCCAGCGCCGCCACCTGGCGCCACCAGTCCGGATGCGCCACGACCAGGTCGCCCGGCTGCAGCATGCCGGAAAGCGCCGCCGGCGAACCGCCGCGCACGTCCAGCACCGGCAGCGGGTCCCCTGAGGCCTGCGGCAACAGCACCGTGAACAGGAAACCATAGATATGATGCGCCGGCACCGCGCTGAGCACGCGCCGCCGTCCCGGCACCACGCGCGCCAGCTCGTCCACCTCGCGCCAAAGATTCACAAGCCGGTGCGGGCAGCGCTTTGGCATGCCCGAACTGCCCGAGGTGCGAAAGACGAGATCGGCGTCGAAGCGGGCCAGGCTGGCGCGCGCGGCATCGACCCAGTCCGACAAGACCGGCCGCCCGAGCAGCGCATCGCCCATCCCTGCCCGCCCAAAGCCAAACAAGTCGCCGAGCGCGGTGGCCGCTCCCATCAAATCCAGCGAATCCGCACCGAGATCGCGCGCCAGATCCCGCTCCACGGGCCAGGGCGGCGAAGGCAGCACCCGCCCGGGCCGCGCCAGCGCCAGCTCCGCCGCAACCAGGTCGACGACCACGCGGTGCAGCACCGATTCTTCTTGCCACCATGCCGGGCGAGGCGCACACTGTTCCATTGTTTCCATCTCGGCAATTAACGTTGGCGATGGTGCCAGTCGACAGCAACATGTGTCAATCGACACACGACAATTGTAAAGACAATGGCGCGCACAATTGACACAGTTGCTGAACGCTGCCAACATCCGTTTCCCATAGCCAATTTTGGCAATCCCTGCTGTCACCTACCGGAGCCGACCGACCATGACCACCGCCCCCCCCACTTTCGATACGCGCGGTCTCGCCGACCTGCTCGACGCCAGCAGCCAGGAACAGCTCGACGCCCTCGAATTCGGCGTGATCGGTTTCGATGCCGAGACGATCGTCCAGCGCTACAACGCGGTCGAGTCGCAGGCGGCCGGCCTGTCGCCGCAGCGCGTGCTGGGCGAGCCGCTGTTCACCAACGTGGCGCCTTGCCTGAACAATTTCATGGTGGCCCAGCGCTTCGAGGACGCCGCCGATGAAGGCAGCGAACTCGACGACACCATCGACTACGTGCTGACCCTGCGCATGCGGCCGCTCAAGGTCAAGCTGCGCCTGCTGGCCAGCGCCGGCGGCGCCCACCGCTACGTACTGGTCCAGCGCCGCTGATGCTGCCGGACGACAGCCAGGAGTCCTTGCGCGCCGAGCACGAGGCCCTGATCCAGTTCCTGTACCTGGCGCCGGTAGGACTGGTGCAGGCCGATCTCGACGGCGAGATCGCGATGATCAATCCGATCTCGGCCCAGCTCCTGATGCCGCTCTCGCCCGACGGCTGCCTGACCAATCTGTTCGGCGCGCTGGAAGGCGTGGCGCCGGACTTGCGCCTGCAGTGCGCGCAGTATCCGCGCGAACAGGGCATGGTGTTCGAGGGCCTGCACATCCACCTGCGCGCCGGCGAGCAGGCCAAGCGCGCGCCGCAGATCCTCTCACTCACCCTGCTGAAGCTCGACGGGGCGCGCATCATGGCCGTGATCCAGGACGTCACCGCCGAGGTGCGCCGCGAGCGCCAGCTGCGCCAGAGCGACGCCTGGCTGAACGCGATCCTGACCCGCATCAGCGACTATGCGCTGGTGTCGATCGACCGCGCCGGGCGCATCGTCGAGTGGAACGAGAGCATCGCGCGCGTCACCGCCTTCGGCGAGCACGTGGTCGGCTCGCCGTATTCCGTGTTCTATCCGCCCGGCGCGATGACGCCCGAGCACCTGCTCGACCGCCTGCGCGAATCCGACCGCAACGGCTGGAGCCTGGACGAAGGCTTGCGCCTGCGCGCCGACGGCAGCCAGTTCTGGGGCAGCGCGCTGATCGCGCCCCTGCCCGACCGCGAAGCCTTCGGGCTGGACGACCCGCAGGCGCCCGCCTACGCCCTGATCCTGCGCGACATCAGCGACAAGCGCGCCGCCAGCGAGAAGCGGCGCCAGGCGGCGTTTTGCGACCACCTCACCGGCCTGGCGAACCGGCGCGCCTTTTTCGAAGCCGCCGAGCTGGAACTCGACCGCGCCGCCCATACCCCGCGTCCGCTGGCCCTGATCCTGTTCGACGCCGACCTGTTCAAGAACATCAACGACCGCTACGGCCACCCGGCCGGCGACCGCGTGCTGTGCGACCTGGCCGATACCCTGCGCGACACCTTCCGCATCGTCGACACCGTGGCGCGCCTGGGCGGCGAGGAATTCGCCGTGCTGCTGCCCTCCACCGGCGAACAGGAAGCGCTGAATGGCGCCGAACGCCTGCGCGCCCTGGTGGCCACGCGCCTGGTGGCGACCGACATGGGCGAGATCGCCTACACTGTCAGCGCCGGCGTCGCCGTGCTGGAGGGCGCGCCGGGGCAGCCCGGCCAGGAAGGGATCGACGGGTTGATCAAGCGCGCCGACCAGGCGCTGTACCTCGCCAAGGGCCGCGGGCGCAATTGCGTCGCCGCCTGGACTTCTCATTTACACGACAATGAAGACATTCCAAAGCGAAGCCGCAATGCAGGTTGAAAACATCGACGCCTACGAGGCGCTGGTCCAGTTCCTCTACCGCGCGCCGATCGGCCTGGTGCAGACCGACCTCGCCGGCGTGGTCGACATGCTCAACCCGATGGCGTCGAGCCTCCTGATGCCGCTGGCCACCGACGCCGGCCTGGACAACCTGTTCGCGGTGCTCGATGCCGTGGCGCCGCAGGTGAAAGGGCTGGCCGACAGCTTCGGCGAGCCCTCGGGCGTGGTCTGCGAGGCGCTGCGCGTGCCGCTCGACCAGGCCCACACGGCGCCGGGCGCGCCCCAGGTGCTGTCGATCAGCCTGATGAAACTCGACCCGCAGCGCCTGATGGCGGTGATCACCGACGCCACGCTGGAGATGCAGCGCGAGCAGGAAACCCTGCGCCGGCGCCTGCGCAGCGCGGCGCGCACCGACGCCCTCACGCGCCTGCCGAACCGCGCCGCGGTGCGCGAACAGCTCGAGACGGTACTCAAGCGGCCCGAGAATGGGACGGCGTTCGCCCTGCTGTTCCTGAACTTCGACCGCTTCCGCCAGATCAACGACACCCTCGGCCAGGCCCTTGGCGACCAGCTGCTGGTGACGCTGGCCGACGAACTGCTGGCTGCGATGGCCGAGCGCGGCTGGGGCATGCCGCCCGGCGCGCGCCGCATCGACGCCGCCGCCGGCAGCAGCCACCTGGTGGCGCGGGTTGGCGGCGACGAATTCGTGGTCCTGCTCGACGGCCTGCGCCACCTCGATGACGCCGAGCGCACCGCGCTGCGCCTGCTCGACGCGCTGGCGCGCCCGCACATGGTGGCCGGGCGCGAAGTGTCCTGCCGCGCCAGCGTCGGCGTGTTCTGGAGCGGCACTGCCGGCCAGGCCGGGGCCGATGCCGACGCCGTGATGCGCGACGCCAGCATCGCCATGGTCGAGGCCAAGCGCGGCGGCGGCGCACGCCATGTCGTGTTCGAAGCAGCCATGCGCGAACGCGCCGCGCGCCGCGCCGACATCGAGGCCCAGCTGCGCACCGCGCTGGCGGAGGACCAGCTGTTCGTGGTCTACCAGCCGGTGGTCGGCCTGAATCCGGACGGCAGCACCGACCATGCGGCCGGGGTCGAGGCCCTGGTGCGCTGGCAGCATCCGGTGCGCGGCCTGGTGCCGCCCTTCGACTTCATCGGCGTGGCCGAGGAATGCGGCCTGATCGACCAGATCGGCGACTTCGTGCTGCTGCGCGCCTGCACCGACTTCATGCGCTGGCAGGCCGAACTGGGACCGAACGCGCCGCGCCTGATCGCGGTGAACCTGTCGCGCGCCCAGCTGGCCCAGCCCGACTGGACGGCGAAGGTGTCGGCCATCCTGGCCCAGACCGGCATGGCGGCGTCCAGCCTGCAACTGGAAGTAACGGAAAGCCTGGCCGCCCAGGATGAGCAGACCCAGCTGCGCCTGCACGAGCTGAAGACGCTCGGCATCAAGCTGGCGCTGGACGACTTCGGCACCGGTTATTCGTCACTGTCGAGCCTGCACCTGCTGCCGGTCGACACCGTGAAGATCGACCGCTCCTTCGTCTGCAAGGCCGACACCAGCCACCACCACCAGGTGCTGATCGAGGCCACCGTCAAGGTGGCCAGTAGCCTGGGCATGAACACCGTGGCCGAGGGCATCGAGACCGAGGCGCAAGCGCTGGCCGTGCGCGCCCAGCATTGCGCCAAGGGGCAAGGTTACTTCTACAGCCGGCCGCTGCCCACCGATGCGCTGGTGGCCTGGCTGCAGGAACGGACCGCCTGAGTAGCCTGCCGCTGCACGGCGGCCAGGCTGTCTGTAAGGTAAGCATGTGTCCGGCTGCTCCTACACGAATGGCCGACGTGTTCCTATGGTGTACCGACGAGATCGCTCGCATCATGGTCCTGTCAATCAAACAAGGAGGATTACCATGAAGCGCACCATCATGAGCACGACGCTCGCGGGCCTGATGGCCCTCGGCCTGGCAGCCTGCAGCTCGACCGGCACCGACTCGATGAACGGCAGCACCAGCGCCACCAGCGGCGCAAGCATGTCGGGTTCGACCAGCAGCGGCGGCGACGTCAATGCCAACCGCACCGACGACAGCGGCACCACCGGCACCGGCGGCTACTACGGCAGCGGCGCCGGCGCGAAGAGCGGCAATGTTGCCCCGGCCACCGGCTCGGTCGGCACCGCCACCGGCACCATGGGCTCGGTCGGCACCACCGGCACCATCGGCACCCAGGGCACCACCCGCGAAACCGCCGTCCAGGGCACCAGCACCAGCGGCAGCGCCGGCAACTCGCAAAGCACCGGCAACAACGGCCGCTGATCGCCCCTCTTCGGCTTCGGCTTCGGCTTCGGCTTCGGCAACACGCCAGCATGACCAGCGGCGTCCCGTCCTGAGCAGCCACGGCTGCAGGGACGGGACGCCGCCCCGTTTTTTTCTTTCCTTTCCCCGGCCTGGCCGGCATCCGGCGAACCGATTGATCGTCCGGCATGTCCTACAAGGGCTCTCGTTTCCATCCTATAGCAAACGGATGGGGACGCTCGCATGATGGAATCCTCGATTACCAACGGAGAACAACCATGAAGCGCACCTACACGAGCGTCGTCCTGGCCGGCCTGATGAGCCTGGGCCTGGCCGCCTGCAGCTCCACTGGCACCACCAATTCGTCGACAGGTTCGAGCACGTCCGGCAGCATGACCAGCGGTGCGGGCAGCAGCACGCCCATGACCGAGTCGCCCGAGAACCCGGCGCCGAAACCCAACGGGAATATCGGCATCAGCGGCTCCACCGGCACCACCAGCAACTCCAGCACCACGAACCCGAACAACGGCCGCTGAGTTCCCGCACCACGGCATGGGCGCCAGCATGCCGCACGTCTTCACCAGCCGGAACGCGCCATGCGCTCCGGCTTGGTAAAATCCGGCTCCTTCCGGCCGACACACTCCCATCATGAAAAACTGGATCGCGCGCCTGTTCGGCGTCGCGCCACGGCGAGCAGGAAGCCCGGCCGACCAGGCTGCCACGCCTGCATCCGCCCCTGCTGCCACCCCTGAAGCCACCCCGGCCGCGCAGTCCGAGCCCGCCCTGTCCGACCCCGGGCCCGAACTCGACCGCCGCTTCTACTGCTGGCTGGCCGGCAACATTGCGCATGAGGCCGCGCCCGCCACCGAAGCGCTGATCCTGGCCGAGCTGGCGCGCCTGGCGCGCTCCCCGGCCGTCGCCGCCGAGCTGGTGCCGCGCGTGCCCGCCGTCATCCCCGATTTGCTGCGCAGCCTGCGCGACGAGGACGTCTCCGGCGCCGACATCGCGCGCCTGGTGGCGCAGGACGTGGTGCTGGTGGGCGAGGTCATCCGCGAGGCGAACAGTTCCTGGTACCGGCCGCCGACGCCGGTGCGCACCATCGACGGCGCCCTGATCCTGCTCGGCCGCAACGGGCTGCGCATGCTGCTGGCGCGCGTGGCCTTCCGGCCGGTGCTGAGCATGCAGCCGGGGCGCTTTGCGAAACAGGTGGCGCCGCCGATCTGGCGCCAGTCGGAAAAGTGCGCGCTGGCCGCCAGCACCCTGGCGCCCACCACCGGCGCCGATCCCTTCGAGGCCTTCCTCGCCGGACTGGTGCAGAACGTCGGCCTGATCGTCGCCTTCCGCCTGATCGACCAGGTCTGCCACGACGAGGTCCTGCCTGCGTCCGGTCCCTTCGTCGCCGCCCTGTTCGAATACGCCCGGCGCATGGCCCACGGCATTGCGCTGCACTGGGAATTCCCGGAGACCGTGGCCGGCGCCATCCTCGAAGGCAGCCGCGCGGACGCCACACCGCTGGCCCAGGTGCTGGCCACCGGCGACCGCCTGGCGAAGCTGCGCCTGCTGGTCGATGCCGGCGCGATGGCATCCGACGACCCGGCCGTGGCCGCGATTGTCGGCACCCGCCTGCAGCCCTGTTATGATCGCCTGGCCGATCAACCCGGAACCGAGGACGACTGAATGCCCTTCCCGATAGAACAAAAACTCGTCATAGGCGTGGCCTCCAGCGCCCTGTTCGACCTGTCCGAGTCGCACCAGGTCTACCTCGACCGCGGCGCCGACGAATACCGCGCCTACCAGGAACAGCACCGCGACACCATCCTCGGCAAGGGCGTCGCCTTTCCTTTCATCCGCCGCTTCCTGAACATCAACAAGTGCTTTCCGCAGCAGTCGCCGGTCGAGGTGGTGCTGTTCTCGCGAAACTCGCCGGAAACCGGGCTGCGCGTGATGCGCTCGATCGCCCACTATGGCCTGGACATCTCGCGCGCCGCCTTCATGAACGGCAAGTCGCCGTATCCGTATCTGCCCGCCTTTAATGCCTCGCTGTTCCTGAGCGCGAACGAGGAAGACGTGCAAAGCGCGATCGCGGTCGACTACCCGGCCGGGCTGGTGCTGCCCTCGCAGATCGCCGACGACGACGGCGACCTCGAACTGCGCGCCGCCTTCGACTTCGACGGCGTGCTGGCCGACGACGAATCCGAGACCGTCTTCAAGCGCAACGGCCTCGACGAATTCCACGCCCACGAAACCCTGCACGTGGCGCGCCCGCACAGCGCCGGGCCGCTGGCGCCGCTGTTTCGCCAGCTGGCGGTGCTGCAGCGGCTGGAAGACGAGGCGGCGCGCGACGATCCGGCCTACCGCCGCATCATGCGCATCGCCATCATCACCGCGCGCAACGCACCTTCGCACGAGCGGGTGGTCACCACGCTGAAGAGCTGGGGCGTGTCGGCCGACGAGACCTTTTTCCTGGGCGGGATGGACAAGTCGCGCGTGCTCGGCGTGTTCAAGCCGCACATCTTCTTCGACGACCAGATGGCGCACCTGCGCGCCGCGCCGGGCGGCACGATTCCGATGGTGCACGTGCCCTTCGGGATCGCCAACCGGCGCCCGGCTGCGGCGGAAAGCGAAGCGCTCGCGACCGGGGCCTGAGGCGCAGCATGCGCCCTGCAGCTATGTTCGTTTCCGAACATGCAAAGCGGGCGCAGCCGGGCATACTTGCGCTACCGCTAAAAAGAAGAATACCGCTCCGCCATGTCATTCACGATCATCGCCATCCTGGTTGCGCTGCTGGTCCTTGCCACGCTCGTGCCGCTGTCGCAGCGCACGACCTGGCTGGTGCGCGACCTCGATTTTCCGCGCCTGCAGATCGCCGCCGTGGCGCTGGCCCTGCTGGTCGCCCAGCTGTCCCTGCTCGACCTGGGCGACTACCAAACCGGGATCCTGGTGTTCGTCACCGCTGCCTGCCTGGCCTACCAGGCCTGGTGGATCATCCCGTACACCAGGGTGTACCCGAACGAAGTCAAGGCGGCGGTTTCCGGCGACCCGGAAGAGCGCCTGCGCATCCTTACCGCCAACGTGCTGGCGCCGAACCACAATGCCGAAGGCCTGCTGGCCCTGATCCGAAAGCACCAGCCCGACATCTTCGTCACCCTGGAATCCGACGCCTGGTGGCAGCGCCACCTCGACACGCTCGAAGGCGAATACCGCTACACCATGAAGTGCCCGCTCGACAATTTATACGGCATGCACGTGTACTCGAAACTGCCGCTGGAAGACACGGCGATCCAGTTCCTGGTCGAGGACGACATCCCGTCGATGCATGCGATGCTGGTGTTGGAATCGGGCCGCAAGGTGCGCATGCACTTCCTGCACCCGGCGCCGCCCAGCCCGACCGAGCACGACGAATCGACCGAGCGCGACGCCGAGCTGCTGGTGGTGGCGCGCAGCGTGGCCGACCTCGACACGCCGGTGGTGGTGGCCGGGGACCTGAATGACGTCGCGTGGTCGACCACCACGCGCCTGTTCCGCAAGATCAGCGGCCTGCTCGACCCGCGCATTGGGCGCGGCATGTTCAACACCTTCCACGCCGGCATCCCGATCTTCCGCTGGCCGCTCGACCACCTGTTCCACAGCAAGCACTTCACGCTGGCGCATATCCAGCGCCTGCCGGCCTTCGGCTCGGACCACTTCCCGATGCTGGTCGAACTGGCCTACGACCGCCGCCATGGCGCGACCCAGGAGGGCCTGGAGGCGGATGCCGAGGACGAAGCCCTGGCCGACGAAAAGATCGCCGCCGAGCCGGTGCGCGTGGACGACGTGCACGAACCGCAAGCCTGACCCGGTCTCGGTCCTGGATCTTGGATCCTGAATTTTGTAGGGTGGACTCCTGAGTCCACGCGGTACAGCGGCTGATCATAGGCGACCGGACCGCCGGGCGCCGATCCGCAAGCATGTCAGCACTGACACTGTCTCGACCCGCAAACGCTCTACCGCGTGGACTCGGGAGTCCACCCTACGTACCCCATTACTGCTCGTCCTCGGGCCGCAGCGGCGAAACCACCCAGTCGAATTCCTCGATGAGTGCGCGCGCCATCTCGTCGCAGGTTTCGCGGTAGTGGTGCATGTGCGCACCTGGACTGACAAGCGGCGCTTGTCGATACCCCATCGCATCGAGCGCGGCGGCAAAGCGCTCGATCGGACCGTAGGCGTAGAAATCGTCATGGCGGTCCCACACCACCGTCGCCCCGTCGCCGGGCGAATGGACCCAGATGTCGAAGCGCGCATCGCCTTGCAGGAAGCTGCCGAACTTGCGGATAAAGGCGCGCAGGGTGCCCGCGTCGAGCTCGGGACTCTGGTAGCGCCCGGCCTCGGCTTCGCCGCGCGGCGTATGCAGGACGTAGAGCAGCATCACCGGCGAGGCAAGGCAGCCGGCCAGCGCCTCGAAAGCCGCCGGATCGCCGCCGTGCAGATGCCCGGTCAGCCGGCCCGCATCGACGCTGTAGTGCGCCGGCGGCAGGAAGGCCAGCCATTCCCCGTCTACCTGATGTGACAGCTTGTGCATCCTCGTCTCCAATCAAGGCGCCACCGAGGCCGCCCGCTTCAGGCAGCGCAGGGTAAACGTCGAGCGTGTATGTTTTACTCCCGGCAGCTTGTACAACTTCTGGCGCAGGAAGCGCTCGTAGCCCTCGGTGCCCGACACCGCCACCTTGATCAGGTAATCGTATTCGCCCGACAGCAAATACGCCTCCATCACTTCCGGCAGGTCGGCCAAGGCATCCGAAAACGCCTGGAAGATCTCGTCGTCGTGCCGGTCCACCGTCACCTCGATAATCACCGTATCCGGCACGCCCAGCGCGCGCTGGTCGAGCACCGCCACATAGCGGTCGATGTGCCCCGATTCCTCCAGTGCCTTGACCCGGTGCCAGCACGGCGTGGGCGACAGATTGACGGTCTCGGCCAGCTTCTGGTTGCTGATCCGGCCGTCGCGGCTGAGGGTGCGCAGTATCTTGCGGTCGATCTCGTCGAGCACGCCATCCTTCATCGCCGAGGCTCCTTTACAAAAAATTACGTGACTGGATAGTCCTTCTACATTTTTTCCAAAATAGAGAAGAACCTTCGCAGTATTCCACGAATGCCCCATGCATACGAAAGAATATTTTTTGTGCGGCGCAGTAAAATCGATGCCTCCCAGCTAAACATGCCAATTTGCTGCTGTTGCACTTGTCGATACAAGCGCGTTTACGGCGGCGCAGCAATCGAATTTCGGAGTATTCGTGTCAGAAGCAGCTTCTCGCAGCGCCCTAGGCTACCGCAACGATCCTTTCGCAGGCGAACTGCCGCTGATGCTGGCCGCGCCTGCGCTGTTCGCCGCCAACCTGGTGGTGGCGCGCTGGGCCGAGAGCGCCGCGATCCCGCCGGTCTTCCTGGCATTCGGCCGCTGGGCGCTGGCCTTCGCGATCCTGCTGCCGACCGTCGGGCCGCGCATGTGGGCGCTGCGCGGCACGCTGCTGGCCAACTGGCCGCGCCTGCTGCTGCTGGCCGGCCTGGGCATGGGCGTGGCCGTCGCCCCGCAATACATCGGCGCGCGCCATACCAGCGCGGCGAACATCGCCATCATCTTCGCAGCCTGCCCGGCCGTGGTGACCCTGATCGAAACCCTGGTGTGGAAGGCGCCGCTGTCCAAGCGCCAGGCCGCCGGCATGCTGCTGGCGATCGCCGGCGCGCTGCTGGTGCTGTCGAAGGGCCATCTCGAAGCGCTCGGCTCGCTCAGCTTCGGCCAGGGCGACCTGTGGGTGATCGCCGCCGCCAGCGGCTGGGCCCTGTACACCGTGTTCGGCCGCCGCCTGCCCTTGCCGCCGATGCCGGCCACCGTCAAGCTGGCCAGCCTGATCGGCGGCGGCGCGCTGGTGCTGGCGCCGTTCGCGGCGCTGGAAGCTTACACCGGCACGGTGCCGAACTTCGGCGACGCCCGCCTGTACATCGCGCTGGCCTTCCTCGCCGTGGTGCCGAGCCTGGGCGCCTACTTCTGCTTCGACCGCCTGGTCGGCCTGGCCGGTCCGGCGCGCGCCAGCATGGCGCTCTACCTGATTCCGCTGTTCGCCACCCTGGCCGCCTGGCCGCTGCTGGGCGAAGCGCCGCAGTCCTACCACGCGGCCGGCTTCGGCCTGATCCTTGCGGGGCTGGTGGTCTCGAACATGCGGCGCAGGTAAACCCCGCCCTGCCGCGCGGGTGTGCGGGGCAAAACGATGGTCGTTCGTCTATAATGAGCAGCCCATCGGCCCCGATTTTTCTCCAGCGAGAAGCACCGCCTGCATGCCTTTCGATCTCAACAAACATCTCCCCAAAGC
>Ga0209023_10004603_pt1 | contig 15595 bp, 17 predicted proteins | sample LakOneMetagenome_FD_187468 | JGI IMG/M metagenome (GOLD analysis project Ga0209023, IMG submission 187468) | Freshwater and sediment microbial communities from Lake Erie, Canada (SPAdes) (version 2) | ecosystem: Environmental > Aquatic > Freshwater > Lentic | place: Lake Erie, Canada... | reverse complement strand
TTTCATTTCCGCTTTCGCGATCGGCTCGCTGGTCCTGCATTGGGTCTGGCCGCCGCTCGGCTGGATCGGCGCGCTGCTGACGCTGTGGTGCGCTTATTTCTTCCGCGATCCCGTGCGCGTGACGCCGGATCGGGACGGGCTCGTCGTCGCCCCGGCGGATGGCTACGTCTGCTCGATCGGCTCCTTCGCGCCGCCGCCGGAACTCGGCCTCGGGTCTGAGCCCATGCACCGCATCTCCATCTTCATGTCGGTGTTCGACTGCCACGTGAACCGCGCCCCGGTCGCGGGCCGTATCGCTCGCATCGCCTACAAGCCGGGCCTGTTCGTCAACGCCGATCTCGACAAGGCGAGCGAGGATAACGAGCGGAACGGCGTCGTGATCGATACGCCGCGCGGAACCTTCGGTGTGGTTCAGATCGCCGGCCTGATCGCGCGGCGCATCGTCTGCTTCTCGAAGGAAGGCGAGACGCTCGGCGTCGGCCAACGCTTCGGTCTGATCCGCTTTGGCTCGCGCGTCGACGTCTACATGCCCGCCGGCGCGACGCCGCTGGTTTCGCTCGGCACCAAGACCATCGCGGGCGAGACGCCGATCGCCGATTTTGCGTCCGTCCAGAGCGCGCTGTTCCGCGCCGCCTGAGGCTCACAGCACGCGATTGACGCCGGGAATGCGCAGCAGCAGGCCCGCCGCGACATAGCAGAGGAGGCAGGCGACAGCGCCTGTCACGCCGAACTTGAGAAGCGGCGGCGCCTCGACATGCCGCCACGCGATCGCTACGCCCGTCAGGATCGGCGGGTGGAAGACATAGATGGCGAAGGCGCGCCGCGCGAGTTGCGGCCAGACGCCGTCGAGCCGCGCGAAGCGCCGCTGGAATTTCACCAGAAGGCCGAGGATCACGCCCCAGGCGATGAACGGCTCCCAGAAGGCGTAGATCAGTGCGCCAAAACTCCAGCCGCCCTCGAAATTGCCGAGTGAAACGCCTGTCCAGCGTGGCGACAGAACCGCGATTGGCAAGACGAGCGCGGCGCCCGCTGCAATCCGCCGCCAGAGACGCGCCTGATCAGGGGGAATGGCTGCGAGCAGTTGGGCATTCGCCGCCAGACACCCCGCGACAAACAGGACGACATAGCTCGCGAAATATCCGAATTGAAGGCCGGCGACGCTGACGCCGACCGGCCAGACGAGCCGCAGCAGGAAGGCCGCCGCGCCGGTCACGAGTGCGGCGGCAAGCAGCGCGCGGTTCGACGGAAAGTGCGTGAGGCCGTGCGCCCGCCGTCCGAAAACCAGCCACAGGCCGGTAAAGATCAGCAGCGCCAGGGCGAACCAGAGCGGGCCGACCTCGAAATTTCCGCCGCGCCAGATGCGCAGGAATGTCTCGCCGAAGGGCCGGTCCTTGCTCGTCTGCGCCAGCGCGACGGTGATCGGATGCAGCAGCAGGGCATAGCCGAGGATCGGCAGGCCGAGGCGCAGGACACGATCAGCGGCAAAGGCGGAGACGCCTTTTCGCGCCAGCGCCGGCGGCGTGAAAGTGCCCGCGAGCAGAAAGAACAGGCCCATGAACCAGGCCTGGTTCAGCGAGCAGAAATAGCTCAGCAGGAGCGAGGAGAGACGCCCGGAATGGGGAGCCTCGTAATAATACCAGCCGCCCTGCGCGCCGTAGACGATGGCGGTGTGATGCAAAACGACGAGCAGCGTGACGCAGCCGCGCAGCGCATCCACGCCGGCGTTGCGCACGGCAGTCTTGCTTGGTCCGGAATCGGCGCCCATCCCGGCAGTCTAGCCGCAAGCAAACGCCCGGCGAAAACGCCGGGCGTCCGGCACGTTATTTCGGCGCGAAGAAATGTTCGCCGACGCTCAGCACTTCACCGTTGTCGACATCGGTCGCCAGGATCGTGATCGACGTATTTTCCGCCTTCAGCACATTGCCCGGCGCAGTGATGTTGACGCGCAGGTCGCGCACACGGTCAGGCTCCACCTCGACAAGCAGCCGCCCGTCGGCTGAAGGCGCGACGCCGACTGCCGTGATCGTCGCCTGATCGAGCCCCTGCAGGGAGAGGGTAAACGTGCGCGGCGCGCCGCCCTTGTTGGAGAGATGCACGGTCATGTCGTTGCGCACATGGCCATCGGACAGCGCGACGTAGAGCGGATTGCGATTGTGCTGCGCCGTGATGATCGCGCTCGTGCGATGGAGCAGGGCGTAGAGCATGACGGAGCCGACGAGGCCGATCACGCAGGCATAGAGGATGGTGCGCGGGCGGATCGGCCGATAGAGCGGCGGCTTGCCTTCTCTACGGCGGGCCATGTTGTTGTCTGTGTCATAGCCGATGAGGCGTGTCGGTCGCCCGATCTCCTTCATCACATTGTCGCAGGCGTCGATGCACAGGCCGCACTGCACGCACCCGAGCTGCAGGCCCTTGCGGATGTCGGTGCCGGTCGGGCAGACCGCGACGCACTGGTTGCAGTCGATGCAGTCGCCGGCGTCGAGGCCTTTCAGATGCGCGGCCTCGGCCTTCTTGACCGACATGCGCGGCTCGCCGCGATCGAGCTTGTAGGTGACGTTGAGCGCCCATTCGTCGGTTAGCGCCGCCTGGATGCGCGGCCACGGACACATGTAGAGGCAGACCTGCTCGCGCATATGGCCCGCAAACACGTAAGTCGTCGCGGTCAGAATGCCGATCCAGAGATAGGCGGTGAAGGGCGCCTGGAAGGTCGCGAGTTCTCGCACCAGCGTCGGCGCGTCGGAGAAATACAGAACCCAGGCGCCGCCGGTCCACCAGGCGATCATCAGCCACAGGAAATGCTTCAGCGCGACTTCGCGAATGTGCTGGAAGGTCCAGCCCTTCTTGTCCTTCATGATGCGGTCGCGGCGGTCGCCTTCGACCCAGCGTTCGACCGCATAGAAGAGATCGGTCCACACCGTCTGCCAGCACAAATAGCCGCACCAGATGCGGCCGGCGAGCGCATTCATCAGGAAGAGGGTGAGCGCGGCCAGCACCAGCAGGCCGGTGAAGAAATAGACTTCTTGCGGCCACAGCTGGATGAAGAAGAAATAGAAGCGCCGATGCGGCATATCGACCAGCACGGCCTGGTTGGGCAGGCCCGGCCCGCGATCCCAGCGCACGAACGGCAGCAGATAGTAGACGGACAGGCAGAAGATCAGCAGGCCCCACTTGATCCGCCGGTATGTGCCGTGGGTCGCCTGCGGATAAACCTTCTTCTGCGCCGCGTAGAGCGGGCCAGTAATGATGGTTGAGTCTTCGCTCATCGCGCGTGCCGATCCATGTATTCGTATTTTTGCATATGTACGCGCATGACTAGGCGGCGCCTTGATCTGACGCAAGGCGTTTCAGGGGTTCGGCAGGGCTTGGACGAGCGGCATTGCGACGCATGCGCCCCGGGCGTGCGCGCAGGGGCAAAAGATCAGCGCGATAGATCAGCGCGCTGGAGCGCCGAAGATCGAGATGCGTTCTTCCGCGGTGGACTTGAGAAAGGGATGGCGCTCGTAAGCGGTGGACCGCAGCGTCTCGATGTCTGCGATCATGCAGACGATCTTGCGGGCGAGCATGGGATAGGCGCGCGGCTCGCTGATCGGCTTGTGGCCGATCACGCGCCGGTACATCACCACATGTTCCGCGCGGACAGTCGCCAGCACCTGGGCGGCGCCGAAATGCTCCGCCGCCATGGCGATCATGCGCAGCGTCAGGAAGGGCAGGTCGGGCCCCAGCCGGGCAAATTCCGGCTCGATGACAAAGCGCGTGGGATCGATGATCAATTTGCCCGTTGCGAGATAGGGCTCGAGCGCATCGCCGAACGTTTCCATCGCCGGAATGCGCGCGTCTGGGCCACCGGTCATGTGAAACCGGACGCTGCTCGCCAGCCGGTCGCCGAAATACATGCCCATGACGATCGCGTTGCCGGCGTCGTCCCAGGGATCCTGGAAGCGCTCGCGCTCGTTCGGGCCGATGCCGCCGTCGAGCAGGTAGCCGCGATAGCGCAACGCAAATATGGCGTCCCGGTCCTCAACCGTCCGCGCGACGCGGTAAGTCACTGTTTTGAGGACTTCGGCGACTTTTTCGTTGAATGACGGCACGCGCTGGTGCGCGTTCATGATCCTGGTTCCATTGGCCGGTCGCTTGTACTGGGGGAAACGTTATCAGCGTCGCAAGTGAAGTAAAGGCTGACGGAACGTTAGTGTTAGCGGCGAAAAACCCGACCTCCTTCAGTTCCTGCATCCCGGCAGGCCAGTCACTCACCCGCAAATCGTTGTAAACATTTGCAATGCAGCGCGACCGGACGTACTCGCGACTGGAGCTTGACCTCGCGGCAAGTTCGCCCGGTTGTGGGGCCGCCCGGTCGTTTACATGAAAGTGTTACTTCCGGCGCACAGGCCCCGTAACCGCTCATAAACCATCGCTGCGTATCTTCGGGCGTGGAGGTGCAGTCATGAGCGCGGCCAAAAAGCGATTCGAGACGACGGGTACGACGGCGGTCGATCGGCAGGCGGCGCTGGAACGCGCGACGGCCCGGCGGGAAAAGCTGCAGGCGATGTTCGACGACGCCTCCTTCGTGGATCTTGCGCTCCGTCAGGGGCGCTACCTCCGGCTCTGCGCAGCGATCGCCTGGGCGAGCGAGCGCGAGGAAGCCGTGCGCGCGGCTCTGGACACCGATCGCATGGTCGACCAGTTGCGCCGCATCCGTTCGGGCGATGGCGCGCTCGGCGCTGCCTGAAGCCGGTGCCGCGGCGCGTTGACGACCCGGGCGCTGCATGCAAGACAGTCAAATACTTGCAATCGCCGATTCCGCTGAAGTTCCGGCGGACGGCAGCAGAGCCCCCCATGCGCAAACAACCGAAATCTTTCACAGTCGAAGTCAAGCGACGTCCTAACTCTTTGGGCAAAAAGGCCGCTTTCGTCGAAGCCCCGGCGCCCGCGCCGCAGCCCTCTGCCGCGGCGCTCGTTTTCGCGCCGCAGCCAGCCGACAAGGCCGCCCCCGCTGATCCGCGCCGCATCCTGCCCTGCCTCGTGACCGAGGCGGCGATCGACGCCGCCAGGAGCGCGGAGGAGGCGGATGTGTCGCTCGCCCCGCGCCCGCGCGGCCGTCCGCGCAAGCAAAGGCCGCTCGACGATCTCGCCCCGCTTGCGCCGCGCAAGCGCGGCCGCCCGCGCAAAGTCCCGCTCGAAGGTTCCAAGCCCGCGCCGCAGCCTGTTCGCGCTGCCACGCCGCAGCCCGTCCGTGTCGTGCGCACGACGCCCGCAGCCCCCGTCGGCGAGAGCGCGCGCTCCAATGCCCGCCGCGACGCAGCCAACGAACTGCCGCGTGGCGAGCGCTGGAAACGGCGTCTGCCCAAGGCGCTGCGCTGAGCCTCGCCCAAGGTTGATCCGCGCGCCCGTGCGGCGCATCCTCCCGCAAAGCGCTTCGGCGCAACGGGAGGATGAGGCATGAAGCGCGGCGCGCTCGGACGATTTCGAGTCATCGATCTCACGCGCGTGCGCTCGGGGCCGACGGCGGTCCGGCAACTCGCCGATTTCGGCGCCGATGTCATCAAGGTCGAGCCGCCGTCGCAGAGCGCGGTCGACGAGGCGCGCCAAGGTTCGGATTTCCAGAACCTGCATCGCAACAAGCGCAGCATCACGCTCGACCTCAAGAATCCGCAGGGCCTCGCCGTCTTCAAGCGCCTTGTCGAAAACGCCGATGTGCTGGTCGAGAATTTCCGGCCTGACGTGAAGCGCCGCCTCGGGATCGACTACGAGACGCTGCACGCCATCAATCCGCGCCTGGTCTATGCCAGTATCTCCGGCTACGGGCAGGATGGGCCGTACCGCCTGCGGCCGGGCTTCGACCAGATCGCGCAGGGCATGGGCGGCCTCATGTCCATCACCGGCCTGCCGGGGCAGGGGCCAGTTCGCGCGGGCATAGCAGTTGCGGACACATCCGCCGGTCTATACTGCGCGCTCGGCATCATGACGGCGCTGCTCGAGCGCGAAGTCTCCGGCCGAGGACAGTGGGTGAAGACTTCGCTGCTGCAGGCCCAGATCGCGCTGCTCGATTTCCAGGCGACGCGCTGGCTGATGGACGGCGTGGTGCCGCCGCAGGCGGGCAACGATCATCCGACCGTCTATCCGATGGGCGTCTTTCCGGCCTCCGATGGCCTCATCAATATCGCAGCCGCCGGCGAGGACATGTGGCGCAAGCTCTGCGCCGAACTCGGCCTCGACCGCATCGTCGACGATGCGCGCTTCGCTGATGGCGCGCGCCGCTCGCGCAACCGCGCCGTGCTCTACGAAATCATCGCCGAGACGACGGGCGCGAAGCCTGCGCAGGAATGGATCGAGCGGCTGAATGCCGCCGGCGTGCCCTGCGGCCCGATCAACACGATCGACAAGGTCTTCGCCGATCCGCAAGTGCAGGCGCTGGGCATCGCGCAGAGCGTGAAACATCCGGAGCTCGGCGAGACGACGCTGGTCGGGCAGCCCGTCGAACTCTCGCGCACGCCGGGCAGGATCGAAACGCCGACGCCGCCGCACGGCGCCCACACCAACGACGTGCTGCGCGAGATCGGGTACGACGCGCAGGAGATCGCCGGGCTTCGCGCGTCCGGCGCATTGTGATTCCCGCGTGAAGAAATTCGACGATCTCCTCGTCTTCGTGACGGTAGTCGAACGCCAGAGCTTCATCGGCGCGGCGCGCCAGCTCGGCCTGCCGCCGGGCAGCGTCAGCCGCAAGGTGCAGGAACTCGAGCAGCGCCTCGGCATCACCCTGCTCAACCGCACGACGCGCCGCCTCTCGGTGACGGAAGTCGGGCGCGAGGTCTACGATGCCGCCGCGCGCGGCTTCGCGGCGATCGAGGAAGCGGAATCGCTTGCGGTCATCCATCACGACAAGCCGACCGGCGTTCTGCGCGTCGCTGTGCCCTACACGTTGCTCTATACGGGCCTGCTGCCGCACATACCGGCCTTCCGGAAAACCTATCCGGACGTGCGCATCGAATTCATCGTCACCAACCAGGCGATCGACCTGGTCGAGAACAATTGCGACCTCGCGATCCGCGTCGGCCCGCAGCCTGATTCCAGCTATGTGAAGCGTACGATGTTCGTCTCCGAATATCGGATCGTCGCCACGCCCGCTGCGCTCGACCGGATCGGGCGACCGGCAAAACCGTCCGATCTCCTGTCAATGCCGATGGCGGGCCTGCTGGGCGCGAGCAGCATTGTCGGCCCATCGCCCGTTCCGCCGACATGGGCCTTCGTGCGCGGCGAGCGGCGCGAGGAATTGTCTTTCCGCTTCGCCGTGGCCGCGACCGATCCGATCGTGCCGCTCGATTTCGCGCTGCGCGGCGAAGGCATCGCGCTGCTGCTGGACACGCTGGCGCGCCCCTCGATCGAAGCCGGCATTCTCGAACTTGTGCTGGAAGACTGGCAGATTGCCGACAGGCTTGAGCTGTCGCTGTTCTACCGGCGCGGCGCGACAATGGATTCGAAGGTCCGCGTCTTCATCGAATTCCTGAGCGAACGCGTACACGCCGTGCGCGCCGGTCGCGAGAAGACAGCGAAGGCGATGTGATCCGCCTTCGCCGCTGGCCTGATTTCATTGCAGGCCTCGTGGGATCTTGACCTACCCCAGATGCAACAAGGGCGGAGCCTGAGCGCCGCCCTTGATCTGCATTGCCAGTGCGGCTTTGATTACGCAAACACCTGCACGAAATTGCCTTCCGGCGACTTGACGCTCGCCGTCTGGAAGCTCTCGCTGCCTTCGGGCTGGCGGTAGGACGCGGTCTGGAAGCTTGAATTGCCCTCGGCCGCGGCCGAGGCGGTCACGACGGCGCCCGAACCCTCCGGCGCGCGGTAGGAGACGGTCTGGATCGAGCCATTGCCCTCGGGCTGCCGATAAGAGGCGGTCACGACGGCTCCCGAGCCTTCCGGTGCACGATAAGACGCGCCGTGCACCGTGCCATTGCCTTCCGGCTGGCTGTAGCTCGCGTTCACGACAGCGCCCGAACCCTCGGGCTGGCTGGCGGAAGCGGTGACGAAGCGGCCGTTGCCTTCCGGGGCGTTGGCCGAGGCAATTGCGGCGCCGCCGAAGGCGAGAGCGGTCGCGAGCAGAGCGATCTTGATGTTCTTCATAGTCTTTCTCCTGTTTTGCTGCGATGCGATGCGTCAGCGATGGGCGGAACATATGTCGCGGCTTTCCCGAGATAATGCCCTTCACATGCAAGTGATTGATTCGTTCATGCACATAATCCCGTCCGGGATGGTCGATCTGAGCCTGGCGAAGGCGGGCGCATCTGACAGCGTCCACACTCGCCAGGCGGTAATTACGCTTTGTTTTCACGAAACTTTCTTCGCAGCCCGAGCCGTCCCCTCCAGGAAGCGGCGGCGCTGCAAGGTTCTTGATCTGATTACGCGCACAGGCCCGATCGGGATTGCTGCAGTGCGTTCAAAGGATTGTGAACAGCGGGTGATCCGCCCGCCGCCCGGGTCTAGCCGGGCCGCCGCAGGCGTGACATTCTGACTTCGCGTCCCCTTCGGACGCCCGGAGGCCCGCGTGACGAACGTCGTTCGAGAACAAGCCGCTGCATCCACCGAGCCGGCCATCCGGCTGATCGGCGTCAACAAGTGGTACGGCGCATTTCACGTGCTGCGGAACGTCAATCTCGACGTCCAGCGCGGCGAGAAGATCGTCGTCTGTGGCCCGTCAGGCTCCGGCAAGTCGACAATGATCCGCTGCATCAACCGGCTGGAAGAGCACCAGCAGGGCCAGATCATCGTCGACGGAACGGAACTCACCAACGACCTCAAGCGCATCGACGAGGTGCGGCGCGAGGTCGGCATGGTCTTCCAGCACTTCAACCTGTTCCCGCATTTGACCATTCTCGAGAACTGCACGCTGGCGCCGATCTGGGTGCGCAAGATGCGCAAGGCCGATGCTGAAGCCGTCGCCATGAAATATCTCGAGCGCGTCCGCATTCCCGAGCAGGCCAACAAATATCCGGGCCAACTCTCGGGCGGCCAGCAGCAGCGTGTCGCCATCGCCCGCTCGCTCTGCATGAACCCCAAGATCATGTTGTTCGACGAGCCGACCTCGGCGCTTGATCCGGAAATGGTCAAGGAAGTGCTCGACACCATGGTCTCGCTCGCCGACGAGGGCATGACCATGCTCTGCGTGACGCACGAAATGGGCTTTGCGCGTCAGGTGGCCGACCGCGTGATCTTCATGGACCGCGGCGAGGTCGTCGAGATGAACACGCCCGACGCCTTCTTCTCCAATCCGCAGCACGAGCGCACCAGGCTGTTCCTCAGCCAGATCCTGCACTGACGCTGCTGGCCCTGGCATGAGCACCGGGCTGCGTCCGCAGGCTGTCGTCTTCGATATGGACGGCCTGCTGCTCAATACGGAATCCCTGCGCATGCGCGCGCTCGACGATTGCGCGCGCGACCTTGGCCTGTCGTTGAAGAGGGAATTATTTTCAGCCCTGATCGGCGGCGCGACGCCGCAATCGCGCGCGGCTCTGGAGGCGCATATCCGCGACGACCTGCCGACGGATTTCTGGACGCACTACCGCCGCTTCGCCGCATTGCGCATGGACGCGGTCGAGCCCATGCCCGGCGCGCTCGCGCTCCTCGATCACTTGCAGGCGCGTGACATTCCCTGCGCCATCGCGACATCGGCGACGCGCGCCTCTGTCGAGCGCTTCTGTGGCCCCTTCGACCTGCTGCCGCGCTTTCGCGCCGTGGTTGCGAAGGGCGATTACGAGAAGGCCAAGCCGGCGCCCGACGCCTATCTGACGGCGGCAGCACGTCTCGGCGTTGCGCCTTCGGCCTGTCTTGCGCTGGAAGATTCCTACAACGGCGTTCAGGCGGCCGTGGCCGCCGGCATGGCGACCATCATGGCGCCGGACGTCCTGCCCGCGACCGAGGAAATGCATCGCCTCTGCGTCGCGGTCGTGTCCGATCTGCATGACGTGGTGGCGCGGATCGCTTGAACGGCCCGCGGCTTCGGCTCAGCCGTACGGCGCGCAGACGATGTCGGCAATCGCTGCGTTGTAGCGGGCGTCGGGCGTCAGCCCGCACATGAGTTCGCCGACGACGAAACAGGTCAGCACCCGCGCAAGGGCTTCGGCCTGCAGATCGGGATAGCCGATCTCGGACAGCAGCGCGCGCACGAAGCCCGCCCGCTTTTCATCGACAGCGCGCACCACTTTCGCGGTGGCCGGGTCGAGCGCGGCCCAGGCGCGCACAGCCTTTTCCATCGGCGGCGGCTTGACGCCGGCAAGCTCGAACAATTTGCGCAACCGGCCCGCAGCGTCGCCGCCGTGTTCGTTCACCCTTTCGATCACCCAGTCGGTCGAGCGCTGCGCCCATGCCTGCCGCATCGCCTCCTGCAGGTCGGCAAGATCGCGGAAGTGCCAGTAGAAACTGCCCTTCGTCACCTTCAGTCGCGCGGCCAAAGGCTCGACGCGCACGCCTGCCGCGCCGCTCTGCGCCAGCAGTTTCATCGCGCCGTTGATCCAGTCCTCGCGGCCGAGCTTTCCGTTCGTCGTCATGCCCCACCATACGCGAGCGTATTGACGCCGTCATCCATCGCGCTAATATCCATACGCATCCGTATGGATGACCGAACCCCGGAGGCTCTCATGCTCTACGCTGCCGTTCTCGTGCTACTCGCCACGGGCGTCCTGCACAGCTATCTCGGAGAGGTGCGCATTCTCGGCCCGCTGTTCGCAATGCCGCCGCAGGGCGTGCTGAAGAGCCCGCGCGTACGCGGCATCCTGCGCGGCGCCTGGCACATCACGAGCCTTGCCTGGCTCAGCCTTGCGATTGTTCTCGTACTGGCTGCCGGAACCGCCTTCGAGCCCGCCGCGGTCTGGACGACGATTGCGCTGGCTGTGGCGAGCGCGATCATCTGTTTCGCGTCATGGGGGCCTTCGCATCCGGGCTTCGTCGCGTTTGCGGCCTGCACGGCGCTGCTGCTCGTCCAGCGCCTGCTCTAGGCTTCAGACGTCGGGCCGCGTCTTCAGCATCGACGGACGCTTGGCGAAGTCCGCATACCAGGCGGCAAGGCCCGGCGCGCGCGCGCGCCAGTCGATCTTGTCGGGAAAACGGAAATCCAGATAGCCGAGCGCGCAGCCGGTGGTGATCGAGCCAAGGTCGACGTCGGCGAGATCGCCGCGCCGGGCTTCAAGCGCATCAAGTGCGCCGTACATCTTCCCCAATTGCCGGTCGAGATAGGCGGGATAGACATATTCCTGCGGACGCCGCAGCGACTCGATAATGTAGGCGACGCCAGCCTCCATCATGCCGTCGGCGAGGCCGTGCATCTGCATCACGCGCCAGCGCAGCTTGGGCTCGTTGGGGATCAGCTTGGCCGCGCCGTTGCGTCGTTCCAGATAGTCGCAGCAGGCGAACGATCCGATGAACGTGCCTTCGCGCGTCACGAGCGCCGGCACCTTGCCGAGCGGATTGTCCTTGGCAATGTCGGTCTCGGCCGTCCAGACATCGGTCGGCGCCAGTTCGATCCGGTCGGCCTGGCCAACCTCGTCGGCGAACACAAGCACCTTGCGGACGAAAGGCGAGGCCTTCGCATATCGCAATTTCATCATGGCGGACGGCTCCCCTCGCGCCCATCAAACATGCGTGGCCTATTCGTTCAATATTTACACGCCGATATAGTGAAGCGCCATTTCGCGCCGGTGCGGCGCCCGCCGGTGCTCGAAAAGGTAAACGCCCTGCCACGTCCCCAGCGCCATGCGCCCGGCCGTCACGGGAATGGAAAGCGAGGTCTGCGTCAGCGCCGCCTTGATGTGCGCTGGCATGTCGTCGGGCCCTTCCGTATCATGTTCATAAGACGCGCTTTCCGGCGCCAGCTGCGCAAAAACGCGCTCCAGGTCGCGCTGCACGCTGGGGTCGGCGTTCTCCTGGATCACCAGCGAGGCGGAGGTGTGCCGGCAGTAGACGGTAAGCAGTCCGGTCTGCGGGTTCTGCGCGGCCAGCCAGCGGGCGATCTCGGCCGTGATCTCGACCAGCCCCTGGCCCCGCGTCGCGACCGTGAATTGGTGCGCGGCCTGACGCAAACTCATGGCCGCCGCGCCAGAGCGAGGCCGAGGCCGGCCGTCATCAGCGCGCCGCCGGTCAGCCGGTTGCGCAGCCGTCCGTTCGCCCGCAGCACGCGGGCGAAGCGGGCGGCAAACAGCGCCCAGACGCTGTCGAGCACCATGGCCAGAACCAGAAACGTCGCCGCCAGCAGGGCGAGCTGGCTCCGCGCATCGGGCCCCGGCGTCACGAATTGAGGAAGGAAGGCGCCGAAGAACAGCAGCGTCTTGGGATTGAACAGGGAGACAATGAAGCCGCGCAGAAAGATGCCGCGCGCCGAGCGGGGCTGCGCCGTGGCGACGAGCTCCGTCGGCGGCGCGCGCCAGGCGGTCACCCCGAGCCAGACGAGATAGGCGACGCCGATCCAGCGCAGGAGGGAGAACCAGTCGGCGAGCACAGCCAGAAGGGCGCTCGCGCCATAGACGACGACGGCGAGCAATATGGCTGTCGCCATGCTCGCGCCTGCGATGGTCACCAGCCCATAGCGCGCGCCATGCGCCAGACTGTTGGCGACCACAAGCGCGACATTCGGGCCGGGCGCGAGGATCAGCGCGGTCGCGGCGGCGACAAAAGCGAAATAGAGTTCGAGCGACATGCGTTTCCGGTTCTTGCCGGAACGAGACTAGACCAAAAGCCGCGGCGGCTGCGAGCGTAACCATGACCGAAAGACAGACACGCCCCTCCAATGCCGCGCAAAAAGCCTCGCCGGCCTATCGCATTCCCGCGCTCGACCAGGATTTTCTGCTCGGCGATTCGCAGCGCGGCCTGCGCTTCCAGATCGAATACGAAAAGGCCGAGGAGGCCTTGCGCGCCTGGAAGATCATCTCGACCATCGTCTGCTTCGGCTCGGCGCGCGTCCGCGAAGACGGCCCGCCGCATCAGGCGGCATGGTATGCGGCGGCCCGCGAATTCGGGCGGATCGCTTCGATGGAAGGCGGCGCGAACGTGGCCGGCGACGACGGCGGGCGCGAGAACGTGATCGCGACCGGCGGCGGCCCCGGCCTGATGGAGGCCGCCAACCGCGGCGCCTACGATGTCGGCGCGCCCTCGATCGGCTTCAACATCACCCTGCCGCACGAGCAGGAGCCCAACCCCTGGACGACGCCGGACCTGACCTTCCGCTTCCATTATTTCGCGATGCGCAAGATGCATCTGGCCATGCGCGCCAATGCGCTGATCGCCTTTCCCGGCGGTTTCGGCACGTTCGACGAATTGTTCGAGGTGATGACGCTGCGCCAGACCAAAAAGGGCCGCGACATTCCGATCATCCTGTTCGATGAAGGCTATTGGCGCGGTGTCGTGAATTTCGAGCGGATGCTGGAGGAAGGCGTGATCGGTCCGGAGGACGTGCAGATCTTCGCCTTCGCCGAAAGCGCGCGTCAGGCGTGGGACATGGTGCAGGCCGCTCGCTGCGGCCCGCTGCTGGCGGAAGGCGGCCACAGGGCGGCGCGCGAAACCTAGATCAGCTTTCCAGAACCAGAAGGCCGGCGTCGTCGGCGCGCAGCCGCTTGCGCATGTAAGGCTTTGGCCATTGCACGACGAGCTTGCCGACGAGGTCGCCAAGGCCCTCGATCTCGAAAGCGTCGTAGAAGGTCGGCCGCTTGGCCCGTCCGATGAAATCGTGCAGCAGATGGGCGACGTCGTAGTCGTAGACGATGTCGCCAGGCGCGATCCCAGGCCGCCGCGCCCGCAGACGCCGGAAGCCGGCCAGCCGCGCACGACCCTGCGCCTCGCCGATGAAGGAAAGCACCTGCGCCTCCGGGCCGAACACCGGCCCGTTCTGCATGCGCTCATAGACCAGATCATGCCCCGTCTTCGCCAGCGTGGCGATCGACAGCGCATCGGCGCTCGTATCGCGCGGGTCGAGCGTGTTGCGGTGGGCGATCACGCTGGCGGGATCGAGACCGCGGGCGGCGAGCAGCGTGGCGAGGTTCATGGCTCCTTATACGCGCGAACCGGATCGGAGGCTTTCCGGCGTGCGCAAAATCCGCGCTGCCCATCTTCACCATAATTTTCGCGTCCCTGTTCGCAGACGCGAAACGCGCTATTGTGCGCCCCATGAACGCCTCGACCGCTTCATTCTATTCAATCTATTCGCACGGCTTCGCCCGCGTCTGCGTCGGCGCGCCCGCCGTGCGCGTCGCCGATCCCGCCTTCAACGTGGCGCGCGCGCTGGAAATGGCGCAGGCCGCGCATGAGAAATCCGCCGCGCTGTTCGCGCTGCCGGAACTCGGCCTGTCCGCCTACGCCATCGACGACCTGCTGCACCAGTCGCGCCTTCTCGACGCGGTGGACGAGGCGGCGGGCCAATTGATCGCGGCCACCAAGGACCTCATGCCGGTCATCGTCGCTGGCGCGCCGATGCGCTGGCGCGGGCGGCTCTACAATTGCGCGCTGGTCATACATCGCGGCCGGCTGCTCGGCGTCGTGCCGAAGACCTATCTGCCGAACTATCGCGAATTCTACGAGCGCCGGCACTTTGCTTCCGGCGGCTTCGTCGCGGGCGAGGAGATCGAAGTCGCTGGCCGCCTCGCGCCCTTCGGCACGGACCTGCTGTTTGCCGCGCGCGACCTGCCGGATTTCACGCTCGGCGTCGAAATATGCGAGGACGTCTGGGTTCCCGTGCCGCCGTCCACGCGCGCAGCGTTGGCGGGGGCGACCATCGTCGCCAATCTCTCCGCCTCCAACGCTATCGTCGGCAAGGCGGATTTCCGCGACCTGCTGTGCAAGGCCCATTCGGCGCGCTGCCTGATGGCCTATCTCTATTCGGCAGCCGGCCCAGGCGAATCCACGACCGATCTCGCCTGGGACGGGCAGGCCTCGATCTACGAGAACGGCGAGAAGCTGGTGGAGGCCCCGCGCTTCGCCGAAGAGCCACAACTCGTCGCCGCCGACGTCGATCTCGAGCGGATGAACGCCGAGCGGATGCGGCAGGGCACGTTCGGCGATTGCGCCGATCTCGAAGGCGGGACGCCATTCCGCACGATCCACTTCGATCTCGAGCCGCCGCTCGACCGCGACATCGGCTTTTCGCGCAAGAGCGACCGCTTCCCCTATGTGCCAGATGACGATTCGCGGCTGGCCGAACTCTGCTACGAGGCCTTCAACATCCAGGCGCACGGGCTGCGCCAGCGGCTGGAAGGCGCCAAGACGAAAAAGATCGTGATCGGCGTCTCCGGCGGCCTCGACTCGACGCAGGCGCTGCTCGTCGCCTGCACGGCTTTCGACCAGCTGAAACTGCCGCGTGAAAATATTCTCGCCTACACGCTGCCGGCCTTCGCCACCTCAGCCAAGACCAAGGGCAACGCCTGGGCGCTGATGCGGGCGCTGGGCGTGACGGCTCAGGAAATCGACATGACGCCGGCCTGCAAGCAGATGCTGGCCGACCTGAACCATCCCGCCGCGCGAGGCGAGCCGGTCTATGACGCGACCTACGAGAACGTGCAGGCCGGCGCGCGCACGTCGCTGCTGTTCCGGCTCGCCAACCAGCAGGGCGGCATCGTGCTCGGCA
>Ga0209023_10004602_pt1 | contig 15596 bp, 16 predicted proteins | sample LakOneMetagenome_FD_187468 | JGI IMG/M metagenome (GOLD analysis project Ga0209023, IMG submission 187468) | Freshwater and sediment microbial communities from Lake Erie, Canada (SPAdes) (version 2) | ecosystem: Environmental > Aquatic > Freshwater > Lentic | place: Lake Erie, Canada... | reverse complement strand
AATGCGCCCTACTGCTGGAACTCAGGCGATGCCGGCGGCCTGCCGGTCGGCGTGGTAGCTCGAACGCACCATCGGCCCCGAGGCCACGTGCGAGAAACCCAGCGAGTAGCCGTAGGTTTCCAGTTCCTTGAACTCGTCCGGCGTCCAGTAGCGCAACACCGGATGATGGTGCGCGCTCGGCTGCAGGTACTGGCCGATGGTGATCATTTCCACGTCGTGCGCGCGCAGGTCGCGCAGCGTGGCCTGCACCTGTTCCATCGTCTCGCCGAGCCCGAGCATGATCCCGCTCTTGGTCGGGATGCCGGGATGCTGCGCCTTGAACTTCTGCAGCAGCGTCAGCGACCACTGGTAGTCCGCGCCCGGGCGAACGTTGCGGTACAGGTCGGGCACGGTTTCGATGTTGTGGTTGAACACGTCCGGTGGCGACGCGGCGAGGATCTCCAGCGCGCGTTCCATCCGGCCCTTGCCGCGGAAATCCGGGGTGAGGATCTCGATGCGGATGCCCGGCGCGGCGGCGCGGGTTTCGCGGATGCAGTCGACGAAATGCTGGGCGCCGCCATCGCGCAGGTCGTCGCGGTCGACGCTGGTGATGACCACGTACTTCAGGCCCATGTCGGCGACGGTGTGCGCCAGCCGGCGCGGTTCGCCGGCGTCGAGCGGCTTGGGCCGGCCATGCGCCACGTCGCAGAACGAACAGCGGCGCGTGCACACGTCGCCCATGACCATGAAGGTCGCGGTGCCGTGGCTGAAGCATTCGTGGATGTTGGGGCAGCTCGCGTCCTCGCAGACCGTGACCAGGCGGTTCTCGCGCAACTTGGCCTTGAGCGCCTGCACCGCATTGCCGCTGGGGATGCGCACGCGGATCCACGAAGGCTTGCGTAGTATCGGCGCGTCTTGGAACTGCACTGGCGAACGCGCGATCTTGTCGCCGGCGACCTGGCGCGCGCCCGGCTCGAGCGATGCGGGCGTGGCGCCGACCACGGCGAGGGGAATGTTGCGGGGGGTGCTGCTCATGCCGGAATTATCGCAGAACGACCGATACGCCCGGGCTCAGGCCGCCGCCAGCAGGTCCGGCGGTGCCGTTTCCGCACGCAATTCCAGCCCGAATTGCTTCGCCAGCTTCCCGAGCAGGACCGGCTTGACCGCATCCAGCGACGACGGGCCGCCGAGGTCGGACATCGCCACCACCTGCAGCCCTTCGTAACCGCAGGGATTGATGCGGCCGAACGGCGCCACGCTTTCGCCGGCGATGTTGAAGGCGAGCCCGTGGAAGGCGCATCCGCGACGCACGCGGATGCCGAGCGCGGCGACCTTGGCGCCGTTGACGTAGACGCCGGGCGCTCCGTCCCTGCGCGCGCCCCCGATGTTCCATTCGGCCAGCGTGTCGATCACCGCCTGCTCGATCCTGCAGACGTAATCGCGCACGCCGACCTTCAGGCGCTTCAGGTCGAGCAATGGATACGCGACGATCTGGCCGGGACCGTGATAGGTCACCTGCCCGCCGCGATCGACATGGATGACCGGGATTTCGCCCGGCATCAGCACGTGCTCGGGCTTTCCGGCCTGGCCGAGGGTGAACACCGGTTCGTGTTCGACCAGCCACAGTTCGTCGGTGGTGTTCGCGTCGCGCGCATCGGTGAAGGCCTGCATCGCCCGCCACACCGGTTCGTAGGGCTGGCGGCCGAGGTCGCGGACTACACCGTCCACTTCACTTCCGGATGGCCGCGCAACGCCTGGTGCGCGCGTTGGTATTCCTCGCGCGAATTGGCGCGGAAACTGATCCGCACCGAGACGTACTTGCCGTTCGAGGAATGCTTCCAGGTCACCGACTCGTGCAGCACGTCGATGCCGGCGTCCTGCAGGTGCCGCGGGAGTTCGGATTCCAGCCCCCTGTCCGCCGGACCCATCGCCGAAAGCTCGAAGGTGCCGGGGAACTGGAAGCCGTGGTCGGGGTTGTCGGACGCGATTTCCATGGGGGGATTATCGGGGCGATGGCGGGCCAAACCAAGGCGGCGCGCAATGGCCTGTTTCCCGGCCCTTTTTGCGTATAGGTGGGGAACCACCAGCCGGGGAATACCGATGCAGGACCGTGCAAGAACCACCATCCTGGCCGCGCTATGCGCCGCCGCCGCATCCGTGGCGCCCGCGCACGCCGCGCAGACCGCACAGCAGGAACGCGCGCAGAAGACCGCCGAGATCCCGACCTGTGCCAAGCCGCTGGGCGCGATCGCGGTGCTGGAGCCGGAAGGCACCAACTGGTGGACCGGGCAGCAGCTCGCCTCGCCCACGGCGGTGATCAAGGTCTTCGTCAGCAGGTCGCGCTGCTTCACCCTGGTGGATCGTGGCCGCGGCATGGCCGCGATGCAGGCCGAGCGCGACCTCGCCTCGAGCGGCGACCTGCGCGTGCGTTCGAACATCGGCAAGGGCCAGATCAAGGCCGCGGACTACGTGCTCGTGCCGGACCTGGTGTCGCAGAACAGCGATTCGAGCGGCAACGCCATCGGCGGGCTGCTCGGCGGACTCATCGGCAACCGGACCGTCGGCGCGCTGGTCGGCGGCGTCAATTTCAAGAAGAAGACCGCGGACGTGGTGCTGACTGTCACCGACGTGCGTTCCTCCGAACAGGTGGCCATGACCGAAGGCCATGCCACCAAGACCGACCTCGGCTGGGGCGCCGGCGGCGGCGTGTTCTCCGGCGGCTTCGGCGGGGTCGGCGCCTCCGGTTATTCCAACACCGAGATCGGCCAGGTCATCACCCTCGCCTACCTGCAGGCTTACACCGACCTCGTCTCGCAACTCGGCGGCCTGCCGGACAACGCATCCGCCGCCAATGCGCAACAGGCGGTGACGATGAACAAGCCCGGGCGACTGCTCAGGAACGCCGATGGCTCCGGCGGTGCGGTGCGCGGCCTCGACGCGGGCATGATGCTGTACCCCACCGGCAACAAGAACGGCCTGATGTGGGAAGTCGAGGACGAACTCGGCAACAAGGGCTGGGTCAACTCGACCCTGTTCGGACTTTCGCGCTGATCCCCCGTGCCCGCGCCGATGGCGCGCGGGCGCAGAATGCCCACGACGACGAACCGGGGCACGGCATGGGTACGGCGAACTTGTGGTGGGGCATGTTGTTCGGCGCCATCGGCACGGGCTATTGCGTCTACGGCAAGCGCCAGTCCGCGCCGATCCCGCTGGTCTGCGGCATCGGCCTGCTGGTATTCCCCTGGTTCGTGTCGAACGCATGGATCATGGTGCTGGTCGGCGCGGCCCTGATGGCGATCCCGCGATTCGTGCGGATCTGACCCGGGTTTCCCGAAAAGCAAAGGCCGGCGTTAGCCGGCCTTCTTCGATCCATGCGACCGCGCTCGTCGTTACAACGCGTGCCACCACATCAATAGCGAATCCCACAGGCGCTTGAAGAAACCGCCCTGCGGCACCACGTCCAGCGCGACCAGCGGCGCCTGCGCGATCACCTTGCCGTCCAGCGCGACCTTCACCGTGCCCAGCGCCTGGCCCTTGGCGATCGGCGCGACCAGCGTCTTCTGGATGTCCATCGTCGCCTTCATGCGCTCGTACTGGCCGCGCGGACTGCTCACCAGCAGCGGGGACGCGACGCCGAGGCGCACGCTGTCGGCCGCGCCCTTCCACACGCGCTGGGTCGCGACCTGCTTGCCGGCGTCGTAGAGCTTGTGCGATTCGTAGAAGCGGAAACCCCAGTTCAGCAACGCCTGCACGTCGACCGCGCGCTGGTTCTCGCTGGTATCGCCCATCACCACCGCGATCAGGCGCTGGTCGCCGCGTTTCGCCGAACCCATCAGGCAATAGCCGGCGCTGGAGGTGTGCCCGGTCTTGATGCCGTCGGCGCTGGGATCGCGCCACAGCAGCAGGTTGCGGTTGGGCTGGGTGATCGGCCCGACGGTGAATTCCTTGAGCTTGTTGTACGCGTAGGTTTCGGGGAAATCGCGGATCAGCGCGCGGCCGAGCAAGGCGAGGTCGCGCGCGGTCGAGTAGTGGCCATCGGCCGACAGGCCGGTGGCATCGACGAAGTGCGAATTCTTCAACCCGATCCTGGCCGCGTACGCGTTCATCAACGCGGCGAACGCTTCTTCGCTGCCGGCGACATGCTCGGCCAGCGCGATCGCGGCGTCGTTGCCGGATTGCACCACCATGCCCTTTTCCATTTCCACCAGCGGCGCGGTCTTGTTGACCTCGAAACCGCTGTAGCTGCCGTCGGTGCCGGCGCCGCCGGTGCGCCACGCGTTCTCGGTCATCATCACCGGGTCGTCGGGCTTGATCTTGCCGTTCTTCATCTCGGCGGCGATCACGTAGCTGGTCATCACCTTGGTGATGCTCGCCGGTTCCACCTGCGCATCGGCATTCTCGCCGGCCAGCACCTGGCCGGTGGCGTAATCCAGCAGCACCCACGACTTGGACACTTTCGGCGCGGGCGCCGGCGGGATCGGCAACTCGCCACTGGCCACCGCGGCGGGCGGCGCGGGCCGCGGTGCCGGGGTCTGGGCGAAGGCGAGCCCGAAGGCGGCGGTGGCAAGGGCGGCGAACAGCAGGCGAACGGTCATCGAAACGGGAACTCCGGGGGAAGGCCGCGAACGGCGCGGCGAACAAGGTTCAATTCGGCATTTTAAGCTGCAAAAGCCGCGAAAAACGTCGAAACCGTCGCGAGCGACGTCTGATCGGGCGGGCGCGGAACGCAGGGTGAGGCCTGTTGCTCGCAAACCGCAGGTTTGCAACATGCCGAACGCCCGAAAGCCGCGCTTGAGGGCCGGGATCCGGAGTTGACGCGACGGTCAATGAGGGCCACGAGCCTCGTTCAGCTCGCATGCGAGCTGAGGCGAGAGGCGCCCGCGCCAAGGCGCGGGCCGGGAGCACCGGCCGCGCCCGAGTCCGGCGAGCGCAGCAGGTTTCGATCAATCGCGGACGCGTTGCGGCGGCCCGAATCCGAGGCCCACGACCCGCGCCGCGAGCTCCGGCGCATTCGTGGCCGCGACCGGACCGACCCGCAGGCGCCAGACCTTGCGGCCGCCGACATCGGCGTCCTGCAGCTGCGCGCCCTGGATGCGCGCGCCCTGCAACATCGCCAGCGCCCGCCGCGCGTTCTGTTCGTTGCCGAAGCTGGCGACCTGCAAGGTGACATCGCCCGCGGCCTGGGTGGTGCTGGCGATCTCCGCGGCCGCCACCATGGGCGGAGGCGGTGGTGCGGCCGCAGGTTGCGCTGGTTTCGGCGCGTCCGATGCCACGGCAGCAGCCGGCACGGGATCCGGCTTGCCGGCCTGGCCGGTGGCCACGCGTACCCGGCGCGATTGCATCCACGCGTCGAATTCGTCCGCGGTCATGGTGCGTCCGTCCTGGCGCATGTCGAAGCGGTAATCACGGTTCGCTGGCAGGGCCGCGGCGACCGCGGGCGCAACGTGTTCGGCGGCCTGCGCGCTGGCGATCGGCAGCGCATCGACCAGTTTGTCCATCGCGGTGTCGACGTCCGGCTGCGGCGCGAGGGTGGCTTGCCCGGTGGCGATGCGCACGCCCGGCGGCAATGCCGCCGCGGGAGGCGGCGCGGCCGATGCGAGCACGCCGTCGTGTTCGCTGGCGTCGTCCCCGGGTCCGGCGAGGCCCTTCACTTCCACCCGCGCGGTGCCCTTGTCGCGATACCCGAGCTTCACCGCCGCGGCATAGCTGAGGTCGATGATGCGGCCGGCATGGAACGGCCCGCGGTCGTTGACGCGCACCACGATCGAACGCCCGTTGTCGAGGTTGGTGACGCGCGCATAGCTCGGCAGCGGCAGGGTCTTGTGCGCCGCGGTCATCGCGTACATGTCGTACACCTCGAGGTTCGAGGTCCGGCGGCCGTGGAACTTGTTGCCGTAGAACGAGGCCATGCCGACTTCGTCGTAGCCTTCGGCGCTGTCCAGCACCTGGTAGCGCTTGCCCAGCACGCTGTAGGAACGGTTGCCGTAGCGCGAGCGCGGTTCGCTCCGCGGCGTCGGATCGGGAATCGCGTCGACGTCGGGGATGTCGGTCGGCACCGTGTCGGGTTCGTCGGGCTTGTACAGGTCGCCGACCATGCCGCCGCGCTTGGACACGTCTTCCTGCGCCGGCGCGTACGGCGAACGCGTCGAGGGCGAATGCGCGGGCTTCGGTTTCGACGACGCCACCGGCGGCGCCTGCTTCGGCGGATTCGCGGCGCAGGCCGCGAGCGCGAGTGCGAGCGAAACAGCGAGCGCATTGCGGATCACGGCTGCGGCGCCCCGGAAATCGCCTGCGCCAGTTGCCACACCGCCATCGCGTACATCGGCGAACGGTTGTAGCGGGTGATCGCGTAGAAGTTGCGGTAACCGAACCAGTACTCGCGGCCGGCGTCGCCGTCGAGCGCGACCACCACCGCGCCATCGGCGCGCGGTTCGCCCGCGCGCAGGCGATAGCCTTTCGCTTCGAGGAACGCGAGCGGATACACCGGGTCGAGCGCCTTCGGATCGGGCGGCAGGAAATCCGGCGCCTCCGCGGCCTTGTCCGCGCGCCCGGCGACCGGGGCGCCGCGTTGCCAGCCATGCACGACGAAGTAGTTGGCGATGGAGGCGAACACATCGTCGGGATCGGACATCAGGTCGCGGCGGCCATCGCCGTCGCCGTCGCGTCCCCAGTTGCGCCAGCTCGAGGGCATGAACTGGCCCCAGCCCATCGCGCCGGCGTAGCTGCCGACCGGCGCGGCGGGATCGAAGCCTTCTTCCTTCGCCAGCGCGAACAGCTGCGCGAGTTCGGCGGCGAAGAACGGCGCGCGCTTGGGATAGCCGAACGCGAGCGTGGACAGCGCATCGAGCGCGCGGTACTTGCCCGCATTCGCGCCGTACTGGGTTTCGACGCCGATGATCGCGACGATGATTTCGGCGGGAACGCCGGTTTGCGCGGCGATGCGGTCGAGATCGCCTCGATATCGGGCGTAGAACGCGCGGCCGCCGTCGATGCGCTGCGGATTGAGGAAGATCGGGCGGTAGTCGCGCCAGGGCTTCACCGCTTCGGCCGGGCGGTTCATCGCGTCGATGATGTTCTGCTTGAATTGCGCCTGCGCCAACCCTGCGCGCACGGCATCCGGATCCGTGCCGAAGGACTGCGCGGCCCATGAGACGAAATTCTCGCGACGCTGCGCTTCGGGAAGCGCCGGATCGGCGATCGAGGCCGGCGCGACCGGGCGTTCGGGCGGCTGCGGCACCGGTGGCAACAACGCGACCGACGGTTCGACCGGCGTCGGCGTCGGTGGCGGAGGGGATTTCGGGGGCGGCGCTGCGCAGGCGGCGAGCGCGATCGGGATGAGGCTGAGCAGGGCGCGTCGGATCATCGGCGCGGAGGGTAGCACGAGCCGGCGGACACGCCCGAACCGGCAATTCAGCTTGAAACGCGCGGGTTCCGCGTCGACTGGTAGTGGACGGCCACCTTCTCCGCCAGTGTTGCCGCTTGGCTGGCGACGGGCACGCGCAGGATGCCTCGCAACGTACCGATGCGGATATGCGAATGGGTCTGCGCGTCATAGACCTTGCGCGACGGCCTGAGTTCGAGTTCGAACTCGACCAGCGGCGGAACCGACGCGATGTAACGTGCGCTCCGGACCCTGCTTCCACCGGACGCGCGCAGGCTGAAATGGAATCCGCCAATGAGCACGGCCGCATCGGAGAAGATCACCTCCAGGCCTTCCGCCGGAACGCGCCCGGGAAGCGCGTGCAGGTCGGGGCCCTCGCGAACGACCAGGCGCTGCTGTATGCCGCGATGCCCGGCCAGTTCCGCCGCCGGCACCACCCAATGGGCGATCACGCCCTTCCCGTTGCGCATGCCGCGCGCATCGATGAGAACGCCGGCGTCGATCACGCATTTGACCACGGCGAAGGGAAGAACCAGCAAGCCGGGCAGGAACAGGGCCTGCATCGGACCGGGCGAACCCGGCTGCAGGCTGGCGTGCACGGCGAGCCCGATGCAGGCCAGGGCGGCGACGGCGATCAGTCCCGACTGCATCGCCCTGCGTTCGTAATCGCGCATTCCGATCCCTTCGCCGCAAGCGCCGAATCGTCGCCGGCGAGGCTAGCACGCAATGCGGGGCTGACCGCGCTTCCGCATTCAGCCGTTCATGCTTCGATGCGAACGGATCGACATCACCACGCCCATGCCCGCGAGCAGCGAGACCGCCGCGGTTCCGCCGTAACTGAGCAAGGGCATCGGCACGCCCACCACCGGCAACAGGCCCGAGATCATGCCGCCATTGACCAGCACGTACACGAACAGCGACAGGCCGAGCGCGCCGGCCAGCAGCCGCGAGTAACCGTCGCGCGCCTGCCCCGCGATCCACAGGCAGCGCCCGATCACGAACAGGTACAACGCCAGCACCACGGCGACGCCGATCCAGCCGAATTCCTCGCTCAGCACCGCGAACACGAAATCGGTGGTGTGCTCGGGCAGGTAATCGAGGTGCGATTGCGTGCCCTGCCCCCAGCCCTTGCCGAACATGCCGCCGCCGCCGATCGCGATCTTCGACTGGATGATGTTCCAGCCTGCGCCCATCGGATCGGATTCCGGATCGAGGAAGGTGAGGATGCGATCCTTCTGGTACGGGCGCAGCAACCAGAACCACGCCATCGGCGCCGCGGTCGCGACGCCGGCGGCCGCGACCGCGAACCACCACCACGACAGGCCGGCGAGGAACAGCACGAACACGCCGCTGGCCGCGACCAGCATCGCGGTGCCGAAGTCCGGCTGCAGCAGGATCAGCCCGATCGGCAGCGCCATCAGCACCGCCGCTTCGATCACCGCGCGGAAGCGCGGCGGCAGCGGGCCGCGGTCGAGGTGCCAGGCCAGCATCATCGGCAGGGCCAGCTTCCACAATTCCGAGGGCTGGAAATAGAACACGCCGAGGTTGATCCACAGGTTGCCGTGCCTGCCGCTGCCGATCAGCAGCACCGCGAGCAGCGGCAGGATCGAAATCGCGTAGAACGCCGGGGTCGCGTTGCGCAGGCGGTGCGGCGGCAGGCGCGACAGCGCCCACATCGCGGCGAAGCCGAACGCATAACGCACGCCCTGTCGATACACCAATCCCATCGATTCGTTCCCGGCGCTGTACAGCACCGCCAGGCCGATGCCCATCAACGCGCCGAGCGCGAGGCACAGCGGCCAGTCCAGGGTGCGCGTCAGCCGCGCCCACGCATCGCGCAACCAATACAGCAGCAGGTTCATGGCAGCGCCCCCGGGGATGTCGTGGCTGCACCATCCACCGCGCCCGACACGTTCTCGAAATGCACGGTCTGGTTCCCGTGCGCGTCGGTCTCCGGCATCTTGCCCAACAGCCAGGCATCGAACACCTTGCGCGCGATCGGCGCGGCGCTGTCGGCGCCGTAACCGCCGCCTTCGATCGCGATCGCAATGGCGATCGTCGGCGCATCGGCTGGCGCGTAGGCGATGAACAGGCCGCGATGCCGCAGGTTCATCGGCAGGCTGCGCGGATCCAGCGCGGCCTGGCCGCGGCGGCTCACTACCTGCGCGGTGCCGGTCTTGCCGGCGATCAGGTAGGTGAGTCCCTGGCGGATGTTGGTGGCGGTGCCGGCTCCATGCACGGTGCCGATCATGCCCTCGCGCACCGCCTGCAGGTGCGCTTCGTCGTTGCTGATGCGGCGCGGGGCCGGTTGCGGTTCGGCGATCCACGCCGCGCCGAAACCCTGCCGGCGCGCGGTGACGAGGTGCGGGCGATGCAGCCAGCCATCGTCGGCGAGCGCGGCGGTGCCTTGCGCCAGTTGCAACGGCGTCACCTTCCAGAAACCCTGGCCGATCGCCGAGATCACCGTATCGCCCGGGTACCAGCGCCCCTGTTTCGGCGCGTTCTTCGCCTTCCACGCCGGGGACGGCAGGATGCCTTGGATTTCGCCGGACAGGTCGACCCCGGTCGGCTTGCCGAAGCCGTAGCGCGCCATGTACGCATCGACCTTGTCGATGCCCATCGCCAGCGCGAGCGTGTAGTAATAGGTGTTGACCGAGGCGTAGATCGACTTGCGCAGGTCGGTCCAGCCGTGGCCGCCGCGATGCGAATCGCCGTAACCGCGGCGCTGTCCCGGCAGGTAGAACATGCCGGTCGAGAGGATCTTGTCGTCGACCGTGCGCGTGCCGCTGTCGAGCCCGGCGAGGCCGAGGAAGGGCTTGATCGTCGAACCCGGCGCGACGCCGCCGAGCACGATGCGGTTGAACTGCGGGCGCGAGGGATTGTCCATCAGCGCGCGGTAATCCGCATGCGAGATGCCGTTGACGAACAGGTTCGGGTCGAAGCCGGGCAGGCTCACCATCGCGAGGATTTCGCCGTTGCGCGGATCGATCGCCACCGCCGAACCTTCCAGCGTGCCGAACGCGGCGACCATCGCGCGTTGCAGGTCGAGGTCGATGCCCAGGCGCAAATCGGTGCCCGGCGTCGCCGGTTCGCGCCCCGCTTGGCCGAGCGAACGGCCTTCGACATTCGTCTCGATCTTCTCGTAACCGAGCTTGCCGCGCAGCTGCGCGTCGTAGTAACGCTCCAGCCCGGTCTTGCCGACGTGGGTGAACGCATCGCCGTTGTCGCCGAGTTGCTTCAAATCGTCTTCGTCGACGCGCCCGACGTAGCCGATGACGTGCGCGAACAGCTCGCCGTAGGGATAGCGGCGCGTCAGGTAGGGCACCACTTCCACGCCGGGGAAGCGCCAGCGATCCACCGCGAAGCGCGCGACTTCGTCGTCGTCCAGCCGCGCCTTGATCGTCACCGGCTTGAAGCCGCGCACGCCCCGGCGCGCGTCGTCGAACTTCTCGATGTCGTCGGGCGAGAGCGCGATGACCTTCGCCAGTTCCGGCACCAGCCTGGCGATGTCGCCGGCCTGGTCGGGCACGACATCGAGCCGCCACGCCGGCACGTTTTCGGCCAGCACCCGGCCCTTGCGGTCGAGGATCAGCCCGCGCGCCGGCACCACCGGGCGCAGCCTGATGCGGTTGGCTTCCGAACGCGTCGCGTAGTCCTCGTGCTGCAGCACCTGCAGGCGGAAATACCAGGCCGCGAGCCCGCCCAGCGCGAGCAGCACCAGCGCGAAACCGATCGCCGCGCGCATGCGGAACACCGCGGTTTCGGCCGAGGCGTTCTTGAGCTGGCGGCGACGGCGCCCGAGCACGGCCCAGGGCGCCTAGTTCTGGCGACCGAGCCGCAGCCCGTCGAGCAGCAGGAACAGAGGCGCCCACAGCAACATGCCGAGCAACGGCGCCCACCAGTACGCCCACGGCACCTGCGGTTCGCCGAGGGCGAGGTGGATCGCGGCACTGACCACGCGGTCGTTGAGCAGCAGGCCACCGATCGCCAGGGCCTGCTGCGGCACCGGGAAGAAGCGCAGTTGCGAACGGAAGCGCTGCACGATGAAAGCGAGCACGGTCAGCCGCAGCGCCTGCTCGCCGAGCAGGCCGCCGAAGGCGAGGTCGGCGGCGAGTCCGCAGGCGAAGGCGATGCCGAGTCCGACGCGATCGGGCTCCTCGATCAGCCAGTACGCGAGCACCAACGCCAGCCAGTACGGGCGGAACGGTTGCAGCCACGCCGGCAGCGGCAGCAAGCCCAGCAGCAGCGCGACAAGCACGCTGACCGGGAACAGCCATGCCCTGCGCTCGCGGCTCATGGCTTCGGTTCCGTCGTCGCTTGCGCGCTTGCTGCGGGTGCCGATGCCGCAGGCGATGCCGTGGTCGACGATGCCGGCGTTGGCTTCGCTGGCGCGGCGATCACCCGCCGCAGCAACAGCACGTCGCGGCCGCGGTCGAGTTGCGCCGCGGGCTTCAGTTCGCCGACGAGGAAGGCGCGGCTTTCGTCCGGGCGCAGTTCGCTCACCGTGCCGACGGGGAAACCCGGCGGGAAACGCCCGCCCAGGCCCGAGGTGACGATGCTGTCGCCGACGCGCACGTCGCCGGAGATCGGCACGTTCGCCAGTTCGATGCGGTCGCTGCGGCCGGTGCCGTAGGCGACCAGGCGGATGCCGTTGCGCTGCACCAGCACCGGCACCGCGTGGTCGGGATCGGTAAGCAGGAGCAGGGTCGAGGTCGTCGGCGTCACCGCCACCACCTGCCCGAGCAACCCGCCGGCATCGACCGCGCTCTGGCCCATGCGCACGCCATCGCGGCTGCCGGCGTCGAGCACCAGTCGCTGGTGGGTCGGGTCGAGGTCGACGTCGAGGATCGGCACCAGTTGCACGTCGAAGCCTTCGCGCCGCACCGCGCCGAGCATGCCGGTGAGGCGCACGTTGTCGCCGGCCGCGGTCTGCAGCCGCGCGATGCGCGCGCCGCTGACCAGCAGCGCGTTGCGCAGCGTTTCGTTCTCTTTCTGGAGCTGGGCGCGGGTCGCGGTGCCGGAACGCAGTTCCGCGCCGATTTCGCTCGGCAGCGCCGCAAGCCGCCACAAGGGTTGCACCGCGAGCGCCGCCTGGGCGCGCAGCTTCGACAACCAGCCGCCGCGGTGGTCGAGCACGATCAACGCGATCGCCAGTGCCATCCAGGCCAGCAACCGCAACGTCCCGGCGGGATCGCCGTGGCGCGGGACGGGAGGGCCGGCGTAGGGAGGCACGTCAGTAGGTCGGCAGAGTCGTATGGGTGAATCGGAACTTCGAAATCGTCACTCCGGCGCAAGCCGGAGTCCAGCCTTTCGATGTCGTGCCCAGTCGCGGAAGCAAGAAACAACAGCTGGATGCCCGCGTTGGACAGACATTCGTCTGTCAGAAGCGACGCGGGCATGACGAGCAAAAATCAATCCGCCGCGAAGAACTCGTTGCCGTGCATATCGACCAACTCAAGGGCGCGGCCGCCGCCGCGCGCGACGCAGGTCAGCGGATCGTCCGCCACCTGCACGTGCAAGCCGGTTTCCTCGGAAATGAGCTTGTCCAGGTCGCGCAGCAGCGCGCCGCCCCCGGTGAGCACGATGCCGCGCTCGGCCACGTCCGCGCACAGTTCCGGCGGGGTCTGCTCCAGCGCCAGGCGGATCGCGGACACGATGCCCGACAACGGCTCGCGCAACGCCTCCAGCACTTCGTTGGAATTGATCGTGATCATCTTCGGCACGCCCTCCGCGAGGTGGCGGCCGGAGAGTTCGATCTCGCGCACGTGCTCCTGCTGGTAGGCGCAGCCGATCTCGAGCTTGACCCGCTCGGCGGTGGTCTCGCCGATCAGCATGCCGTGGTGGCGGCGCACGTAATTGATGATGGCTTCGTCGAAGCGATCGCCGCCGATGCGCACCGACTGCGAATACACCACGCCGTTGAGCGCGATCACCGCGACCTCGGTGGTGCCGCCGCCGATGTCGACGACCATCGAACCGCGCGCCTCGGTCACCGGCATGCCGGCGCCGATCGCCGCGGCCATCGGTTCCTCGATCAGGAACACCTCGCGCGCGCCGGCTTCCTCCGCCGACTCCTTGATCGCGCGGCGCTCGACCTGGGTGCTGCCGGCCGGCACGCACACCAGCACGCGCGGGCTCGGGCGCAGGAAGCGCGACTTGTGCACCTTGCGGATGAAGTGCTTGAGCATTTCCTCGGTATAGGTGAAGTCGGCGATGACGCCGTCCTTCATCGGCCGCACCGTGGTCATGTGCCCCGGCGTGCGTCCGAGCATCTGCTTGGCCTCGCTGCCGACCGCCGCGACCGCGCGCGCGCCGCCGACGCCGCGGTCCTGGCGCACCGCGACCACCGACGGCTCGTTCAGCACGATGCCCTGCCCGCGGACGTAGATGAGGGTGTTGGCCGTGCCGAGGTCGATCGACAGGTCGTTGGAGAACATGCCGCGGAACTTCTTGAACATCGTGGGGGACGCCGTGCCGGAAAGGCGGAAAAGGGATCGCATAGACTAGCAAAAAAGCGCGCAATCCCGGCCATTCCGGCCATGGGTGCTTGGCCCGCGACCCCCCGGCCGCTAACCTGTCCGCCGCTTTCTTCCGCCCGGACCTTCCATGGCTGCCCTGATCTGCGGTTCCCTGGCCTACGACACCATCATGGTGTTCCCCGACCAGTTCAAGAACCACATCCTCCCGGACAAGGTCCACATCCTCAACGTCTCGTTCCTGGTCCCGCGCATGCGCCGCGAGTTCGGCGGCTGCGCCGGCAACATCGCCTACAACCTCAAGCTGCTGGGCGGCGACCCGATCCCGATGGCCACCGTCGGCGCCGATTTCGGCCCGTACCGGGCGCATTTCGAGGAACAGGGGATCACGCTCGACCAGGTGAAGGTGATCGACGAGCTGTTCACCCCGCAGGCCTTCATCACCACCGACCACGACAACAACCAGATCACCGCCTTCCACCCCGGCGCGATGATGCGCAGCTACGAGAACCACGTGCGCGACGTGCCGGACGTGAGCATCGGCATCGTCAGCCCCGACGGCCGCGAGGGCATGCTGCAGAACGCGAAGGAATTCCGGGAAGCCGGCATCCCGTTCATCTTCGATCCCGGCCAGGCGATGCCGCTATTCAATGGCACCGAGCTGCGCGACTTCATCGAGCAGGCCGATTACGTCACGGTCAACGATTACGAATCCAACCTGCTGGCCGAACGCACCGGCTGGAGCGAGAAGGAAATCGCCGGCAAGGTGAAGGCCTATGTCATCACCCGCGGCCCGCACGGCTGCGAGATCCATGCCGGCGGCGACAAGCACAACGTGCCGCCCGCGCACGAACGCCGCATCACCGACCCGACCGGCTGCGGCGACGCGTTCCGCGCGGGGCTGATCTTCGGCATCGAGAAGGGCTACGACTGGATGACCATCGGCCGCATGGGCAACCTGATGGGCGCGCTGAAGGTCGAGCACCCGGGCACCCAGAACCAGCGCTTCGATTACAAGGAATTCTCCGAACAGTTCCGCCAGCAGTTCGGGTATGCGTTGACCTGACGCGATGGCGGATCGACGTCGAAGGCGGCACAACGCGGATGGCGTCGCACTCGGCGAATGGATTTTCTTCGGCGTCCTGCTGATCTTCCCGATCGCGTGTTTCGGCGCCTATGCCATCGTCTCTCGAATCTGCGCAGGCTTCATGCATTTCGGGGTTGGACGACGTTCCTGCAGCTTCAACGAGACCGTGTCTTGGCTGGTGGACGCCGGCGGCTGGTGGAAACTGTTGATCGTGCTTGGCGTCGTCGGCTTGTTCACGTTTTTGGGACGTGAGGACGACGAACCAAAAAACGATTCACAAGCAAAGCCGGGCGAAGAACAAGACGAAAAATCGTAGAACCGGGCAATCTCGCCCTAAGACAAGCGCAAAAGCGTCGCGGCTAAAAGCCGCTCCCACAAAAGCCCATCAATTCCACTTCGGCAACTGGGTCGCGTCCAGCCCGGCGGTCTCGAACACCACGGTCTTTTTCCCCATGCCCTTCACCGGGAACTCGATCGTCAGCACCTTCGCCGACTTGGCGAGCTGCCACAGCCCCTTGTGGTCGTCGATGAACATCGCGATGGCCTCGTCGGTCTTCGGGCGGTTCGCCGCCATCGCCTTCGGCGCTTGGTCGTCGACCGTCACCATCACCTTGCAATGGCCGTAGCAACTCTTGTCGAAGTCGCCGCCTGCGAGCACCAGGTAGCTGCTGCG
>Ga0209023_10004601_pt1 | contig 15596 bp, 15 predicted proteins | sample LakOneMetagenome_FD_187468 | JGI IMG/M metagenome (GOLD analysis project Ga0209023, IMG submission 187468) | Freshwater and sediment microbial communities from Lake Erie, Canada (SPAdes) (version 2) | ecosystem: Environmental > Aquatic > Freshwater > Lentic | place: Lake Erie, Canada... | reverse complement strand
CGCTGGCGGGGTGGAGAATTGCTGGAAGGCGATCTGGTCTTCGCTGCGCACCGTGTGAGTGGGTAGTTCCCGAGCCAGAGCCTCGAGCGTCCGAACCGCAGCCTCAGCGTCCATTCGGCCGACCAGTTCGGGGATTGCCATGGCAAGCGCCACCTCAAGCGCCTCGAAACTCTCGCGCTGGGTCCAGGCTCCTGCGGCATCGTTGCCGCCCGCGCTTTCGGTCATGGCCTGGGTGAGCGCGGCCCGATCGATGGGGATGGCGAGCAGAAGCTTGGCGGCAAGCGTGCGCGCAGCACCGAGGATGGCACTGCTGCGAGAGATCGTAGCGGTCATGAAGGTCTCCGGGAGATATGTGAGGTCTGCTGCCGACCAGCGGCACATCCCTCAAAGCCCCCCTCCCCTCATCGGTTCAGGAGCTGCGCCCAGTCATTCATGCGCCCCGGTGGCCACTCGGTGTCGATCGCCATGCCCGGCCGGGCCAATGCTTTGCGCGCACGGGCTTCGGCGCGGCGTCCTTCGGGATCGTTGTCGGCAAGCAGGATCACCCGCTCGACGCTGGCCGGGATTTCGACCTGGTCGAAACGCTTCGCGCCCATTGTGGCCCATGCCTGGATGCCGGTGAGCGAAGTGTATGCTGCGGCAGTCTCGAACCCTTCGCACAGGCCAATCGTCTTGCCCGGCGGACCGTTGGTCCAGACAGCGCCAATGGCCTGCCCGAGCACCAGCTTGTCGGTGTATTGGCCGGTCGTCGGATCGAGGAATATCCGCTGGATTGCAACGATCTCGCCCGCCTTGCGCATCGCGACGAGCAAGGCCGGCTCAAACTGGACGAGCCTCCCCTGCCCTCTTGGACAGTCGGGATGATAGCGCAGGTCCTCAAGCGGTGCCCAAAGGTTGCGGACGACGCGGATATAGCGCTCGGCCAGGGTGCCTTCGATCGGACGACCTGCCTGCCAGATGGCGAGATGGGCGGATGTCGCCCGAGTCAGCCGACCTGCCTGCTCAGCCGGTCCAACACTCGGCAGGTTCGAAATCCTGCGCAATGCACGGAGAACATCGGTAGCGTCACATCCGGCATGGCAGGTCACGAGGATGTCGCGATCACCTTGCCTGATCGCCAGTGACGGGGTTCGGTCTGCATGGGACGGGCAACGGCACATCGCGGTGTTACCTGACCACTTGCCACCCAGACGAGCAACGAGGGCGCGGAGATCTGATGTAGGGTGATTGCTGACGAGGGGCATGACTGCCCAGCTCAGCCCTACTCCCCTCCCCCGTAGCGTGACTTGTGCGCCCTGCTTACCGAATGGGCGGCCCATGTGCCGCACACGAATCGGTATCTGTTTCTCAAAAAATCAATTTACAGACGCCGCTGCTTGCAGCGGAAGCATTCATGATTCTAGAGATTCAGATTCAGCAGGCTAAAAGTGGCGTAAATCCATACGGTTACAGCCACAAAGCTGACCGGATGGGGGAGTTTCCCTGACCTCATGGGGGCTACAGCCTGACCCAACGGGGGCACTTACCTGACCCATTGGGGTCTTCCTGACTCCTTGGGGGTCTCATCCGATCGAGCGTCCCCTGCCCTCCCATAGCTAACTTCTGAATCGCGAACCGGTCGAAATCAAGGCCAGTTTCCTATTTTCACCCAGGGTACACCGACTCGCCTGTTTTCGCGGCTTCCCGTTGCAACGGGCGGCAATTCTATCCTGACCGCTTGGGGGATGCGGCCACGTCACTATCCTGACCTGACTTGACGAAAGAGGTCAGGTCAGGCAGCAATCCAGTCCCGAGAATCACGTTCTGATCGAAATATGGCATGGAAAGTGAAGTTGGCCAAATAGCCGAAGCTGTTGAAGAGGACCTGGAGGAAGTAACTCCCGGCCGTGCCATGCGCGTTGCGGCAGCTCTGAAGGCGAAGGGCGGAGACGAATTCGCCAAGCCTGGCAGCATCATCGAAATTAAGTTCGTCAAAGGTGAATCGCTCAGTCTCACGGCGTCTCGGCTGCTGGCTTTGATGATCCTAACTGCTGGAGGAGATGCTTGGGAGGATCGGCCACACAGGATCCGCAAAGCAGACATTCGCCGCGGCCATAAGGGCAATGAGCGGATCACCGACATGCTTCAGGAGTTGCACCGAACGCTCTTTGCCGTTGATGACAAATCCTGGCGTGGGAAGAAGGCAACGCTGCTGTTTTCATTGATCTCCCGGTCGCGTGAGGAGACAGAGGAAGAGGGCGGCGAAGCAGGCTGGATCGAGTGGGAGTTCACGCCAGATGCGCGCAAACTGATTCAAGCCTCCGAAACCTATGCCGTTCTCAACCGTCAGGCCGTTCTGGGTTTCCGCTCGAATTACGCGCTCAAGTTGTACGAACTAGGGGCGCTTCGGTTGCATCGTCGTCAGGCCACATGGCGAGGTGATATGCAGGCGCTCCGAGCTGCCCTTGGTATCCCGCCCGATGTCTACACGGACTTTGCCCAGCTTCGCCGCAAAGTTCTCGAAAAGGCTAAGTCTGAGATCGATCAGTTGGCTCACTTCCGTGTCGAGTGGCGTGAGATCCGGCAGGGCAGAACCGTTACTGAGCTTGAGTTCCGGTTTGAGCCAAAGGGTGCGCCCGAGGTAATCGAGACAGTCGACGAACTGGATAGACATTCAGCTGGCCGTCAAGCGCGCCGGGAAGGGACAGTTGAAAACGTTTCCGTGGGGCAGGGGGCTATACCGGCACCGCGTAAGGCAGTCGCTGGCCGCAAGCCGCCAGAAGCCGGCTTTCCGCGAGGGTCGCTGCGCTATGGCGATGACGAGGCCGAGTTTCGTTCGATCGGCCGACAGTATGGCGGCGGTTGGGATGTGGATATGATCGCCGATGGTTTTCGCGGGCACATGGGCGAGCGATTGGAAAAGCTCCGTGGGGCGAAGTTGATCGCAGCGTGGAAGGGGTTTTGCGAGGGCTGGGTCAATCGTCGCGGCCGGCCTCAATGAGTGGAAATTGCACGCGTGCAATTTCAGCATCCCCCACCGAGTCAGGTTGGGCCGAGCTAGGGGTATTTTGACCCCGTTTTGATGCTCCAACTTTCGAAATTTGTGAATTTCTTGACCCAAAAGCGCAAGTGAGTGTAGCACACGCTCAGTTGCGAAAGGTGGGCATGTGTCGAACGGACTTCAAATCGAGGAAGCGGAGCGCCTGGTGTCGGTGGCAACGCTGGCCAGTCGGACCTCGTCGGTGCTCGAGAAGCTGCGGGATTCGGCCAGAAGCGCCCGGTCGGATGACCGCCGTGAGCCCACTTTCACGATCGGCAAAGCTGCCGAACTCGTGGGTAGGACCCCAGCTGCGATACGCGATGCGGAGAAGGACGGTCGGCTTCCTGAGCCTGCGAGAACTGATAACAACAGGCGTGAGCGATACACGCTGGCGCAGCTCAACGATATGCGGGGCGTCTTCGGAACGAGGCCTTACCGAGCTGAGAGCGACCCGTGCTGCGTCGTAGCGGTCCAGAACTTCAAGGGCGGCGTTGGCAAGTCGACGGTGGCTGTCCATTTGGCGCAGTATCTTGCCATTAGAGGATACCGCGTGGCTTTGGTCGACTGCGATAGCCAGGCATCGGCAACAACGCTTTTTGGCTACGTCCCCGATCTCGATCTCAACGAGGATGACACCCTCTACCCGTTCCTTCGCGAAGGCGAACGATCGTCCCTCGATTATGCACTCCGCAAGACCCATTTCGATGGTTTGGAATTGATCCCGGCAAACCTTCGCCTGTTCAACTCCGAGTACGAGCTCGCTGCCCGAATGGCCCAAGGCAATGCGTCACTTCTTGACCGGTTGAAGGAGGGCATTGCGAGCATCTCTGATCGTTTTGACGTTATCGTGATGGATCCTCCGCCGGCGCTCGGCGCGATCTCGCTCTCTGTGCTGCGCGCGGCGAACTCGCTGGTGGTGCCGGTGCCGCCAACCGTCATGGATTTTTCGTCGACTGCAGCGTTCCTGTCCATGTTGGATGAGACGATCGAGCAGCTTGCTGACCGCGGGCTTGCGCCGGAGCTCAATTTTCTTCGCTTCGTTGCGTCGAAGGTCGACGAAAATAAGTCGATGCAGAAAGAGCTGATACAGCTCATGCGGACGCTGTTCGGCCACACAATGGTCCGTACGCCCCTGAAGGACTCCGCCGAGATCGATAATGCAACTGCGCGTTTGATGACGGTCTATGAGCTTGATGGACCCGCCACCAGTTCAGCTGTGCGCAATCGGTGCCTGAACTATCTTGATGGCGTCAACGCTGAGATCGAGGTCGATATTCGTTCGATGTGGCCCAGTCATCACAAGCGTTTACGCCAGGAGGCCTTGGCATGAAAACCGGAAATTGCACGTGTGCAATTTGGGGTGAGAAGCTCGCATTCTTGGAAAATTGCACGCGTGCAATTCGGCTGACGGGAGGGTCGCATGAGTAAGAAAAACAGCGGTTTTGCGGCCGATTTGGCGGCCGGGATTGACCTGACGGACGCAGGCACAGCGCCTCGTCGATCGAGCATTGCATCGAACGTTCTAACCGGTCGTTCAAACCGTCTTGCCGACCTGGCATCCGGGGCAATTGTCAATCGGACCCATGAGTTGGTGGATCCTGCCAGATGCCGAATGTGGGCAGGCCATAACCGCGATTATGCCTTGCTGAACGAAGAACGGTGTTCGGATCTCATTGAGAGCATCAAGGCGCAAGGGCGGCAGGAAATCCCCGCAATTGTGCGCCGCCTTTCCGGTGATGAGGACTTTGATTTTGAGGTTATCTGCGGCGCGCGGCGACATTGGTCGATTAGCTGGCTGAGGTCTCACAATTACCCTGACTTCAAGTTCCTGGTCGACGTCCGAGAGATCGGCGACGAAGAGGCATTCAGGCTCGCCGACATCGAAAACCGGGCCAGGGATGATCTTACGGATCTTGAGCGGGCGAGGGACTATCTGCGCGCACTGACAGCGTACTATGATGGCCGTCAGAGGACGATGGCCGAGCGGCTGAAAGTCTCCGAAAGCTGGCTCACGCGATATCTAGATCTCGCTCGCCTTCCCGACGAACTGACCCGGGCTTTTGGCGACCCGCAAGAACTCGGCATTCGCAACGCCATCGCTCTCAAGGCCCTTCTGAAACCAGACGAGCGCAAGGAACGCGCCTTCCAAGAGGCTGCACGCCTGGCCGACGAGCGTGAGGCAACCGGAAAGTCGATGCCCGTCATTGATGTGATCAAGGCACTGTCACTGGCTGTTGACCCCCCCAAGAAGTCAGGATCCCCCAAAAAGTCAGGAAAGGCCGAAACGGTCGCGAACGCGAGCGGTAAGCCGGTGCTTCGGATTGAAGGCGCGGATCGCAAGGGCATTCGCCTCACTCTCCTGAGCAAGGGCGGAGCGACGCGCCAAGAGGCGGAAGAAGCAGTGCGCACGGTTTTGGACCAGTACTGGACCTGAAGACTCATGCCTTCACGCGGGAGACCGCAACAAATCGCCTGCGTGAATCAGTCCGACTCCTGTGATTCAAAATTCCCGTTGGATCACGAGAATCCGCTTGCGGCATTTATGCACGCATGGACACCCCGACCCACGGCAGCTTCATCTGGCTCGAAGCCGTCTGTGCTGAGCGCAATGTCGCCCGGCGCTATACCGTCGCGCTGAGCCGCGACCTGTTCGGGGCCTCGATCGTCGAGTTCGCCTGGGGCCGGATCGGGACCCGGGGGCAGGGGAGGGCGGTCTCGTTTGCCAGCGAAGACGAAGCTTCGCGCTTTGCCGCCCAATTGCTGCGCCGTAGGGCCAGCGCGCCCAAGCGCATTGGTGTGCCCTACCGTGAGGTTGTGCTTGCCCCGTAGGGCGGCTCAGGAGGCCCGGGGAGCCGTTTTGGGGGCCAGGGCATGGTCTCCCGGGCGCAAGGCGGCCAAATCGGCCTTCTGGAGCGCTGTGGCGGCCTGAGAGGCGGTACGACGGGTCACGCCGAGCGCCCGGGCCAGTTCAGCGCGGGTGAGGGGCCCCAGACCCGCAATCAGCTGCCACATCGCCGGCGCCTGCGACGAGGCATAGAGACCGGCCAGGCGTTCGTTCCCTTGCGTGAGCGCAGCGCGCACGGCAGCTAGGTCGGTTGCCACATCCGCGGCGGCCGAACTGATCGCTTGGCCCAGCAGCGCGGGGAGGGGGCTTTCGGGTTCGGCGCGGAACAGGCTGCGCGGGGCGAGTCCGGCCAAAGCGAGCGGAGCTGCGCCGAGGCTGAACAGGTGCGGGCGCATCGCCGCTGCGAGCGACGCAGCCCAGGCGCTCCCGCGCGCGGAGAAGCGCTGGAACACCTTGCCTTCGATCACGACTTCCTCGCTGCCGAGCTCGAGAAACTCGATCTCGTCTTCGCGCAGTTGCTCGAGCCATTCGCTGAGCGTTGCCACCGGGTCGCGCGTCGGCAGCAGTGCATCGAGCCGATCGAGCGCCCGATCGGCCGCTTCGAACACGCTGGCGAAGCTTTCGGTGACGCCTTTGGCGGCAAGGGCGAGCCGGGCGGCCCGGGCGAGGGGAGGGGGGCCGCGCCGGCCAATCCACGACAGGAAATCGCGGCGCTCGGCAGTGTACCATGAGCGGGTCAGCTCGGCCGCCTCGAGCCCAGGATTGTGCTCAGGACCTTGGTTTTCCTGAGGAAAATCGCGGACGTGGACGCGCCACAGCCGCCGCAATGAGGCCAGCGCCAACCCCTCGGCAACTTGCGCGCCCAGAAACGGCAGCGCCCCCTCGATCCGCGCGAGGGCCAGTTGCCACGGGGGAGGGGTCAGCACCATGGGGACCAATAATATAGGAAACGCTTAAAAAGTATACTCAGCTTTGAGGGTTGTTTTGGCCCTCTGTCACTGTCCGATAACGGCCCTTCGCGGGCGGTGCTTTCGGACCAATTTCCGGTGCGATTTTAGGGCTTCCTGCCCTCAAACGGCGCAGAACTGCGTGATTCATGAGCGCTAGCCACGATCGCCAAATGATTATATCTAACGGGGGCAACCGTTCTATTGCCCCCATTATTTGGAATGTGACAAATGGCCCTGATCGGCTACGCCCGGGTTTCCACCGACGAGCAGGACACTGCTGCCCAGCACGATGCATTGCTGGGGCAGGGTTGCGTGTTGATTTTCGAAGACAAAGCGAGCGGGGCGAGCAAGGAACGACCGAACCTTGCCCGTGCGCTGGAACGGGTGGGATCTGGCGATACTCTTTTGGTTGTTCGCATCGACCGTTTGGCGCGCTCGCTGTCGCATCTGCTCGAGATCGTCGAGACGTTGCGGGCGAAGGGTGCCTACTTTCGCTCGATCAACGATCCGATCGACACATCGAGCGCGCAAGGCATGCTGATGACGCAGATGCTTGGCGCATTTGCAGAGTTCGAGCGGGCGCTTATTCGCGAACGAACCAGGGCCGGTATCAAGGCGGCCGTAGCGAGGGGGGCGAAGCCCGGTAATCCCAAGATGCGCGTGCGTGATCCTGACGCCATCAGGGAAATCCGAGCGAGTCACAAAGAACGCCATCTCAACGAATTGCTCGACGGTCGTCATCGATGGTTGCCAACCGTCCAGCGCCTGCGGCCCCACCTCCCGTGGAGCCTCGTGTTGCGACAAATTCGTGCCCTGTCTCCTCCGGTGCGATCATTCAGCGAACGCACGCTGGTGAAGGCTTGTCGCAGCCTGGTCCATGCGGGCTATGCTGATCCGGTGATCCTTCAAGCGGCACCGCGGTTGCCGCCGGATAGCCGCGTTGCGCGCTTGGTGTCCGACCGCTTGAAACCTCAACCGCAAAGTTCGCTGCGCGAAATCGCCGCCTGGCTGTCGCGTGACCTGCGCGAGCCGACGCCACGTGGCGGTCTCGCATGGTCGCCCGAAGGCGTTAGCCGTGTTGTGGAGCAGGCACGTGGATTGAACCTGCTGGAGCGCGGGTAGGGTCTCTGAGCCGCCCTTCGACGGGCAACCAGAGACCTTGTAATATCCTCCCTGGGGGGATATGCGGCGTCATGCTCGATCTGACCAATCTTCTCGCCCAGGGCGGTGCCCACGCTTGGCTGTTCATTCCCAGCGCCATCCTGCTGGGCGCGCTGCATGGCCTGGAGCCGGGCCATTCCAAGACCATGATGGCGGCCTTCATTATCGCGGTGAAGGGAACCATACGACAAGCCATCCTGCTTGGTCTCGCCGCGACCCTGTCGCACACGCTGGTCGTGTGGGCGGTGGCATTGGGCGGTATGTGGGCGTTCGGCGGCCTGCGTGCCGAGGATACAGAGCCGTGGTTCCAGCTGGCCTCGGGTCTCATCATTGTTGGCATGGCGGTCTGGATGCTGTGGCGGGCGCGCAAAGAGCAGTTCGCCGCCGCGCAGTTTCATGACGCGCATGGGCACGACGATCATCATCACGGGCACAGTCATGGCCATGGGCACGATCATGGGCACCACCACGATCATGGTCATCAGCATGGTCACGCTCACAACTACGAGCCTACCGACGAAGAGGTCCACGAACTCGAACTCGCGACCGGCGGCTATGTCGATGCGCACGAGGCGGCCCATGCCGAGGATATTCGCCGACGTTTCGCCAATTCCCGAGTTACTACCGGGCAAATCGTCCTGTTCGGCCTGACCGGAGGTCTGGTGCCCTGTCCGGGAGCGATCACCGTGCTGATGCTTTGCCTGCAGCTCAACCGCCTGACACTTGGAGCTACGCTGGTCGCCAGCTTCTCGGTCGGGCTAGCGCTGACCATGGTGGCCTCTGGTGTTCTCGCAGCGATCAGCGTCCGCCATGTCGAGAAGCGCTGGGCGGGCTTTGGCGAGGCGGTACGCCGCGCGCCCTATGTTTCCGGACTCGTGATTCTGGCGGTTGGCGCTTATCTCACGTTTTCAGCCTGGCAGCACCTGCCGCTGCATTGATCGGGGAGCATCGTGAGCCACGCAACAGACAAATCACTCGTCAATCGACTGCGGCGCGCTAACGGGCATCTCGCCAGCATCGCGACGATGGTTGAGGACAATCGTAGCGCGCTGGAAATTGCCCAGCAGTTGCAGGCCGTGATCGCGGCGCTCGACAAGGCGAAGACGGTGCTAGTCTCGCACCATATCGAACATCATCTGCAAGAAGCAGTCGGCGAACTGACACCCGAGGCCCGCCACATGCTCAGCCAATTGTCCGAGCTCGCCCGGTTTCTTTGAACGTGGAATGCTCGCGAAAAGCCTTTAATTTCATAAGAGCTCTCAGCCCGGGAAATTTTTCGTGAGCCGGATCCCCCGCACGGTCTGGATGCTAGGCCTTGTTAGCCTGTTCATGGATCTCTCCTCGGAGATCATCCACGCGCTTTTGCCGCTGTTCCTTACCAGCACACTGGGTGTGAGCGTCGCGATGGTCGGCCTGATCGACGGCATTGCCGAAGCGACGGCTTCGATCAGCAAGGTCTTTTCGGGCTATCTTTCCGACCGCATCGGCCGCCGCAAGCCACTGATCCTGCTCGGCTACGGGATGGCGGCGCTGACGAAGCCGCTGTTTGCCCTCGCCGGATCGGCCCCCATCGTGCTGGGCGCACGCTTTGCCGATCGGATCGGCAAGGGGCTGCGCGGCGCGCCCCGCGATGCGCTGGTCGCCGATGTTACGCCGGTGGAGATCCGGGGCCGGGCCTTTGGCCTGCGGCAGACGATGGATACCATCGGCGCATTCATCGGGCCGCTGCTCGCCATCTGTCTCATGGTCCTGTTCGCGGACAATATCCGCCAGGTGTTCTGGATCGCCGTGATCCCGGCGGCAATCTCGGCGTGGATCGCCATCGTGATGATCAGGGAACCTGCCGACCATCTGGGTGCGGCACCACGCCCGCCGGTCCGGTTCGGGGAGGTGCGGCAATTGGACGCTGCCTTCTGGACAGTGGTCGTCGTCGGCGTGCTGTTTACCCTCGCGCGCTTCAGCGAAGCGTTCCTTGTGCTGATCGCCAGCAGGGAGGGCCTGCCGCTGACGCTGGCTCCGTTGGTGCTGGTGGCGATGAACGTCGTCTATGCGCTGGGCGCTTATCCTGCCGGGATCCTCGCCGACCGCACGTCCGCGCGCACGTTGCTGGCTTGGGGGCTCGCCTGCCTGATTGCGGCCGATGCTACCCTTGCCTGGGGTCAAGGGCTCGCCCTAGTATTCGCTGGGATTGGCCTTTGGGGAGCGCACATGGCGCTGACTCAAGGGCTGCTCGCCAAGCTCGTCGCCGACCGCTCTCCATCTGCTTTGCGTGGAACTGCCTTTGGCCTGTTCAACCTGATCACGGGCATCGCCATGCTGTTCGCCAGCGTGGTGGCAGGGCTCCTTTGGGATGTCGCCGGCCCAAGTGCGACCTTTGGCGCCGGAGGCTTCTTGGCGATCTTGGCTCTCGCCACTTCGCTTGTGATAATGCGAGGGAAGGCGTCGCCAGCTCAGCAGTCCGTTTAGCTCGGGGTTGTCAGAAATTCATCCATTCAAAGGTGTGCATAGATAGGCCAAGAACAAATTGTCTCTACCTGCGTTTGTTTGAACGCACTTGTTGCGCAGGAGGTGATGATGGATGAGCACCGGATGATGTACATGGGATGGGGCCGCTTCGCGGCGATAATTGCCACCTCATCGATCATCTTGTTCTTTTTGATGTACCAACTTGTTTACAGTTGGGAACACGTGCTCTTCAGCTTGAGCCGACTTGTTTCGTCGCTGGTGATGGGGTGTGTGATGACAGCCGTGATGCAGGCCTTCATGTGGCGCATGTATCAGCCCGGAATTTCAAAGCTGGCCGTACTCGCGGCCGCAACCATCGCAGGGCTGGCCCTGCTTGCGGTCAACCGGAGCCAAGCGCTGATCGGGGACACGGACTTCATGAAAGCGATGATTCCCCATCACTCGATCGCCATAAATAACGCCCGCAAGGCCGACATTCGTGATGCGCGGGTGCGCTATCTGGCGGACAGGATCACGCGTGATCAGGTTAAGGAAATCGCCGAAATGAAGATGCTGATCGAAGACATCGAGCAGCACGGCAGGCGGGGTAACGTCCCGCTGCCCGCCGGCCCTGCAACATTGACGCGTGACAGCGCGCGAGAAGCTCAGGATCTGATGAGCGGGACGCTGCTGAGGTCCGAGCCGCTGTAGGAGCTCCTGATCGTTGCCCGATCTGGCCGGCCGCGCCGGCAGATTTATGAGTGCTTTTCAGCTGCGACCTGGCCCCCAAAGGATCAAAGCAGCGCCGCCAAGGCAAACTGCGCCGCCCAGGATATCCCAACGGTCGGGAGTCACGCCCTCAACCAGCTTGAGCCAGGCAAGCGAAGCGAGGATGTAGATGCCGCCGTAAGCTGCAAAGGCGCGACCCGCTGCTTCGGAATCGACACGGGATAGTGCCGCCGCGAAGACGATCAGCGAAAGCAAACCCGGCAATAACCAAAGCGGACTCCTCCCGAGGCGCAACACTGCCCAAAACGAGAAACAGCCGGCAATTTCGCCGATGGCGGCGATCACATACCATCCGATGGCGCTGAAAGGGCCAGTCAAGATGGGCGATCCCGGAAGCCGCGAGAGAGAACCACTGCCTTGGTTAAGGCTGTTAGAATGACTGTCACGTTTGGACCTCGTACGCGTTTGAATTAGAGTGATCATACCGCCTTGAATGGTCAGCTCAAAGGTCGGGCTTTGTGCGGATTTCAACCAATAGGCGCTCGACTTCTGAAACATCCTCCACAACGAGGCTTACGCCAAAGCTCTTGGCGGCGAGTGGGTAACGCACCATCATTGGCAGATAGGCGTCCTTGCGTGCGAGGACTTCGCCCGACCTGCCCAGCGCTTCCACGTGAATGTGGCCGCGGACCAAGCGATTATTCTTGCGTCGAACCTGCCCGCTGATTTCGATGCCATGCTTGCCCCGGTAAGCATGGACAAAGCGGACCGCCACGCGGTCGCTGGAATTCACGGAGATGGGGGTCCCAAGTTCCGGGCCCGTACTGCAGCCGCCGATTGCAAATGCCAGCGTGGTTGCAAGCAAGCTAATGGTCGGTTTGAGCAATGTCATGGCGCGTATTCCCTTCAGGAAGCGAGCAGGTGTCACATCAATTCTTCAAGGACGAGCAGTCCGAGAAATCCGACGAAAAACATCGAAGAAATCAGAGGTGTGTCGGGCTTCTCGTGCGCTTCCACGAGCAGCTCTTCGGTCACCAGATAGAGCAGGGCCATCAGACCGAAGCTGAGAAAGCCGGTGATGACAACCGGCGGCAGCGCCGCCACGGGAGTGGCTGTTAGCGCGCCAACAGGAAGCAACAAGCCAAGCCCGATAGCGATGGCGAGAATTCGCCGTGTGGTTGCCTTACTCTCCTGCAACTCGGACGTGACGGAAAGCCCAAGGAACAGAACCTCGAGCGTTAGCGCTGCCGTTAGCAGGATGCCGGCCTTTTCGCCCGCTATGAAGGCGAGGCCGAGGACAAGTCCGTCGATGAAGATATCGATGCCAGTGGCGCTCAGCATGGCGAACGGCCCTGAAGCCCGTTCCTCTATTGCCTTGATTGCCAGCATTACGCCCACGCCCAACGCGCCACCGATCAATGTAGCGACTGGCGATGCCTCGTGCTTGATCTGCGGTAAGATCTCGACAGCGGCGGCGGCGAAAACGACGCCGGCTGCAAGATGCTGCGTTGCACTTACGAGCGCAGGGCCGGGTCGGCGCCAGAGTGCAATCAATGTCCCCAATATAACGGCAGCGATCGGGACGAGGGTATAGATCATGGCTGGCATGGTCAGGCATCCCCTCCGGGTTCGCGGTAGGCCAGCAGCCGCAATGCATTGAACACGACGACCAATGTCGAGCCCTCATGCATGGCGACCGCAGGACCGATGCCGAGACCAAAAATGGTCGCAGGCACAAGCAGCGCGACCACCCCAAGGCTGACAAACACGTTCTGGCGAATGATCGAACGTGTCTGGCGGCTGAGCCCCACGGCAAAGGGCAAATGTGCAAGGTCATCGGCCATTAGGGCGACATCGGCCGTTTCCAGCGCGACGTCGGAACCTGCTGCTCCCATTGCGATCCCGACCGTTGCACTCGCCATTGCCGGTGCATCGTTGACACCGTCGCCGACCATGGCCACCCAGGTTTTGGCTTTGAGCCTGCGGATGGCAGCGACCTTGTCTTCGGGCAGGAGATCACCCCAAGCCTCGTCAAGCCCCACTTGCGTCGCAACCGCATCTGCGACGCGCTGGTGATCGCCAGAAATCATGATCATCCGCTCGATGCCAATCCGACGCAGCTGCTGTATCGCATCGCGTGCTGTGTCTCGCGGCGTGTCCATCAGACCGATGGCGCCCAGATCACGGTCCCCCCGGCGCACAACCATCGATGTCTGGCCACCTTCGCGCAGCGTTTCTATCGCCATCTTCATCGCCTCCGAAAGCGGAGCTACGCCATCGATCCCGAACATCTCCGCCTTGCCGATCAGGACTTGTTCGTCCTTCACCATGGCCGAGACGCCGCGACCGGTCAGACTCTTGAGGCTGTCCGCCTTGGGAATTTCGCGGTTGCCGACGCGCGCGCGGCCATCCTTGGCGATAGCTTGCGCCAGCGGATGATCGCTGAGGCTTTCGACCGCGACGGCGATTGCCATCAGTTCCTCGGGCGAAACGCCTTCTGCCGGGATGACGTCTTGGATGCGCGGTTCACCCTTGGTCAGGGTTCCGGTCTTGTCGAAGGCGATGGCATTGAGCGAACCGAGCAGTTCGAGCGGCGCTCCACCTTTCACCAGCACGCCGCCGCGCGCCGCGCGGGCGACGCCAGACAACACGGCACTCGGGGTAGCAATGGCCAGGGCACAGGGACTCGCCGCGACCAGAACGGCCATGGCGCGGTAGAAGCTGTCGCGAAATGGCTCGTCGACCACTACCCAGGCGAACAACAGCAGGACGCAAAGCCCGAGCACGGCAGGGACAAACCAACGCTCGAAGCGGTCGGTGAAGCGCTGCGTAGGTGATTTCTGGGTCTCGGCTTCGCTGACAAGATTCACGACCCGCGCCAGTGTGCTTTCGCTGGCAGGCCGGGTCACCTCGACCTCGATCAGCCCGCTGCCGTTGATCGTGCCCGCGAACACCCGGCTTACCGCGTCGACCTTGTCGGCATGAGTGCGGGCAAAAGCGACATCCTCGACGGGGCGCTTGTCGACCGGGATGCTTTCGCCGGTCACCGGAGCCTGGTCGATCGCGGACGTGCCGCGCACCACGAAGCCATCGGCCGCCACGCGCTGGTCTGGCTTGATGACGATGACGTCGCCGACAACGAGTTGCTCGACTGGGATTTCTTCGGCGTCGCCATCCTCGAGCCGCAACAGCGCCGTTTGCGGGGCCAGCTTGGCCAAAGCCTCGATCGCGCGCTTGGCGCGGCCCATCGCATAGTGCTCAAGCGCATGGCCGAGGCTGAACAGGAACAGTAGCAACGCGCCTTCGGCCCAAGCGCTCAGCGCTGCCGCGCCGGCTGCTGCCACCAGCATCAGGGTGTCAATTTCGAAGCGGCGCGCCTTCAGGTTTTCCAGCGCCTCGCGCAAGGTGAAAAACCCGCCCGCACCATAAGCGGCGATGTAGCAGGCCAGCGGTGTCCAGGCGGGTAAGCCTGATCCCAGCTTTTCCAGCGCGAAGCCGACCGCAAGCAGGCCGCCGCACAAAAGTGCGAAGACCAACTCAGTCCACGGACCGAACAGGCCCGCATGACCATGATCGTGTTTACTAGGCCCATGATCATGCCCGGCGTGCTCATCTTCGGAAACATCCGCGCCCAGCCTTTGCAGCGCGGCGGACAGTGTCTCACGGTTGGTCTGGCGCGCGTCAAACTCGACCCGGACAATCCCCGCCGCGCCGATGGCGGCTTCAACGACGCCGGGCAGTCGTCCCGCCTGCGTCTCGATCCGGCGGGCCTCACGCGGGTTCAAGGTCTGGCCGAGATCCCAGACAGCGTGCCCGAAGCGCGAGGCTATGTCTGCACCGGCTGCATCCACGGCGGCGCGAACTTGCGACAGGGACAGGCGCGAGGGATCGTAGTGCACACAGAGCATCGGCGGCCCGCCCGCCTCGGAGGCGACATGTGCTTCCTCTACGCCCACACGGGCGCGCAGCACATCCTGCAGGCGCGATATGCAGCGATCTGCCTCATCGGTAACGTCCGGCAGTACCAACGGAATTTCGATCCTGAGCTTTTCTGTCATTGCGCGGCTTCCTTGAGGTGGCTGCAATCGAGCCACAAGGCGTGGGCATCGATCCGAAGCTTCGTTTCAGCGCGCAGCGCAGCAGTCCGTGCCTGGCTCTCGGCCAATGCGGCGTCCTTCGCCTGCCTCTCACCATAGAGCAGATCGGCAAGGTCGATATGGCCAAGACGGTAGCCGGCGCGCAGGCGTTCCACCGCTCGCGTGCTGCTGGCGACAGCTGCCTTGCTGGCCTGCCAGGTCTGAACGGCGCCAAGCACGGCCGAATAGTCGGTGGTGGCCATCTCCTGCACGTCGAAACGCGCGCTGGCCGCATCGGCGGAGGCCACTTGCGCCTCGGCCTGCGCTTGTCCGGAGATGGCCGAACGATAGCGACCGCCAATCGGGATCGA
>Ga0209023_10004600_pt1 | contig 15597 bp, 9 predicted proteins | sample LakOneMetagenome_FD_187468 | JGI IMG/M metagenome (GOLD analysis project Ga0209023, IMG submission 187468) | Freshwater and sediment microbial communities from Lake Erie, Canada (SPAdes) (version 2) | ecosystem: Environmental > Aquatic > Freshwater > Lentic | place: Lake Erie, Canada | collected... | reverse complement strand
GATGAACAGCACCATCGAGCACGACCTGGTGCGGGCCGAGATGATCGCCATCCCGATCACCCTGATCCTGTTGCTGCTGATCTTCCGGGGCGTGGTGGCCGCCCTGCTCCCGCTCGCCATCGGCGCCCTGTCCGTGGTGGGCACCTTCATGGTGCTGTTCATCGTCAACGAGGTCACCGAGGTGTCGGTGTTCGCCCTCAACCTCACGACCGCCATGGGTCTGGGCCTGGCCATCGACTACTCGCTGTTCATCGTGAGCCGCTATCGAGAGGAGCTGCACCACGGCTGGCCGGCCGACGATGCCGTGCGCCGAACGGTCCAGACCGCCGGCCGCACCGTGCTCTTCAGCGCCCTCACCGTGGCAGCCTCGCTGTCCGCCCTGCTGGTGTTCAACATCGCCTTCCTGCGCAGCTTCGCCTACGCCGGCCTCGCCGTCTCGGCCCTGGCCGGCATCTACGCCGTCATCGTGCTTCCCGCCATGCTCGCCGCCCTCGGCCCCAAGGTCGACGCCTGGCCGATCCGGCGGCGCAAGAGCGAGCCGGTGGAAGGCACCGGCTTCTGGCACGGCATGGCCACCACGGTCATGCGTCGGCCGGTGCTCATCGCCGTCAGCGTGATCGCCGTGCTGCTCGTGCTGGGCGCTCCCACCGCAGGGATGAAGCTCGGCTTCCCCGACGACCGGGTGCTCCCGCCCGGCAAGCCCGCCCGCGACGTGCAGGACGTGCTTCGATCCGACTTCTCATCGGCCGAGGCTGGCGCCGCCGCGGTGGTGGCCACCGATGTCCCGGCCCCCGGTGCTCGGGCGGCCGACGTGACCGCCTTCGCCGCGCGCCTGGCCAAGGTGCCGGGCGTGACCCGCGTCGACTCCGAGGTCGGCATCTACTGCGGTTCGTCGGGCTCGGTCGGCGGGGTCAGCTGCAAGGCGGGCGACCTGGTGCTGCCGGCGTCGGCCAGCCCCGACCTGGTGAGCCGGTTCAGTCGACCGACCGCCACCTACTTCTCGGTGGTCCCGAACGTGGAACCGCTGTCCGACGCCGGCGAGCGCTTCGCCCGCGACCTCCGGGCCGTGCCAGCCCCGTTCGCCGACGTGAAGGTGGGCGGGCAGTCGGCCCAGCTGGTGGACTCCAAGGCGTCGATCTTCAGCGACATCCCCCTCGCCCTCGGGATCATCTCCGTCATCACCTTCGTGCTGCTGTTCATGATGTTCGGCAGCGTGGTCGTGCCCATCAAGGCCCTGGCCCTCAACCTGCTGAGCCTGTCGGCCACGTTCGGCGCCATGGTGTGGATCTTCCAGGAGGGCCATGGTGCCGACCTGCTCGGGTTCACGCCCACCGGGTCGCTGTCGGCCACGGTGCCGGTGCTGATGTTCTGCGTGGCCTTCGGGCTATCGATGGACTACGAGGTCTTCCTGCTCTCGCGCATCAAGGAGGAGCACGACAAGGGTTCCGACAACGTCACCGCGGTGGCCAACGGGCTGGAGCGCACCGGGCGGATCGTCACCGCAGCAGCGGTGCTCATCTCGGTGGTGTTCCTCTCCTTCGCCACGTCGGAGGTCAGCTTCATCAAGCTGTTCGGGATCGGGCTCACCCTGGCCGTGCTGCTCGATGCCTTCGTCATCCGGGGCACGCTCGTCCCGGCGTTCATGCGCCTCGCCGGCGAGGCCAACTGGTGGGCGCCCGGCCCCCTGCGCCGGTTCCACGACCGATTCGGGATCAGCGAGCACGTGGAACTGGCCGGCGAGCCGCCCGTCGCCGTGGTGCTCGACCAGGACGGGCACGACGACGACGGCCTGGGGGAGACGCCCGAGCCGGGTGCGCCACGCGGCGCGGGCGAAGGTGCCAAGGTGGGTGTGTGAGCCCACCCACCTCGACCGGAGCCTCCGCCCGTCCCCGCGCCCGCCGCGGCGAAGGCGACCGCACCCGTGAGGAGATCCTGGTGGCGGCCGAGGCTCTGCTGACCTCGTCGGCCTCGGAGGACGCCGTGTCCATCCGGGCCGTGGCCGACGCGGTGGGGGTGACGCCGCCGTCGATCTACCGCCACTTCCCCGACAAGGCCCACCTCATCTTCGAGGTCTGCGCCCGGCGGTTCGAGCTCATGGATGCCCAGGTGGTGCAACCGATCCTGGCCACGGTCGACGATCCGGTGGAGGCGCTGCGCGAGCTTTCACGCGCCTACGTCCGCTTCGGTGTGGAGAACCCCGAGCACTATCGGATCATGTTCATGGGCCATGCCGATCACACGCCCGAGCAGTACGCGGCCGAGGAGGTGCTCGAGACCGGCGCGCTCGGGTCCACCATCGGGTTGGTGCGCCGCGCCATCGAGACCGGGCGGTTCCGGCCTGAGGCATCCGATCCGCTGCTCGTCACCTACGTGGTCTGGACCGCGCTGCACGGGGTGGTCACCGTGGCGGTGGCCAAGCCCAACATGCCGGCGCCACCGCTGGACCAGCAGGTGGAAGCACTCATCGACACCCTGATGCACGGCCTGCTGGCCTGAGGCCCGCTACGGGCCGTTTGGGCCGCCGATGGCACCGACGACTTACGAGGCGGCGGGCGGTCCCTAGGTCGCAGGCGCGTCCGCGGGCGCGGCGTCGGCCGCTGGGACCTCGGCCGCTGGCGGTGCGTCGGCCACGGGAGCCCTCTTCTTCTTGGGCGGAGGGGGCGGCATGCGCTTGGGGAAGGCGATGGCCTCGGCCGGCCAGCGGTTGCGGCTGACCCGGGAGAGCCGGTCCATGAGCACGATGGCGGCAGGGTCCTCTTCGGCCGGCTTCACCTCGATCACGCCGGCCTTGGCCATGCGGGTCATGACCTCCCGACCCAGCTCGGTACGCACGACGGTGAGGGTGTAGTCGTTGAACTTGCCGATGCCGCCGGTGGAGATGTCGGCGTGCTCGGCGGCGAAGTCGGGGCAGTGGTTGCAGCCCTCACGGGTCCAGGCGTGGCACTCCTTGAGCGGCACCTCGTGGTACTCGCCGTCGTGGGTCCAGATCTGGAAGACGCCCTTGATGTTCATCTTCTTGATGGTCTCGCGCTTGATGCCGTACTTGGCGTCGAAGAGCTCGTCGAAGATGCGGTCGTCGAACGTCTTGGAGCACAGGAGGCCGATGTTGAACTTCACCGGCTTGCCGACCTTGCCGATCTTGCGGCTCCACATCACCGGGGCAGCCGATGACTGGCAGCCCATGCCCACCAGGGCCAGGTCCTTGAGGCCCTTCTCCATGGCTTCGTCGTAGGCCAGCCAGTTGGCTGAGTACGTGTAGCGGCTGCCGGCGGTGGCCAGGACCTCGTCCTTGGTGGTGGCCACCATGGGCTTGGCCTTCCACGTGGAGCCATCGCCCTCGAGCCCCGACACCAGAGCGCCGTCGATGTAGCCCTCGTCGAGCAGCCAGATGAGGATGGCCGACACCAGGCCGCCGTCCTGGCCGGTCTCGTGGACGTGGTCGTCCGACGCCCGCACCAGCAACGTCTGCTCGGCGATGCCGTGGAGCTCCTCGGTCTCGCGGACCCGGCCGAACAGGTGCTCGTCGGCCGTGGGCTCCCAGTCTCGGAAGCGGGGACAGGCCCGGGTGCACGAGGTGCAGCCCTTCAGGCCGTGGGTGCAGTCCGACGGGCCCAGCTCGTCTTCCAGGTGGAACGGCCGGTAGCCGCCCTCCTTGTGCTCGTAGCCGATCACGTCGTGGGGACAGGCGATCACGCACGCCGAGCAGCCGGTGCAGAGCCCGGAGGTGATGACCTCCTCGTAGAGCTCCTTCCACTGGTGCGTCCAGCGCCCTTCTTCCCGGGTGAAGTACGGCTCCGGGGCAGGGGCGTCACCGGCGGGGGCCTCGGTCACGGTCATGGATCGGAAACCTAGCGGCGACCCGTGCGGCGAGCCGACCTGGGTTCGGCACACCGCCGGACCCCTCCCCATGATGGGTGAGGGGAGCACTAGGTTCTGGGCCCACCGACGGGCTGGAGGGGTGCGGGTGAGCGAGACGATCGCGGTGGTCTTCACCGACCTGGTCGACAGCACGCGGCACCTCTCCGACCTGGGTGCCGACAGGTTCGACGGCCTCCGGCGCGACCACTTCGACGCCCTGCGCACCGCGGTCGCCGAGCACCACGGCGAGGAGGTGAAGAACCTGGGCGACGGGTTGATGGTGGTGTTCCGCTCGGCGTCGGACGCCATTGCCGCCGCCGTGGCCATGCAGGTGGCGTCGGAACGGCAGGGCCGACGCGCTGGTGGCACCGTCGTCGGGCTCAAGGTCGGCGTGTCCATCGGCGACGCCACCCCAGAAGACGGCGACTGGTTCGGTACCCCGGTGGTGGAAGCCGCCCGCCTGTGCGCCCTCGCGGTGTCGGGCCAGCTGCTGATCACCGAGATGACCCGGATGATGGCTGGGTCCCGGTCGGGCGAGCGCTTCGAGCCCATCGGCCTGGTGCAGCTCAAGGGGTTGCCCGAGCCGGTCGCGGTCTGCGAGGTCCGTTGGGAGCCCGCGGCCGTCGATCAGGCCGCCCCGTTGCCGGGCGTCCTCGCCGACACCGCCGGCTTTCCCTTCGCCGGGCGTGGACGGGAAAGGGCGACGGTGCTCGCGGCGTGGGAGGCCGTGCGGGCCGGCACCACCCGAACGGTGTTCATCGCCGGGGAGCCGGGCATCGGCAAGACTCGCTTGGTGGCCGAGGTGGCGCGGGCGGCCCACGCCGACGGAGCGGTCGTGCTGCTCGGTCGGTCCGAGGATGAGATCGACGCGCCGTTTCGGCCCTTCGCCGAGGCGCTCGACCAACTGGTGCGCCACGCCTCCGACGAGGCCCTGGCCGAGCACGCCGCCGAGATGGGGGGCGCGATCGTCGGCATCGTCCCGGCGCTCGGGAAGCGGATCGGCGCCGTGGCCGAGAATGGGGGCGACGCCGAGTCCGAACGGTTGCGAATGTTCAACTCGGTGGCCGACCTGCTCAAGCGCCAGGGTGCCCAGGCGCCCGTGGTCCTGGTGCTCGACGATCTGCACTGGTCCGATCAGTCGTCGCTGTTGCTGCTGCGCCATCTGGTGCAGACGGTCGAGGACGCCCGCCTGCTGATCCTGATCACCTACCGCGACACCGACCTCGACCGCCACCACCCGCTGGCCAACATGCTGGCCGACTTCCGGCGGGTGCCTCGCGTCGAGCGCGTCGCGCTCAACGGGCTCACCCAGGCCGAGGTCATCGAGTACCTCGCGCTCGCGGGCGGTCACGATCTCGAGCCCGAGGGGGTGGAGCTGGGCCGGACGCTGGCCGAGATCACCGACGGGAACCCGTTCTTCGTGGGTGAGACCCTCCGGCACCTGGCCGAGTCGGGCGCCATCGCCCAGCGCGACGGTCGGTGGGTACGCGGCGACCTGGCCCCCGAGGAGGTCGGCGTTCCCGAGGGCGTGCGGGAGGTCGTGGGCCGGCGCCTGTCCGCGCTCGATCACGACACCGAGGCGTTGCTCGCCGTCGCGGCCGTCGCCGGGGCGCACTTCGACAGCGTGGTGGTGGGCACGGTCGCCGGCCTGGACGAGGACCGGGTCGTCGAGGGCCTCGACATCGCCTGCGCCCGCTCGCTCGTCCTCGAGGACGCGGACCGGTTCGGCTGGTACCGCTTCGCCCACGCCCTCGTCCGCCAGACGCTGCTCGAGGAGCTGTCCACCACCCGGCGCATCCGCCTCCACAAGGCCATCGGGGAGCAGGTCGAGCAGCGGTCCCCGGATCGGATCGAGGAGATCGCGTTCCACTACTTGGAGGCGGCGGCGGCGGGAACGGCGGCGAAGGCCGTCGAGTACGCGGCGCGAGCGGGGGACCAGGCTCGCGAGCGGTTGGCCATGGAGCAGGCGCTCGACTGGTACCAGCGAGCGCTCGAAGCCGACGAGATGCTCGATCCGGACCCGGTCCGACGCTGTGAGCTGCTCTTGCGCCTCGGGCTCTTCGACGTGCGCCTCCGCGTGAGCCTGAACCTCTCCCGCAGCCAGCTGGAGGCGGCCGAGCTGGCCCGGGCGGTCGAGCGTCCCGACCTGCTGGCCCAGGCCGCGTACCAGTACCTCGGCCCCATGGGCGTCTGGGTCGACCTGGCCGATCCCCATCGTCGTCCCCTGGTCGAGGAGGCGCTGGCCGCGCTCCCGCCCGGTGAGCATCCGCGCTGGCGGATGCTGCTGCTGGCGAAGCTGGCGATGGAGCACACCTTCGATCCGGACTTCGCCGAGCGCTATGCCCTCAGCGCCGAGTCGGCCGCCCTCGCCCGCACCCTGGACGATCCGCTCGACCGGTTCGACGGGGTGATCTGGCACGCCATCACCCTCATCGGGCTGGCTGAGTACGAGGAGTTCGACGGCCTGGTGGTCGAGCTCGACCTCGTGGCTCCGTCACTGGACCTCGCGCGGCGAGCCGACGCCGTGCACCTGCGCTCCCACATCCCACGCCACCAGGGTGACCTGGCCGCATCGGTTCGGGCCATGGACGAGACGCGGGAGCTGCTCGCGTCAGCGGGGCTCCTGTACAAGGCGGTCTCCTTCAGCGAGCCCGCCGCCACGGCGATCGCCCAGGGGCGCTTCGGGGAGGGGTGTGAGCTCCTCGCCCACCTGCGAACGGTCAGCTCCGTGCCGGGTGACGTGCTGGGCGCGATCGGGGCCGAGACCTGGGTGTACCGATGGGTGGACGACCCTGACGCCTACCGGCGCTGCATCGACACCGCACCGGAGGAGTCGACCGCCTTCCTCGCCCTCTTCGGCACGCAGATGGGGGAGGCCGTCCTCCGTCGCGACCAGGCGCTGGCGCGCCAGGAGAACGAGGCCTGGCGGCCGCTGCTCGCCTTCGTCCCGGCCAGCCAGCGCGGTTCCCTCGCGGCCACCCTGTCGCCGTCGATCTGGTCGGTCGGCGACACGGAGGCGGCAGAGACGTTCCTGGCCTGGCTCCGGCCCTACGCCGGTTCCTGGGTCGGTGGGCTCAACTTCGTGTACCAGCCAGCCGACCTCGCCATCGGCATGAACCTGTTGACCCTGGGCCGTCCAGGCGAGGCCGAGCCGCTCCTCCGCGGGGCGGTGGAGTCGGCCAAGCGGGCACCAGCCGTCGCCTGGGAGGCGTTCGGCCGCCAGTTCCTGGCCCACTGCCTCCAGGACCTCGGCCGCGACGACGAGGCCCGCGCCGAGGCTGTCCGATGCGTCGAGCAGGCGAGCGCGCTGGGCATGCACCGGCTGGTCCGAGACCTCGCGGACGCCGGCCTGGGGTCCGCGTCCTTCGCCACCGACTGACGGTCCGGCAGACGGGTGGCACGACCTTGACCCACGGGTCAAGATGGGGTCCATGGATCTGAGCTACCCGCCCGAAGCAGAGACGTTCCGCACCGAGATCCGGTCCTGGCTGGAGGAGAATCTCCCCGCCGGGTGGTTCGACGAGGGGTTCACCCAGACGCCCGACGAGAAGAAGGCCTTCAACGAGGCGTGGCCGGCCAAGCTCTACGGCGGCGGGTGGATCTGCGCGGCGTGGCCCAAGGAGTACGGGGGCAAGGGCCTCTCCACCATGGAGAACGTGGTGCTGGCCGAGGAGTTCGCCCGGGCCAAGGCGCCGCTTCGGGCCGACTTCTTCGGCGACACCCTCGTCGGCCCCACCATCCTCCAGCACGGCACCGAGGAGCAGAAGAAGGAGTTCCTACCGGCGATCATGAAGGGCGAGATGGCCTGGTGCCAGGGCTTCTCCGAGCCCGACTCCGGCTCCGACCTGGCCTCGCTCAAGACCACCGCGGTGCTCGACGGCGACGAGTGGGTCATCAACGGCCAGAAGGTCTGGACCACCCAGGCCCAGTTCGCCGACTACTGCTTCTTGCTCGCCCGTACCGACCCCGACGTCAAGAAGCAGGCCGGCATCTCCTACCTGCTCGTGCCCATGAAGCAGGACGGCATCGAGGTGCGCGGCATCGTCCAGCCCGACGGCACCGCCGAGTTCAACGAGGTGTTCTTCACCGACGCCCGCTGTCCGGTGGAGAACGTCGTCGGCGGCGTCAACAACGGCTGGACCGTGGCCAACAGCACGTTGAGCCACGAGCGGGGCATGTCGGCCACCACCGGCTACCGGCGCTTCGAGCTCGAGTACGAGCTCATGGTCGACGGCGCTCGGGCCAACGGGAAGCTCGACGACCCGGTGATCCGCCAGGGGCTCATGCGGTACTACTCCAAGATCCAGATCCTGCGCATCAACGGGCTGCGCAGCCTCACCCAGACCCTCAACAAGACCAAGGACCTCGGGGTCATCTCGCTCGGGGTCACCAACAAGATGTTCTGGTCCGAGATGCACCGCGACGCCATGGAGCTGGCCCTCGACATCTTCGGCGCCGCCTCGATGCTGGTCGACGCCGGGCCTGAGTCCGGTTCCTGGCCGGCGGTGATGCGGGCCAAGGGCCGCGACACCTACCGCCCGAGCCCCATGGTGTCGGCGTTCTTCTTCTCCCGCTCCGAGACCATCTGGGGCGGCACCGCGGAGATCCAGCGCAACATCGTCGGCGAGAAGGTCCTCGGCCTCCCGCGCGAGCCCAAGGCCCCCACCGAGAAGTAGCTCCTTTCCCATCAGTAGTACCGCATAGTCGCCAACTACTGATGGGAAATAGCTGGTTCGGCCGTGGCAACGGGCCGCGGCGGTGGCGGCGCGTGGGGAGCTGACGCGCTGGGTGAATGGGGTTGGGCGGTGGGCACCGTTAGCGTGGTTCGGTCATGCCCAAACCCCAGCCGATACCGGACGGAGCGTCTGCGTCGGACGACACGCCCGCTCCGGGCCGTCGGTCCTGGCGCCAGCGCGTCCTGCTGACCCTCGGCGCGGTGCTCTCGGTCTTCGCCCTCACCGCTGCCGCCGTGGTGGGCTACGGCGCCTGGAAGTACCACCAGATCGACCGCACCGAGGTGTCGCTCGACCAGCTGGTGGCCGGCGGGGCGAGCAACTACCTCATCGTCGGCTCGGACAGTCGCAGCGGAGGAGATCCGCTCGATCCCAAGGCGGCAAACGATCACCAGCCGCTGGCCGACACCATGATGGTGGTGCGGGTGGATCCCCGGACCAGGGTGGCCAAGGTGCTGTCGCTGCCTCGAGACCTCTGGGTCACCCAGAGCGGATCGGGGAAGCAGAGCCGCTTGAACTCGGCTTACTCCGAAGGGCCCCAGCACCTGGTGGACACGGTCCGCTCGGAGCTCAACATCCCGATCAACCACTACCTCGAGGTCGACTTCAAGGGCTTCGAGCAGATGGTCACCGCGGTCGACGGCGTGCCGTTGTGGTTCGACCGGGCCATGCGGGACTACAACACCGGGCTCGACGTCGAGCAGCCCGGGTGCATCACGCTCGACGGGCGCAACGCCCTGGCCTTCGCCCGCTCGCGCCACCTCCGCTACTACGACCACGGCCGGTTCCGCTACGACGGCACAGGCGATCTCGGCCGGATCTCGCGCCAGCAGCTGTTCCTGCGGAAGGTGATCGATCGGGCCAAGGCCAAGGGCGTGAAGAACCCGCTCACGCTGAAGCGGTTGATCGACGTGGGAACGAGCAACGTCACCCTGGACTCCAACCTCTCGGTGGGCGAGCTGGTGGCCCTGGGTCGGCAGTTCTCGGGCTTCGACTCCAACGCCCTGCAGAGCTACACGCTGCCCAACACGCCCCGCACCACCAGCGGCGGCGCCTCGGTGGTGGAGCTGAACCAGGCCGAGGCCCAGCCCATCCTCGGGATGTTCCGTGCCACCGGGCCGTCGGCGCCCACCGACGCCGTTCCCGTGGTGCCCACCACCCAGCCCACGATCCACCTGCTCGACCCGTCGGACATCACCGTCACCGTGCTCAACAGCTCGGGCCAGCAGGGCATGGCCTTCACCGCCTACCAGAACCTGGAGGACGCGGGGTTCACCGTCGACCACTACGGCAACGGCGACGAGCTCCACCGGGCCAACGAGAAGCGGTCGATGGTCCGGTACGCGCCGGGCCGCGACTACGAGGCGCTGACGGTGGCGGCGTGGGTGCATGGCGGGGCCAAGGCCGTGGAGGACCCGACCCTCCCACCTGGCAAGGTCGCGCTGTTCCTGGGCTCGGACTTCACCCGCTTCTCGGAGCCGACGTCGACCACCACCACGACCACCACGACGACGTCGACCACGACCACCACGTCGACGACGACCACCACCCTTCCGCCCACCCCCGCCCCCACCACCACGGGTGTGGGCGGGGTGACGGCCAGCACGGCGGCGACGACGTCGACCACGGCTGCCCCCACCACCAGCACGACCACCACCACGATCGTGGTGCCTCCCACCCCCGTGGTGGGCGTGGTGCCCGGCAACCCGCCGCCCGGCAAGACCTGCGGCTGACCCAGCCGCGTTCCTCGGAACTTGTCGCAGTGGTTGCCCTCAGGAGGAAACAACTGCGACAAGTTCGACGAGGCGGGGTGCCCTCGGGGCGATTCGAACGCCCGCACACGCCTCCGGAGGGCGATGCTCTATCCCCTGAGCTACGAGGGCAGGAGCGCCACCCTAGATCGTCGCCGAGACCCACCCAACTCGGTACCGAGCAGCAACCCGTTGGGGCTGCCACCAGGGGTGATCGGTAGGATGCGCCACCCGATCCGCCTGTGAAGGACCCCTTGCTGTGATCCGCGATGACCTCGCCACCGCCGTCCGCGATGCGCTCGCCGCACTCGCTGTGGAACCGCTGCCCGACAGCGTGGTGCTGGAGCGTCCGGGCCGCCGCGAGCACGGCGACTGGTCCACCAACGTGGCCCTGGCCACGGCCAAGAAGGCAGGCCGCAACCCTCGTGAGCTGGCCTCCCAGCTGGTGGAACAGCTCTCGAAGGATCTGCCCAAGCACGTCACCTCGGTCGACCTGGCCGGGCCGGGCTTCGTCAACTTCCACCTGGCGCCCACCTGGCTGCACGACGTGCTGGCCGAGGTGGCCGTCGCCGGCTCCGATGGGTACGCCCGGCCCGACATCGGCCACGGCGAGAAGGTCCAGCTCGAGTTCGTGTCGGCCAACCCCACCGGCCCCATCCACGTCGGCAACGGATGGTTCGCGTCCTACGGCGATGCCCTCGGCCGGTTGCTCGAGCGCACGGGGCACCAGGTCAGCCGGGAGTACTACGTCAACGACACCGGTGGCCAGATCCGTGCGCTCGGTGCCAGCCTGCTGGCGCACCACAAGGGCGAGCCGGTGCCGGAGAACGGCTACCCGGGCCAGTACGTGGCCGACCTCGCCGCGTCCTACGACGGTCCCGACGACGTCACCGCAGCCGGGCAGTGGGCCGCGGATCAGATCCTGGCCGGCATCCGCTCCACCATGGAGTCGATCCACATCCACTACGACGAGTGGTTCAGCCAGGCGTCCATCGAGGACAGCGATGCCGTGGCCGAGACGGTGGCCATCTTGCGGGACAAGGGGCTGGTCACCGAGGAGGACGGCGCCCTCTGGTTCGAGTCCAAGGCGTTCGGCGACCCCCGTGAGCGCCGGGTGCTGCAGAAGTCCAACGGCGACTACACCTACCTCGCCGGCGACATCGCGTACCACCGCAACAAGTTCCTGGTGCGGGGCTTCGACCGGGTCATCAACGTGTGGGGCGCCGATCACCACGGTCAGGTGGCCAGCCTGGTCGCCGGCGTGCGGGCCCTCGGGATCGACGGCGATCGCATCGAGGTCCGCCTCGGCCAGATGATCTCGCTGGCCAGCGGCCGGATGGGCAAGCGGCTGGGCAACGTGGTCGACCTGGACGACGTGGTGGCCGACATCGGCCCCGACGCCACCCGGCTCCTGTCGCTGCTCACGTCGATCGACCAGTCGGTCACCATCGACCTCGACAAGGTCCGGTCGCAGTCCAAGGAGTCGCCGGTCTTCTACGTCCAGTACGCCCACACCCGGATCGCGTCCATCAACCGCGTGGCCGAGGAGCGCGGCGTCACGCGGCGACCCGTCACCGACGTCGACCTGGGCCTGCTGGTGCACGAGCGCGAGCTCGACCTGCTGCGGTCGCTCTCCGAACTTCCCGACGTGGTCCAGCTGGCCACCACCGAGCGGGCGCCGCACAAGGTGGCCACCTGGGTGCGTGAGCTGGCCGACCGGTTCCACGGCTTCTACCACGACTGCTACGTGATGGGCGATGGCGTGTCCGACGATCTCACCCAGGCCCGCCTGTGGCTGGTGGAGTCGGCTCGCGTCGGGTTCGCCATCGGGCTCGACGTGCTCGGCGTCTCGGCCCCGGAGTCGATGTGAGTGCCCTGCCCTGGGGGCTCCTGCCGGACTCGGCCGAGGTCGGCGATCGGGGTCAGCTGCTGATCGGAGGGTGCGACGTGGCCGAGCTGGCCGCCGAGTTCGGTACGCCGCTGTTCATCTACGACGAAGACCAGCTCCGGGTCCGCTGCCGCGAGGCGGTGGCGGCGTTCGGCGACGGTGTCGCCTACGCCTCGAAGGCGTTCCTCTGCCGAGCCATGGCCCGACTGGCCCACGAAGAGGGCATGCACCTCGACGTCGCCAGTGGCGGCGAGCTGCTCGTGGCCCTGTCGGCGGGGGTGCCGGCCGAGCGCATCGTGCTGCACGGCAACAACAAGAGCGACGACGAGCTGATCGCGGCGCGTGAGGCCGGCGTCGGGCGCATCGTCGTCGACAGCCTCGACGAGCTCGACCGGCTCGACGGCCTCCACGCCGCCGACGGTCTCGTCCCCCGGATCCTGCTGCGCATCACCCCCGGTGTGGAGGCCCACACCCACGAGTTCGTCATGACCGGTCAGGACGACTCCAAGTTCGGGTTCGGCGTCATGGTGGGTGCGGCGGCGCAGGCCGTCGAGCGAGCCCAGGAATCGGCCGCGGTGGAGCTGATGGGCCTGCACGCCCACATCGGTTCGCAGGTGTTCGTGGCCGGGTTCTACGAGCAGGCCATCCACACCCTCGCCCCCATCGTCAACGAGCTGCGCCTGCCCGAGCTGTCGGTCGGCGGCGGCATCGGGGTGGCCTACCTGGAGGGCGAGCACGCCCCGTCGCTCACCGAGTGGGGCGACGTCGTCCGCTCGGCGTGCGCCTCGGCCGGGATCACCGCTCGGGTGTCGGCCGAACCAGGCCGAGCCATCGCCGCCGCCGCGGCGATCACCGTCTACCGGGTGGGAACCATCAAGCAACTGCCCGGCATCCGCACCTATGTGGCGTGTGACGGTGGCTTCATCGACAACCCGCGTCCGGCTCTGTATGGCGCTGGCTACGAGACCTTCCTCCCAGAGCGGGTGCAGGCCGACCGCACCGAGGTGGTCCGCCTGGTGGGGAAGCACTGCGAGTCGGGCGACGTGTTGGTTCCCGAGGCCAAGGTTCCCCCGGGGCTGGCCGTCGGCGACCTGATCGCCACCCCGGTCACCGGGGCCTACGGCCGCACCATGGGCTCCAACTACAACGCGCTGGGTCGCCCCGCGGTGGTGTTCGTGCACGACGGCGAAGCCCGCGTCGTGATCCGTCGCGAGACCGATCAGGACCTCCTGCTCACCGACGTCGGCTGACGTCGCTCCGAAGTGTCCAGGTGTTCCGGACCTGAACTGCGACGAGCCCCTCAGTCTTCCTTGTAGCTGAACTTGATGCTGTCGTCGTTCACCTTGGTGGTGGTGACGGTGAGCTTGTGGCTCTTGCCACCCAGGGAGAGGGTGCAGGTGGTGGTGGCGTCGACCTTGGCCTTGAGCTCGCCGCACTTCACGTCGGTGGGGGTGGTACCGGTCTCCTTCTTCACGGCCACCGCCACGCGCTTTTGGAGATCGCTCGCCGAGAGGGTCTTCTCGGTGGAGCAGCCGGCCAGGGCGATGAGGACGGCGAAGGAACCGATGAGCACGCGGATGCGCATGAAGGACCACCTGGGGTGAAGGAGCAACTGGAGGGTGCGTGGACGACGAGGCGTCCTCTGCGGGCGACACCCTAATCCCTGCCGAACAACGCCTTTCGGGTGTTCAGGTGCCGACCGGTAGCCTCGCCCCTTGTGAGCGAAACCGTGGTCAAGGTCGGGGTGCTGGGCTGCGGAAACGTGGGGGCCGCACTGGTCCAACTCATCGCCGAGCGGGGCGACGAGATCGCCGGTCGCACCGGCGTGCGGCTCGAGGTGGCGCGCGTGGCGGTTCGAAGCCTGTCTCGCACCCGTCCCATCCACGTGGCCGACGACATCCTCACCCGTGATGCGGCCGACGTGGTGGCCGACCCGGGCGTCGACATCGTGGTCGAGGTCATCGGGGGCATCGAGCCGGCGCGTGAGCTGATCCTCACGGCCCTGGCCGCCGGCAAGCCGGTGATCACGGCCAACAAGGAGCTGCTGGCCAACCACGGCGCCGAGCTGTTCGAGGCGGCGTCGGCGGGTGGGGTCGACCTGTTGTTCGAGGCCGCCGTCGCTGGCGGGATCCCCATCATGCGACCGCTGCGGGAGTCGCTGGTGGGCGAGGACGTGCGCCGCATCATGGGCATCGTCAACGGCACCACCAACTTCATCCTCACCCGCATGTCCGAGGACGGGACCTCCTACGCCGAGGCCCTCACCGAAGCGCAGGCGCTGGGCTACGCCGAGCGGGATCCCACCGCCGACGTCGAGGGCTACGACGCCGGGGCCAAGGCGGCGATCCTGGCCTCGATCGCCTTCGGAGCGAAGGTCGTGGCCGGCGACGTGTACCACGAGGGCATCTCCAACATCTCGGCCACCGACATCGCCTTCGCCACCCGCCTCGGCTACGTCATCAAGCTGCTGGCCGTGGCCGAGCTGGTACCGGTCGAGGGCGGCGAGGACGAGGTGGCCGTCCGGGTCCACCCGGCCATGGTCCCGCTGGCGCATCCCCTGGCCGGCGTCCGCGACTCCTTCAACGCCGTCTTCGTGGAGGGCGCGGCCGTCGGCGACCTCATGTTCTACGGACGCGGTGCCGGCGGCCTGCCCACCGGCTCGGCGGTGCTGGGAGACCTGGTCGACGCCGCGGTCAACCTCGGCAAGCACACCCACGCCGATCTCCTTGCTCTGGTCCGTCGCCCCATCCGGCCCATCGATGAGCTCCGCTCCAGCTACTACGTCAACCTCGACGTCGTCGATCGTCCCGGGGTCCTCCGGGCGGTGGCCGAGGTGTTCGAGCACCACGCCGTGTCCATCCGCTCACTGGAGCAGGAGGGCGTCGGGGCCGATGCCCGCTTGATCTTCATCACCCACGAGTCCCGCGAGGCCGACGTGCAGCAGACGCTCAGCGACCTGCGCCAGCTCGACGTCATCCACCGCATCACCTCGGTGCTCCGGGTGGTCGGCGCGGACGTGGAGGCCTGACCCCGTGAAGTACGTGTCCACGCGGGGCGAGGCCCCGGTCCTGGAGTTCGGCGACGTCCTGCTGGCCGGTCTGGCCACCGACGGCGGGTTGTACGTTCCCGACGAGTGGCCGGCCCAGCCCGCCCTGGACCCGAACGCCTCCTACGTCGAGACCGCGGTCAACCTGATGGCGCCCTACGTGGCCCCCAGCATCGATCGGGCCGAGCTGCTCGCCTTGGCCACGGAGGCCTACGCCACCTTCACCCACCCCGATGTCTGCCCGGTGAGCCCGATCGACGACGGCCTGTGGCTGCTCGAGCTGTTCTGGGGGCCCACCATCGCCTTCAAGGACGTGGCCCT
>Ga0209023_10004599_pt1 | contig 15599 bp, 7 predicted proteins | sample LakOneMetagenome_FD_187468 | JGI IMG/M metagenome (GOLD analysis project Ga0209023, IMG submission 187468) | Freshwater and sediment microbial communities from Lake Erie, Canada (SPAdes) (version 2) | ecosystem: Environmental > Aquatic > Freshwater > Lentic | place: Lake Erie, Canada | collected... | reverse complement strand
TAAATAATGCCAGTCTATATTTTTAAGAGCAGTAATTTTTTTATTTTCTATACATAAAATATATAAATTTCAATAAGTGAAGTGGTTATACTCAAATGAAATGACTCATTAAAATGTGAAGCTTATGTTAGAACAACAATTACAAATTTCTGTGCGCAATGAAGAAGAATTATCGGTGGATTTAATTGAAGCACAATATGCTTTGAAAAATTCCCGAGATCAAAATAACGCAAAAAGCTTAGTGATTCTTGTCAGTGGCATTGAAATGGCAGGGAAAGGCGAGGCGGTAAAACAACTACGTGAATGGGTTGATCCTCGTTATCTACGTGTGAAAGCTGATCCTGCACATTTATTTGAAAGTAAACAAACATTTTGGCAACCATATGCACGTTTTATTCCTGCCGAAGGTCAAATTCAGGTGTTTTTTGGCAATTGGTACAGTGATTTATTAGCCACTGCTTTACATGTATCTAAGCCGTTAGATGACACACTATTTGATGCTTATGTGGAAAATATGCGTGCTTATGAACAAGATTTAAAAAATAATAATGTCGATGTCATTAAGGTTTGGTTTGATTTACCTTGGAAAAATTTACAAAAACGTATGGATGATATGGATGCCTCTCAACAACGATGGCATAAATTATTCGGTTTGGATTGGCGTAATAAAAAACAATATGACAATGTCCAAAAATTACGCCAGCGATTTACCGATGACTGGTATGTGATTGATTGTGAGGATGAAAGTGTACGTGATCAGCAATTTGCACAATATATTTTGCATGCTTTAAAACAATTACCGAAACATAAAACCACAGTGCGTACCAAATGGCGTCAAGCGCCAATTCCAGAGGAGTTATTGAATCCTTCTACAGAGCAAATGACTAAGGAGGATTATCAAGCGGAATTAAAAAAATTGACGAAGAAAGTATCCGATGCCCTACGCAATGATTCACGTAATGTCATCATTACTTTTGAAGGGATGGATGCGGCAGGTAAGGGTGGGTCAATTAAACGGATTGTGAAAAAGCTTGATCCTCGTGAATATGAAATCCATACCATTGCAGCACCTGAAAAGTACGAGTTACGTCGTCCTTATTTATGGCGTTTTTGGACGAAGCTGACTGATAATGGTGAGATTACGATTTTTGATCGAACATGGTATGGACGTGTTTTGGTTGAACGGATTGAAGGGTTTGCTAAGCCTGCTGAGTGGCAACGTGCTTACGATGAAATTAACCGTTATGAAAAAGATTTAACAGATAATCAAACTGTGATCATAAAATTCTGGTTGGCAATTACCAAAGATGAGCAAGAAGCTCGTTTTAAAGCCCGTGAAGAAACGCCTCATAAACGTTTTAAAATTACCCCTGATGATTGGCGTAATCGTGGACATTGGGATGATTATTTGAATGCGGCTGCGGATATGTTTGCACGTACCAATACAGCCTATGCGCCGTGGCATATTGTTGCGACCAATGATAAATATTCAGCTCGTATACAGGTTTTAAAAGCAATTTTAAAACAGTTAAAAACGGATTAGACTTTTGCGTAAGTCGAATTGTGATGAACATTAATTTACAATTGAAGTTCCCTCTCCTTTATAAAGGAGAGGGTTTATATTTTATAGTCTTCTTTTTTCAAAAGAGGGAGGATTAAAAACCCTCAACTATGTAAATTAAGCCGACTTAACTACACTAGCTTGTTGTTTCTGCTGAATGCTCTTGGCAAGTTTGTAGCAATCTTCAACGTGTGCTTCAGCAACCTTTTTCATCACAATATAGCCCAAGCTTGCAGCAATGATTGAACCACCTAAAGGAATAAACTTGGTGACTTGTTTGGTGATGACTTTGGCTGCAATATTATTTAAAGATGATTTTACAGCGGTACGAGCAACCACCAAGCCTGAAAATTCAAAGCCACGTTTACGTAACTCACTCCAGTGGATTTTTTTCGTTGCAGGGTCATAAACACTGATTTGATCAGGCGCTAAACCAAAACGAGCATTAATTTCAGGAATCAAAAAAGACAACATCCCAACATCAATCACTACATCAAAAAAAGGTACGGGAACAACGGCTGCACCTGCTGATACATAAGAACGTTTTTTTACCAGTTCTAGACATTCTTCGCGGACCTGTTCTAAATTTAAATTTGGGTCGATCGCGTCAGGGATTTTATCAATTTTCATAAAACAATTACCTTTGATTCAAGCTTTTTATCATATTTCTAGCGAAGCTGCTTTTGAGCTTGAAATTGTGAAGTTATTTCCAAATAATGCTTTAAAAATGCCATAGTATGATCCAGATGTATAGTGGCGAATGTTTATGTTTTTGTGCACTGACACAAATGATTGAAGATTGACAGTTGAGAAATTATGGCAATTCATGTGATTCAAAGTCAAAGCATTGAAGTATTGGTGCAAGGTCTATTGCAAAATACCGTCAAGCCTTCCAAGAATCCGTTTGCTGTACTTCAAACGCAACATTTTATTGTACCGAGCCCTGCGGTTCAGGAATGGTTAACTCAAAAAATTGCAGAACAACAAGGTATTAGTGCCAATAGTCTGTTTCATCAACGCATTCGTGGTTTTCAATGGTTTGCATATCAACAAGTTTTGGATGATAAAGACAAAGTACGAAAAGCCAATATTCCACGTTTGATTATGAAATGGCGAATTTATCAAACTTTAAAAGGCTTTATCGAAACGGCTGAAAATAGTCTTGCAGAAGATCATCCACTCTATTCAATTATTCAACGTATTTATGATTCGGCTTCACAGCTTGAAAATGGTTTAGAGAAGCAACTCAAAAAACAAAGCATGTTGTATTGGGTATCTGAACAAGTATCGAAATTGTTCAGTAACTATATGCAGTATCGTGGTGATTGTTTGCGTGGTTGCCAACAGAATCAGGGTGATGTTTGTACTTGTCCAAACAATTGGTTAGGGCAATGGGGACAAGGTCAGGAACTGGATTTAGAACAACAATTTTTTAAGACCAATCAACAAGTTTCAGCATTTACTTTAAATCAGGCACAGCAATTAGAGCGTTGGCAACGTTGGTTATGGCAACATACATTTCATGAAGATTTTATTGAAATGCAAAGTATTGATGTTGATTTTTGGCAAGTCATGGATGATCCAGAACGTCGTCAAAAAGCATTAAAGAAATTACCAAGCCGATTGATTGTTTTTACTTTATTGGATCTACCACCGAGCCAATTGCAGTTTTTAAGACGCTTGGGACAATATTTGGATGTGGTGATTTTACATTACAACCCATCACAAGAATATTGGGCGGACAGTGTCGATCCAAATTGGAAAAAGCAATATGATTTAAGAGTCAAAGAGCGTTTTATTACCAAACATCCCAAAGCCACGGATGCAGATATTCAAAAATTCTTTGATGAATTTACCTTAAATTTTAATGCTGAAATTCGTGAATCACGCCATCCATTGCTCACCCGTTTTGGAAAACAAGCCCGTGACCATTTCTCCATTTTATCCAACTTATCTTCTGGGGAAGAAGGGCAATGGGTCGATGCTTTTGTCGATGAAGAACCCACAGATTTATTATCAAAGTTACAGTCTGATATTTTGTATTTAGTCGAACCAGAAGCGCATGCCTATGTTTTAGACCCACAGGATGACTCAATTCAAATCCATGTTTGTCATTCTTCGCTTCGCCAATTGGAAGTATTAAAAGATCAATTGATTCACTGGTTAGCGCAAAGTAGTGCTGAAAACCCGCACCGACCCAGTGATGTTTTGGTTTTAGTGCCTGATTTAAAGCAAATTGAACCGCTGATTCGAAGTGTGTTTCCACATGTGCCTAATCAAGAGGGTGTCTATTTACCTGTTAAAATTGCGGGGGTGACGCAACTCGATGCAGTCAATGCATGGCGTGCCGTTTTAGGTCGAATTCAGTTAGTCGAAGGGCGGTTGAGCATTGAAGACTTTGCAGATTGGTTGAATTTAAACGCAACCCAATTACGTTATGAACTGAATATTCAAAATACTCAACGTATGATCGCACTATTGATCAGTGCAGGGTTTAAGCGCGGTTTAGATGATGCACATTTGCAACGGGGTTTAAGTGCAGATGATGAAGACTATCGCTTTAGTTTTAAATTTGCTTTAGATCGTTTGGTTTTAGGTGTGGCGATTCCTGAACATGCAATGTTTGAAAATACGCTCAGTTATGCACAAGTTTTACCCAGTGATTTTGAGTTAATCAGTAAACTCATTGTGATCTATCAAGATTTTGTCGAACGTCGCCATTGGATGACAGCACATGAATTGGGTACAGAATCAGGCTTAAAATCAGATGCGGAAACATGGTTAAAATTGTTGATGCAGGACATTCTCGAATTTGAGCAAGCTGGTGTTGAAGTACTAAAATCAGTCCGTGAAATTGTCAAAAAACAAGAGCGTATGCTCACATTAGCCAGTTTTTATGATGAACAAGAAAATCCAATTCTTAAAAATATTCATTTGCCATTACCGTATTTACTTACCGAAATCCAAAACATTTTAGAGGGGCAAATTGATCAGGCTTTACCAACAGGACAAATTACCTTTAGCCAAATTGGTTTGATTCGTCCATTACCGTATAAATTGATTGTGATGATGAATTTAGATGGCGGGAAATTCCCAAACCGAAGTTCACATCTACCTTTCGATTTGATGGAAATTCTTAAACCCCAATTGGGCGATCGTTCACGTTTAGATGACGATCAAGGGGCATTTTTGGATGCTTTGCTCTTAGCACAAGAAAATTTGTGGCTGTTTTATAATGGTTTTGATGTGAGTGATGGTGAAGTCCGTGATCCATCCAGTGTGTTGCAAGAATTGATGAATCATATTGCTTTTATTAGTCAATCTGAAGCAACTTCATCTAACCAAACCGACACTTTGATTGAACTAAATGGCATTGAAATTCCTGAACAAATTCAATCTCTATATCACATTCATACCTTACAACCTTTTGATCCAAATGGTTTTGAGTCGGCAGAAAATATTCGCTATCAAGATCAATGGTATCAAGTGGCACAACAAATCCGTCAAGCCGACAGCTTATCGCATAGAGAAGCGTGGGCAAATGCGCCATATCCCGTTGTACAAGATGACGTCACTGTTTTAGACGCAGGGCAATGGATTCATGATGTGACTTTCCCTGCACGGTTATATTTGAAAACTTTAGGGGTTGAAAATTTGAGTGCGGAAGATATTCCAACTCAAGTTGAACCTTTGGTTTTAGATGGGTTGGCGCGTTATCAGATTCGAGATTTTTTGCAAAAGCAGAATTTAGGCAAAGACAGTCTAGCTGATCAATCGGTCATTCATGGTACTGAGCAACTACAAAACCAGTTACAAAATCAGCTACAAGATCAATTGCCCATCGGCAAAGTTCAACACAGCGCTTGGCAAATCAGTTTAGCTGAACAAGATGCTTTGAATGCCCGCTTAAAACGTTATGCAACTCAAGTCACAGCAACCACACAACGCCAATGGCGTATTGAAGATCAGTTTGTGATTAACATCACTGTGCCTCTACATGCTGTCAATGATTGGGTCAGTTTGGATGCATCCAGTGGTCGTGCGAAGCGTCGTGCAAAAGTGTGGCTAGAATATTTATTGTGGCTTAGTTATTTAGATTTAGATGATACTCGGTCGAAAGCGTTGCGTCGTATCGCATTATTTAGTGATGTCACCATTATCAGTACAGGATTAAGCTCCAAACAAGCCAAAGCCTATTTGCTGGCGTGGTTTAAGGCCTATGCTTATGCGCAGTCACAACCGTTGGTCTTACCTGCAGCGTTATTATTAAAATTAGCAGAAAAAGACAAGACTTTAGAATGGTTTGAAAATGAATCAGGACAGATTGTTATTGATAATCTGGGCGATATTTTAAAAGAGTGGAATGCTGATGCTGCACGTTTTAGTGCATTTTCAGTGGAAGATAATGAGGCCACTCGCTTTCATCGAGATTGGCAATTTATCTTGCAAGAACAGGATGCTACTGCATTGTTAAAACATGCATGCGATCAATTTGCACATGATTTGTATCAACCGATTTATCAGTATCAATATGTGGAGGAGGAATGATGATGAGTAATGCGACTTCTCCGCAAACGACTGTTGAAACGTCAGTCATTTCAAACACGAAAAAAGTGTCTATTCAGCCGATTTCAGATATGCAATTTTCAGGTTTACACTGGATTGAAGCGTCTGCTGGAACAGGAAAAACTTATACTTTATCCAGTTTAATGGTTCGTATATTCCTAGAAAAATATTTACCCAAACAAGTCATTGCAACCACATTTACCCGTAAAGCCGCAGCTGAATTAAAAAGCCGTATTCGCTCTCGATTACAAGAAACAGCTCGTTATTTTGAGGCTTGTCGTGAATTAACTGAACAAGAAGTTTTAGCGAAAGCCAAACAAGAGTCTGATCCTTTATTTTCCAAGTTATTAGAAACCTTTGCTTCACGCATTGCCTATGCCTGTGAACGCTTAAAATTGGTCATTGATCAGCTAGATGAATTATTTGTGGGGACTTTAGACAGTTTTAGCCAAAAGCTCTTACGTGAATTTGCATTTGAAAGTGGCAAGATTGAACGTGCTGAAATTACAGATGATGCAAAAAGTTATAGTCATCAATTAATCCATGACATTCTGCGTGAATGGATTCAAAAGCAACCGCAAGAAATTATTGATAGTTTGATGTTTGCAGGTGAATTGCATGGTGTGGACTACTACGTTGCAACCGTTGAGCAAAGTTTAAATTTTGCTTCAGCGAAATTTGTCGAACCACAATTTTCTACAGCCGATTTTAAAACTTTTCAAAATGCTGTTGAGCAACTCAAACAAATTCCACTGGATCAATTGCAAGCCTTAGAAGCTTATTATTTATTGGACGGTGAGCATTACAAACAGATTAATGGTACCAAGTTTAGAAATGGTCGTTTTAATCGTATTTTTGCCAAAAGTTTGCCTCACATTATTCAAACATTACAGCGTTCGGGCGCAAAACATTATTTAAGTACGTCACTTTCTGCAGCGAAAGCAGACTTAGCGACTCTTATAAAAGTATTGCGTGAAGAACAGATTTTTAAGAAAGCGGCTGCGGAAAATGTGCAAACACCTTTCTATCAACATCCTATTATTCAAAAATTACTAAATATTTATCAACAGATTGAAAGTTTTGAAGAACAGTTGATTGGAACAGACACGTTCTTAAAATACTATCTTGCTCAAGAAGTGAAAAAACGTTTACCACAAGTTTTACAACAAAAAGGTGAAACCACTTTTTCACAACAGATTCGGACACTTGCTGAAGCTTTACAGGGTGAGCAAGGGCAACGTTTTGCGACTTTTGTACATGCCTCTTATCCACTGATTTTGGTTGATGAATTCCAAGATACCAATCAGGATCAGGATGATATGTTGGCGCAAATTTGGCGTTATCCAAGTCGTGTCAAAAACGGTTGTATGATCATGGTAGGTGATCGTAAACAGGCGATTTACGGCTTCCGTGGTGGTGATATGCTGACTTTTCTTAAAGCACATCAAGATGTGTTTGGCAAAGAAGGGCATGAATATAATCTCATTTATAACCATCGTTCGGTGAAACCTTTGGTTGAAGTGGTTGATGCCTTATTTCAGCGACAAATGGATTTTGGCGAACAAGTGCGTTATACCCCAGTGCAGGCGGGTTCAAGACCGCATCCTGATTTAATCGATCAAGGTTCTGTAAATCCACAGCCTTTACGTTGGATACAACTTGAAGATAAAAATAAAGAAGCTGAGCAAGTGGCCTGGAAAATTCGAGATTTACTCAATCAAGGTATTCAAGGCAATTTATATTTTGCAGAAAAATTGGGGAATCGAGCACTGGATGAAAATGATATAGCGATTCTGTCAAAAAACCATGATGGTTTAGATAAAGCCCAATCAGCTTTAGAATTTTTAGGGATTCGTACGAATCGCCCTTCGAAAAAAAGTGTTTTTGAAAGTCAGATTGCCAAAGATGTGGGTGCTGTATTGGCAGCGATTATGCATCCTTATGATGAAGCCAAAATAAAGCGTGCTTTGCTCAGTCGATTATTGGGCTTCCAACTAACACAATTGATTGAGTTAGAACAACATGCCGATGGGCTGAGTCATTATATTGAGCAGTTCGATCAAGTTCGTGAGATGTGGTTGAATCAAGGTTTTTTAACTGCTTGGCAATATGCGCTGACGCAGTTCCATGTATGGACAAAGTTGGTTGAAAAGCAAAGCCGTGACAATGAACGTGTCGTGGTAAATTTACGTCATTTAACTGAATTATTGAGCCAACATAGTGAACAATATCAAGGTGCACAAAATCTTTATCATTGGTATTTAAAACAACTGACCATGCCAATGGAGCGTGAGTGGGAAATGGAACGTAAACTGTCAAATGAGGCAGGGGTTAAATTGATGACCATTCACCAATCCAAAGGTTTAGAGTTTAAAGTTGTGTTCTTATTGGGTGCAGACAAAGACTTTAAAGAAATGCACAAAACACTTAACTTTTCGACCGTAGAGCAACTCAACGACAGCACTGGACAAGTTGAAATCCAACGAGTGGTTGCGGTGAATGACAGTAATACACTTAAAAAAGAAGATATTGCACAACATGATGAACGTGCTTTGGCCGAGCATCATCGTTTATGGTACGTGGCATTAACCCGTGCCAGTTATCGGGTCTATGCCATGATGCAAGATAATGTGGGCAAATCAACAACAGGTTTAGCATTTTGGCGAGGTCATCCTGTGACCGCATTTCAACATGCAGGTAGTGCTCAAGAGGATTTATTGCTTGAACGACCAATTCGATTGCAAGCAACAAAAGCTGAGATTCAACCGCCTTTTGTCGCAGAAGTATTTCCAACTCAGCGTTTCTATGCACGAGGTAAAACCAGTTTCAGTGCTTTGGCACAGCATTTAACACGTCAACAAATCCAAGATGCTTTGGCTGTTGCCGAACAAGTGGTAGAGAGTGCTGAGGATGAAATTCAACAGGTTATTGTTGACGTCATTGCAGATGCAGGTGAAGAAAAAGTACAGCCGATTGCTTGGATCAAAGCCAATTTTCCAAAAGGGACGGTGGCAGGTAATTTCTTACATGAAATCTTTGAACATATTGATTTTAAAGACCGACAATATTGGCAACTCGAAATTCATCGCCGTTTTAAAAATGATTATTCGTCATTATGGTCTGAATTAATTGCCCAATACCAATTGGCTTTTCCGCAGCAAATAACCGAAGATAATCAGAAAGTTGAATATAGTCAAAAGGTTGAAGAAACGTTATTGCAATGGGTTTTCGACTGGTTAAATGATGTATTAACAACACCGATTTTAGATCATTTTGAATTAGGACAGCTTGATATACATCAATATTTATCCGAATTTCCATTTTATTTGGCATTGTCCGATCGGGTATTGGCGACTAAACGAATTCACCAACTCTTTGATGAATATGATATTCATATGCCAGAATTTAAAGAAATGAATTCTGCTCGTTATTTAAATGGTTCAATTGACTTGGTGTTTTTTGATGGTCAGCAATATCACATTGCCGATTATAAAAGTAATTTCTTGGGCTTAGACCAACAAAATTATACGACCCAAGCCATACAGGAAAGCATGTCACATGCCAGTTATTGGTTGCAGGCATCTTTGTATTTGGTGGCTTTACATCGTTATTTGAGCGTGCAGCTTGAAAACTACCGCATTGACCGTGACTTAGGTGGGGCAACTTATCTTTATTTACGTGGTATGAATGGTCAAGCTGAGCAAGGCTATCACTATTGGCGACCAAGCAGCGAATTTATTCTCAGGTTAGATGCAATTTTGGGATATTTTGCTGAGGATAAAATACTGAAAAATACTGGATAAATAGCTTTATTCTTTTATTAATATATAGTTATCATGTGGATAACTATGTTTAAAACCTTGTAGATAACTCTGAGGATAACTGTGTGGAAAATAAACAAGATTTGGACATTCAAACACCGCAATGGATAGCGGTGTGGAGTCAGTATCTGTTACAGCAGTTTTCCACAGACCCACATCAGCTCGATCAGGCGAAATTACTGATTGAAAAAGTGCTGGAAGCAAATTTGCAAGGGGATAGTTGTATTGCACAACAGGGGCAAAATATACAAAGCTTGGGGCATCTTGCTTTATCAGAGCTCGCCTTGTCAGAGGATGTGACACAAAATCAGGTGGTGCCTTTTGTTTACGATGCGCAATATCTTTATCTGTATCGTTATTGGAAATTAGAGCAACGATTAGCGACCCAAGTCATTCGGTTAAAACAACAAAAAATACAGTCTATCGATGTTGCTTATTTTGATGATCTCCTGACGGATGTGTATCAAAAAGCTGCTTTAAATAGCGTTGCGCAACATGCTTTTAATATCATTACAGGTGGGCCAGGGACAGGTAAAACATACACTTTGGCACGGATTATTGCCGTATTACATCACGCTATTCCAAATATTCGTATTGCTATGGCCGCACCAACGGGTAAGGCTGCACAACGTATGGGTGAGGCATTACAAAAGTCATTATTAGATCCTAAATTACAAAAGTTTGGTCTACGTTTAGATCAATTTAATCCCATCACGATTCATCGTTTATTGGGCTTAGGTCATCAACAATTGCCACGTTTTAATCAGCGACAACCCTTGCCTTACGACGTGATTGTGATTGATGAAGCATCGATGCTGGATTTAAATCTCGCAACGTTATTATTTGAAGCTGTTCCTGACCATTGTCGATTGATTTTATTGGGCGATGCCAATCAGCTTGCTTCTGTAGATGTTGGATCGGTTCTTGCGGATTTACAACAAGTTGCATCATTACAAGAAAATCGTAGCCATTTATTAAACAGTCAGCGTTTTAAAGGTGATGCCCTGATTGGAAAAATGGCGCAATTTATTCAGGCGCAAAAACAGTCTGATATTGACCCAACAACATTACTCAGCCATTTTGAAAATGAAGTGGTGCAGGCGTCTGAATTGAAGCCGATTATTTTGCAAAAAGATATGCAAGATATCATTCAACTGGAATATCTACCTGAAGATATTCCCCAAACAGATTTAGCTTCGTATTATCAGAAATTAAGTTGGGGATTTCAGCAGTATTTTCAAAGTTTAAAAGAATATCTCAATGCTGAAAATTCGAATGATTACATCGATTCAGTTACCCAAGCATTTGATCAATATCGAATACTTACCGCCGTACGGCATGGTCAGTTTGGTCTAAATACTTTAAATCTAGAAATGGAAAGGGCTCTATTTGAAGCACTTCCAACTTTATACCGTCAAGGCGATTGGTATGTCGGACGCCCTGTGATGATGACTTATAATGATTATCAATTGGGACTATCCAACGGCGATATTGGAATCTGTTTTAAACACAGACAACAAGCTGAACAATTTGAAGTATTTTTCCCAAGTTTAAATAAATGGATTTCTGCCACTCGACTGCCTAAAGCCATTCAAACTGCTTTTGTATTGACCATTCATAAGTCGCAAGGTTCTGAATTTACCCATACTGCTGTGGTTTTGGATAAAGCTGCAACAAAACTTTTAAGCCAAGAACTGATTTACACAGCAATAACACGTGCCAAGTCTGTGGTGAGTTTACTGGTCGATAAAAATGCATTTAGACAATCTTTGAGCATTGCAACCATTAGAATGAGTGGATTGGTTAGTAAAATTAATAAAAACAAATAATTGTTAATGAAATGTAACTAATTTGCATTATGTACGAAATTGCTTACATGAATTCGAGATATTAGCGCATAGAGCTTCACAAGGCTTTCTGAGATGATGAGTCCATAAAGAGCTCAGCAAGGATCGTTGAGTAAAATCGCATAATAATAACGAGTTAAAGTCGAGAGACTGCGAACTTACATGATGTAAGTGATAAGAGGAAACTTACAGCCGCTAAGCCTTGTAGTTTTGGGAGAGACTACAGGGCTTTTTTATTTACTACGATTTCATATTTCGTTTACTCAAAGTTTCAGTCTATAGCACTGGTCATTTATAAAATATTAATAGTCTGCCTCGATTTAAACTCTCATTGTTTACCCAATGTGGGTTATTTCGTACAGGAAAAGGTGGAAAATACGACTTTTGTTGGAAAATAAATCTGTCACAATACAAAACATAAGGAAATGCGAAAAATTAAGAACATGGACCGCATTAATAAAACGTGAATGGGCACGGAAAATAAAAATAATAAATTAAAAAACAACAATGAAAAAATAAGAAATTACAGCGTAAATGGAAAAGCCCTAAGCGTAATCTTAGGGCTTTTTTATTAGAACGGTTCTAAAACAAATATCTGCCTTAAAATATATTATGGTGTGATTTTGAATTAAACCAAATCCATTGTGGTGCGGTCAGTACTGAATAAAGAACGGCGTTGTGCTTTTGGAATTTTTGGACATTGAGTAGAAATCTGCAATAACACATTTGCTAAAGATTTCAGATGCGTACCTACAACAGATTTTCCTGTATTTAGAATACTGACACTGATATCACGTTCAGGATCTGCCCAACATAGAATATTAGAAAAACCTAAATGTCCAAAAGCCTGTCCTGTATGCGGGCCAAAGATTCCGACTGGATTATTACCGAGCATTGGCCCCAGTGCATAGCGCATCGGTGCTAAAAGCGTACGATCTATACTTGTTGCGGAAGTTGGTAAAGTTGCACGGAAAACAGTTTGAGGGCTCATAATCTGCGTACCATTGTATTCACCTCCATTGAGCAACATTTCAAAGAAACGATTGGCTTGTTCAGCACTGGTATAAATATTTCCTGCTGGGCAAATGGTATCCATGAAACGATGGTCATTGGTCACGTCTACAGCAAGTTCTAAACCACCACCTAAGACATGATCTAAATAAAAATCAGTGCCTAATTTGGGATGAATCCCTGTTGCAGCACTCAACGCAACTTGATCACGAAACTCAGACTTTAGCCCGTAGTTGAAGTAATCCATTCCCATTGGTTTTTCAATGCGCTCATGTAGAAACTGACGAATATCTTGCCCAGTCACGCGTTCAATCAGTTCTCCTAACACATAACCTGCGGTCACTGCATGGTAGGCAAGGTGTGTGCCTGCGGGGAGTAACGGTTTTGCTGCAAAAAGATGATGTAAAATCTGCTCACGATCAAACAATAATTCAGGTGTGACTTCCATTTCAATGCGAGGAATACCTCCACGATGTGACAATAAATGAAAAATCGTGGCACGACTTTTACCATTCTGAGCATATTCAGGGATGTAATGGCTAATCGGGTCAAGTAAATTGATTTCACCTGTTTCATCCAACATATGGATCAACATGGCGGTCACGATTTTAGATGCTGAAAATAAACATACAGGGGAATCAGGAGTGGCAATAAGGGCGTCTTTCGCTAAGCCATTGGCTGTGTTGCCCTGTGCATAGCCTAGACTACGATTTAAAATCATTTGCCCTTTGCGTCGTATGCAAACACTAATTAACGGGTGATTCCCTGTTTTGTATAAAGACTCAATGCTGTGCCAAATTTTTTGTACTTGTGCATCAGTCATTCCCCCAAGTTCTGCGGCAACTTCATGCTTTGACTGTGTAACGGTGCTTAAATCCTTTGGCACGTAACAGGTATTGGTTGAAAATATTTTCACATTGTATTCCATCATTTTTTTTATATGTGCCAGTCTGCCTTTAGAACCTTTTATTGTCAGTGTCCTAACTGCCAAAGCTTAATTATAAATTTGCAAGTAAGGTTTTTAGATCAGCTTAAGCAAACCCTTCAATTGATTTGAGTTTTCTTAGTTTTGTCTCAGTTCTTTCTCACAAGGAAAATGTTGGGTGCATCAATAAAGAGGATTGGCTCAGAAGATAAACGACAAATATCACCACGATAATTTTGCAATCTTAGGGTAGTTCCTTTAAAATAGGCGACTGCTGTAGTGATGCACGGCAGTCAAAGTTAATGTTTTTCATTAAATTGATTTTTATCAAGTATATATAAGCATCTCGGAGAAATCGAATGGCTTTAACAAATACAGATCGCGCAGAGATCGTTGCGAAATTCGCTCGTGCTGAAAATGACACTGGTTCACCAGAAGTACAAGTTGCTTTATTGACTGCTCAAATCAATGATTTGCAAGGTCACTTTAAAGAACATAAACACGACCATCATAGCCGTCGTGGTTTGATTCGTATGGTTAACCAACGTCGTAAGCTTCTTGATTACCTTAAAGGTAAAGATGCTACTCGTTATAGCGATTTGATTGCTGCTTTAGGTTTACGTCGTTAATTCGATTTAAACTTTTATTTTCGGATTATTGCATGCTGAATGCTGTATTGATGAAAACTAAAGTCGATCTAGCTTTTGACTAGATCATTGGAAGGGGCGAATGTTTCGCTCCTTCTTTGTGTTTAAAATTAGTGTTTATTCTCTAGTGAGGTCGGCTTCTAAGCTTTGTCATTTATGTGGTTAAAATGAATGCCAAACCTTAGGGGTCTCCACTAGAATAACTGTTCAAAAGAACTAGGAAATAAAAATACATGTCAATGTTTAATGTTATTCGTAAAGAATTTCAATATGGCCAACACCAAGTTGTACTTGAAACAGGTCGTGTTGCACGTCAAGCAAATACTGTAATGATTACAATGGGTGGCGTAACAGTACTTGTTGCTGTTGTTGCTCAACCAAAAGCGAAAGCGGGTCAAGACTTCTTCCCGTTAACAGTAAATTATCAAGAAAAACAATATGCTGCTGGTCGTATTCCAGGTGGTTATGGTAAACGTGAAGGTCGTGCTTCAGAAGCTGAAACTTTAATTTCACGTCTTATCGACCGTCCAATTCGTCCATTGTTCCCAGAAGGTTTCTATAACGAAATCCAAGTAACAGCGACTGTTGTTTCTTCTGATAAAACGATGGATGCTGACATTGCTGCAATGTTAGGTACTTCAGCTGCAATGTCAATTGCAGGTGTTCCATTCCGTGGTCCAATTGCTGGCGCACGTGTTGGTTTGATCAACGGTGAATATGTTCTTAACCCAAATTTAGAACAACTTAAAGAAAGCGATCTTGACCTTGTTGTTGCAGGTACAGAGTCAGCAGTTCTAATGGTTGAATCTGAAGCGAAAGAACTTTCAGAAGATCAAATGTTAGGTGCTGTGCTTTTCGGTCATGACGAAATGCAAATCGCAATCCAAGCGATTAAAGAATTTGCTGCGGCAGCAGGTGCAACTGAGTCAACTTGGACTGCGCCAGCTAAAAACGAAGATCTTCGTGCAAAACTTAAAGAAGTTTTTGAAGCAAAAATCTCTGAAGCATATACCATTGCGGTTAAACATGACCGTTATGCAGCTTTAGATGCATTACAAGCTGAAGCAGTTGCTCAATTCGTTCCAGAAAATGACGAAACAGGCATTGCAGATGATTTAAATGAATTATTTGAAGACCTTAAATACCGTACAGTACGTGACAACATCTTGTCAGGTAAGCCACGTATTGATGGTCGTGATACTAAAACTGTTCAAGATCGGA
>Ga0209023_10004598_pt1 | contig 15605 bp, 13 predicted proteins | sample LakOneMetagenome_FD_187468 | JGI IMG/M metagenome (GOLD analysis project Ga0209023, IMG submission 187468) | Freshwater and sediment microbial communities from Lake Erie, Canada (SPAdes) (version 2) | ecosystem: Environmental > Aquatic > Freshwater > Lentic | place: Lake Erie, Canada... | reverse complement strand
TCACATGGGTGATGCCTGCGTCGACGATACCGTAGATCGTCACGCTGGTTTGCGCGGATGCGGCGGACATGCAGGCGCAGAGGGCGGCCAACGCGATGATGTGCTTTTTCACTGAAGCTGTCTCCTTTTTTATTCATGCTTGACCCCGGCGAGGCCAATCGCACTGAAGTTGCATAGCGGCACGGTTTCTCTTGGTGGAACTCAGCCGTCTATAGTGAAACTCTATTTTCATGTGACAACACTGTCAACAACTATTAGTTAGCCAGCAGTAAACGCGTTATCCATTGTGGGTTTTTGTCTCACAAGGAACACATTCGCAGAATAAAGGCCCTGGCGAGTGGCAATCGCCCGTATTCGCTGTTCTGCTGTGCGGAACTGCACGACCATTGTGAACCTTTGCACAGCCGGGTTGGCCATGGTTGTCGACGGCGGCCTGGCGGGTTGCCTGCCGCGGTGCCGGGCGTTGCCGGACGTCGTCGATCCGGTGCCTGGCTGGCTGGTGTTGTCTAATAATAATTGAATAGTAGAAATCTGTGGAGAGATTTCGGCTAGGATGTCGGCCCATGTGGCTTTCTATCCGTTTTACGATCCTGCGCGTCGCGTTGAGCGCCGGACTTGCCGCCATGGGCGGCTGTGCAATGAGCCCGGACCTGGCGTCCGGCCCGGCTTCCTTCCGAAGCGATGGTTGCAGCCTGTTTCCCGACCGCGCACCGCTGGGGCAGGCCGACTGGTGCGGCTGCTGCCTCGCGCACGACCTGGACTACTGGCGCGGCGGCAGCGCCGGGGAGCGCCTTGCCTCGGACCGCCGGTTCAAGGCGTGCGTACAAACCGCGAGCCGCAGCCCGGCGCTGGCAGGCACGATGTATGGCGCGGTGCGCGTGGGCGGCGTGCCCTGGCTGCCATCGCCGTTCCGCTGGGGCTACGGCTGGCCGTACGGGCGCCTGTACCGGGCATTGTCGCCGGAAGAGGATGCGCAGGAGGCCGCGCTGCGCGATGGGTACATGGCGAGCGATGCGCCGCCGGTCTGCCCGGTTCCGTCACGCGCGGCGGCGGTGCCTGGTCTGGACGCAGAAACGGCGCCGATGTAGCGGCGCCGTTTTTCGATACCTCTCGATACCTCGCGATATCCGGCCTGCCGCGCGGGTACGCGGCAGGCTGTTCTCCTGCTTTTACTTCTGCGCCACGACCTTGGCAGCCGGGGCGGCAGCTGCAACCGCCGTTGCCGGCTCGTCCAGCGTGAACGCCTTCAGGCCCAGCACGTCGCTGCTGTAGTGGCGGATGCGGTTCGCCAGGGCCGGGTCGTTGTTCAGCTTCTGGCCATACGACGGCACCATTTCCAGCATCTTCGCCTTCCAGGCCGGGGTTTCCAGCGCATTCTTGAAGGCCGACTGCTTCAGCACCTTCAGCATGATCGGCGCCGCGGTCGAGGCGCCCGGCGAAGCGCCGAGCAGGGCGACCACGCTGCCGTCGGCCGAACCGACGACTTCGGTACCGAACTGCAGGATGCCGCCGTCCTTGGTGTCCTTCACGATCTGCACGCGCTGGCCGGCCGTGGCCAGGGTCCAGTCTTCCATCTTCGCGTTCGGGAAGTAATCGCGCAGGGTCGCCAGGCGGTCTTCCGGCGACAGCATCACCTGCTCGATCAGGTACTTGGTGAGCGGGATGTTGTCGATACCGGCCTGCAGCATCGGACGCACGTTGTTGGTCGTGACCGCGGCCGGCATGTCGATCCAGGAACCGTTCTTGAGGTACTTGGTCGAGAAGGTCGCGAACGGTCCGAACAGCAGGGTCTTCTTGCCGTCGATGATGCGGGTGTCCAGGTGCGGCACCGACATCGGCGGCGAGCCGACCGAGGCCTTGCCATAGACCTTGGCCAGGTGGGTGTTCACCAGCGCCGGGTTGGTGGTGACCAGGAACTGGCCGCCGACCGGCACGCCGCCGTAGCCCTTGACTTCAGGGATGCCGGTCTTTTCCAGCAGCGGGAGGGCGCCGCCGCCGGCACCGATGAAGACGAACTTGGCGCGCACGGTCTGCAGCTTGTCGGTGGCCAGGTCCTTGACGGTGACGTTCCAGATACCGTCGGCGCCGCGCTTGATGTCCTCGACCTGCGTGCGCAGGTGCAGGTCCATGCCCTTTTTCTCGGTCAGGTTCTTGACCATGGTGCGGGTCAGGGTGCCGTAGTTGACGTCGGTGCCGATGTCCATGCGGGTCGCGGCCACCTTCTGGTTCGGGTCGCGCCCGTCCATGGTCAGCGGCGCCCATTCGCGGATCTGTGCACGGTCTTCGCTGTACAGCATGCCCTTGAACAGGTTTTCCTTTTGCAGGGCGGCGTAGCGCTTGCGCAGGTAATTGACGTTGTCGTCGCCCCAGACAAAGGCCATGTGCGGCACGTTGTTGATAAAGGCGCGCGGGTCGGGCAGGTAGCCGTGCTTGACCTGGTAGGCCCAGAACTGCTTCGACACTTCGAACTGCTCGTTGATGTCGACCGCTTTCTTGGTCTCGATCGTGCCGTCCTTGGCTTCCGGCGTGTAGTTCAGCTCCATGAAGGCCGAGTGGCCGGTGCCGGCGTTGTTCATCGCATCCGAGCTTTCGGCGGCGACCTTGTCGAGGCGCTCGAACATCTCGACCTTCAGGTCGGGCTGCAGTTCGGTCAGCATGGTGCCGAGGGTGGCGCTCATGACGCCGGCGCCGATCAGGACCACGTCCACCGGTTTGTCGTTCGACGGTGCAGGGGCCTTGCCGCAGGAAGCGAGGAGGGCGCCGGAAACAGCGACGGTCAAAGGAACTGCAAGTAATTTACGCATTTCTTATTCAATTCAAAAGCTTGCTACAACAATGAACCCTGCCGCGAGAGGCCGGGTAAAACAGGGCGCGGGCCGACGGCAAGCGTCGTCAGGCGCGCCCATTCAGGCTCGCCAGCAGCCGTGCATACAAGCTGGAGAGCTGGCGCAGTTCTTCCGTGGTGAAGCCGGCGGTTGCCTCGCCGACCATGTTCGACACCTGCGGTATGACCTGTTCGATCAGGGCGCGGCCGGCGTCGCTCAGCGAGATCATCACCGAGCGGCGATCGCCCGGCTTCGGCCGGCGTTCGATCAGGCCGCGTGCGACCAGTTCGTCGCAGACGCGGGTGAGGTTGGCCGGCTTTTCGTGGCAGGTTTCGCTCAGTTCGGAAGCACTGGCCGACTCCTCGACGCTGCCATACAGGATGGCGAGCACGGTGTAGCTGGGGTCGGCCAGGTCGAACTTCTTGAGCAGGCCGTTGGTCCGATCGCGGAAGGTCTTCTGCAGGTGATTCGTCATGCGCACCAGGCGCATGGCATCTACGGCAAAGTCAGGCATACGCGCCTTCACGCGTCGCAGTCGCTGGTCGGTCGGGCCAAAGTCGCTCATCGGAATCCCTGCAGAGAAGAAAGCGCAAATTGTACCCGCCGCTATCAGGGGGCCGCCGTTGCGTCGGTAGCGACGCCTGCACCTGCGGCAGCGGCCGCGTTCTGCTGGGCCACCTGGCGGCGATGCTGTTCTTGCGGCAGCGGCAGGTTGGCGTAGAAGGCTTCGGTCACCGGGTAGGAGCCGTCGGCCTTGGCTTGCTCGAGTTCGGCCAGGACGCGCTGGCGCACCGGGTCGTTCGAGGCAACCGGGTTGGTCGAAGCGCAACCGGCGAGAAGGGTAACGAGAAGTGCTGGAATCAGGTAAGTGGTTTTCATGTTGTCCGCCAATGTGAGTGAAAGAAGGCGGGCCGTATCGGTCCGTCGGAACGTATTTTAACACTGAATAGTACATTTCTGAAGTAAGTACGTAAAATCACTTACTCGGGAGAATGCGACAAGGGGCGGGAGGGGAGGGGGCTCCCGCGCGGGGCGGGAGCCGGGAGTACTGGTTTAATGGGTGCCGCTGTCTTGCTGGGGATGGCTATCCGGCAGGAACCAGTTCAGCAGCACGGCGCAGATGCCGCCGGTAGCGACGCCCGATTCGAGCACGTTGCGGATCGCGGCCGGCATGTGCACCAGGAATTCGGGCACCTGCGACACGCCCAGGCCCAAGGCCAGCGACACGGCAATGATGAGCAGGGCGCGCCGGTCCAGCGCCACGCTGGCCAGGATGTTGATGCCGGCCGCCGCGACGGCGCCGAACATCACCATCGCCGCGCCGCCCAGCACCGGCTCCGGCACTGCCTGGATCACGCCGGCCACGCTCGGGAACAGGCCGAGCACGACCAGGAACAGCGCGATCCAGATGCCGATGTGGCGGCTGGCGATGCCGGTCAGCTGGATCACGCCGTTGTTCTGGGCGAAGATCGAACTCGGGAAGGTGTTGAAGATACCGGCCAGCAGGGAGTTCGCGCCGTTCAGCAGCACGCCGCCCTTGATGCGGCGCATCCACACCGGCCCTTCGACCGGCTCGCGCGAAATCTTGCTGGTGGCGGTGACGTCGCCGATCGCTTCGAGCGAGGTGACGAGGTAAATCACGATCATCGGAATGAACAGCGACCACGAGAAACTCAGGCCGAAGTGCAGGGGCACCGGCACCTGGAAGGCCGGCGCCTCGTGCATGCCGGTGAAATCGAGCCGCCCGAGGAAGCCGGCCAGCGCATAGCCTGCAGCGAGGGCGATCACGATGGCGCTGCTCCTCAGCCAGACCACGGGGATGCGGTTCAGCACTACGATGATGGCCAGGACCATGCCCGACAACAGCAGGTTCTCGCCATTCGCGAAGCTGCCGTTGGCCATGGCCGCAAAGCCGCCGCCCATGCTGATCAGGCCCACCTTGATCAGGGTGAGGCCGATCATCAGCACCACGATGCCGGTGACCAGCGGCGTGATCATGCGTTTCACGAAAGGCAGGATCCGCGAGACGCCCATCTCGACAAACGAACCGGCCACCACCACGCCGAAGATCGCGGCCATCACGGCTTCCACCGGCGTGCCCTGTTTGACCATCAGCGAGCCGCCGGCAATCAGGGGGCCGACGAAGTTGAAGCTGGTGCCCTGCACGATCAGCAGTCCCGCGCCCAAGGGACCGAAGCGGCGGCACTGGATGAAGGTGGCGATGCCGGAGATGACCAGCGACATCGAGACGATCAGATTGGTATCGCGCGCGGGCACCCCCAGCGCCTGGCAGATCAGCAGGCCGGGCGTGACGATGGGGACGATGATGGCCAGCAGGTGCTGGAGGGCGGCGAGCATGCCGACCCAGGCGGTGGGGCGGTCTTCCAGACCGAGGACCAGGTCGGGCGTGGCCGGGGACGAAGAGGGAAGCGAGGCAGGTGGCTTGGGTTGGGTAGTCATGCGCAGGCACCGGGCAAAGACGCGATTTTACGCTGCCGCGCCCGGCGCGGTGCAAATCCTTGCCGCGGCGGGGTCAGGCGGAGAACAGTTTCGCCAGCACGCCGCGGATCCAGGTGTTGGCCGCATCCTTGTGGTACTTGCGGTGCCAGTGCTGCTTGAGGTCGAAATTCGGTATCTCGAGCGGCGGCTCGATCAGTCGGATGTTCGCTATCCTGGCAAATGATTCGCCTACCGCATACGGCACCGTCACCAGCAGGTCGGTGGAGGCGATGATGAAGGGGATCGACATGAAGTGCGGCGTCGACAGCACGATGCGGCGCTCGATGCGATGGCGCGTGAGCAGCTGCTCGAAGATCTCCTGGCTGCGGCCCTCGGCGCTAATCACGGCGTGGCCGATGCGCAGGAAGTCGTCCATCGAGATGCGCGGCCCCTTGATGCGGTGCTTCGCGTTCAGCAGGCTGATGAAGGTGTGGGTAAACAGGCGCTGCTGGAAGAAGTTGCGGGCCTTGAGGTCGGGGAAGTAGCCGACCGCGAGGTCGATGTCGCCCGCCTCCAGCCCCTCGGCAATCGCCTCGGGCGGCAGTGTAACCGAGCGCACCGTGGCGTTCGGCGCATGCGTCTGCAGGTAGGCCAGCAGCTTGGGCAGGAAGGTCATTTCGCCGATGTCGGACAGGGCGAAGGTGAAGCGGCGCGTGGTGCTGGCCGGGTCGAAGGCGGCGCTGGCCAGCACCTCGGTCTTCACCCGCAGCAGGATGTCGCGCGTGGGGGCGATCAGCGCTTCGGCGCGCGGCGTCGGCGCCATGCCGTGCGAGCCGCGTACGAACAGCGGATCGTCCAGCGCCACACGCAGCTTGTTCAGGGCGATGCTCACCTTCGGCTGGCTCCAGCCCAGGCGCTCGGCCGCGCGGCTGACGCTGCGCTCCTCGGCGATCGCCAGCACCACCGGCAGCAGGTTCAGGTCGAATTCGTCGTCGCGCTTCATGGTCCGCTCCTGTATTCGAAATTGGAATAAACGTTATGCAGCGAATGCGCTTGAGGTATAACACAGCTTCTCTATGATGGGATGGCAATCAGGTAAAAACAGCCGGCGCCAAGCCGACGACGATTCCTACAACAATCATGGAGACAGCATGAACCACTGGACGAACGGATGCGCCGCCGCATCCTGGTGCATCGCTTTATCCCTCGGCAGCGCGGCGAGCTTCGCCCACGCCGAGGGCAACACGGTCAAGATCGGCGTCATCACCTCGCTCAGCGGCCCGGCCGCCGAAAGCGGCGCCCAGATGAAGGCCGGCATCGATACCTGGCTGCGCGTGCACGGACCGAACGTGGCCGGCAAGCGCATCGAAGTCATCTACAAGGACGATACCGGCACCCAGCCCGACATCGCCAAGCGCCTGGCCACCGAGCTGGTGACGCGCGACCGTGTCGACGTGCTGGCCGGCTTCGTCTTCACGCCGAACGCGATGGCCGCCGCCGGCATCGCCGACCAGGGCAAGAAGCCGATGGTGGTGATGAACGCCGCCGCCTCGGCCATCACGGCGCGCTCGCCCTACGTCACGCGCGTGTCCTATACCATCGCGCAGTCGGCCAAGCCGCTCGCCGAGTGGGCCTACAAGACCGGGGCGCGGCGCGTGTTCACGGTGGTGGCTGACTATGCGCCGGGCGTGGATGCCGAAACCTGGTTCAACAATACCTTCACTGCGCTGGGCGGCAAGATCGTCGGCTCGGTGCGCATGCCGATCGGCAGCGTCGACTACGGCGCCTTTGTCCAGCGCATCAAGGACGAAAAGCCGGACGCCATCCACGTCTTCCTCCCGAACGGCCAGCCGATGGTGTCGTTCACCAAGGCCTACCGCGAGAAGGGCCTGGACAAGGCCAACATCCGCTTCCTCGGCGGCGAAGGCTGGGGCGACGAGGATGTGCTGAAGGCCGGCGGCGATGCGCTGGTCGGCATCTATTCCTCGGGCTTTTATTCGTACACGCGTCCCGGCGCCGAGAACGCCAAATTCGTCGAAGCCTTCGGCAAGACCGTGAACGGCAAGATGGCGCCGTCCTTCCTGGCCGCGTCGTCCTACGACGGCATGGAGCTGATCGCCAGGACGCTGGCGAAAACCAAGGGCGACGCCAGCGGCCCGGTCTTCATGGCGGCGCTCAAGGGCTATTCGAACACCAGCCCGCGCGGCACCGTGGCGATCGACCCGGCCACGCGCGACATCGTGCAAACCATGTACATCCGCCGCATCGACAGGCAGGGCACGAAGCTGGTCGCCACCGAGATCGACCGTTTCGATGCGGTGAAGGATCCGGGCAAGGAAGCGAAATAAGGAGGACATGAACATGTTTCCACTGAACCAATGGTATGTCGCGGGCTTTGCCTGGGAATTGACCGATCAACCGCTGGCGCGCACCCTGCTGAACCACAAGGTGGTGCTGTTTCGCACCGGCAGCGGCGAGGTGGCGGCGCTGGAAGACCGCTGTTGCCACAAGTCGCTGCCGCTGTCCTGCGGCACGGTCGAGGACAGCGGCCTGCGCTGCGGCTACCACGGCCTGCTGTTCTCGCCGAAGGGCACCTGCCTCGAAGTGCCGGGCCAGGAGCGCGTTCCCACCAAGGCTTGCGTGAAATCGTTCACGCTGGTGGAGCAGGACCAGATCCTGTGGATCTGGATGCCGCAGGAGCAGGGTGCGGCCCCCACCCATGCGCCGCCGTCCTACTGGGTGCACAAGGACCCGCGCTACACCTTCAAGGGCGCGGTCTTCCATTACGACGCGCCCTGGCAGCTGATCCACGACAACCTGCTCGATTTGAGCCACCTCGGCTACGTGCACCTGAAAACCATCGGCGGCAATGCCAAGGTGCACATGAACGCCCAGCTGAAGGTGGAAGCCAGCGGCGACCAGGTGCGCGTGCTGCGCCACATGCCGGACTCGGCGCCGCCGCCCACCTATACGGGCGCCTGGCCATTCAAGGGGAATATCGACCGCTGGCAGGAAGTCGAGTTCAACCTCAGCCACCTGAACATCTGGACCGGCGGGGCGGATGTCGGCACGGTCGACATGCGCGACCCGCAGCGCGGCGGCTTCCACATGCGCGGCTTCCACGCGATCACGCCGGAGACCGATACCACGGCCCACTACATGTGGACCATGGCCTCGAACAGGCATCCGGACAAGCCGGACATGAGCGAGCTGGTGTACGAGCAAACAGCGCTGACCTTCTACGAGGACAAGGAAGTGATCGAGGCCCAATACCGGAACATGCTGCGCTTTCCTGGCGCGCCGCAGGTCGACATCCATGTGGACGTCGGGCCGAACCGGGCAAGGCGGGTGATCGAGCGCTTGCTGAAGCAGCAGCAAGCGCAACAGCAACCGGAACCGCGACCGCAACCGCAACCGCAACCGCAGCAAGGGCGGCTACAGGAGCAGCAGTGTGGCGCGGGTGTTGCGCCGCTGGCGGCGGTGGCGGCGGCGGCGCCTTGATCGACAGGAGGCCGGGCACGACGGGCCGATGGCAAGCGCGTGCGCCGTCGTGCCGGCGTTTCACCTGGATGACTATCTCATGAACACAACTCCAACGATCCGTACGCGCGTGCTGGCACGCGTGGACGAAGCCGAGGACATCGTCAGCTTCGAGCTGGCCGCGCTCGATGGGCAAGCGCTCCCGGCGTTCTCGGCCGGTTCGCACATCGACGTGCATATCCGTCCCGGCCTGGTGCGCCAGTACTCGCTGTGCAACGACCCTTCCGAGCGGCACCGCTACCAGATTGCCGTACTGCGCGACCCGCAGTCACGCGGCGGTTCCAGCGCCCTCCACGACAGCCTGCAAGCGGGCGATGTGCTGCAGATCGGGGCGCCGCGCAATCATTTTCCGCTGCTGGGCGCGCCGCGCTACCTGCTGTTCGCCGGCGGCATCGGCGTCACTCCTGTGCATGGCCGAGCGCCTGGCCTGCGATGGCGCGGCGTTCACGATGCATTACTGCACGCGCTCGGCCGAACGCACGGCCTTCCGCCAGCGCATCGCGGACGCGCCGTTCGCGCACAGGGTGCAGGTGCACTGCGACGCGGCCGGCATGCGCCTGGATCTCGACGCCGCGCTGGCCGAGGCGGCGCCGGATACCCACCTGTACGTGTGCGGCCCGGCCGGCTTCATCGATGCGGTCACCGGCGCGGCCCGCAGGCTGGGCTGGAGCGGCGACCGTATCCACGTCGAGCACTTCGGCGCCGCGCCGGCGACGGAAGGAGTGGATAAGCCGTTCGAGGTCAGGATCGCCAGCAGCGGGCAGACCTTGACGGTGCCGCCGGGCCGGAGCGTGACCCAGGTGCTCGAAGAGAACGGAATGGCGATTCCGGTCTCCTGCGAGCAAGGCGTGTGCGGCACCTGCATCACGCGTGTGCTGGACGGCGCCATCGAGCACCGCGACCACTACTTCACCGACGAAGAAAAGGCGGCGAACGACCAGTTCACGCCCTGCTGTTCGCGCGGCCAAGGTACGCTGGTGCTGGACCTCTAGCCACGCCTGGCCAGGTGCCGCAACGCGCGGGCCGGCTCAGTCCGTCGGCGTGATCGCGCCAGGTGCGGCGTCCCTGGCGTCGACGCTTGCCGGCGCCTCCGCCGCTTCGTGCAGGGCGTCCAGCCAGTTGAAAATCGCCGGCCAGATACGGGCATGGGCATTGCGCCCGACCAGCACGCCGACGTGCTGCAGGTTGACGCCGATGTCGCCGCTGTACTCGAGCAGCAGCTTGCGCGTGCTGGCCGCCGCATCGTGGAAGGGCATGACCGACTGCGGCGGAATGACCTTGCTGCGCGCGTCGAAGACGCTGGCCAGCGGCGCTTTCATGTCGTGCGGGCCGACCGTGCGCCTGCCGATGGCCAGCTTTCCCCGGGTGAAGGCGTCGTTGCGGTACAGCGACTCGACCAGGTCGACGAACAGCGGGCCGGGCAGCGGGAATTCGTCGTGGGTCCAGCGTTCGACCTGCATGTAGCTGCTCAAGGCTTGCGGACTGGTCATCGACGCGGTGCGGTCGAGCAGGCGTTCCCAGCCGAAGGCATGCGGCTCGGCGGCGGCGCTCATCATGTTCAGGAAGCTGCCGGGCACCTGGCCAAAGGCGTCGGCAATGCGGCGCGCATCGGGCGTGGCCTGTACCAGCGGCGCGAAGCAGTCGCTGGCCGGGTCGAAGCCGAGCGGGGCTTCCAGCAGCACCGTGGCGGCAATCGCTTCGGGATACAGGCAGGCATGGATGGAAGCAAGAATGCCGCCCAGGGAGTGGCCCGCGATGACCACCTTGCCCTCGCCACTGTCCTGGCGGATGTGTTCGCGGCAATGCGTGAGCAGGCGGTCGGCGTAACCGGCCAGGCTGAAATCGTCATCGCTTGCGGTGCCGGCCTCGTCCAGCGGCACCCATTCGGCCAGGTAGACGCGGTAGCCGCGTTCCAGCCAGCGCTGCACGACGCTGATCTCGGGCGCCAGGTCCCAGATGTAGGCGCGCTTGATGGGCGCCGGCACCAGCAGCACGGCCGGACCCGCCAAGGAGGCGCCATAGCGGCGCAGCTTGAGGCCCTGCTCGGCGTGCAGGACGGTCGAGGGTGTTTCGCGCGGGCCGTAGCCGGCGCGGTCGAGCAGTTGCCCGCGCGCCTGGCGCGAGTGGTCCATTTGCTTCAGGGCGGCGACCCCGAGGGTCGACAGATCGTTCCAGTTGCTTGCGTACATGGCGTCCTCGTCCGGTTCTGGTGGCAGCACATTACGCCACCATGGGTCTGCTACCAAGCGCATTCCAATCGAACGCGGCCTCCTTTGCGCGGCGTCGAATCGGCTGAAGCGCGGGGTGGAGATCGGGCTAATCAGCGGGTGAAAAAGCGGGCCGAACACCGGGCTGAAAACCTGGCCGACAAGCGGGCAAAGGTGGTCCAGACGGCGGGCCCGGCACAGCGCCGTTCCAAGATTTGCCGGCAGGCTAGGCCTTGCAGGAATCGCTGTCGCTCGCCACTTCTTCCTCCTGTCCAGCCATGATCGGTTCGGCGCCGATTTCCTGGAGTCCGCGCGCCAGGCTCGACACGCTCGGGTTGTCGACGAACACGCAGCGCTTGCCGGTGCGCTTGCAGTATTCCTTCACGCGCCAGTAGGCGCCGTGGCTGATGCAGCCGGTCTGGCAGATGACCAGGTCGGCGGCAGCCAGGCTGGCGTCAAGCTGGTTGCTGCTGTCCTCCAGGCCACCGTCGTGGTGGGCGAACTGGGCGCCTATTTTCTCCACCATCTTGCGGTAGAAAGAAATGTTGCCGCTACGCCCACCGACGCAGAGCACGCTCTGGTTGACCAGCTGGATCGGGATCGTGACCTGGGGCGCAGCCGGGGCGGGCACGGCCGTCGCCGCTGCCGGCGCCGCTTCGCTTGCGCGCGCGACGGCTTCCGCACGGCTGGCCTTCAGCTCGGCGAGCTGGCCGCGCAGCGCCGCTTCGCGCAGCTCCATGCGCGCCAGCTGGTTTGCCAGGCGCTTGCGGGTTTCCAGTTCGGGAATCGTCGAGCGCAGCTGGGCCAGCTCGTTGCGCAGGTTGTGGACGTCGGTTTCGCGCGCGATGGTGGTGGCGCGCGCCTGCATCAGCTGCTGCTCGAAGCGGTCGGCATCCTGTTTCCGTTCCTGGAGCAGGGCGTTGCAGCGCGCCTGCAGCCGGGCGAGTTCGCCTTCGAGACGCGCCTTGTCGCCGAGCAGGGCGTTGTACTTGCCGATGTCGGCGCGCGCACAGGCGCCGGCCTGGTGCTGGACCATGTGGATGTCGCGGCACATCTTTTCTTCCAGCGCCGGAACGCAGGCCGGGTGCGACAGGCCGGCCCAGAAGGCGCCGGCCACGTCGCCCGCGGCCACCGCCGCCTCCCACAGCTCGGCGACCTGGGCCGCCGTCCTGGCGCTGCGGAAGCAGAAGATTACTTGCGCATAGCGGCGTTCGAGTTCCTTCTGCACGGCTTCGGCCAGCCGGTTGCGGCTGGTGCAGTCGTTGACGGCGCCAACGTGGACTTCGTAGTCGTCATGCATCAGCTCGCCGCCGGTGACTTTTTCCACCAGCTTGCGCAGGGTGCCCAGCGGCAGGGCGACACCGATCAGCGGGCAGTGGCAATTGCGGGACAGCTCCCAGATGCGGCGCCGGCGCGAACTCTGCTGGGTCTGGAACTGCACATTGGCTGGGTCGAGCGAACGGTGTTTGTCGCACATACGGATCCTTTGCGTGGCGATGGCTGTGGTCGGTGTCGGGCACCCCGGCGAGGCGGCAAGCACGGCCCGGCCTCACCTTCGATGAGAATGATTCTCATTCAAGTGTACACGGATTCGCCGCCTGTGCAAACTGGATCGCTACGGTGCGGAGGGGCGCCCGGCGCCAGTGCCTGGATCACCGCTGCATCGACGCCAGTGCCGGCGTCACAGCCACGGCCACACCCCGAGCGGCGCCCTGGGCAACGCCAGCCATCGCACCCGCTCAGGCCTTGGCCTTGCGTTTCTGGGCCTGGGTGATGGTCCAGTAATAAATGCTGCGGCCGTCGACGCTGGCGGTTTTCTCCGGCGGCCATTCCGGCCCCATGTCGAAGGCGTGCGAGACCACGCGCGAACCCACCTTCAACTGCTGCCACAAGCGCGGGCGCAGCCGGGTGTTAATGGTCGGGAGCAGGTAGAGGGTGACCACCGACGCGGCCGACAGGCCAGCCTCGAACAAGTCGCCGACCTGGAAGCTCACCTGGTCTTCCACGCCGGCCTTGCGCGCATTCTCTTTCGCTTCCGCGATCCGGATCGGGTCGAGGTCGATGCCGGTTCCGCGCGCACCGAGCTGCTTGGCGGCGGTGACGACGATGCGGCCGTCGCCGCAGCCGAGGTCGATCAGCACGTCGTTCTTGCCGACCCGGGCCAGCGCCAGCATGCGGTCGACCACTTCCTGCGGCGTGGGCACATACGGGACGTCGAGCCTGGCGGCAGTGGCCGGGGCGGTATCAGGGGCGGTGGCGGTGGCGTCGGTCTGCGCCAGGCCCGGGCGCAGCGGCAGCAGGCCGAGGCCGGTGGTGGCGGCGCCGAGGAGCAGGAGCTTGCGGCGGCGGGTTTCGGTGGTCATCGGATTCTCCTAGGTCGGTCAGGGCGGGTGGGTGGCGCCGGTGCTGGCCGGCGGATGGCGCAGCAGCGGCAGGAGCAGCACGCCGAGGGCGAGCACGGCCACGCCGATCCATGCCGCGTTCAGGCCGCCCAGCGTCTGGCTGAACACGTAGGACAGGCTGGACCACAGCATCCAGGCGCAGCTGGCGCAGAACAGCAGGGGCAGCAGGGGGGAACAGCGGCACCTTGAAGGGCCGCGGCCGCTCGGGTTCGCGCCGGCGCAGCACGAATAGCGACAGGCCGGCAAGCAGGAAGAACAGCCAGAACACGGGCGCCGTGAATTCGACCATGGCCTTGAAGCCGCTGCCGAAGGCGGCGCCCAGGCCCACCAGCAGCAGTGCCGCCGCACCCTGCACCAGCATGGACACCGCTGGCGTGCCGCGCTCGCCGTCCCAGTGTCCGAGCCGGCGCAGGCGCGGCCAGTCGCAGCCCATGGCGTCGCCGGTGCGCGCGCCGACGATCATGGTGGCGTTGATCGAGGTGAGCGCCGAGACGGCCACCAGCAGGGCGATCAGGACTTCGCCGGGCTGGCCGAGCGCACGCCGCATCACGTCCGCCGCCAGGGCGTCGGAAGCGGCCATGCCTTCCAGACCGAGGGTGTGCCAGCAGGCCCAGGTTACCAGCAGGTAGAGGCTGGTGATGAGCAGGACCGACAGCACCAGCGCCTTGACCATGTTGCGGCGCCCGTCACGTACCTCGGCGCTGATATAGGCGGCCTCGTTCCAGCCGCCATAGGTGAGCAGGACGAAGACCATGGCCATGCCCCAGGAAGCCGGGGCCGCGCCAGCTGAGGACGCCGCTGCAGCAACCGCTCCCGTGGCCGCCGAGGCGGCTGATCTGGTTGCCGGCTCGGCCAGGAAGGCAGCGGCGCCCACGATCAGCAGCAGTCCACCCACTTCAAGCAGCGTCAGCCAGCTTTGGGTGTTCGCGCCGGCGCGGATGCCGCGCAGGTTCAGCAGCGTCAGGACCACGATGATGGCGGCGGCGTACAGGGGAGGGCCGGCGCCGGGCGGCCCCAGCGGGAAGGGCAGCACCTGTTGCAGATAGTCACCGAACACGAAACCGAGCAGGGCGATGGAGCCGGTGGTGATGACGGAAAAGCGCGCCCAGCCGAACAGGAAGGCCACCGAGCGGCCATAGGCACGCTGCAGGAAGTGGTAGTCGCCGCCGGCGTTCGGGTAGGTGGTGGCGAGTTCGGCATAGCAGAGGGCGCCGACCAGGGACACCAGGCCGCCCAGCAGCCACAGGCCGAACATGGCTTCCACGCTGGGACTGAACGAAGCCACGATGGCCGGCGCCTTGAAGATGCCGGCGCCGATCACGACCCCGACGATCAGGGCAACAGCCGCGCGCAGCCCGATGCTCGGGCGCGGCCGGGGCGGCTCGATGCCTGTGGCAATGCGTGCGGCTTCGACAGGATCCATGAGGGCGGGCGGATGCAATGGCTGAGTTGACTCTCGCAGCCAGTTCGACCGCACAGGCGGCGCCGAGTTCGCATTGCTTCGCGCCTGGTCCGCTTCCGCTCAACCACCATGCGTTGGCCTTGCCCGGAAGACCTATCCTGCAGACACCTTAATAGCGCCGCCCGACCAGGTGCGCGTGGAACAGGTCGCGGTCGGCGCCGGGATTGGTCGGATACACGATCTTGCCGCCGACGATGCTGGCCACCGGCAAGCCATCGCGGAACAGGATGCGGTTGGCGCCGAGGGCCGGCACCTTGTCGCCGGGCAGCAGGGTGCCGCTCAGGTTCAGCGGGTCGATGCCCGACAGCGTGACCAGCGCGCCATCATGCGGGCGGCGCCGCACTTCGCGCAGCAGCGGAATGGCGTCCGGCAGCGCGAACTGTTCGCCCGAGAAGCCGGCCACGAAGCGCCCGCCGCGGATATCGCCGCGCGCTTCCAGCCGGTGGTACACCGGCAGCAGTTCGCGCCAGGACGGCAGCCAGCCGGCTTCCCTTTCGAGCAGGCGCCAGAACATCACGCCGTAGCGCCGCAACAGGGTCATGGCCACGTGCTCCAGCGTTTCCGGGTCGAGCCGGCGCCGGCGCGGCGGGGCGGCAGGGTCGAGCGGCGCCTCGGGTTCGGCGCGCCGAACCAGGGCCCAGCGCCCGGCTTCTTCCATGGTCGGGCCGGCGCCGCGGCGGCGCTTGCGGTCGTTGCTGGCGCGTTTGCTCGACGGTAGCAGCATGGCGCG
>Ga0209023_10004597_pt1 | contig 15606 bp, 11 predicted proteins | sample LakOneMetagenome_FD_187468 | JGI IMG/M metagenome (GOLD analysis project Ga0209023, IMG submission 187468) | Freshwater and sediment microbial communities from Lake Erie, Canada (SPAdes) (version 2) | ecosystem: Environmental > Aquatic > Freshwater > Lentic | place: Lake Erie, Canada... | reverse complement strand
CCCGCGGATAGCGGTGGCCGGCCTCGCCGAGGACCAGCCCGACCCGTACGGCGCCGGTCGCCATCAGCAGGGTGACGACCCAGAAGGCGGGCATGGTCCACGGGCTGGCCTCGCTGGCGCTGGGCAGCAGTGGCCGCACCGGGGCGGTACGGGCGCTGCGCGGGGTGGGTGTGGTCATCGCCGGCCGCCGTAGCGCAGGCTGCGAATGCTGGCGTTGATCCGGTCGAGATTTCCTCGCAGGTCGACGTCTGCGCCGCTGACGGTGACCTCGATGCCGATGCCGTTGGTGGAGAAGACGACGTAGCGGCCGACCCGGCCCGCGCTGGCGTAGCCGCCGGCGAGGCCGACCAGCCCACTGTCGGTGCTGGTGGGGGTCTCGACACCGACGACCTGTACGCCCCGGCGGGCGGTGATTCTGGTCCGCAGTCGGGCGGCCACCGCGGCGAGGTCGCCGCGCGCGGGTGCCGCGGTGATGGCGAGCCGGACGGTACCGAGTTGGAACAGCACCGCGCCGGTGCGGCTACCCGGACGGGTGCGGGTCACGTCGATAACCGACCCGTCCGGTGGAATCACCCGAACGCCGGCGCCGACCAGGTAGGGCCGACCGGCGGGTGGTTGTCGGCCGGCGGGCAGTGCCGCGTCAATGGCTGGCAGCCCCAGTCCGAGGGTGGTGACGAGACCGAACACGGCCATGGTGCCGAGCCAGTGCCGCAGCCCGGGGCGGGTCCGAGCGCGGGTCACGGCTGGCTCCTTCCGGCTGGCGTCGGGGGCGGGTCACGGCAGCCACGACCACTCAGACATAAAGAGTATTCCGGGATATCCAAGACGAATCATGAAAAATCCATGTTGTTACTCTCATGCCCGGTACGAACCCGCTACGGAGGATGCTCATGCCGAACATCGGTATCGTCGACGCACCAGCGGCCACCCCCGGCACCCTCCCCGTCCGCTGGCGGGGCGACTACCGCCAGGCCGTTCTGGTCCTCGGCACCGCGCAGCTGGGCGGCTCGTACGGCCCCGCGCAGGCCGACGTCACCGGCACCGACGCCACCGTGGGACTGCTCCGCGCCGCCACCTCGCTCGGCCTCACCCACATCGACACCGCCCGCGCGTACGGGTTCAGTGAGACCCGGCTCGGTGCAGCGTTCCGGCACCTCACGCCGAGCCCGCTGAACCTGGTGACCAAAGTGGCCCCGCTGGCCGAGGTGATGGCGAGCGAGCAGTTCGCGGCGCTCGATCCGGCCGCTGCCGCCACCGCCGCGGTCGAGGCCAGCGTGGCCCGCAGCATCGCCGAACTGGGCACCCACCAGCGACTCACCCTGCTGCTGCACCGCTCTGGCGACGCCCAACTGGCCGGCGGCGCCGCCTGGCAGCGCCTACGCGGCTACCTGCACGACGGCACGGCACACCGGATCGGGGTGACCGTGCAGCACCCGGGCGACCTGTGGACCGCGCTGGAGCTACCGGATCTGGGCTACCTGCAGGTGCCGTGCAACATCCTGGACCACCGCTGGCGCGATCTGCGGATCTCCGGGGCGCTGATGGCCCGGCCGGATCTGGTGATCACCGCGCGCAGCGTGTTCCTGCAGGGGCTGCTGGCGGCGGGCCGGGCGGTGCGCTGGCCCAAGCTGCACGATGACGATCGCGACCAGATCGTCCAGTTGCTCGACAAGATGGCCGAGGAGTTGGGCCGGACCGGACGCGACGATCTGTGCCTGGCGTACCTGCTGTCGATGCCCTGGCTGACCTCGGTGGTGGTCGGTGCCGAGACCGGCGACCAGCTGCGGCAACACGCTTCGCTGGCGGTGCGGGACCCGTTGACGCTGACCGAGCGCGACTGGGTGACCTCGCACCTGCCGAAGGTGCCGGAGGAGCTACTCGACCCGCTGCGGTGGCGGAGTTGACACGCGACTGGTTGCGGGCGTAACCACTCGGCGAGCCGGCCGTTATTCCCCCCGAGTGTGGGTGCGAAACAACATGCAAGTTGCAGGTGTGGAGTTGCAGGTGTGGACCTGCAGGTTCGGCTCCGAACGTGCAGGTTGCGGAGAAAGCAGTGGCCCCTTGACGCGGGGCAGGCGGCACGACCGGCCGGTGGGGACCGTTCGTCGCGCCGCATGGCGGTAATGCGCCGGCCAGTCCCGTGGCCGGTCATCGCTGGAAATGCGTCAGGGGTGGCGGCTACCCGGGGCCAGCCGGGTTGCCGCCACCCCTTCCCACGCTGATGCTGCTCAACACTGTGGGTTGGTGACTCGACAGTGGTCAGTTCGCGGCGGCAGACCGCGAAGAGACGTTAAATCAGTCGCCTTGGCGCTGCATGGGGATCTGCCCCTGCAGCAGTGCGCGCACCTCGGACTCACGGTAGCGACGGTGGCCGCCGAGAGTACGGATGGCGCTGAGCTTGCCCGCCTTCGCCCACCGAGTAACGGTCTTGGGGTCGACGCGGAACATCGACGCTACCTCGGCCGGGGTCAACAGCGGCTCTGGTTCGTGCGTACGCGATGCCATGGAGTTCCTCCAAAGGGGATTAATCGACTTCCGGGGTCCCGCCGGTAGTCGCATATTCATGGTCCGGCTAGTCCCCGATGTCCGACATGGGCCGAACGGCCGAAGGTACGTGGATGGATGGATGATGATTGACCGTTTTTTGACGGTTTTATCCATTTGAATCCCACTAAATGCCGGTGGGACCAACTCCACATGCCACGGAAACCGACCGATTTCGCGGCCACCCGTTCTCCGCCGCCCCGGCGCGCAAGAGCCACAATCCGGGAGCTTCCCCAGCGGGCTTCCCGCCCGCTCCGATCGCCGGACAGCAATGGCGCCGATCGATGCCGGGGCGCTGGTTCACCTGGGGCGATAGCGAGAGTAACTCGGATTTGAGCCTACGTCAGGGCACGAACCGGCACCGTCCCGCCCTATTAGTTACGCCGCTCCCGCAACTGCACATCCCGCCAGCGGGCCACCAACTTCTCGTACGCCTCAGTGGCCACATCCGCATCAGCCCGGGAGAGGCCGGTCAGACCGGCCGCTGCCAGGCCGGGCGAATCGTCCGCCGTCAGCTCCTCGTCCGACATCAGCTCGGTCAGCCCGCCATAGTCCAACTCCACCAGCGCGTGCGGATGGAAGTCCTCCAGCCAGTGCGCCGTCTCCTCGACCGCCTCGGTGATCGGCGCATCCCCCACCGACTTGCGCAGCACCGACAGCGCCCGCGCCGCCCGTCGCCGCGCCTTGGAGATCGGCGTCCGGTACCGCAGCGTGCGACCGGGGCGCTCCAGCGACAGCTCCCGCTCGCTGAGATCCACGAAGACGAACCAGCGCAGCGGTACGCCCCAGGTCGCCACCTGCTCGTGCAACCGCGGCGCACCGGCCTGGCCGTCCCCGTCACCGTCATGCCACTCGGCGGCCACCAACCGGGCCTGACCAGCCAGACCAGCCGGTACGAAAGCGTCAGCCAACACCGGCGGTACGCCGTCGCGGGCACGCAGCGCCGCCTCCGCCACGCGGGGGCGCAGGTGCCAGGGGCAGACGAGCGTGGTGCCGTCGACCTCCAGCGCGTACGCCTCGTCGGCGAACTCCGGCAGCCGACTCCAGCCAGCCCCCAGGGCGGCCCAGACGGCCGCCTGCTGCTGCGCCGGTCCGTCGACCTGGGCGACCTGCCGCCCCTCGTCGAGGTAGCCGCGCCAGTAGTCGCGCCATGGGCTGTCGAAGGCCGTCAATGGCTCGTAGACCCGCAGGTATGAGGCGAACAGCGATGGCACCGCGGCATCTTCCCACGACGCTCAGGAGATGCAGGTATCGGCTCAGTCACGGCGCACCGGCCCGGCGGGATAGGCCATGCGTTTACGCTCACTTGGCAACCGGCGCCAATTGCGGTCGGTACCCGATGCGTACGGCGGCAGCCCTCAGCGCGCCGCACCCAGTTTTTGGAGCATTTTCTTATGGGCGTATTCAGCACCAGCGGTCCGGAGACCGCCGGGCACGAGCAGGTCGTTTTCTGCCAGGACAAGCAGTCCGGTCTCAAAGCGATTATCGGCATTTACTCCACCGCCCTCGGGCCGGCACTGGGTGGTACCCGGTTCTACCCGTACGCCAGCGAGGAGGACGCCCTGCACGACGTGCTGGAGCTGTCCCGCGGCATGGCCTACAAGAACGCCCTGGCCAACCTGGATCTTGGCGGCGGCAAGGCGGTCATCTGGGGTGACCCGGACACGCTCAAGTCGGAGGCGCTGCTGCGGGCGTACGGCCGGTTCGTGGAGACCCTCGGCGGCCGCTACTACACCGCCTGCGACGTCGGCACGTACGTCCAGGACATGGACATCATCGCGCGGGAGACCGACTACGTCACCGGCCGCTCGGAGGCGCACGGCGGCGCCGGCGACTCGTCGGTGCTGACCGCCTGGGGCGTCTTCCAGGGCATGCGGGCCGCCGCCGAGCACGCCTGGGGTACGCCGAGCCTGAGCGGTCGCCGGGTCGGCGTCGCCGGTCTGGGCAAGGTCGGCCGCTACCTGGTCGGCCACCTGTTGGAGGACGGCGCGCAGGTCGTGGCGACCGATGTGAGCGAGAAGGCGCTGGACTGGGCCCGGCAGAACCACCCGCAGGTGGACCTCGTCGCCGACACTCTGTCGCTGATCACCGCCGACATTGACGTGTACGCCCCGTGCGCGCTCGGTGGCGCGCTCAACGACGACACGGTGCCGGTGCTGCGGGCCAAGGTCGTCGCCGGTGCCGCCAACAACCAGCTGGCCCACCCGGGGGTGGAGAAGCTGGTGGCCGACCGCGGCATCCTCTACGCGCCCGACTACGTGGTGAACGCCGGTGGCGTGATCCAGGTGGCAGACGAGATCGAGGGCTTCAACTTCGCCCGGGCCAAGCAGCGGGCCACCGGCATCTTCGAGACGACCAAGCAGATCATGCAGCTGGCGGACGACGAGGGTGTCCCGCCGGCCGCGGCGGCGGACCGACTGGCCGAGCGGCGGATCGCCGACATCGGGCGTCTGCGGACGATCCGCCTCGGCTAGCGAGAACGTGCAGGTCAGGCGGATCCGGACGATTCGCCTGACCTCTCTGAGGACCGCACCGGCCCCGAGGTGCCGAACGTGGCCCTACCCATGTACCGTAAGAGCCACGAGAGATACCGGACGTTATCGGGGCCTTGCTTCGTGCTGCCCCGTCTTTTGTGCGAGGGGGTCGCCATGGGGCGCGGCCGTGCGAAGGCGAAGCAGACGAAGGTTGCTCGGGAGTTGAAGTACCACTCTCCGAACACCGACCTGACTGCCCTACAGCGCGAGCTTTCTGACGGCAGCCGGCCTCCGGCACATCACGTTGGGGAGCCGGACAGCGGCGATGACGAAGCCGACGACACTGACGATCGTTGGGCTCCACCCACTCGTTAGCGTGGCGAACACTTATTGATCATGGAGCGGGTTTCGGGCTGATTGCCCGTCACCCGCTCCATGATCGTTTTCCCGCTGCTGCTGGGGCCGCCCGCCGCTACTTGGGTCGGTTGTTCCAGTTGTAGAAGGTCGGGATGTTCTCGAAGTGGTTCCATGCGCACACCGCCGAGCCACCCTGGGTCGACTCCGCGCGCGCCCGTCGGGCCGTCGCCGCCTCCGCCAACAGCGCCTGAAGCCCGGACCGCGAAGCGGTCACCCGGGCCCGGACCGGGTCGGCACCCGCCAATCCGAGCGTGGTCTCCGGCTCAGCCGGGCTGGCCTGGTCGTGCGTAGTCCTCGACATGATCGAGCACTCCCTCCCATAGGCGCATCTTGCTGTTACGGCAGTGGTTCGTCACCGTACCGTCGAATCGGCCGATTTCGAAGTACCGATTTGCCGCATGCGCGCCGCCACAGAAGCCGAAGTACGGGCACTGCTCCCGACAGGCCGCCACCCCCGCCAGGAACTCGCCGATCCACGGCGTCGTCACCGGTGCGGCCGTCAACAGCTCGGGTAGCGGGGTGGCCAACACGTTTCCCGAACTGAAGTCGCCGTACCTCGGGTGGGTGAAGCCGGCCAGCTCCGGCGAGAGCAGGATGACCGTCCCGTCGTGGGCGACGGTGGGGATCGGGTCCAGCTGGCGTGGGAGCACGTCGTCCTCGGTGCCGTCCAGGACCGCGGCGGCGTAGCGCAGCGCCCACTCGACCTCGCGCAGGTGCAGCCGGGGATCGCGCCGCCAGGCCGCCGTCAGCGCCGCCCAAAAGCCCTGCACTGCGATGGGATCGTGGGCGTTGGCGCGACTGTTGACGCCCTCCTGCTCTTCGATGTTGATACCGAGGACATCGCAGCCCAGCTCGGCGAAGAACGCGTACAGCTCGGTGGCCCGGTGCGGGGTGGGATCGCCGACCACACAGAGGGCGGAGAAGTCGATGCCGCGTCGGCGCAGGTGGCCGATGCCGCGCATGATCCGGTCGTAGGCCGGTCGGCCGCCGCGGGTGATCCGGTCGTTGTTGCTGGCCAGGGGCCCGTCGACGCTGACGCTGACCCGCATCTGATGGTGCTGGAAGAAGTCACACCAGGCGTCGTCGATCAGCGTCGCGTTGGTCTGGATGTGGTGCTCCACCTGACCCCCGAACGGGGCCATCAGAGCTGCCAGGTGCTCCCGGCCGGCGGCCATCGGCTCGCCGCCGTGCCAGACGACAGAGAAACGCTCGGCTGCGGCCCAGTCGCGGACCGAGGCGGCGACGGCGGTGGCGACCTCCACCGACATCCGGCGGTCGGCGGCTCGCAGCGGCAGGTAGCAGTAGCGGCAGTCCAGGTTGCACAGCGTGGTGGGCTGCATAACGACGTACGAGGGCGTCGCTGAGATGCCCTGCATCCCAGAGAACGCCCTCGTAGCTGTCATCTGCGGGTTCAGCCGCGGGTGTGTGCTCCGACCATCCGGACCTGGCCGGTACCTTCGACAACCTCACCGGCGTGCCAGGCCTCGACGCCCCGGCCGGCCAGGAAGGCCAGCGCGCGGTCGGCGTCCTCGGCGTTGACGACGGCGAACATGCCCACGCCCATGTTGAAGGTCGACTCCATCTCCGCCTCCTCGATCCGGCCCTTGGCCTGGACCAGGTCGAAGACGGGCTGCGGGCGCCAGGTCGAGCGGTCCACGATGGCGTCCATCGTCGCCGGCAGGACCCGGTTCAGGTTGCCCGGGATACCGCCGCCGGTGACGTGGCACAGGGCGTGCAGGTCGGTCTCGACCATCAGGTCCAGGCAGACCTTGGCGTAGATGGTGGTCGGGGTGAGCAGCTCCTGGCCCAGCGTGCGCTGGTCGCCGAACTCCTCCACCACCTGGTCCAGCTTCATCCGGCCGGCGCCCAGCAGGACGTGCCGGACCAGCGAGTACCCGTTGGAGTGCAGGCCCGAGGAGCGCATCGCGATGACCGCGTCGCCCAGCTGGACCCGCTCGGCGCCCAGGATCCGGTCCTCTTCGACCACGCCGACGCCGGTGGCGGAGATGTCGTACTCGTGTGGGCGCATCACGCCCGGGTGCTCGGCGGTCTCGCCGCCCAACAGCGCGCAGCCGGCGTAGCGGCAGCCATCGGCGATGCCGGCGCCGATCTCGGCGATCCGCTGCGGGACGACTTCGCCGGTGGCGATGTAGTCCTGCAGGAACAGCGGCTCGGCACCGCAGGCGACCAGGTCATCAACGACCATGGCGACCAGGTCGATGCCGACCGTGTCGTGGATGTCCATCTGCTGCGCGATGATCAGCTTGGTGCCGACGCCGTCGGTCGAGGCCGACAGCACCGGGCGCTTGTACTTGGTCAGGTCCAGCCGGAACAGGCCGGCGAACCCGCCGATGTTACCCATCACCTCGGGCCGCATCGTGCGCTTGACCTGCGTCTTCAGCAGCTCGACCGCGGCGTCGCCCGCCTCGATCGAGACACCGGCGGCGGCGTACGTCGAGCGCCGGCCACTGCCGGTGCTGGTGGCGTCGGCGCGCTCGGTCGCGTGCGTCACTGTTGCTCCCTTTTCGGTTTCGCGGCTCACCCGCGGACGTACGACGGTGGATTGCCGTCGGCGGCTACGGACGGCTCAGTGCGTCCTCGGCACCTGGGCTGCCGACCAGCGGCAACGTCGGCGCATCGGCGCCGCTTTCGGTGCCCTCGGCGCTGGTCAACGTGGTGGCGCCTTCCAGGACCTGCTTGCCCACGATGGCGGGCAGCGCGATCGGGTACTCGCCATCGAAGCAGGCCCGACAGAGCCGCGACTTGGGCTGCTCGGTGGCGCCCACCAGGCCGTCCAGCGAGATGTATCCGAGTGAGTCGGCGCCGAGCGAGCGGCGGATGCCCTCGGTGTCGAGGCCGTTGGCGATCAGTTCGGCGCGGGTGGGGAAGTCGATGCCGTAGAAGCACGGCCAGACCACGGGCGGCGAGGAGATGCGGATGTGCACCTCGAGTGCGCCGGCCTCGCGCAGCATCCGGACGAGAGCGCGCTGGGTGTTGCCGCGCACGATCGAGTCGTCCACGACCACCAGGCGTTTGCCCCGGACCGCGTCGCGCAGTGGGTTGAGCTTGAGCCGGATGCCCAGCTGACGGATGGTCTGCGACGGCTGGATGAAGGTGCGGCCGACGTACGCGTTCTTGGTCAGACCGTGACCGAAGGGGATGCCGGAGGCTTCCGCGTAGCCGATCGCGACCGGGACGCCGGACTCCGGCACCGGGATGACCAGATCGGCCTCGATCGGATGCTCCTTGGCCAGCCGACGGCCGACCTCCACCCGGGCCGCGTAGATGTTGCGGCCGGCGATGATCGCATCCGGGCGGGCGACGTAGACGTACTCGAAGATGCAGCCCTTGGGGTTCGCCGCAGCGAACCGGGTCGAGCGCAGGCCACTTTCGTCGATGGCGATCAGCTCACCGGGCTCAACCTCGCGGACGAAGCTGGCGCCGACGATGTCGAGGGCGGCCTGCTCTGACGCGACGACCCAGCCGCGCTCCAGCCGACCGAGGACCAGCGGGCGTACGCCCTGGGGGTCACGGGCGGCGTAGAGGGTGGTCTCGTCCATGAAGACGAAGCTGAACGCGCCCCGGACGGTCGGCAGGATCTCCAGCGCGGCGGCCTCGATCGGCAGGTCCGGCCGGTTGGCCAACAGCGCGGTGATCACACCGGTGTCGGAGGTGCCGTCGACGGAGATGCCTCGCTCGGCGGCCTGCCCGGCCAGCTCGGCTGTGTTGACCAGGTTGCCGTTGTGGGCCAGCGCGAGGGTGCCGCCGGAGGGGGTGGCACGGATCGTCGGCTGCGAATTTTCCCAGGTGGAACCACCGGTGGTGGAGTACCGGGTGTGGCCGATCGCCTGGTGGCCGAGCAGGCTGCCCAGGGTCGGTTCGTCGAAGACCTGGGCTACCAGGCCGAGATCCTTGTAGACCACGAGACGAGTGCCGTCGCTGACGGCGATGCCGGCAGCTTCCTGGCCGCGGTGCTGCAGGGCGTACAGGCCGAAGTAGGTCAGCTTGGCGACCTCTTCCCCCGGAGCCCACACACCGAACACACCACACGCGTCCTGCGGACCGGGTCGCTGGGGGTCGAGTTCGTGACTCAACCGGCCGTCGCCTCGGGGCACCTGCGGCTCCTCGTGCTGGGTTGTGCGCGGGGATTCCGTCAGCCGTCGGACCTGGCGGTCGGGGCTGGTCACGGGCTCTTCAAGCGCTGCATACGGGGGTACGGAAAGTGTACGCGAGGGGTCAGGACCAACGGAGCGCGACCTCGGCCGCCTCCGCATGGGCCGAACGGTCGACCGTGAACACCTTATGGAGTGAAAAGGTGTGAAATATCCGCTCGGGTACCGCTGGCCCGGATGCGACCCTCCGCGACCGCATCCGCCCAGGCCAGCCGCTCAGTGGCCAACAACACCCAGGTGACCGGGTCCATTTCCACCACATTTGCCGGGGTACCACGGGTGTGGCGTGGACCCGGAACGCACTGCACCGCGCCATAAGGTGGGACCCGCACCTCGACCGAGCGACCCGGAGCCCGCTCGCGCAGCTCGGCGAGCAGCTCCCGAACGGCGTCCCGAAGGGTAGGCCGGTCGGGTGGACTTCCGACGTCGAGGGCAGCCAAAACCCTCGAAACGGACGGTGAATTACCGTGCGCTCTGGACACGGGGGGACACTACGACGCCCCCGTCGGTAAAACCAACAAATCCGGGGCTCGCGCATGAGTCGTTATTCAAGGCATAGTGGCCGTCGGTGTACGCCGAATATGCCGGTATCGCAGGGCGGTGGACGGTGAAGTCGCAGAACGCTGGACGGTTAAGCCAGAAAGGCGGTGGACGGGTGAGTACGACGCCCATGACGACGCGGGCGGCCAGCCCGTCGCGCCACAGCTGGACCGTACGCGCGGGCGCGCTCGTAGCGGCCGCCACCGCCGTCGCCGCCAGCACCCTGGTCGGCGCATCCCCCGCGCTCGCCGCCGGCAACATCGACCTACGCGTCGTCCGGATCGACTCCACCCAGGTGACGTCCGGCAAGTCGATCCACCTGCGCTACGAGATCAGCAACGATGGGCCCGACGCCGTCAGCACGAAGGTGCAGGTCCAGGTCGGCCCCGGTCTCGGCTGCGACGGTGACTGTGGCAGCGAGGGTCAGATCCCGGCCAGGACCACCATGCCGTTCGACGCCGACATCAAAGCCGACAACCTGCCCCCCGGCGAACAGCAGCGCAGCTTCGTCACCGTCAGCGCCCAGGCCGCCGACCAGGCCCCCCAGGTTCGCACCAAGGGCGTCACCGTCGTCGGACCGCAGAAGCCACAGTCGGTCGGCCGCATCTCCGGCATGGTGACCGATGCCGCCAGCGGCAAGTCGATCGGCAACGCCGTCGTCCGCCTGCAGGACTCCACCGGGCAGATCCTGGAGACCCGGGCCGACGGCAACGGTGGCTTCGCCTTCAACGGCAGCGACAGCCAGCCCATCGCCCCCGGCAAGATCATCGTCGGGGCGTCGGCCGGCAACGGCAAGTACACCGCGCAGACCACCCAGTTCCGGCTCGGCGCCGGCCAGTCGCGCAACGGCATCATCCTGGGGCTCACCCTGGCCAACGCCAGTCCCAGCCCCAGCGCCTCCGCCAGCGCCAGCACCTCCGCCAGCGCCTCGGCCACCCCCAGCGCCGAGAGCACCGAGCCTTCGGACGGCACCGACAGCGGCGCCGCCCCCGCCGGCACCACCGACACCACCGCCGCCAGCAACGACAGCACCAGCGGCAGCACCTGGCTCCTGATCGGCCTCGGCGCGCTGCTGCTCGCCGCCGGCGTCGGCGCGCTGGTCCTGCTCTGGCTCCGCCGCCGCCAAGACCGCGACGACGACCAGCCCATCGGTGGCCCGGCCGGGCCGCAGGTGCCGCGGCCGTACAGCCCGGCCAGCAACCCGGCCCTGCACGCACCCACCATGGCGGTCGGCTCGCTGGCCAACGCGGCCACGGTCGTCCAGCCCGCCATCCGGGACGAGTACGCCGACCCGTACGGGATGCCGCCGTTGGCTCCCGGCATGCACTCGCCGGGCAACCCGAGCGCCCAGGCCACCCAGCAGTACGCCGCTCCGCCGGCCGGATACGGCACCCCGCCCACCCAGCAGTACGGACAGCCGCAGTACGGCACCCCGCCGACCCAGCAGTACAGCCACGAGCCGACCCAGCAGTACGGTGCCCAGGATCCTGCGCAGCAGTACGGCGCTCAGGTTCCCGCGCAGCAGTACGGTGCCCAGGATCCTGCGCAGCAGTACGGCGCTCAGGTTCCCGCGCAGCAGTACGGTGCGTCGCAGGCCTGGACCGGCGCCGGCCAGACCACCCAGCTCGGCGGCTTCGAACCGGTCAACGACGCCGCCCCGGCACCGTCGGTCGCCGGCTACCCGCTGGACACGCCGACCATGGGAGCGGGCGGGCCGCAGTACAGCGAGCCGACCTCCCGGATCGACGGCAACTACCCGCTCACCCCGGAGTCGTACCTGGGTGGGATGACGCCCCAGCAGGGCGGTCAGCCGCCAGCACAACCGTCGGCCCGCGAGCAGTACGAGCGCCGAATGATGGAGTGGATGGACGACTGACTTGACCTCAGTCGCCATCGGGCCGGTACCCACCTGGGTGCCGGCCCGAGTCGTGTCACCAGCCATGGCCAGCTGTAGTGGTGGGCCACCTTTAACAACAGTTGGCCAGGGCTGGTCCCAGCGGGGCGGCGGGCCAGTAGACGGTGGGCGGACTAGTGGACGGCGGCACGGAAGGCGCCGTCGCGCAGGACCGGCACCGTGCCCGAAGTGCCTGCGGCGGCGGCGAGAGCGACATCGGGGGCGAAGCCGAGCGCGATCAGCTCCTGACCGGAGACCGAGCCGTGGACCGCACCGGACACGTCGGTGAGCTGCGCGCGAGCGGCGAGGGTGACGGCCGCCTCGATGGACAGGCCACCGGAGGCTTTGACCAGGCGATCAATGATGAGGCCGGCGCCGATCAGGTCTTCGACGCTGGGCCGCAGGTTGCCGTCCGGCCAGCGCTCGCCCGCGGCGATCACGCCGACAGGCTTGTCGGCTGAGCCGAAGTCCCGCCGGGCCAGCCAATCCCCGACCGCGGCGGCGTTGCGGACACAGCCAGCCAGGACCACCGCCCCGGTGGCGGCAGCCGCCGCGCAGATCGTGGAGCCGTTGGGCGACGGCAGGACCAACTCCGGAACGACCCGGGCGGCGGCCATCGCCGCCGGTGACAACGACCACGGCTGCTCCGCGGTGACCTCGCTGCGGCCGACCGCGACCTCCGCGCCGACCCGGCGGGCGTACGCGGGGGCCTGGTCACTCCATGGGAACGGATGGACCCGCATCCCGCGGCTGACGGCGATGTCCACGGTGGTCGTGAAGGACAGCACGTCCACCACGACGAGGGCGGCGCACACCCGCGACAGCTCACCGGCGCCGGCCACACCCCAGTCGAAGCGCACCCCCGCACCGGGCTGCCCGAACGTGTGCTCGGCCCGCTTCACGCCACACCAACCGAGCCGGACGCCAGACCAGCGCAGGACATCGTCAGCGCACCCAGCCCAGCGCAACAGTGAACGAAGACGGGCAGAATGCGAACAGCCGCCCGGTCGGATCCACTGTGGTGGGCGACCGCGCGGCTGTTCATCACACTCAGTTCAGCGCGTTACGACTCGGTTGCCGGAGCAGCCGCAGCCGCCTCCGTGCCCCCGGCAGCCTGCACGCCGGTGCCAGCACCCGAAGCAACGTCAGCCTGCGAAGCCTCGGCAGCGGAACCCGCAGCACCGACAGTGCCAGCAGCAGTGGCGCCAGCCGTCGACACATCAGCAGCAGCAGCATCGTCAGCCGCGGTAGCTGCAGTGGCGTCCGAAACCGCCGGTGCAGTCGGCGCGGCGGCAACCGCGGCCGGGTGCTCGGCGCCACCGAACAGCGCCGGCAACGTGCCCTCGAACGCGGTCCGCAGCTCGGCCAGGCCCAGGCTGAACTGGTCCCGGACCGTCAGCGCCTGGCTGGCCTGCTCGACCACACCGATCGCCGTCCACGGCACGCCGTGCTCCTCGCAGAGCGCGGCGAACGCCTTCTCGTGCCCACGCGGCACCGACACCATGACCCGACCGGCCGACTCGGCGAAGAGCTGGGCGAACGCGTCCACGCCGGCCACCTCGGGCAGCGCGATCTGGGCACCGAAGCCGTACCGCAGGCAGGACTCGACCAGGACCTGGGCGAGACCTCCGTCGGACAGGTCGTGCGCGGCGGAGACCAGGCCGGCCTTGGCTGCCTGCGCCATGACCTTGCCCAGCGCCATCTCCCGGGCCAGGTCGACCTGCGGCGGCACGCCACCGAGGTGCTGGTGGGTCACCCAGGCCCACTCTGAACCGGACAGTTCGTTGCGGGTGTCGCCGAGCAGCAGGATCGCGTCGCCGTCGGACTTGAAGCCCATCGGGACCCGGCTGTTGACGTCGTCGATCAGACCGACCACGCCGACCACGGGGGTCGGGTGGATGGCGACCGAACCGGTCTGGTTGTAGAAGCTGACGTTGCCGCCGGTGACCGGGATGCCCATCTCCTGGCAGCCGTCGGCCAGACCGCGTACGGCCTCAGCGAACTGCCACATGACCGCCGGGTCCTCCGGCGAGCCGAAGTTGAGGCAGTTGGTGACACCGATCGGCTCGGCGCCGGAGACGACCACGTTGCGGTACGCCTCGGCCAGCGCCAACTTCGCCCCGTTGTACGGGTCGAGGCGGGCGTACCGGCCGTTGCCGTCGAGCGCCATCGCCACGCCGAGGTTGGACTCCTCGTCGATGCGGATGATGCCGGCGTCCTCGGGCTGGGCCAGGACGGTGTTGCCCAGGACGTACCGGTCGTACTGCTCGGTCACCCAGGTCTTGTCGCACAGGTTCGGCGAGGCGATCATGCGCAGGACGGTTTCGCGCAGCTCGTCGCCCGTGTGTGGGCGGTCGAGCGTCTCGGCGCGGTCGGCCTGCAGCAGAATCATGTCACCGGGCTCGCGCATCGGCCGGGCGTAGACCGGGCCGTCGTCGGCGAGCGACCCGGGCGGGGCGTCCACGACGGTGTGCCCGTTCCAGGTGATGACGAGGCGGCCGGTCTTGCTCTCGGGGTCGGCCTCGGTGACCTCGGCGATCGGGGTGGCGAGGACGCCCCACTTCTCGCTGAGGGCCAGTACCTGCTCGACGTTGCCCGGCTCGACGATGAGCAGCATCCGCTCCTGCGACTCGCTCGCCAGGATCTCGTGCGGCTCCATCGAGGCCTCGCGCAGCGGCACCCGCTCCAGCCACACCTTCATGCCGGTGCCGGCCGCCGCGGCGGTCTCGCTGAGCGCGCAGGTCAGACCGGCGCCGCCCAGGTCCTGGATGCCGGCGACCAGGCCGGCGTCGTAGATCTCCAGGCAGGACTCGATCAGCAGCTTCTCCATGAACGGGTCACCGACCTGTACGGCCGGCCGCTGCTGCTCACTGGCCTCGTCGAAGGTGGCGCTGGCCAGCACCGACACGCCGCCGATGCCGTCGCGGCCGGTCTTGGCGCCCATCAGGATGACGATGTTGCCGGTACCGGCGGCCGCCTTGTTTTGCAGCCGGGACACCGGCAGGACGCCCAGGCAGAGGGCGTTGACCAGCGGGTTGCCCTGGTAGCAGGGGTCGAAGACGACCTCGCCGCCGACGTTGGGCAGGCCCAGGCAGTTGCCGTAGCCGCCGATGCCGGCGATGACGCCGGGGAAGACGCGCTGGGTGTCCGGGTGGTCGGCGGCGCCGAAGCGCAGCGGGTCCATCACGGCCACCGGGCGGGCACCCATGGCGAGGATGTCGCGGACGATGCCGCCGACACCGGTCGCCGCACCCTGGTACGGCTCGACGAAGCTCGGGTGGTTGTGCGACTCGACCTTGAACGTGATCGCGATCTTGTCGTTGACCTGCATGACGCCAGCGTTTTCGCCGATGCCGGCGAGCATCCGGTCGCTCTTGGGGGCCTTCTCGCCGAACTGGCGCAGGTGCACCTTGCTCGACTTGTAGGAGCAGTGCTCACTCCACATGATCGAGTACATGGCCAGCTCGGCCTGGGTGGGGCGGCGGCCGAGGATCTCGCGGATCCGGTCGTACTCGTCGTCGCGCAGGCCCAGCTCGGCGTACGGCTGCTCCAGCTCGGGCGTACC
>Ga0209023_10004596_pt1 | contig 15609 bp, 11 predicted proteins | sample LakOneMetagenome_FD_187468 | JGI IMG/M metagenome (GOLD analysis project Ga0209023, IMG submission 187468) | Freshwater and sediment microbial communities from Lake Erie, Canada (SPAdes) (version 2) | ecosystem: Environmental > Aquatic > Freshwater > Lentic | place: Lake Erie, Canada... | reverse complement strand
CCTTTGTAGCGTGAGTTCGGGAACTCAGCCAAACGAACTTCTTCGCTGAGGGCTGCATCACCATGCATTTCGCCTTCAACTTCTAGATCAGGTGCGATCGTTGACAGGATGCGGAAAGTTTCACGCATCTTCTGTGCAGTTTCACCTTCACCACTGCCGAAGCTAGAGTGAGAAAGCAGTGCAACTTTTGGTGTTAAACCAAAACGACGAACTTCTTCCGCTGCCAGCAAAGTCATTTCAGCCAACTGAAGTGCGGTCGGGTTTTCATTGACGTAAGTGTCTGCGATAAACAAGTTACGACATTCTAACATCAAGGCATTCATGGCGTAGTAGCTCTTCACGCCTTCTTTCTTGCCAATAACATCTTTCAGGAAGTCTAAATGCAAACCGTAATTGCCAAATGTTCCGCAAATGAGACCATCAGCGACACCGAAGTGAACTAACAGCGCACCAATCAATGTGGTACGACGACGCGCTTCACGTTTCGCAAGTTCAACACCCACACCTTGGCGTTGTACCAAGCTGTAGTAATGCTGCCAGTATTCTTTGTAGCGCGGATCATTATCTTGGTCGACGACTTCAACATTCACACCCACTTGGAGACGAAGCCCGAGTTTGGTAATTTGATGTTGAATCACAGTTGGACGACCGATCAAGATTGGTTTTGCTAATCCTTCATCTACGACCAACTGAACTGCGCGTAGGACACGATCATCTTCACCTTCGCAATAAACAATACGCTTCGGATCTGCTTTAGCTTGCGCAAACACAGGTTTCATCAAGAATGCCGAGTTATAAACAAACTCTGAGAGGCTTTGACGATAGGCTGCAAAGTCTTGAATTGGACGTGTGGCAACGCCTGAATCCATCGCGGCACGTGCAATTTCAGGTGCGATTGCTAGAATTAAACGTGGATCAAGTGGGCCAGGAATGAGGTATTCACGACCAAAACTTTGACCTGCTTCACCGTAAGTGTTGCTGCTTGATTCGATATGCGCCATTTTCGCAATCGCGTGAACACAAGCAATTTTCATGGCTTCATTAACTGTCGTTGCGCCAGAGTCAAGCGCACCACGGAAAATATATGGGAAGCAGAGTGCATTATTAACTTGATTTGGATAATCAGAACGACCTGTCGCAATGATGACATCAGGGCGAACCGCATGCGCCAATTCAGGTAGAATTTCCGGATTTGGATTCGCGAGCGCAAAAATAATAGGATCCGCAGCCATTACTGAAACCATGTCCTGCGACAAAATACCTGCAGTAGACAATCCTAAGAACATGTCTGCGCCAGCCATGACTTCTTCAAGACGAGAGCTAGAAATGTCTTGTGCGTAACGACGTTTGCTTTCATCCAATGTTTCAAGGCGGGCGGTGGTAATCACGCCTTTGGAGTCAGCAACAATAATGTTGCTTCGATTGGCGCCCAGAGCCACCAATAAATCTAAACACGAAAGCGCAGCAGCACCAGCCCCTGAACAGACGATTTTGATTTGACTGATGTCTTTGTTAACCAGTTGTAGTGCATTGAGTAATGCGGCGCCAACGATGATCGAAGTACCATGTTGATCATCATGAAACACAGGAATTTTCATGCGTTCGCGGAGTTTCTTTTCAATATAAAAACACTCAGGCGCTTTAATGTCTTCAAGGTTAATGCCGCCAAACGTTGGCTCAAGCGAAGCGATAATATCGACCAATTTGTCTGGGTCGTTTTCTGCGATTTCAATGTCGAATACATCAATGCCAGCAAATTTTTTGAACAGAACGCCTTTACCTTCCATCACTGGTTTAGAAGCCAGTGGGCCGATATTACCTAAGCCAAGTACGGCAGTACCGTTGGTGATCACCGCGACCAAGTTGCCACGTGCGGTGTAACGTGAAACCAATGATGGATCGCGTTCGATTTCAAGACATGGAGCTGCAACACCAGGAGAGTAGGCGAGTGCTAAGTCGTGTTGGTTTGCGAGTTGTTTGCTTGGAACGACGTTAATTTTGCCCGGTTTTGGAAATTCGTGATAATCCAGTGCCGCTTGTTTCAATTCTTGATTGTCCATCTTGCTCTCGTTGTCTATTCTTAAACGTGGGATAAATCCTAAATTAGGATCTTGGCGACAAGGCGCCATATAAGTTTCATATTTGGGGTTGGGCTCATTGGTGATCAGCCCTTTGCGAAAGTCAGACTAGAGTGCAAACTCATTGTGAAAGTTTGCTAAGTGTTTCGCGCATTACAAGACGAGTAGGACATAATGCATTCTGCTGGATTATAACATAGCATCGAGTTGTTTTAGCATGCATTGTTTGACATTTACATGGCGTAAATGTCAGGAATGTAGTTTGTATTCAGATGGGTAACACTGGGAATGCCAGAGATTATGCTCGCGCGACCGATTGGGTTATAGAATTGATCAAGAGTTTATTTGCTTCAAATGCAGGGATAGGCTTACTGAATAAATATCCTTGCAATAATTCACATCCTTCTTCTTGTAAGAACTGAGCTTGCTCCAGAGTCTCAACCCCTTCAGCAACCACTTTCATTTTGAGTGATTTACTGATAGCGAGAATGGCACGGACAATGGCTTTTTGTTCTTGATTTCCGATCATTTTGATTACGAATGAGCGGTCAATTTTGATGACGTCGATTGGATATAGGCCAAGGTATGACAAGGATGAATACCCTGTACCAAAATCATCGAGGGCAATACTGACATGACGGCGTTTAATTTCTTGGAGAATAGTTTGAACTTTATCAGGTTCATCCATCAGCAAGGTTTCAGTGATTTCTAATTCAAGTAAACGTGGATCAATTTGATGAGTTTCGAGTATGCGATCTAGGGTTTCAATAAAGTTACCGCGTTGTAATTGCTGGGCTGAAACATTCACTGCTACAGAAATATTGTGAAAGCCCGCATCGTACCATTTTTTTATTTGTGCACATGCTTGGTCAAGCACGAACTCACCCAGCGCCGAAATGATACCCATTTCTTCAGCTAAACCAATAAACTGAATCGGAGCAACAATTCCCTTCGTCGGATGACTCCATCGAACCAGCGCTTCAAAGCCTTCAATTTGACGAGTAACCGCATTGAGTTTGGCTTGGTAAAAGACGACGAATTCAGTATTCGAGATTGCTTTACGCAATGCATTTTCAAGGTTGACTCGCTCAAGCGATTGAATACCGATTTGATTGCTGGCGAAGCGAATGGTGTTGCCACCCAGGCGTTTTGCTTCTTGCAGGGCATTTTCCGCTGCATTAGAAAGCGTATCGACTTGTTTGCCATGTTGAGGACAAAGCGCTACACCCACAGAAATAGTTATGGTGATTTCTTGCGAGCGAATGTCAAATGGACTACTAAATACTTCGAGTAATTTTTCACAATACTTTTCGATATCCTGTTCATTTTCTTTGGTATATGACAGCAAAATCGCAAAATCGTCACTGCCTAAGCGCGCAATCATACTGGTGCGAGAGTCATACATTGAAAGGCGTTGTGCAACGTGTTTCAATAAAATATCAGCACCGTCAGTTCCGAGCAAATCATTGAGCAAGCGGAAGCGATCAATGTTGAGGCGGAGCAATGCAAAAGTAGTATTAAGTTCTAAACTTTTTAAAATGAACTGGTGTAAATGATCTTTAAAGAAATGACGATTTGGTAAATCTGTCAGAGGATCATAGTTAGACAAATAAGAGAGTCGCTGTTCATTTTTCTTACGCTCAGTCAAATCATTTAAAATTGCAATGTAATGCGTTTTTTGTTGGTTGTGATCAAGCACAGGATTGATGTGTAGCCAAACAGGAATATCATCGCCATTTTTATGCAGAACATTAATTTCACCTTCAAAACGCCCAGATGTGTGCAGGCTTTTGATGATGCGTTGCTTAGACTGGATCGCTGAGTTAGAGGCAGGGCCGGTTTTGTGCAAGGAGAAAATTTCTTTGCCAATCAACTGCTCTTTTAGAAAGCCAGTGATGCGTTCATAATATGGATTTACATTCACATAAATCATATTTTTATCTAAGATGACAATCCCTTCCGCCGCTTGTTGAAATACAGTTGAAGCCAATTTTTGGCGTTCGTCTGAGGCTTTTTCAGCGGTGATATTGCGGCGAACACCGACCATACGTTCTGCAAATCTGGTTTTGATGTTGCGCTGTACAACACGTCCCATGTCCTGTACCCAAACCCAATAACCATATTTATGTCGCATTCTGAATTCAGCTTCATAGCGATCGGTATGGTTGAGTAAGTGCGCTGAAATGGCTTGGCGTACTGCAGGATAATCTTCAGGATGGACTATTTTTGACATGTCGCTAAGAAAGGTATCCATCTCATCATTTTTATAACCGATGATTTGTTCGATGTTGGTGGAGTGCATTTTACGTTGGGTGATATCCCAATCCCATGTTCCTATTCCACCAGCACTATGTGCCATTTCAAGCCGTTGTTGCGAGCTTTGTAGCTGTAAATTGATGGTGGTGAGATCATGCGTCCGTTCTAAGATTTTTTCTTCGAGGTGCATATTTGATTCTTGGAGCTTTTCTTCGATATAAACACGTTGTCGCATTTCTTCTTCAAGCTGCGTATTAACATGTTCAGTCTGTTCTTTAGATGACTCCATGTAATCAATCAGATTCTCGTTGCGAATCACCAACCAAGCTGATTTCATGCGAGTTTTATAGAGCTTATAACCGCAAAAAAGCATAAAGAACAGATAGAAGTCAGCCAAAATATTATGCGGCTTAAAGATATTGTCGGCAGCACTTTGCGTGAACTGATACGCAATCAAGGGTGAGGTACTGATGACAACGAAGGTACAAAAAAGACGAAAACGATCTGTGTAGCAAATCAGCGCTAACATATGCGAAAACAACAGGATCAAACCAAATAAGTTGAGCGTTATATTCACAACGCCGCGTCCACCAAACGGCGCAACATTGCCGTGAAGGAGGATATGACCCGCTGCAAAAACACCACCTAACACAGCAGTCAGAGCCCACAGATAAATATCCATGAGTTTAGGGGAGAGCTGTCGCCCTTGATTGTTTAAATGATTATTAAAAGCAGCCGCAATTGCAATAATACTAATCGAAACAACTGTCCAACCTGCGAGTAGGTTGTCGTCGATAGATGAAAAACGCTGATAGAAAAAGAATGTTAATAAGACAAGGCTTAACAATGAAAACAATAGCAGTACTTGATGCGCACGAGTGTTCTGTATCTGCATCCGCCAAATGCGGTGCTTTAGAATACTTTGCTCATCATATCCTGACATCCAGTGCTCCTGCGATTGTTAAGAGTTGCCACACGTTTCTCAACGAATCGACTATTCTTATCCTATGGATTGTGCCTTATGTTTTGGAAAAGAGAAATAGTTATTTTCAATTAAAACACTTCTTTATTGCTTTGTAGTGAGAGTATGAGAACAGGAATTTACTTTTGTTTCTTATTTATTCTGATCGTATTTTTTATAGCTTTACTTGGAGTGCGTCATCAATTGAGCCAATGCGACAACGGGTGCTGTTTCAGTTCTGAGAACGCGGCTACCAATTTGCCATTTTACAAAACCTGCTAGTTCAGCTTGTACTATTTCTGTATCACTTAAGCCACCTTCAGCACCAATCAGAAGACTAACAGTAGATGGTAAAGTGTTAGGTAATGGGTTAGGGGCATCAATTGGCGCGAGCACAAGTTTTAAGTCGCTTTGAGTATTCGGTAGCCACTCTTCTAGTGACAATGGCGCAAAAATTTTAGGAACGCGATTAAGGCCGGATTGCTCGCATGCTGCGATAGCCACTTGTTGCCAATGGTCAATTTTTTTTTGGTCACGGTCGTATTTGAGGCGCATTTCGCAGCGTTCGCTGGTCAGTAGTTGAATCGCACCAACACCCATTTCAGTGGCTTTTTGAATCGCGTAATCCATGCGATCACCTTTGCTCATCACTTGACCGAGGATCACAAAGTAAGGTTCAGTGCGATCTACAGCGTCAAAACTAAGTACACGCGCTTGAGCATTTTTTTTATTAATTTCGATGAGTTCGACGACATATTCACCACCCAAGCCATTGAAAAACGTGGCTTGATCGCCGACATTGGCGCGAAGTACACGCGTCCAATGATGAAAAACCATTTCGGGTAATTCAATGATCGTATCGATGCTGAGCGGAATATCTGCGTAAAAACGACTCATGGTAATGAAAGATTTTCCGTAATATTTTTAGCGTTAAATTCGATTGGTTGCATCACTGCCCACTCAATCGCTAGACGAGCCACCTCAATCACATGTTCAATTTCTTCAGCAGTAATACAGTAAGGCGGAATAATATAAACATTGTGTCCAATGGGGCGTAATAAGATGCCTTTACTCATTGCAAATTGTGCAATGAAGCGTCCACGTGACTCCTGCGCAGGATAAGGTTGTCCATTGGCTTGGACAAGTTCAAATGCGCCGATCATCCCTGTTTGGCGAATCTGGCGAATATGTGGATGACCGTTTAATTTCGCTAGCGATTTTTGCAGTGTCGCGATTAATGTTTGATTTTTTTGCAATGTGTTTTCTTGCTGAAAGATATCTAGCGAGGCGAGAGCTGCACGCGCTGCTAACGGATTACCCGTAAAGCTATGCGAATGTAAAAATCCACGCGTCACGTCTTTGCTATAAAAGGCTTGGTACACGTCATCGGTGGTCATGACACATGACATGGGTAAATAACCCGCCGTTAGACCTTTAGATAAACATAAAAAATCAGGCGTCACTTGCGCTTGTTCATGCGCAAACATCGTGCCTGTGCGTCCAAATCCAACTGCAATCTCATCGAAGATCAAGTGAACATTCATCCGATCACAAAGGTTGCGCAACCAAGTCAGATAAATGGGTGGATACATTTTCATGCCTGTCGCACCTTGAACCAAAGGTTCAACGATGATTGCGCAGACGGTATCTTGATTTTCAATCAACAATTTTTCGAGTTCAGCGAATTGGCGAACTAAGAAATCTGTATCAGTTTCGCCGACCTCTTTTAAACCTAAGTCAGGCGAAGGCGCACGCAAATGCTGAATTAACAAAGTGCTATATTGACTAGAAAACAGTGGAATATCTGTGACGGCAAGGCTGCCAAGCGTTTCGCCGTGATACCCGTTTTGCAGAGAGATAAAGGTTTTACGCTGCGGTTGATTGGATTGATGCCAATACTGCAAACTCATTTTCAAAGCAACTTCAACGGCGGCTGAGCCACTATCGGCAAAAAAACACCGCGTGAGTTTTTCTGGTGTAATCTCAACTAAACGTCGAGCAAGTTGTTCAACTGGTGGATGAGTAAATCCTGCGAGCATCACTTGTTCAAGTCGATCCAACTGATCAATGATTGCTGCATTCACTTGCGGATGACTATGTCCATGCAAATTCACCCACCATGAACTGATTGCATCTAGAATCGGCGTCCCATCAGCTTTGTATAAATACGCACCTTGCCCGCGCACCACTTCAAGTGGTGGCGTATTTTCATGGCTTTGCATTTGCGTGCAAGGATGCCAAAGGGGCGAACTAGCTGATGAGAGTAAGCTCATTATAAGCCTAGATCTTTAACCAACTGACGCGTTGGTTCAGTTTGATTCATTGTGTAGAAATGCAATGCAGGTGCGCCGCCAGCAATCAATCGTTCACATAAACGAACAACCACGTCGTGACCAAATTCACGAATGCGTTGACTGTCATCACCATAGGCAGCCAGTTGCTTACGAATCCAACGTGGAATTTCAGCGCCTGAAGAGTCTGCAAAACGAATCAAATTGCTCGCATTGGTAATGGGCATAATGCCTGGAATAATCGGGGTATTGATACCACGTTTTGCTAGTTCGTCAACAAAGTAAAAATAACTGTCAGCATTAAAGAAAAACTGAGTAATCGCCGAGTTAGCGCCCGCTTTGACTTTATCAATGAAGCGTTCGATGTCTTGGTCAAAGCTTTCGGCTTGCGGATGCATTTCTGGATAAGCCGCAACTTCGATATGAAAATGATCGCCTGTCGTTTCGCGAATAAATTCGACTAGATCGCGTGCGTAAGGCAATTCACCGAGTCCAACTTGACCCGATGGCAAATCCCCACGCAATGCAACTAGATGGCGAATGCCTTGATTCTTATAACGCTCAAGCAGTTCTGCAATGCGGGATTTGTCATCACCAATGCATGATAAATGTGGCGCGACAGGTGCGCCATTGCCATGAATCGCATCAATGGTGGATAGCGTACGATCACGCGTTGAGCCGCCAGCGCCATAAGTCACGGAGAAATATGCGGGATTTAAAGCTTGTAATTCTTGATGCACGACCAGAATTTTTTCTGCGCCGAGATCCGTCTTGGGAGGAAAAAATTCAAATGAAATAGGTGTAGTCATGAAATTGATTCGATCGGAAATGAGGTTTTAACGATTGGGGCGATTGACGTTTTAATATAGATACATATTACGAGGCTGATCATTGTTTTGTAGGGGAGGACCTAAATGTTCTCCCGCTTTTATAAGGGCAGACCCATAGGTCTGCCCCTACTACAATTTCACCATCAAACGTCCATAGACCTTAGTACTTATAGCTTTCTGGTTTGAATGGACCTTCCACAGGTACACCCAAATATGCTGCTTGTTCTGCAGTCAGCGTTGTCAACACACCACCAAAACCTGCAACCATTGCCGCAGCAACTTCTTCGTCCAGTTTTTTCGGTAACAGTTCAACACGTACTTTGGCTTGTTTTTGATCCGCTGGTAAGTCTGCGAATTTTTCGCCGAACAGATACATCTGTGCCAAAACTTGGTTAGCAAAAGAACCATCCATAATACGTGATGGGTGACCCGTCGCATTACCCAAATTCACCAAACGACCTTCAGAAAGCAAAATCAAGAAGTTATCACGTGATTCTGAACGGAATACTTGATGAACTTGTGGTTTAACTTCTTCCCAACGATAGTTTTTACGTAAGTAAGCAGTGTCGATTTCAGTGTCAAAGTGACCGATGTTACAGACGACTGCGCCATTTTTTAGTGTGTCGAGCATTGCAGAGTCACACACTTTATCGTTACCAGTGGTGGTGACGATGAGGTCAGTTTCACCAAGCAGGCGAGTATCGATGTCTGCTTTATTACCCGTCACAATACCATTTTTATATGCAGAAACGACTTCGTAGCCGTCCATGCACGCTTGCATTGCACAGATTGGATCGATTTCAGTCACGCGAACGATCATGCCTTCTTGGCGTAATGATTGTGCTGAACCTTTACCCACGTCTCCGTAACCGATGACCAGTGCGCGACGACCTGCCATCAGCATGTCAGTACCGCGTTTGATCGCGTCATTTAGAGAGTGGCGGCAACCGTATTTGTTGTCATTTTTTGACTTGGTCACTGCGTCATTCACATTGACTGCTGGCACTTTCAGTGAACCGTCTTTCCACATTTCAAACAGACGTGCAACGCCAGTTGTGGTTTCTTCTGTTACACCGTGAATGTGGTCGAGCAGTTGTGGGTATTTGTTGTGAATGAGTGCAGTCAAGTCACCGCCGTCATCCAGAATCATGTTGGCATCCCACAGGTTGCCTTGGCCGTCACGGATTTGCTGTTCTAGACACCATTCGTATTCAGCTTCTGTTTCGCCTTTCCAAGCGAAAACAGGTGTACCGCTTGCAGCGATTGCTGCAGCAGCGTGGTCTTGTGTCGAGAAAATATTACATGAAGTCCAGCGTACATCCGCGCCCAAATCAACCAGTGTTTCAATCAACACCGCAGTTTGGATGGTCATGTGGATACAGCCGAGGATTTTAGCGCCTGCCAATGGTTTTGCAGCCGCATAGCGACGACGTAAGCCCATAAGAGCTGGCATTTCGTATTCAGCAAGGGTAATTTCTTTGCGACCGAAATCGGCAAGTGTAATGTCAGCGACTTTATAGTCGTGAGTGGTGCTTGAGGCTACCGCGTTCATGAGGATCTCCTTAGATCACTTAAGTTCGCGGATGCCGTTGCTATATAGATGTGTACTTGATAAAAGTACGAGCGACGTACCGAGCCTAGCAGGTTGCAAAAACCTGTTGCAGCATCCCTCGGTGAGCATATTGTAGGGGTGAAAAGGGTATTAGACTAGTAGTTTATGCAGACTTTTAGTTTAAAAGTTGCAACAAAAATGCAATCGAAGCACAAAATCCGTGCAAAGTTATGTTGTTGCGCACCAAAGTGTAACCGTTTTGTAACAATGGGAGTTTGTTGTTGAATGTTTAGTGTTTGATATTTATATATAAAATATAGTTAAGGTTGAAAAATAAACAGTGGTTTTACATAAAGGTAGCAATGCTCATCATTACAAGTGATGCAAAGATGTTTCAAATTATGTTTAAATGATTCCCACAGGAACATTGTGTTCCATATATAAATTTGAGGAATAACTATGAAGACTCTTCGTATTCTTGCTGTTACAGCAGCTGTTTTCGCAGCAGGTTCTACATTCGCACAAGGTCCATCACTTCTTGGTGATCCAGCACTGTCATTGTCAAACGTGTCAGTTGGTGTTGAAGCTGGTACAACAGGTTACGGCGTGAACTTTGGTTATGATGTTCTTCCAAACACAAGTTTGAACATCGGCTGGGCTGGTGGTGACGTTCCAAGTGTACATGGCGATACATTGGCTAAATACGATGCGCATTACAGCGATCTGTCAAATGCATCAATCGTTATTAAGTATTCACCATTTACCCAACAATACTTGAGCGCAACTAACGTTCAGTTCGGTACATATATTCAAGACAGCGCGATTCGCCTAAGCAAGGGTGGCGTAACTCAAGGTACTATCTCTACTGGTCCAAATGTCAGCCCATACATCGGTTTTGGTTTTGCACCAAAATTTGATGCACATTGGGGTGTAAATCTTGATCTTGGTGTGATTTATCAAGGTACTCAAGTTGCTAAATTCGGTGGTACTAGCGTAGATTTAGATGATGAATACAACTGGGCTCCAGTTGCAAAAGCTGGTGTTTCTTACCACTTCTAATATCATATGACTTGTTTACAAGTCTTTTGATAAACAAAAAAACGAACTTCGGTTCGTTTTTTTGTTTTAGTCGGTTATGCTTGTCTGTTAACAAAGGCTGATGAATTGATATTAAAAAGAATTTGACCCATGACCGAACTCAACGTAACAACTTTTAAAAATGGCATTGCTTGTACTGCAATCGATCCATTGGATCGTGCCTTCCTCTATGGCGATGGGCTGTTTACTAGTGTGAGTGTTAGTGATGGGAAACCATGTCTATGGGTGCATCATTTGCATCGGTTGGAGCAAGGGGGGAATCGTTTAAGTTTAGATGTCAATTTTAAGCAACTTGAATCGGATACTTTGCAAAAGTCAGCATTATTGGGTAATGGCACGCTTAAAATTATTATTAGTCGTGGCAATGGTGAGCGTGGTTATTTGCCGCCTAATCAACCTGCAGTGGTTTATATCCAATTATTTCAACAAGAAAAAAGAACTGATGACATTGTCCGATCGCCGATTCAAAGTGGTGTGTTGACGGGTCAATTGGGGCAAGTCATGCCGCAGTTGGTGGGGCTTAAAACCTTAAATCGATTGGAGCAGGTCATTCTTCGTCAAGAATTGGCAACGCATGGTTGGGCTGAAGGTTTGGTATGCGATGTGAATGGTCTTATCGTCGAGGGTGTTTATAGTAATTGTTTCTTTCTGGTTAATGGACAATGGTGGACGCCGCCCATTCACTGCTCGGGAATTATGGGTGTGATGCGCGCCGAGCTGATTGAGCGGATGCAAGCGGAAGACATTCCACTTTATTTACAAACGTTGCATCGCGATGAGATTGGTCGAATTGAGGCCTTGTTTTTTTGCAATGCACTGACTCAAATTGTGCCAGTTAGTCAGCTTAGTGGTCGAATATTGAATGTTTCTGCCGTGACAACTTTAGCCAATCTGTTATTCTAAACGCCTCTTAAAGTTTCGGTTTTTGGTCATGGCACCGCGTAAAAAGACAACGTCAAAAACAACTGCAATACGTGCTTCGACTGCGCGTGGTAAAAAGCCAGTCAGTAAAAAATCCACAGCTAATCATAGTGCTAAACCATTTCGATTGACATGGTTTAAGACACTGATCATTTTGTGTGTTTTTGCGTTGTGCGGTGCAATCTGGCAATCGCTGTTTCGTCCGTTGTCTGTCGCGGCAACAGGCAAAATGTTGCAGATCAAAAGTGGTCAGACCTATTCAGGCTTGATCGGTTATCTTGCGCAGCGGGATATGATCCATTTCCCCTTTATCTTAAAAATTTACCGCAATATTTTTATTCATAACACACTCAAAGCAGGTGTTTACGAGATCCCTGCGGGGATTAATGCTTCGAAGTTATTGAGATTGTTGAATGACGGTAAGCTGGCGCAATTGAATCGTGTTTTGCTGGTTGAGGGGATGACGTTTGATCAATTTAAACAACGATTAGCCGCGAATCCTGATATTAAGCAAACCGTATTAAATTTACCTGATGCTCAGATTTTAGCAGCCGCGGGTATTCCGAAAGCGCATCCTGAGGGGTGGTTTGCCCCTGATACTTATATGTTCTCAACTGGCGTCAGTGATGTTTTGGTGCTGAAACAAGTTTATGAAAAACAAGAACACATATTAGATCAGGAGTGGAAAGGGCGTGCACCTGATTTACCGTATCGTTCAATCAATGATGCGCTAACCATGGCATCTATTGTTGAGAAAGAGACAGGAAGTGATGGCGAGCGCGCAAAAGTTGCGGCGGTTTTCGTTAATCGCTTGAAACAAGGAATGCGTTTGCAAACCGATCCGACGGTGATTTACGGAATGGGTGCGCAATACAATGGCAACATTACTCGTAAAGATCTGGAAACGCCTACCGCTTATAACACTTATAAAATAGATGGTTTGCCGCCAACTCCGATTGCGATGCCTGGTCGCGCGGCGATTCATGCGGCATTACATCCTGCGAATATTGATGCGGTGTATTTTGTGGCGACAGGAACGGGTGGACATAAATTCACAAATACACTTGCAGAACATAATGCTGCTGTTCAAAGCTATTTAAAGGTAATGCGTAGTAAGAGAAACGGCTCGTAATTAGCCTACTTAAAAGGAATATAGACGAGATGTTTATTAGTTTTGAAGGGACCGAAGGCGTTGGCAAGAGCACGTTAATTCGAGGCGTCGCGGATCATTTGCAATCTAAAGGGATTGATTTCATTGTGACGCGTGAGCCTGGTGGAACGCCGCTGGCGGAACAAATTCGTGGCTTGTTGCTGACCCCTGATGGTGAACAGATCGCACCTGCATGCGAGTTATTACTTCTGTTTGCTGCGCGAGCGCAACATTTAGCTCAGGTGATTAAGCCAGCGTTAGCGCGTGGACAATGGGTGTTGTGTGATCGCTTCGTCGATGCGAGTTTTGCTTATCAATGTGGTGGTCGCGGTTTGCCGACGACACAAGTTCAAGCACTGGTTGAGCAGTTTGTAGCGGTGTTACCGACGAAGACGTTTTGGTTGGATGCGCCTGTTGAAGTGGGAATGGCGCGAGCTGGGAAGCGTGGGGCGTTGGATCGCTTCGAGCAGGAACGCCATGAGTTTTTTGATCGAGTAAGAGCTGTGTATGCAGAGCGCGCGGCGGCTGAGCCAGAACGGATTGTGAAGTTGGATGCGACGCTAGCGGCTGAGGAAGTTTTGGAGGGTGCGGTTGTAGGGTTGTGACTTCAGATTCTGATCTTCAAAGAATCCGCTTATTCAGCAGCTAGATGTTATGAAAGCGGATTGTGTCACTGATAAATCTTCCCATTCCGCTTTAACCAACCATTTTCGTGTTGTCCTTGCGGATCACGATGCGTCCAGTGGATTACGCCACCTTTGTTATTACTAATATAAACACCTTTAAAAACAATAGTGTCATCTTCGTTAATCATTTCAATTCGTGGTGCAAGGTCAATATTATGTGCGACTAAAACCGTTTGACCTGAATCCAAACGTAGAATGAAGCGTTGATGACGACTACCGTTATTATCGTCGTTCAAAATTTTAACGACCGTTCCTTTGCCTTCAACTTCACTGTTATTTGTGAAGTTTTCAGTTTGGATGGCGGCAGGTGAGTTCGAGTTAGTCGAAGTGTTTCCAGCTGAACTACGATTCTGCTGGTTTGTTAGGTTGTTTTTTCCGAAATACGTTGTGCCTAAATAGCCAAGCGCAAGCGCAATCAGAAAACAGATGATCCGAAACAACTTACGATTATTCAAAACTCACCTCGATTCTTAATTGAGATTTTTATTCAGGGCTTCCCGCAACAGCTGCATAGCCTGTAACTTCTTCACGGTCATGGTAGAGCTGGCGGAACTCAAGACGTTCTAACTTCTTGCCTGATTTTTTCACGATGCCTTCAATCAGTTCTTTACAGAACAGCACTTCGTCTAGGCGTGTTTTCATCGGTAGCTTTAAGTTGAAGACCGCGCGTCCAGCTGCACCATCTGCTAACCATTCACCGACCAATTCTGCTACACGAGCAGGTTGTTCAACCATATCGCAAACCAACCAATGCACTGCACGTTTTGGACGATAGATGAAGCCGTCGGTTTTGAAATGTTCAACTAAGCCGCTTTCCATCAGTTTTTCATTCATCGCGCCATTATCGATTGCGATGACTTGGATGCCATGTTGGACCAATTGCCATGTCCAGCCACCCGGACAAGCACCTAAATCGACCGCAGTTAAGCCTTCACGTAGCCATTCTTTCTGTTCTTCAGGACTGAGGAAGTATGCAAAAGCTTCGGTCAATTTCAATGTCGAACGACTTGGCGCATCCGCAGGCATTTTGAGGCGTGGAATGCCCATTGGCCAGCGCAATGTTTGACCCATTTCACTCATACCAAACCATGCAGATGTACCGTCGATAAAGACTAAATGCGCACGCATTTTCGCTTCACGATCGAGAATTTCTTGTTTGCCAGCAGCAGAGAGGAGCGGGCGCTGTAAGCGTTCAAACAAATCCGACAACGCTTTGCCGTCATTGGTATCCGGATGATCTAAGTAAATTGCGCTGAATTTCATGCCTGACATTGCAGTGAGGATCGGCGTAATGCGATCACGCGCTTCAAAATATAGTGGTTTTTTATCAAGCAAGCGAATGACTTGGCGTGAAAATATGAGGTCACGGGTCATTGGCCATTTTGGACTTGTGCCAATCCAGACCACTTGACCGCTAATTTTCTCAAAATTTGCGTAGCCGTCGCCACCTTCGATACCGAGCCAACGCTCTAATTCAGCAGCACATTCGCGCTCAAAACCCGGACGACAGAGGGAGAGTAAACCGACGATTGGCGGCTTAACAGATTTTGCATTCGCTTTTTTCGGCGATGAAGGTGGCGATGTTTGGTCTTGGGTTTTGTCAGAAGTCATTGAATGAGGCGCTTAATGTTTGGATTAAAGAGTTGGGAGGTATTATAATCGCTACCGCGCTTTTAAATGCATTTAGTCAGCTTTTTGTTTTGCGATCAAGCTGCTTTTATCAGATTAGTTTTATTGTGGTCTCAATATTGAGATTCTAGAGATTTTCGAATCGTTACGCTTTTTT